>Ga0180434_10000132_pt1 | contig 106648 bp, 149 predicted proteins | sample SS_ome_7_FD_132453 | JGI IMG/M metagenome (GOLD analysis project Ga0180434, IMG submission 132453) | Hypersaline lake sediment archaeal communities from the Salton Sea, California, USA - SS_1_D_2 metaG | ecosystem: Environmental > Aquatic > Non-marine Saline and Alkaline > Hypersaline >... | reverse complement strand
TAGGCTCTGCTTTAGCCCACGCTACAATCTCATTCAGCGTCTTAAAGGACCGCTCCCCCAAAATCCATTTTGACTTATCCTTGTAGAGAACCTTGAACTTTTTGGCCGTTTCCAGAATTTGACGGATTTGAACAATCTCCCCCGGCACCCACCCGTCAACCGGAGCAAGTGCTGTAATATACTGCCCCGCAGTGAGAGGCGGGTAAGTTTTGTTCTTTTCGATCTTGAAATTGGTCCGGGAATATTTCAGGTAGGCTCCCACGTTGTCCGGCGCAAAATCCTCTTTCTCCCTCTTGCCGCTGCGTAAACGAATCTCACAAGACGGAGCGAAGTCCTGTCCCACCCCGGCGGGCTTGATATCCGGTGATCCATACATAACTCCAACCTTTTGCCGCACCTGATTAATGAGCAACAGTGTGGGGTGTACGGTATCCCGGCGGGAAACGATTGCAGACACCCATTTCCGCAAAGCCTGATTTACCAGCATTGCCAGCTTGCCGATTGACTTATTCTCAGCACTATTCTCTACTTCAAAGCTCGGAGTCATCTGTGCCAGCGAATCGACAATCACCAAATCCGCAAAACCCTCTCTCAAGGCTGAGTCCACAACATCAATCGTTTGCTCTGCGGTTTCGATAGTCAGGACATAAATACCGGACGGGTCGCACCCCAATTGCGTAACCCATTCTTTATCAATCACACCCTCTACATTCGCTATCAGCACCCGCATAGGCTCTTGGTATGGATTCTCTTTCCAACCCTTTTCAAGCGTCCATTGCTCGTTTCCATCCTCATCCGTTACCACGTTGTAGGCAGCTTGCTCTACCGGTATATCTTGGTTTTCTTTTTTACCTCTCGGTTTGTCAGGATCAACGGGAACTTGGGTAGTGTATAGCTCCCCCGTGGAAATCACGTTGCCTTTCGGGTCGGTCCATGACGGCTTGATTGGTAGATTGGAAAAGCCCTCTACAGCCGGGTTTCCGATAGGCAAACCATCATACCGGCAAAGGCATTGGGCTTGTTTTATGACGTGTCCTGAAAGGGTGGATTTTCCCGCAGACCGGTTGCCCCAAATCAATGTAGTCCTACCTAGAGGTATTCCACCCCCTAACCCCACGTCCAAAGCGAATATCCCGGTAGGAATTCGTTTCAAAGAGGGGAAGTCAGAAAGAGGCACTAAGGTACCGTCACCGTATTTCTTACGCACAACCGCATCAAACGGGTCTTTTACTGGATAGACTTTCATATGGTTTTCACTTTCGCTATCTTGGATTCAGCTATCTTTCTCAATTGATCCACAATGCCCCTACACTCATCCGCAACCTCATCCTCAGTCCATTGCTTTAACTCACTGCCCCAAATAGCGTCTGATTCTTTGAGGCTTGCTATGACCTCTGGATTCATCCCACTCTCTTTAAGGAAATCGTAATCCCTACCATCCCCTCCATGCCCGCAATCAAAACCGATAAAAGAGCCGGATTCACCAAATATGGACCTATCCCCACCAAAGGTAAGCCCCCCGTGACATTCGATACGCATTAAGTCACTCTCAAAGTCAGCCGTACTTTCCCCCGCCAAAGGGTGATCTACAGGCATTTCCACATAACCGCAGAAATGCCCTATAGTGTTTAAGACGACAAGACACTTGTACCCTTTGTAGTCAAAGCTCTTTACCAATTTCGGCTTTACGCTCATACGCCTCCAAGCAACTCAGGCAGAATTTCCCCCGCCTTGCCCTGAATGAAATAATCAGTCACCTCAGACGTGTACGGAGTCTTTGAAGGATTCACCTCAATGACCGTTGCCCCGTTTTTAGACGCTGCCCCCGGTAAGGTATTTGCCGGTGAAATCATACCGGACGTACCCACAATGAGCATAACGTCACACGCAGCGGCGGCTTGAGTAGCACCAAAGACCGCCTCAGACTTGATACCCTCATCAAAAAGAGTCGCATCCGGTTTCAGAAATGACCGGCATTTCCGGCAAGTAGGAGTAAAGAATTCAGTCAGGAATTTTTCGATATCCGGCATTGGATGATAGGTATTGCATTTCAAGCAAACCAGTTGCCGTGCATTCCCGTGAAACTCTACTACCTTGCTTGATCCCGCCTCAGTATGCAGACCGTCAATGTTCTGAGTGATAATCGTCACCGCTTTGCTTTTTTCCAACTCAGCAAGGGCATAGTGAGCCTTATTCGGCTTGGCACCGATAAAGGACTTACCAACCGCCCCAAGAGAATTCCAGAAATCAACCGGATTCTCTTTGAAGTACCTCAGACTTGCCTTGTGCATTGGAAAGGTTTTCCAAAGACCATCCGCATCCGTTCTGAATGCAGGAATACCGGATTCAACCGATATCCCCGCCCCGGTAAGGACTGCTACCTTATCCGCATGTTGTAAAGCACCTTTAGCATCATTAAAATGAGTCATAATACCCCCTTATGACTTTTTGCCGTTATTATGTGACCGTTGGAAGTTTCAACGGTTTCACTGCTTTCTTTTCCTCAGCTTTTTCCTCAGCTTTCGCCTCAGCCGTTGCCGGTGTTTCGGTTTTAGCATCCTCAGCCGGGGTTTCATCCCCTTCATAGATACGAGTCAACTCACTGGCAAGCTTATCCTCACAAAACTTAGAAGCAAATTGATAGGCACCCTCAATTTCCTCAAAGAAACAAGGCACCTGAATGGACACGTCAACCCGTGCGAATTCAAAATCACGTCCAAGCTCTTTCATGCTTGCGGTATAACCGTTTTTATATCCCACAAGCGCAACGCCCGTAAGAGGGAACGCCTTGACCTTGATAGTCTCAGAATCGCCTTTACCCTCTACCCAAGTACCGTCTTTCTTAAATTGACGTGCTACCTCAATCTGAGTAGGCATCGTCATTACCGGACCCGGATTGACCGTTGGATTGTCCACGGGCTTGACCGGATTTTCCTCTTTATTTTCAGAGGTTTCCGGCTCTTTTGCCGTTTCAGTTGGCTTGGATTCAGCCGGTTTTTGACCATCCTCTTTGCCAATCTTTTTCATCTTGGCAGGAATCTCAAAATCATCCGGCTCATCATCCGGCAACCCGCCCGGATCATCCCCCTCAGCATCGTCACCCGGATCATCCGCATCATCCTCAGTGGTTTCAGGACCAATGCCCTCTACCTTATCGAATACGGACGTATCTACATCCTCAGACAACTCAGGGTCTTTGGACTCGGTTTCAGGCTTTTCCTCAGAGGCTTTTTCCTCTTTGGGCTTTTCCTCTTTCGTATTGACCGGCTTAACGCCTTTGATCTGATTTTTCGGTATTTTCACCGCTACCCCCTTTCAAAAGGTTTGCACAACTATAACACTCCTAAAAAGCCTTGTCAACCTAATTCAAAACTTTTGCCTTAATCTTGAAATAGATTTTGTGTCTCGCTTTTGCCATGCCGATTGCTTGCCCCATTGCCGTATCCACTATATCTATAACCACGGGTACGGGCTTGCCCGGTCCCGATACACGCTGAATACGCCCCACGGCTTGCTCTACATCGCTCTTAGGTGTGAGCATGACCAAAGTATCCAAGTCAGGGATATCAAGCCCCTCAGCGGCCATTTGGTACGTCCCAAGCAACAAATCAGCCCCACTCGCTACCGCTAATTCTTTACGCTTGCGCCCGCCAACGTAATAATCAATCTCAGTACCCGGATTGCATTTTAACGATACCAACCGCCTTATGATATCCAATTGATCCAACCTATCAGACAACGCTAAAACTTTGCGCCCTTTGGAGAGGGCTTTGAGTATGAACTGAGTCAGCATCCAATTCCGGTCCTTATCCTTTGCAAGTTCTGTAATCCACCTTGAGCGATTGAACATCCCATTACGCATCAAAAAATAGCCCGGTACACGCTTTTGCCATTTCACGACCTTAACCACTGCATCCAAAGTCGATCTATCGTTACCCGCATAAGAGATAATCGGTCCAACGTGCCAAAAAAAGACCGGCTCCATTCCATCCTTGCGACGGGGAGTAGCAGTCAGACCCATACGAACCTTAGCCGGAAACTGGATAATCACTTGCGACCATGTTGGAGCGGACAGCCTATGCACCTCATCCGAAAGCACTACCCCCGCCCACTTGTAAAACGCACTACTGTATCTCCGACTCACAAGGCTTTGAATCATCGCAATAACAATGTCCTTATCCTCGAAATCGCAGACCCCTTGCCGGACAAACCCTACCTTGGCATCCGGCAAAAATTGGGCTATTCGCTCTTGCCACTGGTTTTGCAGGAACGTCTTATGCACAAGGATCAAAGCTGTTCGTCCAATCCGGCGCAAAATTTCCAACCCCATTACCGTTTTGCCCGCCCCCGGCTTGGCTTGCAGCAATCCCCCGTATGGACGTGGACCATCAAGCGCATCCATGAATCCGTTGACCAAAGGCACTTGCTGAGGCCGCAGCCCAATAGGTTTTCCCATATCCCGCTCGGCTCCATGCTGAGTCAGGTCTTTTGCCTCCAATAGCACTTTTGGGTTTATGAATGCGGTTTGCCGTGGGACAGCTATGCCGTGACGGGTTGTTTGGTAGAGGTCAAGGGTCGCATAAGATTCAGTGGGGTCGTAATCGGACGCTACTCCGGTAAGTTGCAGCCTATGAACATAGCTCTTGGCATTGTACGCCGTCTTGGGTAAATGCAGCCATTCATCAACGTAAGTAGTCATAACAGTTAAGTTTTTTCCCTCAATGTGCTTCCTCAAACGTATCCGCAATCCCATATTCCGCAACAATAGGCACCATAAATCCAGTAACCGCAGTTTCCATTTTGTGTGCTAACCACTTGGCAAAAGGTTCTGCAATTTCCTCTCTAACCTCAAAGACAAGCTCATCATGGACTTGCAAAAACAAACGGACTTCATGCGCCAAAGAGGGAGATTTCCAACAAGTAAGGATACGCCCGTAACGAGTCGATTTTTTCAGCCCGTGCGGACGGATCAACTCGTTATAGATATTTCTCATAGCGACCTTGATTAAAGCCGCCGCACTGCCTTGAATTGTATAATTGACACCCTCAGACCATGCCCGCCAACGCAGATAAGTATCCGGGGATTTGTAGTCCGGCAAGAATCGTTTTTCACCAATGATATTGTAGGTAAACCCATGCTTATTTACAAAATCACGCATTTCATCATGGTACCATTGGATACCTCTATAGAGATTAAAGTACGCATCCCGAAACTTGAAAGCGTTTTCCTCTGATACCTCTACTCCGTAATTGTATTTGGCATACGCCTGAAAGCTTGCCGCACTCATACCGTAAAGGAATCCAAAGTTAATAGCCTTTGCCATTTGTCGATGTTCTTTTTTAACCTCAGACTCATCTATGCCCGCCGCAGCCGCAGCCGTTTTCCTATGAAGGTCCGCACCCTGCTTATACGCCTCAATCATTACCGGATCACGGCTTTGGTGTGCCATAAGCCTCAATTCGATCTGTGAATAGTCGCAAGCAACTATCTTAAATCCGGGCTTTGCTGCAATTGCTCTACGAATCAAACCCTTTTGCCGTGGCATGTTTTGACCATTGAAAGGCTTGCTTGACGAATACCTACCCGTTGCCGTACCAGCTTGGTTGAAATTCGTGTAAAGCCGCCTCTCAGGAACCGAAAGTGCAAGTGCTTGCATAGGCACAACATAGGTATTGAGCAACTTCATTTTCTTACGGAAAGTCATAATATGGTTGCAGACCGGATACCCTTTCTCTACCAGAGATTTCATTACTTTCTCATTGGTAGGCCAAGCACCCGGCGTTTTGGCTTTACCTCTCGGTTTCCCACGTTTCATCCAAGATAAAGTAGCAATACCCATATCCTCAAAAAGTGCTTTGGACAATTGAACGGGGGAACCAAGATTAAAATCGTAACCGACCTCTTTGAATACCTCAGCTTTGGCACTCTCAGCCTCATCCCGTATCCCCGGCTCAATACTGGCAAGATGATCAACGTCAACCGGAATTCCAGCCATTTGCATTTCAGCGGTAACGTGTACCATTGGCATTTCAAGTTCTTTGAACTGAGTCACCAATCCATGCTTTTCAAATTCCTCAATAAAGTATTGTCTTAGGATCAAAGGATACATAGCATCCCCGGTACCATACCGTTTCATTTCCTTCCAATAAAGGTCCGCATCCTTGTCTTTAATTTTTCGGATATCCATAAGGTCTTTGAGCAAGGTAATCCCCAAGATACGCTTAACAACCGCATCCAAGGAATGCCTACGTTCATGGTTGGCAGTCATATGACTTGCAATCATCGTATCAAAAATGTTCTGAGGGATATTCTCAAAATAATTGTTTCGCAGTACCGAAAGATCAAACTTTAAGTTGTGTCCAACAATCTCACACCCGGATTTGAATAGGATTTCAAGAAAAGGTTTCAGGTGTTTCTCAAAGTCGATTTCACAATCAGACTCACACCCAAAATAGACCGCATACCCTTTATCAGAGGGATTAATAGGGGGTATGCCTAGACATACCCCCATAACCGTATGATCCTCAAGAGATACCGTTTCCAAGTCGAAAGACACAATGGGAGTAAGCTCAAAACGTGATTTCACTGCCTTAAAGCGGGCAACGTCACGCACAAGCTCCCCGTTGAATTCCATCTTAGGAACGGTCATAACACGCCTCTCAGTATTTGAGGGAACTACCGCCGCTTACGGTTGCAGCATACTGCTTGCGCCTCTCAGGATTTGGCTCAAGGATTTCCTCATAGTTGAAAGCCTTAATCGGCTTGCCCTCAGAATCCACCAAAAGGGACTCATCCGCTTGCCCTACGATATCGAAGTCATCCCCGGTACCCGCTGAGTTTTCATCCCCACGGGCAACGTCAATTACGATACCGGCCAAACCGCCCTCATACCCCGCCTCTTTCAGCTTGGTAGAACGCCGGGAAAGCTTAACCATAACTTTCTGCTTGGCAGCGAAAAGCCGTACCTCATCCTTGCGTTGCTTACCGGATTTGTCGGTAAATTCAGACCGGTCAATGACGGTCCAAAAGCAGACGTAATAAGGTTCGTCACCCGCAGCGCAAAGGTCACAACCATTGTCCAGACCAATGCAAGTCTCAAAATGACCCCACTTGCCGTTGATTCTCAGACCATGCTCGTTAATGCGGAAAGCCTCATCATCAACGAAAATAAGCTGAGTCTCGGTATTGGGTTTCATCCAAAACCGCCTTGGACCCTTACGCCGCAATGCAGCCGCAGCCTTAGCGTCTTTTTCAACGGTTGCATGACCCGTACCCCGTACCCAAGAGGGACGTGCAAAATTCCAAACTGGATTAGAATTTGACGGGGGAGTACCGGCAAGACCGTTTGACTGAATGAATAGAAGTTCTGCCTTGGAAAGATTCATAACAACCCCTTTCTAAAGGTTTTTGTAGTTCGTGGTCTTTTCTATAAAGGACTATAAATTATCGCAGTCCTTAGACCATCTTTGAACGCAGCTATAACCTAACACTCCAAAACTGGAATGTCAACCCTTTTCAATTAACTCCAAAAGTTTTTCTGCCAACCGCCGCAACTCAGCGTCATTACCCTCTACAAGTTTGGGGCAAACTGCCTCAATTGTTTTCTTATCCGTTACAATAAAGCCTCTTGTAGCCGCAGCGAGTGGAAGCATATAATTAGCGCAATCCCGTGCCTCATCCTTATCCACCCCGTCCTGTAAAAGCGTCTGGTAAAGAGCTTGCCAACCGGTAAGAGTGGTAGCAAAGAGAGTCTTGGCAACCAACGGAATGCGCTTTTCTTTCCGGTCAAGTAATGACGGGGAAAGAACGAATTTGTCCGTTGCGAAGTCAGAGGGCCGCACTTTCAACTTACCCCGCAGAAAGAAAAAGGCACCCACGGATAGACCGGAATACTCAAAACGCAAATCACCCTCATCCGTTTCATCAATAAGAGTCAGACTCAAATCCACAACATCGACTGAGGGCATTTGCTTACCAACAGACGGCATGGTAGGTCTTGGCGGTTTCATTTTCTTATTTTTGCTCATCATCAAGCCCCCAATAAACAAGGTTTCTAGGTTTGAGCCGTCCCAAGGGATTCTCGGAAAAGGCCATAACCAGAGGATTCAACACGTCCTGTAATTCTCGCTCGGTGTGATCCCCCGCATCCTTACCGCTTTCCAATGCCTGATAGACCCGTGCTTTCACCCCGCTCTTTGCCAACGCACCATAGAGCTTACCGCTTGCAGAGATACCGGCCTTATCAGGATCAAAGAAAATAATGACGGGTTGACCCCACTCTACAAGCTTTCCAACTTGATCATCCGTAAACTTGGCCCCAAGGGTAGCGACGGCATTAAATCCGGCTTGGTACAACCGCAGAACATCAAACGGACCCTCAGCGACTATCACCGGAGATTGCTCAAGCTGATTCTCTCCGAAAAGCACAACACCTTTCTTGAAATTACGATAATGGTAGTGAGCCAACTCCCCCTCTTTGGCCGGACGTATCAACCGCCCGGTAGCACCAATAAGGGAGCCGTCATGCCACTGAATAGGCAAAACCACCCGCTCGTAAGGAGCGTCATACCGCAGATTGAAATGCTTTATGGCCTCATCCGTAACTCCCCGGTTTCTGAGGTACCGCAAACCGGGCTGTCCGTCCGCTGAGTACAAATCTGCGAACCTCTCAAACCACTCAGGCTCATAAATGGGTACACCGTCCGGGGGCGGGGAGAATAGCCGGACCAATCCAGCTTTCGTAATCGCCTCATCATAACTCATATCATGCTTGGGAATGAATCTCTCAGCCTTATCTACTAGACTAAAGAGGGTATCGTACAACTCAGGCTCATCTTTGAAGTATCCCAAATCCTGCAACTGCATCAACATGATATGCAGCGTCATTCCGCTCTTGCCGCAAGCATGACAGTTATACCGTGACTGCCCCGGACGTACCTCCAAGCTCATTGATCCCGGCGGGCGTTGCATCCGATTCTTACCGTGCGTCCAAGGCGAAAACGGGCATTGGACCATGATGTTTCCCGTCACCTCAAAGGCATCCAAATCCAGTAGTCTTGCGACCTTCAATAATTCAGTTTTCAGCACGTTCTATATCCTTTTGCCCTGCCCCTAGATACTCTCTGATACTATTGGAGATACCAGCAAGCAGCATCCGGCCAACATGCTCTACAAAAGCATCCTCATCAAGCACGGCATCCAAAACAATCTCATCCGCAACACGCACCTTAGTTGTAAAGGTTTCCCATTCCTCATTAAAATTCTCAAAATCGAAAACCAGCTTAATAATCGTCACCCCAAGCATAATATCCCGGTCAACGTGCGCTCGGACATTCGCAATCTCATCCTCAGTATTTGCCATAACCCACGCAACCAAGTCAGCAACAGAAGTCTTGTAGTCTTTGAATAACGGATCACGGGCTATTACCGGAGCCTCTTTGCCGGGGGAAACGAACTCATCTTTCATAGATAGCCCCTCAGTCCTTGCCGCCTCCATTGCTTGCTGAATTTTCAGCTTTTCACGTTGTAGTTTATTTAATGGAGCCATAATCACCTCCAAGTAGGTTTCGGAGCCGCCTTTTTCGGCAATACAGGAACACCTACCTCATGCTCAAGCATGTTAAATTCCATATCATCAAAATCCCATTCAAGACGGGATGCGACTTGCGGACCCCTACGATTCTTAACCAGATTGCAACTGATACTGCTTTCCCTTAAATCTTCAAGCGTGGCAACCAACCCGAAAATCAGCGGTGAATGCTGCCCTAGAACATCCGTACCGTAAATATGCTCTACCCCAAACTCCCTCTTAGACTTTCGTTGCTCCCTATTGGCTTGTATGGAGCCGATAATAGGAATGTGATAATCCGTTGCCAAAACCGCAACCTCATCCCCCATATCAGATACCTTGTCATGCCGGGATGATTTGAAAGACATAAAAGACGGTTTCATAAGGTAGATCGAATCTATGAATACGATATCAGGCTCAAAACGCTCTATTGCTGCGGTAAGGTGGGTAACGGTAGCTGACATATTGTGACCCACAATCTTGATACCGTCCAGCTTTTCCATTTCTCTGAGGGCATCCATGTAAGTTGCCTCATCTTTGGCGGTCAACTCCCCTTTCGAAAGCTTATCAAGTGGCACACCGGCCATATAAGCGTCATGCCGTAACTGGATTTCCTCTGGCTCCATTTCCATACTGATAAAAAGCGTCTTAGCACCCGCCGCCCAAGCCCAATGAGCCATAAGTAGCAAAATAAAGGTCTTTCCAACGCCTGTCCGTGCGCCAAGCAGCCCGAAATCACCCGGCAACCATCCCCTCGTAGCCTCAGTAAAAGGCTCCCAAGGCAGCGGCCAACCTTCCGGGCCGGTACGGGTCTTTGCATCAAGATACCTCTTGCGCCTATCCGGTACCTGAATCTCAGTGCTGTAAACTTTCTGAGAGTAGGATGCTTCTTTCTCCCCTTTCTGAGAGGTCATACGCAAATGACCAACCGCCTCCATGATTTTGCCATCATTCATCAAGTCAACGGACTCATTCATACCGTCCTGCATGGTGTAATAAACCATGCGCTCAATGACTTGCTTGCAGTAAAATCCCATAGGTTCGGGCGGGTCGCTTGCCTTGAATCCAACGTGTGTCTCTACCGTCGAAATGTCAGGAATCTTTTTGTGCTTGGACCGATGATCCATAATGAAATTGAAAGCGTCTGAGAAAATCTTGCCTCTTAGGTGTTTTTCAGTTATCCCGTGGTACAGTAGTTCGGTTATCTCAGTGGGATGCCTCAAAAGGCGTGAAAGTATGTCAACGTCAATAGAACTCATCTAGCTACCCCCGTGCAATCACTTGCACCCGTCTAAATCGCTCATAAATATAACACGCTGTTTTAGGCGTGTCAAGGCTATTCGCAGCGGACTATCACTGCGGACAAATTCAAAAGGTCAAAAACGCCGCCCCGGTAGAAATTGGTAAGCTCTTTCGGGGAGAGTGTCGTAGTGGCAACCGTTACCAATCGCTCCATTTGCCGGTGCTTTAGTAGCGAAAAAATCACGTCTTGCACAAAGGATTTCTGACTTTCGGAGCCAAGCCCGCTCAAAAAAAGCAAATCAGTCTCGTAAGCCCTTTCCTCAAAAGTTTGATCCTCATCCGCAGTCAAGGTCTTGGTACGCCAATAATCAGATATCCGGGCAACATCAAGGTACAGCGTCTTGAATCGGTGTGACCGGGCAGCTTTGAGCATGATCCCTGCCCCGGCCTCAGCCATGCTATTCAGGGAGCCAAAGAAAGTAAAAATACTCGGCTGTTCGTCATTGACCGGACGCATCGTACCCGGCAACCCTTCAACAAACCTCTTGATAACCCCATAAAGCTTGGGATCATTGAATAAATCAGCCATGCGCTGAGTCCACAACCTTTCCGGCAAGTGCATAATTTCCATATCTACAGCTTTTAGCTCTAGTACCGGGTCCGCATGGTAATCACCCTGCAATACCATTGGTTTTTGCCGAAATGACCTATTACCAGAGGCTTTCTGAGTCATCGAATTCCTCATCTTTCTCTAACCCCTTGTCCAATGAAGCTCTTGACGTATCTTTGAGGGTTTCAACACCATCCATATCGTTAAGAAAGGATTGCCAGTACCCGGCAAGGATACCGATACTCAAAGCCGTTCCCCGCAAACCTACTGCGGGCATGATCCTTTCCACGTTATCAAAAGCGTGATCAATCAAGGCTTTCAGACGTTCCCGTGCTTTGGTTTCTCCCACTTCTACAGTTTCGTTTGGTGGTACCAACCGCTGCAATAGTGTTCGCATTTGACCGCTGCCCTTGCCGCCGTTGGTCAATCCAGACACCGTAAGCGGATTGTCATGCGGGTAAATCTCATAATACCGAGCATGGAAATGCTCTAAGAAATTTCCTACACTCCAATTGGCAAGCTCCTTATCACTCAGCGATAGGACAACCTTTCTCATTCGGGTACGCTTGGCTTTTCTCGCAGCCTCTTTACTGCGATTTGCTTTAGCCTTTACCTCAGCATCATTTTCAACCTCAGCAACCCGCTTTGAGAATGCCCTTTTCCAATCGGTTACACTCATAAGCCTACCCTCAAAAGACAAATTGTGTGCCATTATTGGCACACTTTCAACCCTATTTTTTGGACTTTCCTTTTCATTACCTGAGTTTACCTCAGATTGTGTGCCATTTATGACACACTCCTTAATATCTTTTATATTATTCTCTTTCGTAATATCAGTATAATCAGTAGTTATATTAAGAAGTGTGCCATTATTGGCACACATTTTTCCACTTTCGCTTTCGTTATCAGAACTTAGCTTAAATTGTGTGCCATTATTGACACCCTTTACCGTTTCCAATTCGATATACCCATACCGCATGATCCTGAGTAATCCGACACTCTCTAACCAGTACAAATGCCTCTTGAGCGTCCGCAGACCGGTTTCTAAAGCTTTCGCAAGCTCTTTTTGGGTAAGGCATATAGGTTTGCCCTCAGACACCGCTATAAGCTGCATATAGGTCTTTAGATACTTTGGTGGTAATCTTAAAACGTCATAAGGTAGAGCAAAGTATTTTCTCATTCCAATTATTCCAAAGAAAAGACTGAGGCCGGGATAAACCCGGCCCCGTATCTATCTAAACGGCCTTAGCTTTGTTTTGATGAATTTCAAAACGCAGCATATCCGAAATGCGCTTGTAGAATCCTGCCATAAGCTCACTGAGGCCATTGTAAACCACGTTGTTAGTGTAGTACCTCTTGGGAGCATTCGTCATAATACCAACCCCCAAAACCTCAATACCAGTTTTCTCTACTTTCTTAACTGAGTCTTTGAGGTGCTTTCCCATATCCGCATCAACGTATCCGGCGGGTCTACCATCCGAAAGTACGAATAAGACTTTCCTTTCCTCAGTACGCTTAATGAGCCTCTTTGCAGCCCACAAAACCGCCTCTCCATCAACATTGTTTCTCAGTACACCCGCAGCCCCGTACCACTTGTCACGAAAGGCACTTGCCATTTCATCAAAGGTCTTGAAAATGATATGCACAACGCCCTCTCTCCTTACCCCAAAATTGGGAGTGCCAGAGATTGAGCCGGTAGTGAATCCCAAGACCTCACAAGGCACGTTTGCCATTTCAAGAGCGTCACACATAATTGCCGCAAGCTGAATGGCAGTATCAAATTTCCTACCGCTCATAGAGCCGCTACAATCGACAAGCAGAGTTACCGCAGTATTGACCTTATCTTTCTTAAGCTTGTTTTTGAAAATCCTCTTGTCACCAATGAAAGGCCGGTGCAAGGTGCGAGTATCCAATCGACCCGTATCAAGGTCTTTGGTCCATATTCTACCCTTGGATTGCAAGTCAAGAATAAGCCTACCACGCATTGCGGCAACCTTATCATTCAGCCCTTGGAAAAGACTCTTACCATGCTCCAAAAGTTCTTTAACGTAAGGATCATTGTAGGTGCGCTTGAAAAGAGTGGGCATATCCTTGATATGAATTTCAGTATCCCCGGACGTATCCACAAGATATTTTGCTTTCATATCCTTTTGACTGAATTTGACCTCTTGTTTTTTCTTGATTGATTCCTCTACTTTGTTGCAGAAATCAGCAAAGGAGTCTATGAAATCAGAATCCATCCCGCCCTCAGTCTCAGCCGGGGTACCATGACCCTTTTCCATTTTAGGATCATTACCAGCATTGGCTTTTTCCTTGTCCGAATCGCCTTGACCGGTTTCCTCAGAATCCCCCTCATTGCCCTCAGAATCGCCTTGACCGCTTTCCGAGTCTGAATCATCGTCTGAATCCTCAGAATCCCCCTCAGAGCCGCCCTGCGAATCCTCAGAGTCGTTTTCGTCTGAATCGTCACCCTCAGAATCGCCTTTTCCCCCCTCAGAGTCACCGTCCGAGTTTTCAGGCTTATCAGAATCCCCTGAATCGCCTGAATCACTTTGGTTATCCGAATCGCTTGAGTCAGAATCACCCGAATCATCCAAGCTACTCATTTTAGACTTACCCTGAGAACTGCCTTGACCGGACCCGGATTGACTTTGGCTACTTTCACCCTCTTGACCATCCGAGCTATCCCCGTCACCGTCACCCTCTTGATCCTGCTTAGGTGGTTCCTTATAGTCTTTCAGAATCCATTTCTTGACCTTTGGGACCGCCTCAAAAACATCCTCAAGGGTTTCGATTTTTCTTAACTCATTGACCAATTCCGGGCTTAGAGCCTCAGTGTATTGGTTTGGTTCGCTAAGAGTATCCTTTGGGGCTTTCATAACATGCTCCATTGACGCTCTTAGCAACGCAGTAAATCTTTCCTGCATATCCTTGTGTTGTTCGGGATCAACACCCGGCGGTATTTCATCCCCCTGAGTATCAATCTCAGCCTTATAAATCCGATAAAGCTCATTCAGATTTTCTTTGGAGCCGAAAAACTTATCACCCATTTTCCGGTTGATACGACCATCCTCAAGAGCATTGGCAATGATACCGTCCATACCGTTGCCCGGACGTTCTATTGGCTTGCCGGTCTTATCCTTGGTAAAGAGGCAATGCGCCATTTCGTGATCCATAAGACCCCGCAATTTTGCAATCTCTTTGGGAGTCATGTTTTCCGGCAAGGCGGGCATCATAATTCGATTGCCTACAACGTCCGCACTTGGGATTTTCACCTTGTCAGAAAAGCCCACGTTGATACCGCTTGCCGTAACCATACGGGCAAGTTTCTCACTTGCGCTTTCGAGTGTTTGATTGAGTCGGTTGTTTACCATTTTGCTACCCCGTTAAAAAAGTTACCGTGCTAGGTTTGACCCTAACACGGCTTTTTGTGCTTGTCAAGTCTTTTTTAGTCACCAAAGACCCTTTGTGCCATTTCCTTTAAGGCAGTAGCGTCTGAGGGACTTGCGGACTTGTAAAATATTGACGAATCCAAAGCCTCACTTAGAGCCTTTTTGGTACCCATTTTCGCCTCTCTGAATACGCAGTAGAGTTGTGCGAATGCCAGCAAGGTACGAGTTGATACCGGCGTGAAAATGGTACCGTCATTAACCGCATTCCGAGCGTATCCGGCAAACTTGACCGCTTTATCAGCCATATCAGCGGGCATATTTGGGAAACGCATTGTCAAGACTTTCTTTTCCATTGCCGGGGTAAGGTAATCAAAGTATTCAAAAACGAACCTATCCCGAAACGCAGCATTTTGAACTTGCACACCCGCATAGAGTCCGGTGTAGTCACCCCCACCCGTTGTATTGGCAGTTGCCAGTACCACGAATTCCGGTTTTGCTTCCACGGTTTCACCGTTACGGGGATTGTAGAAAGACCTTGGCTTTCCATCCCTTCTATTCTCTAAAACCCGCTGCAATGCAAGATTGCACTCAGCGGGAGCGGCATCAATTTCCTCACAAATCAACACCGCTCCCGCTTTCATTGCGCGGGGTAGCGCACCATCAACCCAAACCGTTTCCGTACCCTGCAAAGTGTAATGCCCCAAAAGGTCATCCGCACTTGATTCTCCATTGAATGACATCTTGATTGATTCTCTCTTGAGAATTTCGCAGAGTCTTTCGTAAGTTTCAGATTTTCCGGTACCGGTCGGACCCGCAGCCCACACATTGAGGCAAGCATTGATAGCAGCCGTAAGCTTTTTCTTGCGAGTCGGATCAATATAGAAATAATCTTTCGGTTTGGTTTTTGTCGCAACAACCTTTTTCACCTTATCCTCAGTTTCCTCAGTTTCCTCAGTAATTTCAACAACTTCCTCAGCCTCAGTTTCCACTACATCATCAAAAAGTACGGCAAGCTCATTACCGTCAAAGTTCATTTCAACATGGCTTTCAGCCGGTACCTTTTCATTGATTCTTTCGATTATCTTGGAGTCTTTGAGAGAGAAACGGGCATACGTTGAAGATAACCCGGTTTTTGAAGTGATATCCTTAATGGATAGGATGAAATCACCGTCTGAATCTTTGATAGATTCAGCGACGAACTTTACCAGCTTATCAGCAAGCAGACTTTCCGGTTCTACCGATACGGACGGGGCAACCCCCGGCATTCCCGTACCCACCTTTGCCGCAGCCGCACGTTTTTCCTCAGCCGTGACAAGCCTACGAACTGACTTAGGTACCGACTTTTCAACGGACTCAGTACCACGTCCTTTAACCCATGATTTTTCTGGCATAACGCTACCCCTTTGGTTTGCCGTTTAAGTTTTCAATTCCGTTCCACGCCCAAAACCATAACAATGCAAAAAAGACTTGTCAAGGAAAAAATGCAAGCGGATGCACTTTTTTTTATTAAGGCATCCTTGCGTGTGCGTGTGGAATATAAAAGGTTAAGGAGTCAAATTTACCCGGTCTAAAAATAGTGTAACCGTTGCCAGCATTCCAGAAATCCGCTTTTTTAGAGCATCATATTCCACCCCGTTAGGTTGTGGGGGTTTGCATTTTGGGATATCCTCTTTCAAGTCATCAACGGTTTTGATATCCTTTGGAATAACCCCCGTCCAACGCAGTAGAAAAAGTTTCATGTTTTACCCCCTTGCGACCTGAGACAACCAACCATAGCTGCCTCTACACGGTTAAGAGTGCTTTCCAGTTTGTCCATTAGCTTGACCAATTCGGCAACGGTTTCATGCCCCTTTTGTGATAGCTCCAACGCCTCTACCCGCCTTGCGTCTTTTTCGGCAAGCAAATCTTTTGCAAGACTTTTCTTTTCGTCAACTAGAGCATCAACCGTTGCTTTTGCCTCTTTTCGAGTACGCAGCCATAACCAAGTAAGAACTATGCAGACAACTGCCCACGGTCCCTCAGAAATGGCATACTCTACGAACTTGTCAAGCATAGTGCGCCTTTCCTTATCGAATCAGAATAGTTGCAATACCATATCCGGTTTCAGCATCAAAAGGAACCTCTATTTTCATGCAACGCCAACCCATGCCCCTGTCAACTGAGGGAGTAGCATAACCCGAATCATCCGACTTAATCCAATTACCCGCTGCCAACGTAGCGTCACACCGGACCCGGACTTGACCGACAAGACCAATCATATTCCATTCAGACCGCAAAGTACGGGGTTGATATTCCATTTCAGGATCATAAGCATCCGCAATCTGCCCAACTGTTATGTTCGGACGGTCATCCTCAGTCTCACCCGCCTCAATGTCAGGTGTCCATTGATCATTAGGTACGACCTCAGTAAGAATACGCCCGAAATCATCCCGCTTATACTTGCCATGCCACTCAAAAGACTCATCCCCACAAAGGAAACCCGGACTTGAGGAAACAGGTCCAAGCAAGAAGTCATCCGCAGCCGTCGCTTTCCTGATTTTCTCAGTATCAGTTTCATCAAACGTGGTTAAGAAACCAACAGCTATCGGGTTTCCATCGGCACTCTCAAACATTTCAGCATAGTCAATACCGCCTGAAATAAAGCCCGGAGTTGTATTGGTGTACATAATTCCATCACGGGATGAGCATAACCACCTACCAACACCGCCGCTACCACCCTGCAAGGTGAAATTGGGATTGCCTTGAAGGGGAGCGTTGACCGGAACATAGAAAGATGAGGCTACCAAGCAGCAATAATCAGCACTATTTACGCAACTTTCAGAACTGATTATAGAAGTTCCTGTAGCCGTACTACCAGCCGTTACGATAGCCCCGCCGTCGCAAGCGAACATCCCGGACGCTCTAGCCGTATTCACGGTTGGCGTGTAAATATTTGCATCATTCCGACAAGCTACGATAGCACAATCCGCAATTTGACCGCCGCTGACACCGGCATTACCAATATCACAGTTTATACTACCTATAATGGCTGATTGCAGAACGGTAGATTCATCAATATTCACGGTACAATTATTAACCGCAACCATAGCGCAATGCTGAGGCGTACCCCCGGATACATCCCCAAAATCCGACTCAAAACCGGCTGCGGTAAAAAGCTCATCCCCACGTTTTGTCTCACAAAGTTGTGAGGCAATAATAACGGAACGTCTAAGAGGCACAGTCTCAGTTTCAGGTGCCATAGTACAACTAGCAGTAGCAATAATGGCTGAGGTGAAAATCAGAGCATCCGCAACCGCAGGGGTCATATCTGAGGTGTTGGAGGCCGCAATAAGAGAGTCCTCAATCCCGGCAACTGTTCCCGCCATTTGGCAAGTATCACTTGCGATAATGGACCCACGGTTAATCTCAAGGTTTGCAGTCGCAGTACCAGCAATAATTGATGAACTCAGGCAGCCAATGACGGTACAGTGCCTTGCCCTGATATCGGTTGGGATAAAGAGAGGCGGCAAGGTGAAACCGACAATGGAGCAAGCCCCGGCGGTTGCTATAAGTGCGCTATCTTTTACTGCGTATGCCCCGCCGTTCCCCTCTGAGGCCATACAAGCATTATTTTGCTCCCCTACCCCGCCGTCCGGCAACGCCATTTCCTCACAAGCGATAACCGCACTACGAACTTGGGATGCTTCCCCGTCAAAGGAGCAAAAGACTCCCCGTGTATGGTTTGTAGTCACCGTACCGGTAGAGGTTGCGTCTGAAATTGCATTGCTTACCGCAATCGCATAATTGTCAGTAGGGTCAAAGTAGATATTATTCCCGGCTCGGACTCGGAGTTGATTGGAAACAATCTGTAAACCATAATTGTTAGTCGCTCCCCCGGCCCCGTCAAGATCAAGAGCAAAAGCAAAACCGCTACCGCCAACCAAACCTTGTCCGGCAAAAGATGAGGGAATATGCAGACCCCCGGCATCAATAAAAAGGCCCGCCGCTGGACCTCCAACGGCCCCTATTTGAACTGACAAACCAGAAGGTATTGAAGCTGACAAGCCTGAAAGAGCGGGCAGTTTAACACTGAATACCGTACCAGTTAAGTCAAGCCCTGCCCCGGCGGTATAAGTACCCGCACCGGCAAACTGTACCCACGTTGTAGCCGCAGAATCTACGATAGGATCACCGGGGGTATTCATAACCCACCCGGTATTGCCGTTTGTCGTACCATCCTCAATATAAACAAAAGAGCCGGACGTATTCGGGGTAGAGGAATCCCAATCTGAGGGTCTTTGAGCCGCACCGGACGCTTGAGCTACCCAAATACCGTTTTCTTTTTGATCTGGATTTGCTTGGTCTTTTACAAGAATCCTATCCCCGGCAACTAAGGTGTACCCGTCGATAATGTCACCGGCCTCAAGCTCGGATGCGATAATTACAGGTCCGGTTGTCGCACACCGACAAGCATCTTTAATATTCAAACCCTCAGCAACGGAATCAACGTATCCCTTATTGGCAGCATCCGTATCTAGCACGGGGTCTGCAACGTCATTGATATAGTTACCCTGCATATCAATAACGTCACCCATTCTAAGAATGCCGGTCATTACGCCGCCGCCTTTGGGTACCAAGAGCGCAAGCATTCCCTCAATAGTGGTTACGTCTGCAAAACCAACGGTGTAAAGGGCTACCCCATTAAAAGAGGTGATATCAGCCTCAAGCCTGAAAGTCTCGGCGTTGACTTGACCGGCCAAAATACCAAGGTCAATCATCCGCTCTTTCAGGAAAATATCTCTATGTTGACCATCGTAGTAATGCTCTACCTCAAGTCTGCGGTCATACTGAGTCAGACCGGGATACATATCCCGTCGCAGGAATCTATTGGACGGCTCATCAACAAAGGCCGTTCTTACTCCGTACCGGACAATGTAACTGCCCGCCGGAATAATGGCATCGAAAGCAAACCACGGATTCGGATAGAAACGGGTTGGGTCTTGAGTGGGCGCACCGATGACACTGTTGCTACCCCACGTCACGTTATCGGAGCCAATTTCCTTAACCTTCGGCTCTCGCTGCCCGTTGGTCACAAGCCCGTTTGCGCCGTCATTAAATTGATCCCCCGGATTGAAATACTGAGAGGTACCAAAAAGTTTAGGCAACGCACTTGACCCGGCATAAAGATGTATTTCAGAGGTGTACCCGGAAACCAGAGATTTAAGAGCAAAATACCGGCCTTGGAGTGCAACCGCTTGCACCTTTCCAGCCAAATCCGGCTCCCCTGGAAAAATAGTGGTATTGAAGTAATTGACGAGATTGGTCAAACCCGTCGCAGTTAAACCAGTGAGGGAAACGATAGGACCGCCATTTACAGATATGTCCAAATCGTCACTGCTTAGAAAATACGAACTCAAGGTAGAAATCACTGAGGCCGCATCCGCTCTTACCGGATTCTCCCCATTCGCATCATAAATCTTTGCAGAGTAGGCAATATTGTCTGAGGGGCTTTCTCCCACATAAACATTTCCGGTCAAATTTACGGTATTATTTCCAGAAAAAGCCTTTGTAGCTTGGGTAGGAGCCGCACTATACCTATCCCCTTGATCAATGGCATCCTCAATGCTTTCCTCAAGAGAATCGAAACCACGCCTTGCGGCAACCACTTCCCGGCTTGAACCAAACCAAGGATCACGCAAATCTACGATACCCTCTATGGTCTGGACACCAACCGTAATGGAATCTGTAATATCAGAAACGCCGGACTGCCTTGCAATTTCAGCAAGTTTGACAAGGTAGTGCATTTGTCCGTTATTGTCCTGATAGTAACCCTCAAGGGCAGTCGGGTCCGCAACCCACGGCAAACCGGGTGACGTGTAATTCGGATTGAGCAAACCACCTAATGTATCGTTTTGCCGGACCATAATTTGTTGCCGGACAACCATGCGCCGTGCGGACTCATAACCGGCTCCTAGAGGATGCAAGAGGTCCGTATCCTCATCCCCGGTCATTTCTCCAATATAGATATCCAAAAAGACAAGATCACGCCGCCCCGGATATGCCAAAATCACGTTACCCGTTGCGTCATCCCCTGCCCACGTTGCCTCAATATCGAAGGTAGCACCCGCAACTACATTGGATACAACAAAATCACCGTTGTAATTTGTGGTACCCGTGATAGTAACCGTGTCACCATCAACAAAACCATGACCGGCTGCGGTAACGGTGACTAAGCCCCCGCCCGCATCCGCAAAAGCCGTAATTGCATAAAGGGGAACGATACCCGGAGCCACAGGACGCACCCTATAGAAGTCACCGCCCGCTCCCACGGTCAACATACTACCGGAAACAATTGTTATCGTTGTCTCGGTATTGCTGGCAATCTGAAACTCGGTACCATCAACCGTATTTGGAATGACGTACATCCCGATAAGCTCATTAGGAACGAAACGAGCGTTGGTATCAGTCAGAACGGTTGCGGTAAGGTCCGTACTCCGATGATGAATTTCCCCAAAAAGGTACTCAATACCAGTACCCCCGCCAACGTAACCGAAAGGCACACCCTCATTAGAGTCAGCGTTGGAAAGAATAGCTCCCAAACCCCCAAGATACATTCTGGCATAGGATTCAGGATTCGTAGCAGCCGCCGGACTTCCTAATTCGGTGCGGGCCAAGATAAGGAAATCATTGGACCTATCCCCCGGACTCACTCTCTGGACAAGCTTAAAGGAGTCACCATAAGCTTGAGCCGGAAACGCAGACGAAACGATGCGTTGCAGCCTTATAATGCGTTCCTGAATCTCATCATTCATATCCGCATCAATCAGCTTCTTACCCTGCTGTAGCAGCGCACCTATGTACTTTTTACGCTCGGAGAAAATGTCACGGGAATAATCCCCGGTAAACGGCATTTGCAGAATCTTGCTCATTATCAACTCCCTTTAGATAGAATCTACCACAACATTTAGACTCTACCAAGTGTCATATCATCCATAAAGTGATCCGGTACATCAAGTACGGGTCCAACTGCGGAATACCCTGCGGTATAAACCCCGCCGGAAAGGAACTGTAAAACCTCTGGAATTGCAAAGGCTTGCTGAATTAAAACGTACCCGTCATCTAAATCTATTTTCAAAAAACCGCTTGTTGTCAAACTTATTTTGAGCTTGTGCCACTGGTTATCAGCCAAATAGGACATAGGAATTTGTGGACTAAAAGTTGTAGTACCGGTAGGCAAATCCTCAACCGAAAATTGAAGCTTTATACCGCTTCCCACATTCCAACCGGCCTCTAGGATAACCCTTGGATTGAAAGACCCGGTTGTAAGCATAGATAAACTAAAAGGCACCAAAGCCCACTGAAAACCCGTTATCCCAAAGAGTGACGGACCCGGCCAAGTAACGGGAAATCTCAGGTAAGTCTCAAAGTAAAATTCCTCATTCCGAAATGCGCCCGGAAAGCCCACGAAAGCAGCCCCGGAAAGGAACTGAGGACTACCGGCAACCGGGATACCGCCGGTCAAGTCAGTCTTTAACTCTTTCAACCCCGTCTTTGGAGTACCCCCCGTCACAACAATATAAGAGCCAACCCAAGTAGGAGGCGGCGACCCTACTAAGAAGTCAGTCCACATGGCACTACGACCCCGATAATAATTGCCGGACACAGGCACCAAAGGTCCAACGGAAAAGCCCTCAAAGCTTTCCACACCTGAATATCGCTCGTTTTTGATTTCAAAAAGACCCCTGATAGTTGTATCCGGCAAAACGTAATTCTTTAACCACCATTCCAAGACAAGCTTTAGCTCATCCGATAAGGCAACCATCCAAAAACCATTGAGAGGGTTAGTAGCATTAAATACCCAAGTATCACCGGTATCTTGGGCAATCACGCCGTCCCTATGTCTTGGCACCAATGGTATCCACCCTAAACCAGAGGTGTAAAGTGCAATCAAACCATCCCACCCGGTCCACCCACCCGACGCTCCAACCGGTACAAGATAAAAATCACCATCTGTTGCAGGAGGCGGGGCAGACGTAGTAGCACTTAACACATAAGGGAGCATGGAATCACCGGCAACCAAATACTCAAAAGGCTCTACTGCCCGGTCAAGGAAAATTCCCAAGCCTTTGAAATTAATTACGCTTTCAGGATCAAGACTCGAAATGAAGTATCCAGCATCGTCATAGGTTCCCGTTTTCTCAGGGGTAGGGGTAACAACCGCAAGCTCACTCTCATTTACCTCAAAGTCATTTGCAGCGTATTTCTTGAGGTCGTAGGTAACGCCCGTGCCTAACCACATTTCAATAGCATGGCTGACACGCTCAAAAAGTCCCATAACCGGATACACGGCATTGATTTGAGAAATGAGGAATCTGCGTAAGGACGTATCCAAAGTAGGAAAGTCATCATAGCCCACCAACGCCCCGGCCCGGACCAACATATCTTTATCTACAGTTGCGAGTTGATACGCCTCATCATAGTAGTCGATCAAGCCTTGGGCTACTCCCATAAGCAGCGTGAAAATCTTGAGAAACCGTTGCTCGGTAAACTTGTCGATATTCGTACTCTCATCAAAGTTAAAGCTCTCACCCTGCAAAACCTCACTCTCAGCGGGTAAGAATCTCTTGGTAGTAGACTTCTTATCTTGGTCAAGGTCATAAACATCCATGAAGTCATAGAGGTTCAAACGGTCTTTCAGAGGTGACGCTATCCACGCCTCTCTCCTATATGTAAGCCAAATCTCGGTATCCAAATCTTTGACCAACCAACGGTCAACTGGACCTGAAAAAACCCACTGAGTATCATCCCATTCAGCAATAGAATCCTCGTTACCAGCCCACACACCCGTTGCTGAATCTCCAATAAGATATCTATCTCCCAATGCCGGGGAGCCGGGGGGTGTTGATTCAATAGCGATAACCGGATCAATAGCGGCAAAAGCGGGATTGCCTTGGTTGTCAATTGCAAGCATATGCCCGTAACCGCCCTCAAACCAAGTACCGTCATATTGAATGAAAAGCTTGTAATAATAAACCTTTCCATCAACTAGATGAACGTCTGAATAGTAACTCCCCGTACCACTATAAACCAAGTCACCGTCCGTTTCATCCTCTGGATAATCAAGCTCTTTTCGCCTCAAACGGAAAGTGAATGTCTCGGTAAGAACGTCAAGGTCAACCGTCCAAAAACACACAATCTGCGGACCCTCGAAACCACGCCGCATCCCAAAGTCCAAAGCGTCAAGAGGCTCGGAATCAGGTAGAGTTGCCGGATAGATCACACCGGCTCCAAAAGGAGTCAGACCGTGTTGTACTTCCCCAAAGGCAAAGCTTCCACCCGGACCCCCGGAAATAAAAGCGTCACTGATAAGTGCGCTACCATAGTCACCTGTCAATGAGGTCGCAGATACGACGATAAAGCCGTAATTGTCCGGGCGCATGATGTATTTATAAATATAGTTATTAGGGTTGTCAGGATCATTCCCCTCAAACTTAGCTGGAAATACACCATCAATTCTGACTTGCGGACGGGCTACCAAAGATTCGGATGATAGCACCCGAATTTGAACCTCAGTCATTGCCGCAGCTTCCGGCGGGGTTGCCCAAACTACAAAGCGGGGGATACCCATTACACGCCCCCTACGATGTTATAATTTATGTTTCCTTGTGCCATCATTTCCCCGGTCAAGATACGAACAGACCCCGCTATTGGGGATGCCCTGAATCTAAATCTATCCCCGGCCTTTGGTTCTACACCGCCGGACGGCACCGAAACAAGAAACTGAATTTCGTTGTTTGCAGCAACGTAAGTTGTGCCAATCGCTCCTATGGTGTCCTGCAAAATCCTTTCGTCACTGAGGATATCTTGCCGGTAAACCGCATACGCCGTGGGGGATATGAACATGATTTCCCAATAAGCATCCAAAGTAGCGATTGTATAGGTAATTGTGCTAAATACCGGTGTGCCAATCGCTGCAAGTGTCTCTACCATCGGACGCAACTGAAAGCGTGGTACCTCGACATAATCCACACCATCAAGGTCATCTATTCCCCCTACCCAATCGCTATATTGAGCATCCCCTATCAGCCGATTCGGACGGCCAATAAAATTGGTTTGCACATTAAAATAGTTGGCTACGAATTGCACAAAATCATTTTCAACGTCTGCCCGGTTTGCGCCCTCTTTCAGAGTCAGGGTTAGGGTAGTGTCGATAGGACGGAAACTAACGATCTGTGCGGTAGCTGAGTCGGTCCCACACAACTTTTCAGCCAATGCCTCAGTGACTACGTTTGCAAGAGCGGTCTGCGAAAGCTCCAAGGTGGAAAGAACAGCATACCCATAAGGATCAACGCCGGTACCATACCCCACTTGCGGCTGCGGGCAGATATAGACCGTCCAATGCCCCAAACTTGTAACCAGTGCAAGTGCTTGCACAACGCCGGGAACGCCCTCAGCGATAGCCTCAAGGTCTTGTGCGATAACCGCCCGGTCATTGCTTCGATACGCACGGGGAATACGCCGTCTTGCCAGTAATACGGATTCTTGCTCATCCCCACCCTCAGCGGTTGCCGGGTTTGTGCATGAAGCTGAAACCGGCGTACCCCCTGAATACAGTGTGGAAATTACGGTGCGGATAGTATTCTTTGGCACGTTGGTATCACGCCCGCCGCCCTCTCTCCATTCAGCGGTCACTACATCCGATAGAGGCGGTATTTTTCCCGTCCCTCCATTTGCAGTACCATTACCGAAAACGATAAATACACGCCCCGTTTCATCCCGTGCATAGGACCAAACCTCATCATCCGGCCCCGCAAGTACCAGACTCTTTATATAGGTCCATGCGATTGAGTTTACCTTTACAACAATCCCCTCATCCAACACGTTTTCATTGGTCTTGATTTCAAAAGACTGATAAGGGTTGCCGTCTGAGGTTCCTAAAGTACCTGATTTCTTAACCCCTTCAATGACGGGAACGCCACTAACCGTCAATGCGCCCGCCGGAATAGTAACTGCCTGAGTGGACTCAAAAGTTTTGCTTGGATCAACGCCCGCCGTACCAAACTGAGTACCCGTTGGTATCGGAGTAGGGTTGAGTTGTGCGGCTTGCAGTGTCACGTCCAAAAGGGCAACCGCAGGGGCTTTCCCTTTCAAGTTTTGCCCGACAAGTGCGGCAAGAGCAATAATTGAACGCCGTCCGAGAACATCCGTAATGAAATTCTCTTTCATCCCACGGTCAATGTACCAATGCAAAACGTCGTGCATACCGGCAAACAGTTGCAGGATTACTATGCCGGGGTCCGTGGGATTGTGATCCGTCCATTCCTCTACATAGAAATTAATCCGGGCAATTGTGTCATTAATGATTGACTGATAATCCCGGCTTGTATAGTCCAAAGAGGGTACTTTGAAAAGGTTACTCATTGGTTTCTCCCTCTACCTCAAAAGTCACATTCCCGGTAACAAGGGCAGTACCTACAATCGTATAGTCCAAAACCCCTACCATCGCATAATCCTTGCTCGGATGATAATCAACCGAAATTCGATTTATCTCTACTCTTGGTTCCCACTGTTGAACGGCAACGCTGGCATAAGAAGCTGCCAAGCTATGAATCACCGGCTCATTCAAGTCGAAAACGATATCATCAACGTAACTGCCAAACTCACCATTCATAAACCGACTGCCAACGGGTGTCTTAATGATACGAGAAATGGACTGAAAAATGACTTGTTTTTGCTCATTTAAGGTCGCAACCAGCATCTTACCAGTGCTATAAAAACTACTCGCATTCGGGTCAAGCAAGCGGGCCGGACCTCCAAAACCCATATTCGGACCTATGCCCGCATCCCCGGAAACATCAACGTAGGTACTGGCAGTATAGTTTAGACCGCCCCCCTCGAAAGATAGAGGCGATTTAATCCCAACACCTACCGGGTCATTTCTACCTTGTGCCATGTACTTTCTCCAATGGCTTAGAAAGTGTCTTAGCAATCCGTTTGCTCAAACCTTGCTCCTTTTCAAGCTCCCTGATTTTATGCCTGAAAGACTCAGGACTTTGGGCTTTCAGCTTATCCCTCAGACGGTTTGCATAAACCTGAAAAACAAGAGCCAACTCAGGGTAATTACAGGATACCATTTTTGCAGCACTTTCCGCATCCTCTAACGCCTCTTGAAGTTGTTTTGTCTTTAGCTCTTTCTTTCTAAGCTCACACCGCAAATCCCGTAAGCGTTGCTCATTCTTATCAAACTCATCCTGCGAAAACTCGCTTTGAGCATCAATGAATACCCGATTTATGAGGTCCATTTCTAAACTTGTCTTATCCATTACGGTGTCACAATCGGAGTAGTTGGGGTTGTAGGCTCCCCGTCCTCATAATCCTCTACCGCACCCTCAGTAGCATCAACGTAATCGTCAACCATTTTCTCCCCTTGAACACCGAACAGGAGCTTTAGAGGCTCAATATTTGGACCGCCCGCATAAAGAACCAAACTCACAACCAACGCCTCATCAAATCCGGGATGCCCGGTAGCAGACCGCAGACCGTTGATAAAGCCGTTGTTGCCGGTAGAGGATTCCACGGTGACAACTGAGAGTTTCGTACCGGAAAACGCATTCCTCAAAGCGTCTGCCAACTCAGCTAAAGTTTCCGCAAGTTGTCGTAACCTTTCAACTTTTTTCAATAAAGCATCTATTAGAGCCTGAATAAAATCAGTGATAGCTCCATTCGGACGCAAAAGCTCCAAAAGGTTACTCAAAGCCCTCAAGAGTTCTCCAAGAGGGGGTATTAAATCCTGCAACGTGTATCTGCCTATCCAATTCGGGAAAGTACCGGCATTCCTGAAAGTGAAAGGCACAACGAAATTGAAATCACACCAATCCACACTTGTTAAATCCTCAATACCGCCCTCGAAATCCTCCAACCATTGATCAAATCCGGGTGCAAGCACTTGCCCCAAGTCGTTTAGAGCAAAGAGGTTGTAGAACTGCCTAACAATCTTGAGATATAAAACCACTTCCTCTGAATACCCCATGATCACAACACCATAAGTATTGGCAGTCTCAGAGTACGGGGGTTTCAAATGGTCAAGTTGATCCACGAAAGACGCATTGATTCTGGCAATCGCAGTATCGAAAGACAGGAACGATTTTTGCTGCCTTGCCCAAGACTTACGCTTGGCCGCAATCGCAAGCAATTCCTCTTGATCCTCTACCCCGTCCAAAAAATCCGGGTCAAATATCGTACCGGCCAAAGTCGATTCTGCGGCGGGATTAAAGTCAGCAAGGCTTAGGGTATTCGGATAGTCCAAAAAGACGTATATGCCCGCATAGCGTAAGTCGTTAAGCAGATTTTGGAGCGCATCAATGAAAGCATTTACAAGTGCTACATAAAGGTCAAGAGCGAGTTGTATGAGGGTCGCTACCAACTCCAAGAAAGCAGCGACAAGCTCAAGAAACGCAGCGATAGCATCAAGAGCGTCCGCAATAAGGTCCAAGACTTGCTGAATCTCAGGCGGTACCTCAAGCTCAATAATTTGCCATTCCGCTACACTACTCATCTAAGTGAATCCATCCCTGCGTTGCCGGTAAAGCCCCGGTCTGGTTTTCTTGTGCATAAGCCATTTTCAGTAGGGTCATTAAGCCTTGAATCTGCTTTAGAGCCTTTTCCTGAAATTTCTTTTCAACCTCTTGCGCCTTTTTCGCAATCTCATCAACCCTATCCATCAAAGCCGTTTCAGACAACGGTACCCATTTGGCCGGTTTCACATTCTGAGGTGCAACCGATTGCACTCTTTTGGGCAGGAATGCCTCACTACCATCGTCAACGTGTAAGTCTTTATAATCAAGCATTTACAGCCCCACTTTCACAAGCTGAGACAATGCGGGTGTTATATCGCTAGTCAAAGGAATTGTGGGTGGATCAACGGGGGCAAACTCAGCATTGGCCTTATGAACATGCGTATTCAACCAAGTCACCATCAAATTCCAAAGGGCTTGAAACTTCAAACCCCCTATCACATTCTCAGCCGCACCCAATCCGAGTAATATCTGAGTACCATTCACCGTCACTACCGCAGCCCCGGTCAAATTCAAAGCAGCCCCGGACGTGACATTCAACACGCCTGTACCGGTACTCAAATTCATCACACCCGCTCCGGTTGTCAGATTCATAACCCCGGCCCCGGTAGTAAGATTCATAGCACCGTTTACCGTTGTCAGATTTATAGTTCCCGGCCCCGGTGCGGTTGTCACGAATACGTTTCCTGCCAATGTAGTAAAGAGCATATCCCCTAGAGCAACCCCAAGGTTGTACCCAATTGTCCAACCCTCATCAAAGCTGCCATTTGCGATAAGCACGTTTACAGAACCGGTGACTACCTCATCCAACTTACCGAGAGTGGCAACGCTCCTATCCCCGGCACACACGTCCTTTACGGATGCGGCTGAGATAGAATACTGCCCGCTTACATCAACTACCTTTCCCCCTCCAAGAGTTTCACTCAGCGACCCCTCAGATTCAAGAAAAGTATCGCCTTTCTGAGTGATATTTCGATCACCGCCAAAGGTGTATTTGACTGAGGCTGAGTAATCATATTGAGCATTGGCACCAACCGTTTCCGTTAGCTGTGAAGTGGTAACACGGGTACGAGTGCCTTTCACCCAATCATGCTCTTGCCCCTTCATTACTTTCTTGAAACCGCCGCCTTTACCAATTTCCATGAAAGCACCTGAATCATGGTACATTTGGATTCTCTGATTATCAGCCGTACCATCAACCTCCATGAAGGTCATACCGACCCGCAGAGATTTGACGTGTCCATACTGAGGCTGAGAGGTGGTAGCTGGTTCTAAAACTTGCCGGGTACCATCCTCATCATCGGCAATATCCATAGCCCCGCCGCCCTTACCGCCTAAGAGCAACGTGGTATCGTCATCATCCCCTCTAGCAGTACCCGGAGCCGCCTGTGCGCCCCCTGCGGCTGAGGGAGCATAGCCTACGAATATCGGTTGCTCTGGATCACCACTTTGGAATTCAAACCAGACTTGATCCCCTAAAGAGGGAACCTTAAAATCACCGCCGGGAAAGCAGGGAGTAGCCCACGGGGAACTTACGGTACCATAAACATCCGGCACCATTGCCCGGATACGACCCCCTTGATTTGGATCATCAATGGCAACGCAACGTCCGGGCCATTTTCCCAAGTAATATGTGATTCCCTCTTTGACTATTTTCATTACGCATCCCAAGGATTATCAGGATCATTTTCCTCAAACGCTCTATCTTGGGCAGCTTCCCCATTGGCTGAATCACTGCCCCTTACCGTTCCTTTAGCAATTTCCGGGCGGGAACCTCTCTTGCAACCCAATTCCATCATATACCCGCCGTTTCCGAAACCAACGCTCAAAGTCTCTACCATCCAAAGCCCTTGATCCTCTACACTTAATTTTCCATTGACCGTCACCATTCCCTCAATTTCAATGTCATTGTTCGCATAAGTGCTGACTGATAATTTGTATTTTCCAAGAGCGTTAGACTCATAGAGAATGTCTTTCATCTTTTTCATAGCATTAGCAGTCCGGGCATCTTGGAGCATCATAGAGGGTGGATTATAAGATACAGGCTCATCTAGGACACTGCCCTTATCCTCTGGTTCCTCAGTATTCGTATTGAATTGCTGCAAACTTGCCAAGAGACTAAAATCATTGGAGTTTGGTGCTTGGTATCCGGCTTTATCAGCAATACTCGCAACTACGTTACCCTGAGTATTGAAAAGTCCCAATTGAGCTACCACTTGGAGATAATTTGGGTCAAGCTCCCCGGACTGAAAATCAATGCTCACTGCATCTGGTATCGCCTTAGAGCCTTTGCCGGATGAACCATCTGTCTCAGAGCTAACCGAAATTATATTACCAACTTCGGGCCAATCCGGGCGGTAGCGAAGGATTACACCCGTGTCTTTTAGCGTCCTTTTCTTAAAACGAATCTTGTTACCGACTACATCCCACCAAAAACCCTCAAGCTTGGCAATTCTCTGGATAAAAGCCGTTGGCGGCTCATTAGCCATTGTGATTTCACCAACCTCCAAATCCGTTTCATCCATTTCAACGTCAAATCCGTATGCCTTGGCTATATCTTCTACAGCTTTAGAACGCTTGGTTTTCTCCCACCTTTGAGCATTGGAATTCCGCTGCATTACCACTTTTTTAGTCCGCAAATCCAAGTTGATTTTTGCGGTATCCGAATAATCACGCTGAGGGTTTACGATAACGAAGCTGCCAAAATCTCTCCATTTCACACCATCAAAAAGCTCAATCCCAAGCCGGTGTCCAACCGAAAAGTACACAAGGTCGGTAAGCTGGAAAGCATGGTCCACAAGACTTATCTTAACGTCCGTATCCTTATTGATTTCCATATCTATCTGAATAGACTCTACAATACCCGTCACCTCTACCCGGTCATCGTCACGGTCTGCGTAAGGGTATGCCCAAACGATATGCTGGACCGCATGACGCTCTACCGCCCCAAACCGACCCGCAACAAGACCCGGCGGGGCAGCTACAGGCTCTACAAGTTGATCTGCGGGCGTGGCATTAGTGGGTGGGGGCTGAGGAATCGGATTATCCTCTCCCGCATCCGTCGCACCCCCACAAGCATCAACTTGCCAAGAATATTTATAGGTAGGCTCGGTTGGCATTAAGTTCCCCCTACCCGTCTGAAATCATCCCTTGTCGGTATATTCAGCTTCAATCCCGGCGGTAAGTACAAAGGCAATCGAAACATGCCGTTGAAATCAGCAATTACCCACCAAAGGGTACTCTTGCCTCCATATTTCCGGGCAAGCTCATCAATCCTATCCCCAAACTGAGTGGTATGAACCAACGCAGTTGTCATATTCACCGTCACGTCTTTGTAGGCATAGATGAAAGGGAGCGTCTTTTCCTCAGCACCCCTCTCAGTGCGTATCCATATTTGCCGCCCGCCGGAATATCTGGAATCGGTATATACAGGCATAGCTTACCTCGGATAAAGCAAATGACGAACCAAGTTCAATTCGACTTGCGCCCGTCTGGTAATCAGTGTCGTTTTCTCAAAAAACATCCGGCTTGCCCGCATACTCTCAATATGCACCAAAAGAGCCGGGGTAGAGGAATATCCGTACCCACTTCCCGCTCCGAAAACCGATGATCCAAAGCCGAAAAGCAGCAATCCGGGTGCAAGCCCTTGCATTGGCACCCCACGCCTTGTCTCAGTAAAGGAGTGCAACCATTTGATTGAATCCTCTACATAGTTGGTATCAACCGCCTCTCCCAATTGATTGAAAAACAGAGAAACCGTTAATGTCAGATTGTTACCGCCTCCAAACTGATAGAGATTATCATCCGACCCCGGAATAGTAATTTCAGTCCAACCCACACTCTTTTCCTCATCAATCATTGGTGGATTGTATTGGAAAACCAACCGGTCATTAGGATCATAATAATTTGCCAAAAACCCTTTAGAGGCAGCTTTAAGCTTCCCCGGCCCTATTTGCGCCTCTGGTCTTAATTCAGGCATATCAGACTCCTATCAAGAACTTGGGGCAGTTCCTTGCCCCAATCGACTATTCAAATTCTTACTCACTTTCGCAACCGCTTCACCAAACTGTAATTCACCCATAACCAACTTTACATTCGTTTGAGACTCAAGTTTTTTCGGGAATGCTCCGGTCAAGGTAGCGGCAAGCTCGGCTGCGGTCATCATCCCCGCACCCTCTCTTTCAGCCGGGGTTGGTGGGGTAGTTCGTCTTGGGGGCTTTTTCGTGGCAACATCCTTTTTAGCCTTAGTGCTTTTCCTTGCTTTCTCAGCCTCTTTTGCATTTTGTTTGGCTACTAATCCACCCGCAGCCTCAGCCCTCTTTGTAGCACCGGCTCCGGTTTGCGCCCCGGCTCCAACAGTTGCCTCAGTACCAACGTCGATACCGGCCCACTCTTTTATCTTATTTCTAAGGGTATTCCACCAACCAGCAATCCTATCAATGATTTTATCAAAAATCGCCGTCAAACTCGTTGGTAATACAGCATCCACCAACTCTAACATACCCCTAACACCATCGGATACCGCAACTGCAATAGAGTCTATAATGGCATCAAAAAACATGAAAAAACTATATGCCATTTGTTTCAAACCATCAAAAAAGCCGCCCCAATCTCCATACAACATACCAACCAAAAGACCGGCAATCGTTTTACCCACACCCTCTACAAAAGTAGCAATGCTTTTAATGGCTATCACGAACAATCTTACAGCATTAATTGCGGTTTTAATCATGGAAGCAATCGGACCTAAGACTATCTTGATTACCGGAATCAAAGCCAAAAGAACGTACTTAATTTGAGAGAGTATGTAGCCAAAAGCATAACCATCCTCAATCGCTTTATTCATCCCGCTATCCATTTCACCAAAAATCTCATTTAATAAATCAGCAATAGCAGCCCAAATAGGCTCAAAAGTTTCGGATAAATACATACCGATAGTTTCAACCAGAATCTTAAAAGAGGTACCACCCTCCAAACCCTCTTGCCAACCTCTACCGAATGAATCCCAAAAAGCCGTGCTAGTTTTTTGAGCCGCCTCCATACCCGCAGCAACATCCCACATATCCCACTTGTCCATAAGATCGAACTGTTCCTGCGTCATTTTGGTAGCATCAGCCGTTGCTTGTTTGACCGCCCCAAGTGTCTTTTTCCATTCTCCCAATTTGTTTAAGAAATTATCAAAAACTCCAAGCCTGAAAAGAGCATAGAGCGTACCAACCGCAGCGGCAACGGCAAGAATAGCAATACCAATAGGAGCCAAGATTGCCAGAATTGGAGCAAGTGCCTCAGCATAAAGCACACCTAAAGCACCCGCCCACCCCTCAGCCGCAATGGTAGCCATGAATGCTGACTCTATAAACACCATGATACCCGGCAACATCATTGTTATTGCGCCACCGACCAAAAGCAGACCACCTAATAAGAGTAAAAAGGCAGACCCCAAAGCGATAACCAGACCTATGATGTTCTTTGTTCTTTCAGAGAGGCTATTGAACCAGTTTACGAGCTTACGCAAAACTCCCACTACCGCCGTAATCACCGGCAAAAGAGCGTCACCAAGGGAAATCATAACCATGTTGACCATAGCACTAAGCTGTGCCATTTGTTGACCAACCGATTTCAGCCTTTTCTCCATTGTCTCTTTTGCTTTAGTAGCCTCTTGAGCCGCTTTTGTGGCTTTTCCAAGCAACGCATCAAGACGTGTCACACCTTTTGCAGCTAACTTAGGATCAAGAGCTTTTCCCATTGCAGCTTGCAAAGCACTCATAACCACTGAGGTACGGATACCCTTCATACCCATCATACTGATAGCTTTTTGTAGGGTACCGGTCTTAGCAGTACCGGCTTTCTCAGCCGCCCCCAACTCATTGACTCCTTTCAAAACGCCCTTAATACGTTCTATCGGAGTCATCTTTTTCCAAGCCGCCTCATTGATACCGGCAATTTTCATCATTTCCGGGCCTTTGTTCGCCATGTTCTGATAAAATTTCAGCATGGCAGACCCGGCCATTTCAGGGGGTAGCTTCAAATCGGCAAGTGCGCCCGCAAGAGCAAGAGATTCCGCAGCCGTGACTCCGAATTGCCCCGCCGCAGCCGCACTACGTTTGGTCACATTGATCAACTCTTGAGCCGTACCCGGCGTACTAAAGGTCATTTCCATCAACGCTGAGGAAATACTTGCCGTAGCATCCTTCATGCTCATCATTGCACCGGTTGTAGGATCAATAAACGACTTCCCACGCCGGAAAGCCATGAATACCGACCCCAACCCCTCAGCCGCCGTTTTCGTCTGCATACCGGACGCTACAGCGAGTCCAACGGCATTCTCAGTCACACCCGATAATTCCTCTACACCCCGGACACCCATACGAGCCGCAACGTCCGCAGCCCTAGCCATATCAACCGCCGTACCCGGCAACCGAATGGACATTTCCTTAAAGTTCTTATTCAGCTTCCCAAGAGACTCATCCGACATTCCAGACACAATGCGGATACCGTTCATAGCACCCTCAAGCTTTACGGACTCCCCCACTGCCCGTTTCATAAAGAATGCACCCGCAGCCCCCGCAGCGGTCATACCAGCCCCTACAGCCGTCATTGTACGACCCGCAGCTTGCATACGGGCAGTTACCTCAGCTTGGTCTTGAGCCGCAGCCCTCATTTGGTAATTGTTATTCATACGTTGGAGGCGGGCTTGTTCTAACCGGCGGGTATTCTCATCCATATAACGAGAATTAAGCTTGGCTTGCTTATTCAGCATTTCTTGATTGTGAATGGTGCGTTCCAACTCCCTATTAGCCAATTGAAGCTTGCTCATATTGCGAACTTCGGCTGAGAGTTGGAGTCCAAGAGGGATAACGCTCATCTGGCTTATCTCCTTTTCTCTCTATCCCACTGTTCCTCAAGCAATGCGTGGAATAGGAGCAAATCCTCAACGGGCATGTCCATCATATCATGGTACGACCAATTTAGCCCGTATGCCAGATTGAACATTACCCTTTCAACGTCTTGGGCCGCTTCACAGAGGTTATAAGAGCTTTCGTACCCTCGAACAAAAAATCCAGAACATTCACCCTCACAATCGTAGGTTTTTTGCATTTCCAGCAATAGACGGGGGGTGAAAAATCGTAACCGTAATCATGTGTCTGAATTTCAGCTTGGAGGTCATTCAAAAACTCAATATCCAATTCCGTCAATTCCTCGACTGTAATAGGACCATCCCCATTAAAATCAAGGCACATATCGGATATAACCTCTAACTCCGTTTCAAACGGATTTCCATCCTCACTCACTTTTTCGGCAAGTTGCTCTTGGCTCCTACCATCCGAATAAGCGAAAACACCGGTAAAGCCATACTCAGGTAGCTCTACCTTGTGAACACACTTGCCTCTTTCAATATTAAGGCGTACCTCATCCGGCATAGGTCTGAAAGTTTCCTCAATCTCTGCAACTTTCACAAGGGCATGATTCGGAATACCGCAATGAGCGCAATTGACTTCCTCATCAAAAGGCTTTTCTCCCACGGTTGCCTTGCGAATTTCATAGCAGAGTTGATCCCGGTCAAAACCGAGCATTTCATGTTGAAACCAACGCCCGGAAAGGTTGAATGAGGCACCCGGCGCATCAATCGACTTGGATTGAAGTAACTCAGTGATCATCTTGGAGCCGTTGGACCTATTCTGCTTGGCACCAAAAGCTTTCCTATCACCAACGGTTGCAGATTGCACGGTGATAATACGATGCACTTTATTTTCATGCACAAGTCCGCAGCCCAATTCGATATCTACAGTTTTGAGTGTACTGCGGATAGGTTTTAGAACCTTGGGCTTTACAAGCTCTTGCTTTGGAGCCTCAGTAACCTCAGCTACTTCATTTTCCGGGGGAGTGTTTGGAGGGTCTTTGGGTGTCGTCATTTTGCTATCCTTTCAAACTTTGTTTCCCCGCCTAATGCAAGCAATTGCACTCACACTAGGCGGGAATGGTTAGTCCAAAGAATCGTATTCAGTTATGCGAAACTGACAAGAGATAGCCCTTCGTGGCAAATCTCCATCTGTTCGATTACAACGTCACTGCTTCCAGCATCGAAGTCACCAACGGACATTTTGCAAGGCCAAGCGGCGGTTGCAACCCATTCACGAACAATCTCAAGGTTGCGGTTAAGCAACTGGATTGTCATATCAGTCCTGAAAGCATCATCCCTTGGTAGGGCAGCTTCCTCAGTGAGTTTGACGATTTCCTGAAACCATTGCACCAATTCCGGGGAATCGGTAATACCACGCTCAAGTACGATATTCGGGTACTTTACGAGTCCGGGGAGCTTACGGAGAGTTGCGGTGTCGGTTCCCTCTCGGTATTCCGTTTGGTCAACCTCAGCCTCAAGACCCGTAACTTTGGAAAAAGCAATTTCCGCACTCACCTTGGAGCCAACAAGTACCCGGAAATTGTAAGCACGGTATGGATCAAGCCTTTGCCCGTCTGCCATTGCTTAACTCCTTATATTTCGGTTACGATTGCGCCGCCGTCCCAAAGCGTAACCTCAAAAATGATAAGTTCGCCGGGTAGCACCGGATTGATACCGACAACGGAACGGACCTTTCCAGCTAACCGCAAATCTTCTCTGTTCGTGGTTGAATCGCACCTAAAGAAAAATGCTTGGGTCGGATCAAGGCGGGGATAGAACCAACCGAGTTTCCAAAGAGTCTCAAGGTACTTGGTTCCTTGCGCCTGAATATCTTTCCAAAGCAAGTCATCATTGGCCTCAAAGACGATGGTTTCCCCAAACTCTTTCAGACCGATTTTCACCGCATTCAGAATCCGACGCACATTAAGGTACTGCTTACGGTCTGCAACGCCCCAAAGCGTCCTAGCTCCCATAAGACGAATACCACGCCCCGGCTCATTGGTAATGACGTTGATGCCCGCAGCATTCATAAATCCGTGTTCCTGCTTGGTAACAACGGTATTCACGTCAATGATATTGTTGATTTGCTCATTTGCGGGCGGTTTCTGCGTACCCCGTGTCTGAGAGGTGTAGGACATTACGCCCAAAGCCTTTGCAGACGGGGGAGTGATAATCTCAGCCTCAGCGGTATCCGGGTCTTGCTTTTTCAACCAAGGGAAAGTCAAGGTGGAATAACTGGACTGTATATTCAGCGTCACGTTGCGATAATTCAGGACTTCCTCAAGGGTATCCTCAGCCAAAGGCACGTCACCGATAAACACGGTATCCTCTCTACTCTTAGCATAAGTATCCGCTCCCTTTTGAACGGTCACACCCTGCCCCGGAATAGCGAATTGGGGAAGCACACCAACCGAATCAAAAAGCTGCATTCCGTGGGTGTAGAGTTTCGAGGTGTTGGTACCCAAATAATCCTGATTCGTTGCAGCCGAGCCGTCCAACCCACGAATCATGTTCTGTTCGATATCGTAGGCACCCGGAAAGAATAAGCTTGTGGGGATACCCGGCGGTATAGCGAAAGCATCATTCGGGTCAAATCGCAGGAATTCACTCTCAGCCAACCTATCTACGATATAATCAGCCGGACAATCAGATTCAAGATTCAAGAACTCAAAGATTGTCGTTTCCCCGTCAACATTATGCAAGACGTTGAAATTCATGGAGACAATATTGGTGTCAGCCGGAACTCCAAGCGCATCAAAAATGTCGTTAGAGAAATTCAACGTGACATTCAGAATGCTCCCATTAATAGAGTTGACTTTTACCTGACCGATAGCACCGGTAAGTTGATCCCAAAAGAAAAGAAGCGCACCCTTACTGATTCCGGCATTGGAAGCGACTTTCAAAGTAGTCCCACCATTGTAGAATTCAGTGGTTACAGTCTTGGACTTGTGAGTGGTATTGCAATAAATACTAGAGGTGTCATCGAAGTAAGGATTAAACGCAACGTCACCGCCGGTATAAGCCCCGGTCCAATCGCCTTGATCCGTATCAGCAAGCACTACAATGGTGTCACTCACACGTCCAACCTGATACTTACCGGCCAAATCAGTAGTTCCCGGCCCCGAATCTACAATGCCCGCACTGCCTGAGAGATAGATATAGTCACCCGTTCTTAGGTCGTGATCCCCTGAAAAAGTGACCTCTACCTCATTGCCCGCACCGGCTGAGATATCAATAGCGGAAACGTCATCCCAAGACTCCCAATCACCAAAGATGGTAGCTTTCTGAGTGGCAACGTCGATATCAAGGATAAAACCAAAGCCTGTGCGTGTAGCGGTAGCATTCTGAAAGAGATAGAAACCATCCCCAAGCTCAAGCTGCGGGGGAAGTCCATCAAACGAAAGTGTGCTAGTGGGGTGGGTAGCTGATTCGCTATCAGCAACGTAAGGACCGCCCGCATAATTACCGGCATCCGTTCCGTCCAATTCCACCTTAGTAGGCTCACCCGGAATCAACTTAGCTTCCCACTTACCTCTGAGGTCCGGCGTACCTGTCAATGCGCCCTGCCCCGTCAACCACATATTGACTTTCTCAAAGGACTGAGGAATCTCAAGATCGTCATTGAATTCCAGAATAACCGGATTTCCAGCCCCGCCGGAAATGTCAATATCCTTGATTGCCAAAGGTACAATGTTTTTCCAACCGGTAGCGGGATTCGCAACCCATTTATTTGTAGTAATGAGAGTGTTGTTACCCCACTGCCCCACACTTGAGGCAAGGAAGTTACCAGCGGGAATGCCAAAGAAACCGTCACCGCCGCTTGTGTAACCGGTGTAATCGTCACTATCGGTACCATCCAAAGAAATGGTATCGTCATTGTCAGGATCACGGGTAACGGTCCAATAGTTGTCATTCAAATCCTCAGAGTCACCGCCGGAAATATCCTGCAACCAAACTTGATCCCCGTCTTTCAGAATACCGTCTGGAATGTCACTGGAAAACTGGATCACAACCGGCTCCCCTGATACAAGGGTCATACCGCTAATTGATTCACTATATTCCAAAGACCTTGCAGAGATAAAGGAATTGAAATTGGCTTGTGCGGCTCCCTCACCAACAGCACGGATGAAATACAACCCGGCACCCTCTTGGTCAAAGTAATCCTCAGCCATTGGGTAGCCAAGAAAACCTCCATAGCCGCCGTAACGCCGCTTGTATTGATCAAAGTTGGACAAGAATGTGACTACGTTATCCGGGCCTCTCTCTGCTTGGCAAACCATACCAGAAAAAGACGTTCCCGCAGCCTCAATTACAGCCAACGCCTCTTTTTCGAGGACTTCAACGCCGGGTGCAAATGCTTCCATTCCTTATCTCCTTACTCTTTATCTTTAGGGGAATCAGGCTGCTTGGTTTCGCCTTGTTTCGCCTCTTTTGCGGGTTTCACGATTTTCTTAGTGACCGTCTTTTTCGGAGCCTTGACCGCAGCCGATTCTTTCGGAGCCGCCTTTTTCTTAGAGGCTTTGAACTTGCCGATAGAGCCGGAAAGACCTTTAACGGGTACATCCTTTTTCAGTTGCAGCCGTCCTGCCCTAACAAGCTTGGCAATTTCGTGGGATTCTGCCTCAGACTCAGAAATCAACTCAGAACCATACGGAGCAAGATTGATGGTACGGACTACTTTCAAACCGCCATCCAAAACATTGACGGAAATCTCTTGCTTACCGTACAGACCGCCGTTTTTAAGTTTGTAATTCATTCTATGTCCTCATAAAGAATAGTGTATTCTTCTGCCAGTACACCCGTTTCTATTCCGGCGCACCATTCTCTTACGCACAGTATAGCGGAAAAGGATTTCACTGACAAGCCCTCTTTCACCTCACTCAAATCTTGAAAAGGTGGCGTAAAATTCAATATCTCCAAAAAAGTGCCGGATAAAGCCAGAGGCAAGAATGAATCCTCTGATTTTCTCCTTAACAACTCATACGCCGCCGAGCAAATACGGGTTGCAAGACTTTCAGAATCCGCAATAGCCCGCATCATAAGCCGATAGTCAACCGGATAAGGCGGTCTTTCCCTCCAATACTTTCTCTCAGGGAAATTAATAGCTATCGGGCCTTTTGCCCTACTCACACTTGCCTCATCCGACTCAGTAGCGGTTGTAATTTGCACTATTAATAAAGGAACGTGCTTGTCTAACTCATCCCAAAAATCAGGATCACGCTTAAAGAGAATCGTATCTACAGCACCATCCCATTCCACCTCAATAGTGTTCCCGGCTGCGGGTGAAACGGTTAAGTCAATGGTATCAGCGGTAAAGCTCCCTGCGTAAATATTGGTTTGCCGGGTAGGATCATTTGTAAGGTCAAAAGCCGCATAGACACCCTTGATATCTAAGTAATTGTCCACGGCAAGGGTAGCGGTTCCCCCGGACGCAAACGAGTCCCTAAAGCGGACTGAGAGGTTATCCGAGAAAAAGCGTTTCATGGTCCGGTGACAATCCTCTTGAGCGTGATCCGGCAAAAGATCATACCCAAGCCTGATAGCTTTAAGTACCGGCCCCTCAGTTTCATGCGTTCCTTTTTGGAGCCGCACTCTCATCATCAACCGATAAGCCTGAAATGGGATAGCAGCGAGATTCAAATTCAAATCATCAAATGAAGTCCAATCCCCGGCCCCGGCAATGGACCATGCCGCACCATCCCAATAAAGCCAAGTGGTACCCTCATCAACGGATATAGTGCAATCAATTGCACCCTTTTCCTGCAAAGTCGCTGAATACAAATCCTCAATATCAGGTAGATTCGCAACAATTGGTTGGATTGCCCAAAACTCAGTAAAAGCCTCAGCCGCCCAAGGCCGCATCGTAACTACAGTCTCGTTTACGGCAATCTCAGAGGTGCCTCCATAATCCACACGCATACCGATACCGCCCGGTTGCAGCCTCCAAGCTTCAAGATCATCCCACTGAGTTAGCGGGTCTGAGGTACGCATGAAAAAATAAGGCATTAAATATACCGTTTGAAAAAGTTATTTGCCAATCTGCCAACCATAGAGGCTTGACTTGCCATTTTTTGAGCTACCGGAGCAAATACCGGACGTGCTGGAATGAAAATAGTGCCATTCTCCAAAGACGTTGCTATCATTTCAATCGAAACGCCCCGCCTATTCGTTGCCCCCGGTGTAACACCCGCAGCCCAAATACCCGCTCCCTGATACCACACCGCAAGAGATTTCAGTAAGTCACCCTCATCAAGCCAAGGAATGTCATTCCCTTTTTGAGCAACCCAAGCCGCAGACAATGGAGGCCCGCCAACCTGTCCCTGCAAAATCTCTTTCTTGACGTTCTCAATATATTGCTCCCCAATTCTCTTAGCCATTCTAGGCCAAACGAGTTTCAGGGTACGTTCCCAAAATCTAGGACTCGTAACCATGACGGCCTTTTTCCATTGGCCGGTATCAGTAGGTTTAGCAACAATTGCGGGCATTTACAAAAGCACTCCATAAAGTAGAAAATCACAAAGCAACGTACTTGCGCCGGGGTCCGCTACCGTCACGTCCAAATCAAAAGCCGCACTCGCTCCCCAATAGCTCGTATTTGCAACCAAAAGACCGCCCGCCGGATTCAAATCCCAATACCAGACTTCCCCGGCAATATCGAAACCAGTAAGGACGGTGCTTGGCACAAGGTCTATGTAACCGGGTGACTGCCCCACACTCAAGGTTGCCCCACCCAAAGCCCCGGCTGACTGCTTTGCCAGCAAAAGGGCTTTGAAAGCTACGAATATCTTTCCAGAGGGCAGCGTAAAGATTGGAGTTTGACCAACTACAGTTAAATCCACCTCTTTCCGGGCAACCAACGCCGGACTGCCTACCGCCCCGGCTTGCAGGGTGAAAAGTTTTTGAACTTCCCTTGACCAACCCTTGAGTAGATCACCCTCAAACATTTCCCCGGATGCGGGGGGTCTGAGAGTCCCTATTGGGTCCGGTACAATAAAAGGAGCCGCAGCAAGCGCACGTCCTACATCATTCGCATTGCGAACCAATTGAATGTAATAAGTACCTGGAATATCGACTACGAAAGTTGCATTTTGTTGATCGTCATTCAGGATCACCGCCGCACTACCGTCCGGCTTATCCAGAAATTCCCAAGCATAGGTATCTCCCGCACTTACGGAACCAAGACCAACGGTATCTCCCACAACAAAATCAAGAGGTGGGATACCTGTTCCAGCTATAAGGGTCACATTTATTGCTGCCATTACGCAGGTTCCTTTTGAACAATGATAGGTAGCCCTAAATTAGAGCCGGGATGTTCTGGACAAGCATAGTCCATATTAAGCTCACCCTCAGAATCAACGGTTTGCTCACTCACTGCCCACACACCCGGCGGGGTATGGTCTGCATGATCACCATCACAAGTTTTTACAAGCGTGTATTTATCAGCCATTTCAACCCCTTATGTGTTGTCCGCTACAATTTGATCCAAGATTGCCTTATCCCCGGCTGAAAGCTCATCCTGCCAAGCTACATGCAGAGTGGCAATACTCTCATCCCACCTGAGATAATCCAAATTCTTGTCCGTCATGGCAGAAACCGATATTGCCAAAGTGATAGCATCCAAATCCGGGGATTCGGTTATATTTTCATAATCGTATTCCATGCCCTACCCCTTAAAGTTTTGTAATTACTACCCTTACACGGCGAATATAGGAAGTTTTATCACTGGTTTGCCACCAATTTACCTTAGTGGACGTAGCTTGTGAGGCGGTTAGAGCAACCACCTTAAAGCCTGAAATCGGAAACCACCCCCCATTTACATATTTTTGATTATCTTGCGACACGTTTGAAACGGCTTTTTCTACTTCCACATCACCCCCACCCCCACCATCATTAAAGGTAACAGTAGAGGCAGTGGGCTTATCCTTATCGCTACAAGCAACCTCAAACGACCATTCCACCTTATAATTGCCAGTATAAGCCGGGGTGAAAGGTGTGGTGAGCTTGTTTTGTGCGCTTGTTGCCGTTGTAGAACTTTCAGTTTCATCGGATGCAGTATGAATATCGCCAAGCGCACTCAGACCATTTAATTGTGCAAGGGTAAGGTGATATCTCTCAGTGGCAGACCCGCCCTGCAAGCCGCCCAATTGATTATGATCCGGTATCTGCGTACCACCAAACTCAGTGTCAAAGGCACTTTCCAAAACGGTAAATACACTTGCGCCTTGCTGAATAATGATCTTAGCAGCAAGAATCCCAAAGTTTTCAACTATACCCGGTACCGAGCTTGGAGGGGTAGCGTTTTCAGCCGCCGCAAGAGTAGCATAGTTTCCCTGCCCATAAAGCACATCAACATGCCCGTCCAAAGCAGCATAAACCCACGCAACACCATACCTATTGACGGTGAGGTTTTGAAGCGTACCAGACCCGTCATCATACTGTGTGTTACTGATTTGACTTTGAGCCGTTTGTTTGAGCCACCCGGACGGTGAATTTCGGTACCAGTAGTCGAAAGTATCCGCACCGGACGAATCAAAAGCGGGGAAAGTCAGCCTATTAGGACCGCACCAAAGGACACCCGCCGTAATCGCAATGTTTCTGGTACCCGTTTCTGAGACAATAATACCGGACGCTCTTTGAACGCCGTTGACCTCAAAGGATTTCAAGCAGTCCTTACGCATATAGTCCGCAAAATACATCCCCACATTCACAAAATGCAGGGCGGTACCTTCCCGGTACACCCTTCCAAGCACTACATGAGTGTGTAGATTCAACCCGGAAAATGAGGCAGTCACCGCTATTTGAGGGCTTCCCGCATTGTAATCCACGTACACCCAATTTATTGAGTTGTCCGTAAGAGCTACACCCGTTGCAGCGGACCAATCAAAGAATCGGTTTTCTCCAACGTCTGAATCCGTTGTCTTGATAACTCCGGTACCCGCAGTCACATTGATCTGCCCGGACCCGGCATCCGAAATGACCCCACCTGAGATTGCAGCCGCAGATTGCAGCGTATCAATAAGGTCTTTGAGCGTGTCATACGTTGGCGTACCGATAACCGGCATGTTGATAGCACTTGTGGGGTGTTCATGCAGAGAAGTTTCCCCGCCGCCGGTCAAAGTATTCAGGTTCGTTTTGTCGGTTGCGCTCATTGCCCCCGCAGTAGAGGGCGTTGCGAGTGCAAGCGATAGCACTTGACCGCCAACCCCACTCAAACCTAAACCGTTGGCAGTTCCGAGAGTGACGGGATCATGGAGTAAAGTATGGTCATAGGTTGATTCATGGGTTGCAACAGCCGCCGCTCCCGCACCCGCAGGGTCCGCTCCAACATCCGTGTAATCTAAAACGACTGCCCCGGTCTGAGTATTAACTGAATCAACTGCATTAGGTTCTGCCCCCGCAGTGATCCCATTCAGTTTGACTTTATCAGCCGCACTCATAAAACCGGCAACTGTTATAGTCACAAGAGCGTGTGCGGCCCCGCCCGCTCCAACGTGTCCAATTGGGGCATAAAGAGAGGCATGATTATGCAGACTTGAGGCATCCGCACTCCCACCCCTCAAAGTAGTATATTCAGTGAGGGCAAGGTGATACCTCTCAGTAGCAGAGCCGCCCTGAATACCAGTAGAAGTGTTCAAACTATTATGCTGGATTATAGAATCCTCTAAAATCCAAGTACCGGTAACATTATCATAAAAGTAGAAACGGGCTTGTGACGTGCTATAAACCCGCACACCATTTGGCTCTATCCTGAAAGTCCAACCACCCGCACCATCCGCAATGGCAAGCTCATTGTCATGCCCTAACCATGCGCCGGTAGCACCCGGACCTACAATATAACGATTTCCCGCAGACGGAGTACCACCCGGCGGGGTTGTAGTATTGACGCTGATAACCGGGTAAGCCTTATTGACCTCAGCCCCGGCCTCAATATTAGTAAGCTTTGATCTTTCAGCAACGGTGATAATAGACCCACTACCTACACCGGAAATACCGTCCAAGACCGCCCGGTTTGTATGAGCAATCTTGGTATGGTCATAGGTACTTTCGTGTGTCGAAATAGCAGCCGCCGCAGTACCCGCAGCATCCGCTCCCACGTCCGCAGCATTGAGTACAACTGCCCCGGTTTTCGTGTTGACTGAATCTACAGTGTTGACTTGCGCCCCGGCCTCAATACCTATCAGCTTGTTTCTTTCACCCGTGGTAATGATTTGGCCGGACCCCGCACTTGTCACGTCTGAATGAGTAGTTACCGAGCCGTCCGCAGACACTTTGGCCGTATTCGCAACTACCGCAGGGGCAAGAGCTACAAGAGCATCCGAGTAATACTTATTGGTAGCACCCTCAGAGATATCATCCGTATCAAGTACAACTGCCCCGGTTTGCGTATTTACTGAGGTGACATTTGCAGAGTTATCCACCTTATCGAATTGGGTACCATTCCATACTGCCCAATCACCAATTGCCCAAGAATCCGTACCCGGCCCGCCGCCTAAATCAGTGGACCCTGCAACGGTAACAATCCAATAGTCATTCGCACTTTTTCCAATGGTGATAATGTTTGGAGTGTTGGTATTGGCATCCCACCCGCCCCGATAGGTCAACCCGGACTGATAGTTAGTATAATCCCATATGCCCGTCCCACCATCATAGACCATGATATCACCGTCTGTTGGCGGGGGTGGAGCAACGGGAATGCCTTGAATTTGAACGGCATTAACCTCAATAGGGGGATACTGAATGAACCCGGAACCTGATTGTTGCATGGCTTTCCCCCTATTATGCCTTGGAATTTACATAAATCGTCGCATAGACTCGGTTTATGCAGCCAGTGGTTTCAATAACGATTCGGTCTTTTGGACCTATCATAAGTTTTACATCCGAAAGGAAATAAGCTTCCTCAGTGGATAAAAGAGCTTGTTTTACAATAGGAATATCAGGCGTTACGCCGTATTGTCTGAGATAGATATTCACGGTTGTAGCCGCTCCGGTCCCTACCGCAACCGCAATCTGAGAAACGATGCAACCGGTTTCTTGAGCGTCCAATTCAACGAATTCACCCTTACCCGGCGTACCATCAAGTTGCTGCCCTGCGGGAACGGAATGCGTAAATTTCATAATATTAGCTGGCATCTTTATCTCCTTAAAACCGGGTTGGTTTCCTCATTTTCCTTAAAGTATAGCATAAGCAGATTTGCCTTACCTCTCAAATGACCGGACGGACGCACTTCTATGATAGTGAGATTCACTGGAAAATCGGCAATACTTGTAATGATATCGCCTTTAGCGAATACCCACCCATTTGACAATACTACAGCCCTCTTTAGGCACAAGTGACCATCCGAATTGGAGGGATCACCGGTAACGGCTCTTTCCCGTCGCTCTTTATTTGTCCATGCAATTTGAGCGACAATATCAATAGGGTCTGAATATTGTTTCTCAGCCCCCACTTTCGGCTCTCCCCAATCATCATCAACACGGGTACTACCCGGCAAGAATCTCTTGTATTGGCAGTTGACCGGATTATAACGATGCGGAATAGCCATTATATCAAACTCACTGCTACCGTGGGTTGTGCAAACTCCCTAAGCACCAAATCCATGCGTGGGGAACCAGTGTACTTACCAAGGCTCCCAAAATTCGATTTAGAGCTACCGCTTACGTCCGCAAGAGTGTAGTTATAGTTGTCAGTCCTTTCCGAAATCAACATGCCTTGAGAGGATGCTGAGGTTACTGGATCACCGGTTATCTCAGCGGAAAGCCCCTCTATCAGCTTGACCGCCAAAAACTGAGTCACGTCCGCAAGGGCAGACGGTGTACGTCCATAACAATAAACCGGCGCACCAACGGGAATCTCAAAAGGATAGGTCCGCAGCGGATCAATATTAACTTGGTACTCCCCGGTACCCTCTGCAATCTCTTGCACTATTACAGGTTCAATATGAGTGGGGATCAACGAACCTGACACGGGCTTTACGTCCAAAACAAGGGTGTCACCCACCTCAATAAAGTCACCGCTATTTGCATCAACGGCATCTTTGATCCTGATTTGAGTTACATTTCCAGACCCGCCCGGAATAGCTTGAGTAAGCTCGGTTTCAACTACCTTGTAGTTTTCCAACCAAGCCCACCAACCCGTCATTTCCACGTTACGATACCCACGGGTAAAGCCGTGTTGACGTACAATCATTTCAATAGTACGACTTCCAAGCTCCCAAGCAACCTCTCCCCACCTGATAGAGCCACGGTCATAATAAAGGGGAATGGTACACGCACAACGCCCGCCTGTTCGCCACTGGTACACTCTTTCAGGGGCAATAGAATCAGGAATCACCCGATTAGCACCCTCAAACTGCCCGGTTGTTCTATCATCAATCATTCCGATTTGCTTGAGAACAATAAAAGGTAGCATTTGAGGTCCGGTCAAAAGCCGATCACCTCTTGCGCTAACTCGGTAGATTTGTGGAACAGGCTGGAAATACTGCTTAGTCCATTTATTGATCATCATGGACGCAGCTTGTATGCGCTCAAGAATTTGGGAATCAGAAATGATGGTTTCCGGGGGTGGACCTGGATCAACTAATAACTCAGGGTTGATCCTATCCTTAATTTGCTGAATGGTAGCATATCTGAATACCGGAAGCACACTGATTATCCCTTTTCAAAATGTTACTTGTCTTGTGCCTTTAAGATTGCGTCAACCATATCGGCTTTTTTCATTGACGATTTAAGCTCAAGGTCGGAAAAATCCTCATCCGCAAGCTCAAGTAGTTCATCTTTGGTAAAAGCCTCTAAATCCTCTTTGGAATAGCCGTCATCATCGTCACTATCGGACTCATCATCCTCAGTCTCAGGCAAAGGCGGCTCATCCTCAAGCTGCTTGGCTAAGGGGTGTTCTGCCCCACTTGGCACACTCTCAGGCTCTTGGGATTCGATCACAACGCCTCTTGCGGGATTCACACCGCCGTCCGGCTTGCGTACCCAACGTCCGTCTGGAAGTTGTACTACTTCATGGATATTGTCGATTTTACCCAAGTAAGCAATATCCCGCTCATCCGTAATCACATTCCTCTGAGGGTTTTTGTGATAGAACAGGCAGAATTTTCCACTCGGCAAGTGAATGCTGAGTTTCTTGCTTTCGGGTCGGTAGTAGTGCTTTTCAGCCATTGTTTACTCCCTAAAACTGGTTAAAAAGGCCGGGGGCATATTTCAGCCCCCACCTTTCAGGGAATCAGAGATTAACCACGTTTCAGGTTGATCACCTTAACGATAGCGTCCGTATTCTCAATGTTGTATGCGACCTGATTGTAGATCACGAATTCGTGACGGTCACAATCTTTGTTGAATTCGGTGTAGATACGGGTGTCATCAACCATACCGTAAATGAAGTTGCGGGGATTCGCCAACCACATGATTGTACCATCGTTGGTATCACCGCCGGAATCGGCTCCGGTTGTGGTTGCAGCGGTCACTCCAAGCTCATCGTACATATCGTTGGCAACAGCCACGAACTGAATGCTTGATGCGGCTCCGGTTGCAACGGTCTGGAATACAACCCGGCCCTCTCCATCATCATACATATTCAGGGCAGCACTCGCAGCGATACCGGTTGCGCCGGTAGCAATCATCGCAGCCCGCAGGACCGGGATGAACTCGACTACCGTATAAACGCCCGCCGGAATGGTGACTGCAACATTGCCGCCGCCGTCCACGTTGATTGTGACTGCATCATTCACGCCCGCAATGACCTCATAAGGTGCGAATTCACCGCCGGTAACAAGAGCCGGGGTAGCAGCACCCGCCGCAAGCGGCTTACGCTGAGGCATATTGGGAACGATTGTGACGGGATAGCCAAACGGACGCATGGAATTTCCACTCAGGGCAGCGTCACCACCAACGGTTTCACGGGATGCAAGGTACTCAGCCCAATCGGTAGCAACCGAGCGGGGCATGAACCAGCGCAAATCCGGGTCTTGGAGGTACTGTTCCGGCATCTTGCGGATTGCGCCCGCAAAGATTTCTTTCTCAATGGTAGCACCCGCAGCGTCAAGCAGATGAGAGGAATCAGTCAGCTTATCCCAACCGTCCGCAACGGAAAGCAAGTTGGTAAGCGGGGTACCCGGCGTAATGTTGGTATCACCCTGAATTCCAAGCAGTTCAATATCGGTAGCGATACGCTTGGTCATCATATCCATCACGGTATCCTCGAAGTTTTCACCTTCGATGTTTTCCTGCAAGGTTTCCGTGGTAATGGACCAATCGGATTTCAGCTTATCCGCATTCAGGTTGACCTGATCAAAGACGGTGCGGGAATCGTTGTTGGTGCAGATGTTTTCAGCGATACCGGCGGTAACAGGCTCACCAATGTAGAGCTTGTCAATCTGCTTTCTGGAAACGGCCATTTGCTCGTAGCGGACCATTGCCAGCATTACGGAGTTGTCTTTCACCAACTGGACAAACGCATCCTGCTGGACCGGATTCAGGCGACCACCCGTAAGCATCATATCGGTAGAGATTGTTTTCTCTACAATTTGTTCATTCTCGTTAGGCATTGCAGCCTCCTATAGAAATGTGTTTACAGATCAATACCTTAGTCTCTTTTAAGCCAAGTTTTACCCTAGCTTATTTCCGAAACAATGCACCTGCGAAAATGCCGTTGTTTTTCTTTTGCGGCAATGCAGGAGCGGGGTCTTGACCGGCAATGCTGCGGGATGGTCCGGGCCGTCCCTCAATCTCCGTAATGCGGGTATCAAGACCTTGGACGGTTTTCAGAATTTCATCCAAAACGTCTTTAGTCTTGGCAACCTCATTCGGGGTTTCAGCGGGTGTCTCGGTTTCAGTTTCCGGTGTTTCGGGGGTCTGAGTCTCTTTAGGAGTTTCCTCTTTCGGAGCCTCAGTGGTTTCCGGTGCGGCCTCTTTCGGAGCCTCAGCCGGGGTTTCAGTTTCGATTTCCTTTGCGGCGGGCAGCAAACCCTCTTTGCGGAATGTGTCAACTACTCCCTGCGTAATTGCCGGGGTAAGACCTTCCACCAAACCGGTTGCCAACTCCTTGCCAAAGGCTTTTAATTCCTCAGCATTCATTTCCTCAACCTCCATTGGAGTAGTTTCTGTGTCCTCCGGGGTATCCCCGTCCTCAGTGGTTTTGGACACGTCATCAGACGGCTCCCCCGTATCGACACTTTCAGGCGTTTCCACCTCAAGGGCAACCGGGGCATCCTTATCCGCAATCATTTCAAGCTGACTCAAGAGCCTTGCAGACTTAACGGCAAGCTCATCACGGTCCAACTCAAGTCCGGTAAGACGCTTCAACAGGTAAAGGCTTGCGCCCGCAACCTCATCAAAGTTGTCCTGCGAAACTGAGTTTTCAGTGATATGGTCCGCAGCGTCGATAATCCTATCCTGCAAAGGACGGTTATCCTCTTTCGGATCACTCCGAAAAGCATTGACAATCTTACGCAGAATCCCGGTATCCTCTTTGGTAAGCTCCATAGGATCATCCTCAGAGGGTGTCTCGGTTTCAACCGGCTCGGTAACGCTCTCAGCGGCTTGCTCGCTTTCTGCGTTTTCAGGCGTATCAATAGTCTCGGTATCAGGGGTTTCCTCTACCGGTGCGCCCGCCTCTACGTTTTCGATCTTGTCCTTATCCATTTCATGCTCGCTTTCCGGCTCTTGTCTTGAAACGGCCTTTTCTGCAAGTTTTTTCAATTTATCATTCCCAAAGAACATAATCGGTAGTTCCTTGGCTGCTTCCATTAGAACCTTGTCAAACTGTTTCTCGGTAATGGATGAAACGCTCGGCATTTCTAAGTTGTGAGTATGATTAAATCCCCTGCTTGCCGGGGCCGTTACCGCCTCATCCTTACCAACAAGATCAACCATATGAGCGTGACGTTCCCCCGCAGACCAACTTGTAGTCATACCGATTAACGTACCACTCTCCCCATTCAACCGTCCGGTGAATTTATGGGTATGCTCCCTTGGACCTTTACCAGCGGGTGCGGTTTCACCCTCAAAGTACGCTGAGTCCAAAGATTTGAGTACAGTAAAGAAATCAGACCCAAAGACTTTCTCAATAGCCATTTCATGCGCCCAAGGCACCTGAATATTGGCATCGTCAAACTGAGTCCGCATCTTACTATAATAAGAGGCAAGCTTTCGTTGCACCATTCCTCTATCAGCCGCAGGAATGTCCACGCCGCCTCTTGCGCCTTGGACCGCAGCCGCCGCTGCAAAAAGACCTCTTGGCATTGCAGTCAATTGACCATTCACAATATCAGCATAGGGCAGCTTATAAGCTCCGAATACATCCGGGTTGGTCTTGTCATGCCAGAGAAAGGCACGTCCATACTTGGCATTCGGCTTTTCATTGGCGTTTGCCCAATCTCGCACACGCCGAACTGCCCCGGACGCATCCCAAGGTCTTGCTCTATCGCCAATCGGCAACAGACCTCCCATACCTTTCTTATCAAACTCCAACCCGTCATCCTCGGTATCCCCAAGAATCAAAACCTCATCATCCTCAGTCATATCCAAAGTCTTGAATACGGCCTCTGCAATGTGAGTCCTTTGATTTGACGCTTTGGGCGCACGGCAAGCAGTGATATGGTCTAATTCCACGTCATCAAGCACTTTCTTACCACGCTCATAATAGAAAGGTTTTGGATTCTGCCTGTTAAGCCGCCCGCCTATGGAGAATTTATGTTTATGCTCCCCCTTCATTGCTGATTCATGCAGCGCAACCGCTTGCGGAAAACGGGGATCAAGCTCTACATCAACCAGTAGAGCCGTTTCCCCGTTAAGCTCCGAATCGAATTGTCCGGCATCAACAATGAAGGAATCAACCGCTTTCCCCATACCTACTGCGTCATGGTGGGAATTCAATAGGTCAACGGAATGACGTTTGATTTGATCCTGCATCCGTTCAAGACAAGTACGGGAACATCTTTCCTTGTGTTGATCCTCAGCCGTATCGGTGGCATAGATCGTCAAGAAAGGACGGCCCTCCCGTTCCTCCGCTTTTTGAACGAACAGATCGAATTCAAAACGGTCTTTCATCCCTACTCCTACTGCTTTAGAACCGAAACGCTGGATTTAGCTAATCATGTCCTTACCAGCACCCTTGTTCCGTTTCTGATTCAGGTCGGAATAGTTTGAAGTATTCCGGCTTGATGCAGTATTGACATTCCCGGCTGCGGTTTGGTCAGCCATACGGGGTGCGCCGTGACGAACCACGTTAGCACGGGTACCAACCAAAGACACGTCTGCAACTCTCGCATTTTTGTTGGGGGATTTGTACTTAGGCATCGGCATTGTCGTTCTCCTTGAAACTTTAGGTTTCTATACCAAGTATCATACAGAAATCAGTGTACTTATGCAAAAAATTTTTGTCAACCCTATATCTTTGCGTTTCCTAAAATGGTGTGTAAGGCTTTTTTCACGTCTTTACTCAGGTAAAGTGACTTCCACATTGAATCCCATATCCCTAAGACCTTGTGCAATCGCTTGCATTTCATCTATAGATTCTTGGATACTCTCAGCGGGAAACTCTTTCAATGCTTCTTTGGCCGCTTCCCGGTTTTCCGGGGTTGCTCTAACCGCTTCTTTGATCTTATCACGGTCCATAATACCCGGCGGGGTTATCGTAGCACCCTCAGTTGGCATCTTTTGTGGGGTCGTAGCTTGCGCCCCTGCCATACCAACCTCCATGCGGACTTTATCGGCTTGAGCATCAACCAACTCTTGCTGAGGAATTTTGTCACCATACTCAGTCCACATAGTAGCATCCGGGTTATCCTGAATTTCCATCATTCCAGAACGCAGGACCGAAAGCGGAGTATTTGCCCACTTGCCCTCAAATCTCGGTTTCTCAAGGAAATCACGCACGTCATTGGGAGTTACGCCGCCAACCGCAGCAAGCATAGAGTATGCTTGAGACTCAGCTTGCATATCGGTAGTCCGGGGTCTGATAAATTTGAGCCGGACGTGTTTGACATTGAAAGTCTTTACGATTGTTTCATTGATTCGATACTCATAACGCCGTGATTCAGGCTCAAAAACTTGCTCTACAGTCAATTGTTTCATCGCCAAAGCAACCGCTCGGTTTACATCGTCTGAGGTACCAATGAAAATTTGTCCAATACCAAATGCCTCTCGTACTTCCTCATTATTCTGAGTGAGGTACCGGCTAAAGCTGGCATCATCTTGGACTCCCACGGTAAGCGGCATAAGGTTAATATTGAGTTGACTCGCATCCGCAAGCATTGAATCGGCTCCCCGTGCTTGCAAAACCATCAATCTACCAGCATTACCCGGTCCTTTTCCACGGGCATCAACAAAATCCTCAATCATTTTCATTGATTCATCCGAAAGCTGCCCTCCATTTACGATAATCGCAAGGCGTGGGGTCGCATCGTTTTCAAAGAATGCCACGTTTCGTTTGTGGGCAAGGCGTGTACCAGCAACAGCCGGTGCTGCGGATACAACTCTTGGCGCACCATAAAAAGATGAGCGTGGGTTGTAAATTTTCCAGTAAAGAACTTCATTAGCCTCTCTATCAGCCGGTATCGGTTGACCCGGTTTCTCCCACTCTCCGGTTAAAGAATCCAATTTCCTCTCTACTCCGAAAGGCTTGAAATACACTTTCTTGGAAGTATCAGAGGGACGCATTTGAACAAACCTATCCCCACCTTTAGCAACCCGCATGGTGTAGGACGGCAAATGATTCATATTTGCAACCTTGTCACCCTTGAGATTTCTGATAACCTCCATCCAACCCTGCCCCGTGCTTTCCTCATCAACCTTGACCATTTTCATAAGCTCGGTAAAGGGAACCTCTGGATTAGGATGCTGGAAAAGGGGGATCAACAGTTCCTTTTCTGCCTCAATCTCTTTCTTGTTTTGTTCAATATAAGTCTCATCCTCTTTAACCGGTACGATTTTCCAACCCAAACCAACGGTGTTACACGCCATTGAGTTGACAAGCTTATTTAGCCTTGTATTTTGCTCTAAGAGGAAAGCCCAAACCGCAGGATCATAAAGGGGAGCAATAACATTTCCGGCTCGGATATCTTGCTCAAAATGATCCGGGGGAAGCTGCTTAGACCTTGCTCCAAATCTTTCCATCTTTCCAATTTGAGAATGACCGTCAATACCGCCGCCGCCAAAGACCTTGACTACGACCTCTTGAGAGTCAACTACTTTCTCCATAATGTATTCCTCTACCGGCGGTCTGGTACGCTGCCCTTCCACACCTTTTTTCTTTGTGGACTTCTTACCCTTACTCATTTCGGACCCCCTTGCAGACGGACAATCATACTCTCATTATCAAACTTCTTTTTCGGGGTATGCTTTTTCGCCTCTTTACCCCGACAATTACGACACAAATAATGGTCATCACTACGAAATATGCTCCCACACTTCCTACAGGAACGCAACCGTTCCCTTGGTACGAACTTAGGTTTTGATTTCGCAGCTTTCTGAATCGCAGAATTTATCTTCTTGGTCATGGCACTCTTTCTCGGACACATTGAAGTCCAAAGGTTTTAACTTTCTCATCATCTTATCATACTCAGCCTTGGTAATTGGAATATACGGGGCTTGCTTATAACCATGCTCCCCTAAAGGCAGCATTGATACCGATTTCAGCCTACTCTCGTACATCGAAAGGCAGCGTGGAACATCTTGCGCCTCTCCCTCTTGCACCGTGATAGTGACCGATACCTGATTATCGCTCCAATGCTTCTGTATCTGGCTGGCAAGCTCAAATTGTTCCCAAACCGTCACGTCATACTTAGATTTGCTGAAAAGCTCTTGCCGGACGGGAAAGCTCACTACTAATGTATTATCTTTCTGAATGGATGGTTCTACCGGGTAGCCCGCAGCCTCAAGCCGCTCCAAAAGCGGGGAGCCGGGATCAAACCGGATGTTTCTTATGTAGTATTCAGATTCGGGGAAATGGATACCGGGGGTCGCACCCGTCAAGAGGGAAATGGTACCGGATGGTTTCACGGATGTTAGTTTGATTGAGTTTGGCACACATAACCAGCGGGCATAAATATTGTCCAGTTGCCGCAGATATTGGTAGCCCTTATCAAGCATTTGAATAAAACTCCGAAAACCAAACCTCTGAATTGCCTGAGTGATACCGGATACGGACGTGCCAATGCGCCGGTTACGTCCGATAATCGCATTTGCGTTGGGATCATGCGTGGGAATCAGGGATACGGTCTTTGCGTATAGGTACGCATATTTCAGTGTAAACTGAAATTCCTCATAAGATTCGTGGAATGCCGGAAAAGTCTCTACCAGATTGCAAAGCTCATAAGATTCAAGCGACTGTTCGCCGCACGGGTTACATCCCATTACAAACGGGTCCGCATCCTCATTGAATCCATCAATCATCCGTCCATAATTCCGGGCATTATCCAACCAAACGAAACCCGGCTCCCCGTTTTCCATGATTTGATCCACAAAAGGCTCATAGTCCATGCCAACCTCAGCGAACACTGAGTTATTGGATGCCCACCTATGCGAATTCAACTCCTTTTTCCACTTAGCAGGGTTTTTCAAGTCCAGAAAATCAGCATCCTCAGAATCCCCAAGCATGATTTCAGCGGACCTACGAATACCACCCGCTACAACACAACGCCCTGCCATGTTGAAAATATCTACGATAACAGTTGACGTTACCTCTCCATTCTTTTCATACACTTGCTTATGCAGCATTCGGATCACGTCTTTATGGAGTAGCTTCAAAGGTCCGGGTCCAGAGGCTTTACCCCCAAACCCCCTGAGAGTTGCGCCCTGCGGTCTGATTTGGGAGTAATCGAATTTGGCGGGCAACCTACCACGCCCGGAAAACGCATCCAAAATAGCCTTGAGCGAATCAACCCAACCCTCTCTTGAGTCTGGAATGATATAAGGCTCATCATCGTAATCCGGTTGCGTCAAGGTGAAAGTACCGGCCCCTTTGGTATCCGCTCCCACCCCCACTCCAAGCATACTCATATCCATAAGAAAACAGAAAGGACGGGCAAAGTCCCTCTTGATATCCTTGGTACTGACAAATCCACAATTATTCAAAGCCGCACTGCCACGCTCCGAAACATACTCAGTACCCATTGCCCAAAGCCCTCTACCCGGCGGTAGAAATTTCATATTAAAGATCAAGTCATACATCTTTTGGGCTGATAGCTGCCCCTTGTTACCATTCCACGGTAAGCGGTGTGCCTCACAATGAAGCTTTTGAACATTGTAGCAACCCTCTACTACCCGCTTTACCGTTTCCCACCAATCCTCTAAATTGCCGTCCGGTTTTAACCGGGCATAGGTGCGCTTGTACGTCACCCACCCCACAACGCCGTACCCCCAATTTGGTTGACGGCCTTTGTACTTATCAAGGAATCCCTCAGTCAATCGAAACACATTATCCATAGCACCTATCCCTCAAAGCAAAAAAGACGCAAGGGCATTACACCCTTACGTCTTATAAAGAGTTTATCAATCCGGTGTGTCTTAGAGGCTTAGGAAAAAGACTTCTTAACCTCTTTTGCCGGTGTGACATTCAGCCTACCGTAACCCTTTGCAGGAACACGCTCTACCGTTGCGTCCAATTCCTCTTGAGTGAGTTTTTCAAGAGTGACTTGAGCCGCAATTTTTTCATGGGAAAGAGTGTACTCTACATCGAAGTATTTTTGAATAACCTCAAGCTCTTTTTCGGTTATCTTTTCCACTTCAACGCCCGGTTTGAGAGTCGCATGGATAACCACGCTATCATCCAAGACACCTTTTTGCTCAAGCAATTCGGTAGTTGCCTCAGTGAAATTCACGGTATCGTCACCCTGAATCCATGTATAGGTAGCTTTCCCGTTGGCACCCTCAAAAGTACCACCCTCAGTATCCTCAGCCGCCTTTTGGAGAATCGGACGTACTGCATCAATACCGGCCTTTGCAGCCTTTTCAATGCCCTTGTAACCGGCATGGATGAAAAGAGCATCCTCAGTATTCGGTTTAACCGTACCACCCTTCAATTCCTCAGCGGTAGCCATTGTCGCAGTAAAAAGAGTCTGAATATCCTCAGTGAAAGGAATCTCAGTGACCTCTTTTTTCTTAGTTGCCTTAGCTTTCGCCATTTGCATACCCCTTTGCAAGTTTGCGTTTCAATCAACTTGCCTAACCATAACAATGCAAAAGAGCCTTGTCAAGTAAAAAATGCACTCGCTTGCACTTTTTAATGTTTTTGCTGACTACCCGGTTGCTGCGGGGGAGCCGGTTTCTTGATTTCCTCATAAGCACGGCTTTCAATCACACCTTTGGCATTCAGATACTTGCCCCGGTAAAGCTTGGTTTTCTCTCCTTTGACCTCATAGAAATACGCTTGTGCGATACGCATACCCGGTCTTAAAAGGATAGGCTGCATGACCGTAATTTCCAAGGTCCACTGAGACTTATAACCAAGATCACCAAAGCCCGCAGTGCAATGCACATTTACACCGTACCGGCCAAAACTTGACCGCCCGGTAATTCGGGGTACGAAATGATCACTGCCAAACGCCTCTACCGTATGTGCAAGGTAAAGCTTATCCGGCCAAAGGATCAACCCACTCTCAGGCATGACAACATCAAAGATAGGATGATTCGGGTCTGAGGGGTCAATTACGGACGGTACCACTGCTTGTATTGGTTTTCCATCCGTACTCATAATGGTACGTTGCCGAATGAGTGAATCCGGGGGAGCCAACTCATAAAGTTTAATGTTTGGTCCCAAAGCGATATCATAGGAATTCGGTCCCAAGCATTCCGGGTCAAACGGGTCAATAATGATTTTCCCGGCTTTCACTTCTTTCTCAATCTCGCTGCCTGTCAATATCATTTGCTATCTCCTTTTGCGGGTCTGCCCGCCGCTGCATGATGTTCTAATCCGTACATTTCCTCTCGCAATCTCTGTTGAACCATTTTTCGATACGTGGCTGCATCCTCCAAACGTCCGGCCCTTTCTTGAAATTCAACATAAGTCATAATAGTTTGCGGACTCCAATACCGACCTTGCTTATCTATCCCCGTTTCCCTAAGCCGCCCCTCATTCCGCAGAACACTCAGACGTGGGGATGAAAAATTAAGTATTCGGCAAACCTGTCCCTGCCTCAGTCGGTGCTTGTTATTACTTCTTTGGCTCATACTGCTTGCTCATCCTCTCCTATTGAATTAGTTGCGGCTATATTCGGGTTGGCTTGAGCATGATAATGCCCGGTAACAGCACGTCCATCTGCCCAACCCTGAATTCCAACATAGCCCCCACAAATGATTCCCGTTACGGTAAGGGATGCTGCCAGTATTTGTCCGACTACCGCAGCCTTTTCAACCGGGAAATACCCAACTGCGAAAAGACCAACAACAATCTGCAACATGACGGCAAGCAACCCCGTCCGCACAATTTTCAATTTCCGGCTTTCACCGTTACCTTGACTTACCATTCATCATCCCTCAGCATATTTGCAATCGCCATTATGAATATTCCCACGGACAGCCCTGCGAAAAAAGATAAAGCATACCACACTATTCCTCATCCTCATCATCCTCAGTTTTCGTGGCATCCGCAAAGACCTTTTCCGGGTCAATATGCCCCGATTCCTCAAGAAAACTTACAAAAGCGTCATAGACTCCAAAAGGATCATCCCGCTTTTCACCGTTGAAATAGAATCCGTCTGCATGTACGAGAATATGGGTACTGCCCGCCTTGAGTTCAATCGCTTGTCTGCCTTTATTGTCTTTGGTATCAAGCACGGCTTTGAGGTCGGTTATCTTATTACTCATACGAATTTCAGCACCCGCAATCAACCCCTCAGCCCACGTCTTGAAAGTATCCTGCAAAGCATCCGTAACCATATACCCGCTCGGACCTCTGATCATATCTGCCAAAGCCTGAGACTTACCGAATTCCTCCCCGCTCCCTGCCATGTTTGGGGGCTTATCGAATAAGGCCGCTGCATTAATACAGGCTGCTTTTGCCGCCGCAGGATCAAAGACTTTTCCAAAGGACTCAAGATAAACCGTAAGAGTGGACCGGTCTGGAATAAAAACGGACGGGAACATAGCCCAAAAAAGAGCCTCCATATCAATATTACCGTCCGCTAGAGTGTAAGCTTTTACTTGGACCTCTTTTGCCACTTGCATTAAAGCAGCCCCGCTACCAGCTTATCATAATCGAATTTGTTACCAAGGGCATCCCTGATATCCACCTTATCCTCAGACCATGCAAGGATTTTTCCATTGTAGGTATCCGCAGACCGGATTACCCTGATCTTGCCCAAAACAAAATCAATCCCCTTGTCTGTGGGTGTCCACATTGCTTGAATGCGTTTTCCGGTCTTGGGATCATATACACCCTCAATCAATCCCCAATGACGCATAAGAGCGAAATCACCACCCCAAGAGCCGGATGTTTTGGCATAAAACTGACTGATATGATACGCCTTTCTCTCTTTCAGGTAACGGCGCACCAAGTTAATCAGCGATTTTGCCATTGATGAGGTGATTCCCCGTGTCCAAATCTTTGCCTTTTTACCGCAGCAAGGGCATTTCACGCCCCCGTTTTTCATCCCTTTTTGGACGTACTGTTTGCCCTCAAAAATTGAATCGGACACACTCGGCGGTTTGGTTGCCTTAACCATTTTCTACCCCTCTTTCCGTTTCTGAATTTCCCCTAGAATCTCAGAGGAATGCTTGAGATAGTATTGCCAAGCAGCCTCTAAATCCTCTTTTGTTAGTTCTGGATATTGCTTGAAAACATCCTTGTCCAAAAGGTTCATTCGCCATAGCCTGACAACTTCCCACACGGCAATGCGTGTATCACGAATACAGGCTACTCCCCCCAAATCACCTTTCATATCTTTCTGGATCAAAGACAAGGATTCTACCCCTTAATTGTTACTAACGATTTACTCTACTACCCCGTTTTCGGGTTGTCAAGTCTTTTAGATTTATATCCGTACTTTTCCTCAATCACCGCAGCAAAAGGCCATTTATTCTCAGGTAAGAAAGGCATAAGGGCATCCCGTTCCCGCTCAAAAGACCGCATCCCTTTTTCCGTAAAATCATTTCTTGCGTACATAAAATGATCCCTACCCACAAGCCCACCAATCTCTTGCCGCAAATCCCAAATTGCCCGTGCCTCAGTCTTATCGTCAAAGATTTCCGTATCACCTTTAATGACCCCGCCGCAAGCCGTTGCAAACCAATTCACACCATCAAAATGCGTTTCAATAGGCATTAGCTTATTCAAGCGAATACGGACCCTCTTTGGACCCCAAGTATCCACATTATGCAATCCATATCGAATCAACCGTTTCATTCCTCACTCTCCCTTACCCTATCGTAAGCTGCCAATGCCCCGGATTCCTCAAGGGCAGAAAGTAGCTCCCCCTTGGTTATAACAAGCTTGCATCCCGGCGTACCAAGCCTGAAATGCTCCATATCAATAAAAGCAGTATCGTCATGGTGTGTCTCTAAAACTTGGAGCAAGTGCGCTACCGTTGTGGTTTCAGTAAAATCTCCCGCTCCCCACCCCACAACTACTTTTACGCCGTTGTACTCATACCCCGGCGTAACCGCCCAACTCAGACTAAATTCATCCCTCTCTACACTACCAGCATTCTTAGGAACGCTAAAATTGACCTCAGTACCGGTCTTATCATCATCCATGATCACCCCCAAAGCATGACCTCTATCCGCAGCCTTTAGCGAAAACTCAGTCAAGTCTTTGATTGCCTCTACCGGCATACCCGGATTCAACTCTCTTAGAATCTCTAAAAAAGCCTCAGCCTTTTTCTTAAAATCCCCACCCGATACCGGTCTTTTTCTACCTTTCGGAGTAGGGGCAGTACCCGCAGCCTCAAAAAAGTCGCACTTATTTATGCCCGGTATTCCCAAACCATTTGCTTTTACGAGCGTACCCACACTCTCAAGACAAGAGGATTTGACGTTGGCCGGAAAAGGCTTTTCCAAGCCCCTATCGTACAACTCATCCCAATTGAAATGCTTGCACAAGCCGCACATTTTACTCTCAGACGGTATCGTTATTGTTTCAGTCATCTTTGACTCCCACTTTTCACACGTTCCCTCAAGAGGTATTTCCCGGCGTGTATGCCAGCAATTTTGCGTACCATAGTCTATAAAACGGTGCTTACAAGTCTTACACGTCTTATCCAACTCTAACTCCCAAGATATCCTTGATCCCCCAAAGACCTCTACAATAGGTCCAAGGATCAAAGGCATTTTTTATAGGATCACCCTTACCCGGAAAGCAGTCAAAGATATCCCCGGTATCAGAGTCCACGTCAATATCCCAAGGTCCATAGATTTCCGTTGCCACGGCTCTATGACACGCCGCATCAAAATCATATTTTCGTATCCAACGGACGTTACCTATCCCATAGTACAAGTCCGCAAAAATCTCATCCTCAGTATCATTGGAATAATCGAATACGGTATGATCTTTCTCTACCCACGCATGGATAAAAGGAATGCCCGTAATAGCCCCGCCCCTGCCTATGCAGACCGCATGAACTAAGTAGGCATCCCTCATATCATGGAGTAGGTTAAAAGCTGCCTGAAAGCAGTCACCTTTAGGCATCCCCGTGCGCCTCTTGGAATTGCAGGATTGCAACCTCAAGCACTTCCCAATCGTAATCCCGTCCGGTCCTTTCAGCCTCAAGCAAGAGCGTGTTGATACGCACTGCCTCAGCGAAAGGCAACCTCTCAGGGTCCGCTGCAACCCGATTCATAATGACATTCGCAGCCTCAAGTAGCTCTTGCGGTGTCATTGAGTCGGTTGGCTCAATTCGTGTACGTTCAATTCGTGTCGTTTCCATTTTGCTACCCCCGTTTCTTACGCACCAATTAACCGCCGGTCATCCTCAGTCATATTGCTGAATGCAGACCGCCGGACAAAAAATTCCCGATTATCAGGATCACGGTTTGCCCAATTGATACCGAATTGAACGGCATCCTCAAAAGGACACGAATGACGCATGATCCCGAAATTATTGAGGCCGCTACCGTGACGGACGGACCATCCGTAAATAGTCCTTACCAATTCCGCAGTACGCCGCCCCCGCCCGTGTTGAATACGTTGCACACGGCAAAGGTCCACACCCTGAGAGGTTAATTCAGTAACCTCAGCGTCATGTTGACCCCCGTTGCCCGCAATCACTAAAAAGTGTTCGTTTAACATTTTTGCTACCCCTTTTCAGTTGCCAAGTTTTCAACCTATCTTAACCCTAACACACCTAAATAGCCGTGTCAAGTATTTTTTAAGAAAAAATGCAAGCAATTGCACTTTTTACTTGACACACCAAAAGAGCGTTGTTATGATGCAGTCAGTTGATAATCAGTTTGCATGAAAGGAGCCTCAAAATGGGGTACGAAATGAGCCAAAACCAAAGGAGTTGTGCTTTGAGTGCTTAGGCGGCTCCGGTATGCTTTGGGCTGAAATGGAGGAAAGCCCACCCGCCGGTTGCGCTCCGATGATAGTAGGTTTCAGAGTAGCTTGCATAAGTTGTGACTCTGAGGGACCGTTAGGACGCACCAAAGCTGAGGCGGTTGAAATGTGGGATGATCTTTTTTGGGAAAGGAATGAGCGAAAATGACAATAGATGAATTCAAGAAAACCTCTTGGAAATGGGTTGGACCCGGCGGGATGAATTGTTCATGCTGCGGACCCCCACCCGGAAAAGAACGGAAAGCCTTGCGCCGTAAGACCCGCAGGGTATTCAAGAGGGAAATGAAAAAAGACCTCTCAAGAGAGTAGGGATGAGGTGGGAGTATCCGGTTGCAAACGGATATGATCACGAATGGTAAAGCCGCTACAATGGCGACGGGGTTTGAATCCCCGGCTCATCCCGCCTTACTTTTGAAATACGACTAGGGGCGTTTCGGGGTTTTTACCCGCTTAACTAGAGGTACCCGATAGGGAAGTTTCAGCAAAGGATTTTTGGGGCTGATTCAGGCGGTAGGCACGGGGAGCAAGCCGTTATTTCTTTGATTTGCTAAGAGGGGTAGTTTGAGGTGATTCGGGGGTAATGGTTGGCGGCAACCGACTTTAGGACCGGGTTATTGAAAAACACCGCTGAGGCCAAGATGTACCGGCGGGTACCTTTTGGAGAATTGCCGTTCATACAAGTAAGCGGAAACGGTAGGCTGAAATGCCTATCCCCCTCTTAATAAAAAGCCCCGGTTTTTACGCCGGGGCTTTCCACTGTAAATGCTCGGTTACTTAGGTACGAGCAACCAACGCAATGTAGGTATTGGTGGACCAATTCGCTACATTATTCTGCGTAACAACCGGACCCGCCGTAATCAGCGAATCGAAATCAGCCGAACCAATAGCCTCAGCCAATGTGGGGGTAGCAACGAAGGTACCCGCAGCCGTCACATATCCAACGATATGAACCAGCTTGTCACCCACGTTGATTGCCTCATCCGATTTTGAGGCCGGGGTGCATGGACCCGCACCGTTGGACCCGACAAATTCCACCGGGTAAAGAACGGTTGGATCACCCGCCGGACCCGCCGGACCCGCCGGACCAACAAGACCCGCACCGGCAAGGTCGGTACCGTATTCGATCACGGCGAACAGACCATCCTCACCCTCTCCAACCGACACTTTCACCGGTACCGAAAGAGCGTCAACGAAATCTTTGATTTTCGCCTCAAGCTCGTTAAAGTTTAGACTTCCCTCACCGTCCGACCTAATCAGTTCTACATCGTAAGCCATTTACCTCACTCCTTTGCAAAGAAATTAACGGTTATAACCTACATAATGATAGCAGGAACTATTTTAGCTGGCAAACAATTTTCAAAGGGAAAGGCCGGTGTCAACGGGGGTAGCGACAACACCGGCCTTTCAGAAAGGAAAGATAGCAAAACGGCAACCAAAATGTACCACCTAAATCATAACACACCTTTTCATTTACTTCATAGGAAAAACACCAAGCCCCACAAGAGCCATATCGGATTGCATGGACCGACCATAGCCAACAGACACGGCAACATTCCTGAAAGGCCGGTAGGTCATCCCCAAAGAGAGGTGCGATTGCTCCCAATCGGCGGGCGTGACTGAGGCTGTTGCTGCCATGCCCAAGGGTGCCTTTATCAGCTTCTTAAAATTCAGGAATTCAACCCCGGAATTAATGCCAACCTCAGTAGCCCCCAATTCACCGGGCTTATCCTCATCATTCAGAGTACGGATACCCCCGTCAACACCAATGATCCACCTTGCCCTCAGAATTTTCTCATCCTGTTCCACAATATTCTCAGTGCCTTGGGTCAAAAGCAGCGCATCAAACTCCGGTTTCAGTTTGAACTTGCGGTAATCCTCATCCGAAACAAAGGTTTTGTCATCCTCAGACCATTTGAGTAGGTCATCCAGCGTCACATAAGTATTTTCAAAGTGATAGGGCATTTCGATTTGAGGCAGACAGTCCTCACAAGACGGTGGTAGTGCAATCGGTTGCACGGGGTCGGTTGGTTGCCCCGGAATTCGGATTGTACGAGTCCGCACCTCTACCCGCACCTCTGACTCAGCGTTTTCCAGCTTGTCTCTGAGGTCGGTTGCCAGTTTTGCAAGGGCATCTATCTCTTGCTCATACCCCGCATTCGCTTTCTTGAGGTTTTTCACAAGGTCTTTCAGGCTCTTTGCGTCAACTGAGGCCGCATCAAGGTCTTTTTGGTGGGCATAGTATTGGTACACTCCGATAGCGATAGCAGCGCAAGCTATGATTAACAGTGGAAAAAATAGGTAGTGTTGGAAGCTCTTGCCTTGGATGGTAATATTGGTTTGGTTTTCGCCTTTGCTCATTGGGTAGCTCCAATTGTTTCATGTGAAACATTTTTACATCATAGCACAAAAAGCAAAGGCCGCTCCCAATGGAAACGGCCTCTACCTCGTAAAACTATTCAAAGTTCTATCCTTTCATGTTCTAAGTCACCCGCCTCCAAACACCGCAGCCCTATGATCACATTGGATAGGATTGCAGCCAACTCCGTTGAAACCCCGGCACGGTGTTTAAGGAAATGACCTGTTCGCTCGTTCAGGCTCTTTCCCGTATAGTTACCGGAGCGTTCCCCCGCAGATCACAAGCTTAGAGACTCTTTAGCCTGATTTTCCCCTGACTTGCCCCGTGAATCAAAATCACGGATAAAGGGCCAAGACAAAACCAGAGATTCAAAAAGCTGCCCTACCAAGGGGTACCCCACTTCGCAGTGAGTTACGTCCAAAAGCAGACTTTCATCAAAATGAACTTCAAAATCTTGACACGTTTAATCACCCCTTTCCTAATAAAATTGAGCAAATACAGCTAACAAATCGCTATCCAGAGTCACGGTTTGCCGCCGTAATGGTTGGTTAATATACACCGCTTATTTGGATTGTCAAGTATTTTTTAAGGGGGTCTATCCCTCAATTCTCTAAAACTATGAATCCTAAACCAAGCATTGTGTTGTGTATTGAAAGACTGCGACGGTACCCCAATGGGTAAATTCGCCAACCGCCTTTCCTCAAAGTATTCGAGTCTATCAGGGTCCACACCGGGCGCATACCCGCAGGTTACGACCTCCATTGTTACAATCTTTTTCACGTCACCCGTGATATGACTATCTATAGTTATGATTCCAGTTTCAACGTCAAGCTCCCCACGGTATTGAACGCCAAAGTCCGTAAATACCACAACGTACTCAGTCCTATTGTACTTGGAAACCGGATCATAAGCCGGAATAGACCAACTACCCATTTTGAGTCTGCCAACCGGGGAAAACATTTCAGAGTGACGCAATTCCAAAGTAGTTTGCGGATAAAAATCCCCAAAAATATCTACAAGTTCCCTCATACTTTTTATGTGCTTAGGAGCCTCCATTAATCCTCATCATCATCTAAAGCTATTTCAACTTTCTTTGCACCCCACCCCGCCCTGAATTCTTTTATCGACTTAACTACCGCAGGGTCCAACTCAGACACATTGATTTCATACTTAAAATTGACGTGCAACGGCTCATAAGGCTCAAAGATACCCACCCCGCCGGGTCCGCAAGAAAGGGTACCTATGAACTTCCTATCCCTATGCTTAATGGTTACAAACCCACCCTCATTGGGGTCATAGACCTTAGTGCGCCATTGCTCAAAAATTTTATCGCTTTCGGTTTTCCCGCTCATCCTGAATGCGCTCCCACTTTTTTAAGATACCCTCAATCTCAAGCTTTTCCATAAGCTGTGAATGCCTCATTACAAGAGGTTCCCCCACACCCGTTGCATCCGAAAATGAGATAACCTTATCCGGCGTGTACTGCCTGATAAAAGACTCAAGCGAAAAGCTTGACTTGGACATACCACCCCAATGAACTTTAATTAAAAGGTCCATAGGGATTTTCCCGCTGATATTATTCAGAGGAAAAAGGTCCATAGGTTCAAGCCGGAATTTCATTTATTACCTCACACAAAAGGATAATCTACCTTGAGCCTCAGCATAAGCTTTTCAATAGCTTCTTTCTGAGTTTCGATAGCAGAATCTTGATGCTTGATTGCCTCTTTTTGCTTGGCAACCGTTTCCTCATAAGTTTCCTGCAATTCCTCAAGTAGCTTTCTTTTTTGACTCCCCATTGAAAGCCCTAAAATCACCCCAAGGATGAAACCAACCGCCAACACTCCCACAAAAGTAAACGCCGTCATTTCTTACTTTCCTCAAATTCTTTAGCAAGATCATCCATTCCCTCAATGAAATTCATAGTGGTTTTCAAAAGCTTACCCATAAATGCCTTACCTTTTTTTCGGTTTTTCCACCAAACTTTTTGACACTCCGGTTTGCTGCAATAATTTCCGGCAATATCATGCGTTACATCCGCATCATTGACCGCACCGCAATGATCACAAACCACGTCAATATGAACGCCGTCCTTTTCCTCTCTACTCACTAAGGCCATTTTCAACCCCCTTGAATCAAGTTAAGTTCCGGGTGCCTATTCCAGACTACATCCCACACGCCGCTATCAGTCCAAACATTGTACTCAGTCCTGAAAGGCTTTTCACAAACCACAACGCTACCCTTCAAAGGGTAGGTTACTTTTCTACCCTCAGAGTTGCATGGTACCCGCTGCAATCCGATAACACGCTGCCCTTTTGCCGTGGTAACGGGCTTAGTGATATCAATCATCCTCTACCCCCTCATAGCCAACATCCTGCCATACCCTACCGATTTCCGGCAAGGTCCGGCATTTATGATGCTCTTTGAATTCTCTTTGCTTGGATTTATTCAACTGCTTTGGATCAATCCCGATACCAGCACAATCTTGCTCTAATTGCTCTTGGAATTCAGGATCACACGAAACACGCCGCTCACTAAATCCGATAGGTAAGCAGATACCCGGCGGGAATACCCAAAGATGATATTGGTTGGCAGTATCCACCAACTCAGACTCAGGCGGGTAAATCTCAATAGCTTGACAATTGATCCCGCACAACTCATTTTTTATACGCTGCAAATCCCGCCAATCATGTACGGGGTGTTTATTCAGCTTCTTAATGGAAAGCCCCACATACTGAGGAAAACCCCCTTGAGAGGGATAAAGCTTGGCTGCTACCTGATACTGATTATTCTTGTAAACCTTATCGTCATCAAGCGGAAAATCATCCGGGTAATATGCCTCTTTGAAAGGCTCCCATTTGACCGGCTTTTTCTTTGCCATTCGCTACCCCCGTGCGTAAATTATAAAGGAATACTAACACACCTGAAAAGACTTGTCAAGTAATTTCTGAAAAATAAAAAAGTGCAATCGCTTGCATTTTTTACTTGACACGGCTTTTAAGCCTTGATAGAGTTAGGGCATGGAAACCAATAATGACATAAGCCAAGAAAGGAGAAACGAAATGCCGAATTTTAATCAGGAAAATTTTGATAGGGATTTGGCCGTTTCAACCCGAATAACCGCTATGTCTATGGATGATTTCAGCTTGGTACGTTTCAGCGGTGACTTGCGCCGGAATATCAATCTGCTTTGTGAGGATCACCCCCACGGCGGTAGGACGGTTGACCGGGTAGTACATACCTTGGAAATTCAGTTTCACGTAATTTGGCAAGAGGCTATGAATAGAGGCTTAGGCTCTTTACTCTTAATGAATGGATAAAATGCTCTTTATTTTCAACATCTTATAAAAAAGTGCAATTAATTGCACTTTTTTGTTGACAACGCTCTAGGGACTTGTTATACTTTACGCATGATGAATCAAACGACACAACAAGCCAACACCGAAAGGGGAAATGCAATGACTGACTTAACCTTACACAACTTGGAAATAGCAGACGAATTGGCCTTGGACCTTTACGACTCCATGACCCCGCAGGAACTCACTGCGGAAACTACCGACTTGGAAAACACTCTTGCGGGCGCAAACGCCTTGGGTCTGGACTGCATAGCCAACGCAGCCGCAGCGGATATTGTTTTCTACATAGCCAATGACGTTTTTGATGAGGTGGTATAATGTTGAATCGCAATGACATTCATACGGAGCTTACTGAGGCATCCGCAGACGGCAACGGCTCGGTTGCTACCTACTTTGTAATTGATTCCAGCAACGGCTTAGTGCTTGGCGAAATGCACCATGTTTATGACCCGGATCACGAAAATCCGCACGTCTGCTTTCTTGAGGTTGACCCGGATTATAACGGTTGCGGGGAAGCTGAATTGATAGGTGACTTTGAGGCCGGGTTGACCGGTTTTCTGCAAATCATTAATGGAGAGGCAGACGAATGTTAAACTGCTATGTTGTCCGAAATGAGCATACTCTTGGCTATATGATTGATGCAGTCAATATGGGTGTACTGCGGGCAAGCGTCTTGAGGGGCGCACCTTTCGCTTTGCATCCGGGTCCGCAGCATGTAGCTTTTTCCAATTTACGTCCGGCAACGGTAGAGGATTTTGCGACCTATCGGGTACAAGTACCCCCTGATTTTGATGAGGCTGCAAACGCCGCTTTAATGGCTGAGGTGGGCATATGAAAGATTTTGGCACCCCGCATTGTAGCAATTGCGGACGTGAAAATCCGGTAGTCGATGATGGATACACCTCTTGCTGCAATAAGAGCGTTTGCTATTGCGCTGAGGATGATCCTTACTGCTTTGGTAAAGAAAAACGAGAGGATACCGATTGATCACGTTCTATATTCCAAATACCTACTGGATAGAAAAGGATCACGCCAAAGAATACGTTACCGGCAAGTTAGGTGGACAACCGCCTAACTTTATGCCTTTTTGGAGCCTCAGTCAGACCTACCCGGAGCAACGCCTTGCGCTTGCAGAATTGGCCTTAGAGGTCCATTTCCGGGGCGGTGACGTGGTTATAGTCGATACCGCTGAGGAATACATATTGAGGCTTTTCCGGCGCATTAGAGAGCAATATGATGATAAAGCGTACCCCAATGAGCCAAAGGATTACCCCTATGACAAACCCTTTACCCACAAGGATATGAAGGTCATTATCTTAACCAGAGAATCCCTTGACGCTCCAATCCAAGAGCATGAACTTGAGGTACAACCAGAGGGTGACTTCAATTCCAATAATCTGCTTGACGGTATTTTCCATTGGAGAGGTGACGAACTTTTCTAATCCTTGTATCGCTTTCTATCCTCATCCCACTGCTTTTCAATCGCCTTAAAGGGGTTGGTTTTCCAATCTACCCCGGCGTAAATCTGCAAGGGGATAATGACGAATGCCCAAACACCTAAAACCCACCCGGCAATTATGATCAATACAGCTATGAGACTATTCACCATCCCCACCTATCATAACCGTCATGGTGATATACTCTACCGGCTTTTTCCAACGAATCAATAACCGACCCTCAGAGTCAACCCACTCCCCGTTTTCGTGGGGGATAATCCAATACTCCCCGCAGTCAATCATAGGGGTAGGCTTTAGCAGACCGGCATTAACAAACTCCCTCATCTTGGCAGCAACCTCATCAACCAAGGCATCCCAATCCACTTGCTCATCTTTAGGTTTTGGCAAGGGAGTAGCAGATTTAGGAAAATCTTGTTTCGGATCATGTTTGCCTCTACTCATTCTGCCACCCACTTTCCGATAACCCGCCGCCCGTACTCCTTTGTAATTTCCAGCCGTCCGAGTTTCGCCAACAGACGCATCCCGCCCGCATAGGCAGATAGCGCACTCGAATCAAGCTCATCCCCCACGGTGCAAGCCTGATTTATCACATCCTCAAGCACCTCGACAACATCCGGGTAGGTAACAGCCGCATTGTAGAATTCCAGAAAGTTGCGAATCGCAAGGCGGGCCTCAGCTACCAGCGGGTCCATGCTGGCAATAGGGATTTTGTCGGTTTTCTCCATGAAATTCTCAGCCGCCTTTAGCTGTTGGTCCTGATCCTGCGGGGTGGTCTTGTAGTTCTTGGCCTTTTCCCGCAAATCAAGTAGATCATCGCAGCATTTATCACAGAATCCAGCAAATTTTTGGGCAACTGTCTCTAGGAACTGCCCGCAGATATTACAAGTCGGTTTACTCATCTAGTAATCCTCTCTATTTGGTGCGCTTAATAGGATTTGAACCTATGCACGGGGATTTAGAGTCCCTTGCTCTACCATTGAGCTATAAGCGCATAACTCTACCCCTTAATCCATTTCCTCAAGGTCTTTCTCAGTAATTTCCAAGCAATCTATCTTATCCGCACAATCCTCAAGAAAAACCAGAATGAAAGGCATGTTGATCCGGGGGGATATGCCCCGCACAAACGTATGCCCGTTAAGCACCATTTTCCAAACCGGTACGTTGTACTTATCGAAAGTGTAGGATGAATCCGCAAAAGTCTTGAAAATACAGATAGGTTGTTTCGCTCCCAAAAGTCCAAGCCGGTTAAAGCCTTTAGGCATTCCTAAAAGAATGCTGCCAATATGAGGCGCAAAGATGGTACCCGCAACGTGTCTCTCACACCCGGCATGAAATTGAGCCGCTTCATAGCAGGACGTATCCGACCCGCCAACGCAACCAGAACATTGATATTCCTCTACCGCCGCTTTTACTTTTTTACTCAATTCAGCCATAACTACCCCCTGAGTATCTTCTTAAATTTTACCCTTCCCTAGCCAAAGACCAAACCCACCTCTTGCAACCATTCGTAGGTTTTGTCTTTGGCTTCCGTTTTAGTACGTTCTTTCCGCAGCAAAATCCTACCGTTTTTCATCGGACCTTTCCGCAAATACACCCACCACTGAGAACGCTTACGCTCAACGATAACCGACAAACCGCTTTTCAGTGTTAAGGTACTGACTCCGTTACCGTCTTTCCAAAGTGCCAAAGGATCAAAGTTCATTATTTCTTTCCTATCTCAGCAAGAATTGGGGTGTCAAAGCTATGTGACCTTTTGACGTTTGCGTTACGGTCAAGCTGCATTGCAGTGGCACAATAAAAAACACCCTCAGAGGTGATTTCCATAACTTTCCAATCGGCTTGGCAAGCCCCTTGGAGATTATAAGGACAATCGCTCTTTTCACATACCGTCATCATTCTCTCCTAAAAACTCAGCTAAATCGCAAAATCAATCCTCTACATTCCCCACAAATTTAGCAAAAGTGAATTCTTTGACCGGATATCCGGCAACTTCGCACATACGCTCTAAGCAAGACTTGATTCCAACCCTGATATAATGAGCCATTTCAAACCTATTCCATCTTGTCGCATAGCTCTTTTTATCGGAAAACAGTTGCATTTCCCCGGTTTCCGAAAGAGTGAAACGGCTTTCATTATCCGTAAGCATAAAAACGGCTCCCACCCCCGGCTCTTTAAGCGCATTTTCAAAAATTGGAACACCGGCAACGGAAATATTTTTCCTATCTATTGTAGAATTAACCCCGGCTCGGTTTGTAACCAACTCATCCAACGCATAGAGCATTTCAGCAAGCCTATCCCGCACCTTTTTAAGCTCATCCATTTTCAAACCTCCATTATGAAAATTTAAGGTACCCGTGGGGGCTTAAACGAAGGTCGCATAATACCGGTTGCGACCTTACCCCGTGACATAGGGCATTTCTTACCACTAAGCAGCGCGTCCACCGCTATCATCGGTAAGCGTCTTATCAATGCAGTAGCGAGTTTCCCCGGTCCTTGCCCCGCCTCTCTCCGGTCATCGGCTACCACGGGCAACTATCTATAATATAACAACACTTTTAGGGAGTGTCAAGAAATTAATCGGACTTGAGCAAGCAGCGGTCTAAAATCTATCTCTACATCCAAGTCCGGGCTATTGGGGGAGTAGGCATTCCACTCCATATCTGCCCCGGTTACGGGTCTATTGCTCATTGCATCAAGCACACAAACACTATTCAGAAAAACCTTTGAGGCCGGTACGACCTTAACCAATTCCTTGTCAATTACCGTGAATCTATATCTCGTAGGGATTCCGGTTTTAGGATCACTCCAAGCCCGGATTTTGTATTTCTTGGTGTCGATTTTCAGCCAAGGAATTCTCTTTTTGATACCCATATCAACCCCTATCTTACCCTCAGCCAATTTCTCTACCGCCTCAGTCCTAGTCCGAATACCGGCAACTTTCATAAGCTGTTTGTGAGTCAGCATATGCTCCGTACCTCAGCGATTTCCGGGCATTCAGGATCAATATCCACCCAAATTTTTTGACCGGCGTTTTCAAAAAGCTTTTCACAACCATCTGCCATTTTCAAAGCTTCCCCCCAATAGGCAAGCTCTATCTCAGCGGTAAACACAAAGCGGATACCCACTGATACCTCTTTTTCATGGATAGCAATGACCTTACCCATAGGAAAAGCGTCACCGTTCTTGTAGCAGAAAACCGATGATCCAATTTTCCAAGAGCCTTTATCTTTGCCGGTGAATTTCAGGTACACTCAAGACCTCTCAACAAATCGTTTTAGCTTTAGCCATTGGTGGATTATTGACCATCTTATCGTATTTCTCAGCCATACCCTCAAGGATATCCGCAGGAAAAGCTCTACCCCCGTCCATGAAAACCGTCTTACCAAATTCCCCTATCGCTTTCGGTTTATTCGGCCAACCGCAGAAAGGACACATATCTTTGACGTACACGGGGTCTGCCAATTTCTGAAAATCATACCCGCACTTGGGGCAAGATTCATGGTTGTGGATTTTGACCGTCACTTTAATTCCCACATTTCCAGAATGGTTACGAAAGTATCCGGGGTAAATCCATCCATATCATCCTCAGACAACCCGCCGGACTCCATGTAATCCGCATACAAAGCTTTCTTTACCTCAGCGGTATTGTTTTTATCCTTGACCTTAATTTGACTTTTCTGAGGTGCCTCATCATATGGTTGCCACTCTACAAGTAATTTCACCGTTGCCTCACTTTCCGCTTTTTGGCACTTTGGGCATTTCCATACGTCCCACCCGGACGCATTAATACATTGTTCCCACCCCTTTGACATAAGAGCCGTACCAACTTGCATTCGGGTTACTTCATATTGGTGAAACTCAGCCTCTACCTCATCCCCGCAGTAATAACAAGAATCATGGAATACAAATTTCATTTAGCTACCCCCTTTCAATGCACAATATAACAATACTATAAGGGCTTGTCAAGATTAATCTGAATTAACAGAATCAGTGCAAGCGATTGCATTAGTTTGGACGCTCGCAAGCGTGGGGTAGAGTGTCAGTAGGTCTTGGGCGGCTTGGAGTAGTGTGAGCATTTCCTTGTCTCTTGACCTTAGAAGATTGCGAAAGAAATCACCTATGGGACAGGACACGTCGATGATTGGCCCTTTGGGTGTGAGCCATATCGGATAAAGTTGGCAGAATAAGGGCTTGTCCTTATGAATCACACAGGTATTCTTGCTCGGTGAAAAGAAAACGCACCGGCCATGCTGCGGGGCCATAACAATCAAGCCCTGTTCGTCATTGGTTTCTACAAGCGGGGTGGGAATATTTCGGATTCTGGCAAGGTCCATGATGACGGGGAGTTCGTCGGGGGTGAGGACCACGTTTGCACTCTCCCGGCAACAGCCGCTACATGCTTTGGAGCTATGGCAGACAATCCGGGTAAACAACCGCCCCTGAGTGTCTTGGATCATGCCCCTTGCCTGTGCGAGTTGTAGGGACGGCTGAAATGCTGGTTTGTTCATAGATAGAGTATAAGGCAAAAGAGGACCACGAAAAAGCCTTTTGATGACCCTTTACACGCTCGAAACGAAAAAGCCTAACTGTTTCAGGTACTTACGATACATATATTTGGTGGACCACGAAATATATTTTTTGCACCAAAGCCCTGACTAACTCCATATGTGGAAAGTATTTAGCCCCAAGTATGCGAAAACAAAGGCAAACTGTCCGCTCCGATACACAAGGCGGGAACTAAGTCAGCCCCAACGAAAAATATGGACACCCCCGAAAATTAAAGTGTCCATACCCCAAGATTTTAGGTGCAACCGATAGTCACAAACCACCTTAGCTCCCCCGTTTCTGCTTATATTTTAGGCAAATTAAGCCAAATCCAAGCCTACCACCCGCTTTTCAGGGGTTATATGTCCATAGTGTCCATAATGGGTGTCCTTATCTCATAGTATCTTATATTTTTGGGGGGAGGGGGTGTGCAAGTGCTTGTTTTAATTACTTAAAATGTCCTGTGCGTTATAGTTGTACGGCATGAGGCTTAGGGTTACTTTCTGAAAAGGGACTTTTATTTTTGACCCAAAAATGATGGTACCCCCCTACCGTCCATATTTGAAGGTTAGACAAGGGTTTGATGCGCTGAATGTGGACAACGTGTGGACACCGTATAGGGTACCCCCGATGTTGTGTTGTGTGAGGACGGACAGTAGGTGCTTTGTGTGTTGTGTTGTACTACTACCCCACCCCTCTACTGCTTGGCGACCCGACCCCTTGAATATAGGTTTCCCCCCGCCTTTGATCCACCCCCACCCGGCCTTGATTCATAGGCTATGTGAGTGCAATCGTTTGCACGTCACACTACTCTATTTATATTATGCGCCGTGTGACATAGGGGGTATGCCCTGCCCACTTTATACTTGACAAGGCTATAGAGTAGTGTTATAGTATGTGTATCTTTGACATTCAAATCAATGGAGGTAGAGTATGAGTACCCGGTGTTGTATCTTAATCGAAAGCCATGACGGTGACACACCCCAAGCTATCTATCATCACCATGATGGATACCTAGAGGGTATGGGAGCTTTCCTGCAATGGTTCGCTGAGAGGCGCATACCTCAGCTTATCAACTCGAATGAGGATTACTACCCCCCTGCCAACATAGTGAATGAGGTAAGTAAGCTTATGATGGTGCTTACCTCAGAACTTTGGGCGCAAGGATGGTCTAGTGGTTATAGTGGATATCCTACCGACCTCTTTGAGAGTCTAAGGGATACCGATTGGGCTTATGTGTATAAGCTGACAATCATGCAGGACGGTACCGTAAGGGTGCAATGGTCCGATACTGGCAATAGCCTACCCGATTGGAAAGACTTGCCAAATGACCTTAAATCCTATGAGGTCAAAATACCCGGCTCAAAGTACCCGGACCCCGCCAAAGCCTAAGAGCTTACCCCACTGAAAAGCCCCTTGCCGTATGGTAGGGGGCTTTCCTTTTCCCCACCAAAAGGAGCTTGCCACGGCTTGCCCAATATTCTATACTTTAAGAGCGCACAGATTGTATTGTGCTTTGACAAATCACTACTTATAAGGAGTCAGTCATGGCTAAAGGAGCAAAAGGCGGGGGAGCCGGGGGCGGCGTTGTTATCGAAAAGGAAAAGACCGTCCGTGTACGTCCTGCCAGAGCCGCAACCCCAACCACCCGGCAAAGGGTTGGACGGATTGCCCGCACCGCAGCTAACGTAGCTCGCATTGCCGCAAGACGAATCACTGGATAACAGTTACCTTTCTCCCTCTAGGAGCGTGTCATGGCAAAGGGTAGATCAGGCGGCGGGGCCGCAGGGGGCGGCGGCGTTGAGGCTGCAATAGGTAGAGCCGCAGGACTTGGCAATGTCGAGTGGGCAACAGACCGTGTGAATCAGATACTTGGAGGCTTTAACGACCTTGGGAACGTAACCAGCGTCACCCAACTCCAACGCCTTGCTGATAGGCTTGCCGATAGCGTCATATCCAGTGCCAACCTTCGCACCATTGGCCGTCTTTCCAGAGATTTTGTCCAAGAAAGTGTTGATATGAGGGTTGCGGGTAGAAGAATTGGTCCAATGAGGCAGAGAGCTACCCGGTCACACTCAGTCCGAAATGGGATCATTCTCAATGCCCTTGACCGCCGCACCCAAACCAGAACTGCTACCGGCGCACCGCCTGTTGCTATCCGGGCAGCGGATAGAGCCGCCAACCGGACATTCCGGGCTTTTGGTGCTAACACCGCAGCAAACCGTGACGTGGTAAGAGCGGACGCTTTCAGGGCTGCAAGGGACGCAGGAGCATCCCGCAGGGAAGCACAAGCCGTTGCCAATGCAGCGACCAACCGACTATTCACCCAAACACCTCAAAGGGCAGCTACCCGGCAACAAGCTGAAAGAATCGCAAGACGGCGTATTGAGCCAACGTAAAAAGGAGTAACCAATGGCTAAAGGACGTGCGGGCGGGAGTGGTGGAACCGCCGGAATGGGTGATATCACCAACGAACAGCTTAATAATGAGATTGATGCCCTACGTCTTGCCATTCAGGATGCTACCGGGGGTGATTTGATTGACCGTGCCTTTGCCGTCAATGAGATTCGCCAATTACGGTCCACTGCTAGGAGTGCTGATAGACTCGTTTCTATGGCAAATGAGATACGCAGACGGCAACAAAGAGCATCCGTACTTACCGGAGCCGCACGGGATAGAGCTTTAGGGCAGCAAGAGGTTGCCCGCATTCGATATGTCAACGCAATTGGAGGCATATCCCGCATTGGATCAACGCAGAGACAATTTGAGCATATGGAAAGAGCCGGTATCCGAATCCGGGGCGCAAACCCTGATACGATGTTTCTAAGAGGTCAAAGAGTAAATAGACCCGCCGGTACCACACCAACACCGCCAACTCCCCGCAGGGACGTAAACCGGATTGCGGCAAGGCGCATTCAACCGGAATAGGAGATAAAGTATGGCTAAAGGCAGAGCGGGAGGGGGAGCCGCAGCGGGAGCCGCCCCATTAAGTAACAACGATATTAACACAATGCTCAATGATGAGGAAAACCGAGTCATGGCCCGCTTTCCGTTCCCCGGACATACACCGGGAGCAATCTCAGCCATGAACACACAGGTAGCTGAATGGCGAACCAGAGAGCTTGCCGCACAACGCTCCAAGTCCGGTCCACTCCAAGGCGCACGGCAACGGGGCATACTCGTAGAACACGCACCAACCGCTCCCCTTCAAGGCAGCGGATCACGACCTTTACCATCAAGAGCAAGACCGCCCGCAGAGACAATCGGCGTACTGTCAACCCGTCAACGCAACCTAACAACCATACCAGACGGTGTGAGTAATAGTATGTGGAATAGAAGCACAAGAATTGGGAGCATTCCACCGCCTTTCAGGGGTAATTCACCAATAGCGGACGGCCTTGCCCGGACATTTCCCACGGCACAACTTGAACGCAGACTAGCAGCCGCAAGAGCATCCGAAACCAAAATAGCAGCTACCATGCGGAATGAGGGCAACTTTAGGCTTTCAGGGGCGCAAAACGATATGCGACGGCGTGTTGAATTACTCAGTCTTGCAGTAGAACGTAGTCGAGTTATTGGAGGTAGATAATGGCTAAAGGCAGATCAGGTGGAGGCGCAGCGGGCGGCGGGGCTGTTGCTATTATAGAACCAACTCCCGTTGAAAACATAGTTAGGGAACACCAAAGACTCTTAGGCAGTCTTGATATGATGGATTTAGGACGCTCCAATCTCAGCGAGCAAAACCAAGTAAGGATTGCTAAGGAACTTGCTGCAACCAGACTACCCACCCAAACGATATTCAGGTGGGGAGTTGACTCCCAAAGAGCCGCTACAGCGATTGAGGGTGTGAGGCTGAATGCGGATCAACGAATAAGGCAGCGTGGGCATGAAACCAGACGTAATATTACGCAAATGGCAGTCCAGCAACGGGATAGGCAAGCCCAAACCCTCATCAACCAACGCCGCCGTCTTATCCAGCAACAGGATAGGGTTATTGCCAACGCAAATGCCAGAGGTACCACACCGGGCCAAAGGCAACGGCTCATAGCCCAAAATGACCGCATAGTAAACCGGGTCAACAATCTGGATAACCGTATTCGGAATATCCATAGGGACGGCACATTTCCAGCCGCCTCACAATGGGGTACAATAGATATGAGACAAGTGGTAGCCGGTATGAGAGGTCCGCTGAGAACACCGACCCCCACACCCGCAGCACCGCAAGGACCAAGGGTAGGCAGACGTACTATTACCTAAAGGACTTGAGCCATGACAAAAAATGGAGAGAAAACACCTTTCCCGCTTTGGAGCAAGATAGTGGCTGTTGCCGTTGGTATCGTAGCCATTGGCACCGCAATCATCTTTATCTCCGATTTCGTCAACTCAGATAGGGACCATGCGATTGAAAACCTACAAACGGACGTGAAAGAGCTTGGCGATACAAAGGTTGATGAGGATATCTACCGCATTGAAATGGATGATGTTCAAGAGAACCAGAAAGCGCAAACTGCGATATTACAGCAATTGCGTGACTCGAATATAAGGCTTGAAAGTAAGCTAAACACTTTACCGCCGGGGGGATTCCCCACACCGGTACCGGAATAAGGAGAGATACAATGGCAGGACCAAAGAAAAACCCATGCGCTAAGGTACGATTCAGGGACCGGCAAGTACGGGAACAAGGCAAAAAGGGCTATGAGGGTGTCCGGGGCGTTCAAGGCGTGAATCTGGTAGGAGCCTTGGAAAAAGCAAGAGTGCGCTACCGCCGGACCTATGCTGATATCGGTACCGTGCCGAACAAAAGGCAGACCAACAAACATTCTCAGGGAAAACCCTAAAACTCAGGCTCCAAGCCCGCTGAGATTAGTGCCTCATTCACTTGCTGTTGCCTCTCAGCGGGCGGCATCTTTCCTATCAGGAATGTTCGCAACACACACTCACACGTCATACCACATGACCAACCAAACTTGCACCTAAAGCAGTCATATTGCCACCTTGGACTATGCTCCCCGTAATAGATATCCACGGCTTTAATCGTCAACATGCTCATAAGTAGCCTCAAATATCTCAGCCTCACAAGGGTAGATTTCTCCCTTGATTCCCTGAATGATAAAGCTGCCCGGAAAGGCACTCATTTCTCCCTCAAGCGTCTTGACCTTGAGCAAAGGACCATCATGCGCTATCACTCCCTCATCAAAAGCCTTTTGCAACCATTCAGGCTTAGGCGTACCGGAGCCAAACTCCCACGCCTCAATGACAACGGGTTTCTTTCGATACTTAGCCATTTCTACCCCCTAAAAAGGATTCTCTACCGGTACCTCATCCTGCAACAATCGCTCAATGAGCATCGTAGTTGACGGGGTAACAACCAAAGAATCTTTATTTGCTTTGTACCAACCCTGCGGACTGTAATTGTCGTAAGCAGCCCCCGCTCCCATCCAATCGGCAACCAACTCCCTCACAAAGATTTCCGGCATCGTCATTGGACTCAGCTTACCGCCGTCACCTATCACGCACCAAGCTTGCCAATGGTGCCTTGCCCGTTGATGATCCAGCCATGCAAGCTGAAACGCATTTGCTTGAGCCGCAGGGTCGTAGGCACCGGTTTTATCCCGAACAGTACGCTTGGAGCCGTCCGCATTGTAGAAGTTGTGAGCGTATGGGATAAACTCTCTCGGTAGGAACTTGCGCCAATCATGGACTACCGCAATCCACCAAGGCACTTTCATTATCCGACACGCCTTGTAAACGTAGTATTTGTGCCTCAAAACCACTTTCAAGTAAGCCCAATATCGCCTCATTAATAATCCACCTTTCCTACTTCACGGCATACCCTCTAAGGACCATTCTCTAACTGAATCATCCCCGTTAAAATGAAATTCTCCAACAAAAGGGATACCTTTCAAAAACAAGGGGAGCCAATATGAATCATCGGCCCACATTTGATCAAAAGGTATTTCCTCATTAGCAAACCGGCGTGGTATCATTTCCTCCGTTTCCACGGGTCTTTCCTGCCTCAAGTCACCCTTAACCCTATACCCATACACGAATACCACACAATAATATGGATAGAAATTCAGGATTCCAGCCTCTACAAGATCATCCGGGGAAGCTTCCAAGCCGCATTCCTCTTTCAACTCTCGTACAGCAGCATCCTTTAATTGCTCTCCCTCCTTTACCTTGCCTCCAAAACCATTCCAACGCCCTTTACCGAATCCCTCTTTTTTCATGCCAAGGAGAATCCCCGTTGAATCGTAGGGAAACACCAACGTCATGTATTGGGGTCCGTCACCCGTAACATCCCCTAAGACTCTTTCATTCATTAGTAATCCACCTTTTCCGCATGACCGGCTGCAAGCAGTGTTTCATTCAGGCACAAGTGATTTGGTTCGTCACCCCCTGAATCATGGTAGAACACATAGGCAATGTACCGGCCATACTTGCCCTGTTTGTCCTTATCGGTGCGAATAACGATGATTGAATCAACGGGGCAGACCGATTGTACGAACTCCTTAGCAGCCATTCCTGCGGCGTATTCATCACTTGTTTTCTTGACTCCGAAAGTCTCAGGGGTATTGATCCCCGCAAGCCTTATCCGCTCCCTTTTGTAAACCCCAAAACCAAGATCAATGGATACGTCCATTGTATCCCCGTCAACTACTCTAACCACACGGGCTTTGTATTCGTACATTCACTCTCTCCTTTCCTTCCAAGGCGGCTCTACTTGGGGCATCCTTGGAGTTTCGGGTGTTTGCCACCTCAGACCCGGCGGCGGGCAGTCATGGCACGGATTGACAGTTATGTTTTCAGTGCAATCGGTTGCACTTACCGCATCTGAGGGTATAGAAACCGGTAAAAGTAGCAGCATAATCACTAAAACGATGATCAACATGGTTCCGAAGGAAAAAGACCAAAACACTATTTTCATTGGTTTAATCATTGTATTGTCCTTACCACTGCCAACTCCTTACTATAAATCAGCATATCCAAATACGGCCAAAGCCATTCTACCTCATTATTATCAACATGGATTATCTTAGCCTCAAATACTCCCCTATAAACCCGCACCGATACCTCATACTGAGGCCATAGGTGCCTTTCCAACGCATTTTGAATAAAGTCCAAAGCAGTATCATCAAATTTATTGGGGGAGTCGATACCCTTGATCCTCATACATTCCCGCATAGCGTCTTTCAATAATTGCCTGAATCCATCAACCACAACTTTATCCATTAGGCAATACACCTCACTCTTGCCAACCGCAATTCCTTGATATCTCTACCTCCCCCTTGAGCGGCTACTATATTCAAATGAACCTCATCCGGCGTTCCCAAAACCCGCAGTTTTGCACAATAATAGAACATACCCGGTTGCTTTAATGCCGGTTGGACCGTTTTGTTTACCCACACTTTAACGTCCCACGTACTCGGAGATTTCAAAACGCTTTTGATTGTTCTATATACCTCATCCTGCCCCTGTTTCTCATCATGGAGCAATGGCATATCGTACTCAAGGGCATCGTATAGCTTTTTCTTTATGCGGTTGTATCGCCTTTCCGTTATACTACTCATCCTACCAACCTTACACGGGCAAGCAACGGAGCGGGATCACGGGTCATCGTTTCCCAAAGCCCCAAAACACTACCTTGAGCGCAAGCATGTTCAAACTTTCGGATAGTAGGAGTATCAAGCTGGACCATACTCAAAAAGACCGGATCATTAGACCTACGAGGGGTCTTTTTTCTAAGCCGGTCCAAAGCGCACTTGAGAATAGGGGTAAAGACAACCATCCGAATCTTAGCCTCAGCGAAAGCAGCCCACACAACGGCATCTGTCTGCTTTGATCCACGGTAAATCCTTCTTAGATAGCTATCATAATCGGTGCAAACATAGAATTGACGGGTAGCATCATAAAACTCGTATTGGGGATCATAGATAATGAGCTTGCTGCGGTGAAAATCCACAATAGTCCGCTGAAAATGCTCTAATTTCTCTTTGGTTATGCGTGGTTCAATCACTTTCCAACCAGCCTTACCGTTGCCAGAGGCGGCGGGTACACCCCGTCATCAATGAGCAAGACCGCCTCTACAGTATAGATTTCCTTCCCTCTTGGCGGCTGCAAATTCACCTGAATCTTGACCGTATCTCCCCACCCGGCCAAATCTCTAACATTAAAAGTCCACCCTTTCGGCAAGTATTTATTCGCAAACCCAAAGGCAGACTCTTTAGCCTCTTTAGAAGTTTTAGAGGCATTGAAATACTCATCCTCAGACAACGCCTTGCGAAAGTCATGGACTATTTTCTCATTCTGATTCGGAAATATTATGGGTAGCTTCATGCGATACACCGCACTTTTGCCTTAACGATATGATCCGGCCAAGGAAACTCAAAACCCGGCTTTCCAATCGAAACTACGAATGACGTAAGGGGTGACGGCTTAGGTGGAAATATAATCAAATGGAATCCAAGCGAATGAGCCGGTACGTCCGACCCTTGATGCTCTTTTATCTGCCAACTCCATTTATGAATAGCATACGCCTTACCCATTTTCTTTTCCATTTTTTGGCATATGAGCTTATTCAGGATATTCACGCCTTGCTGAAAACGCCTCACAACGTAATTCTGCAACTCGTACTCAAGGAAATCCTTGAGGTCCAAGACAAAATCCCTATCCTTCTTTCTGAGGCCGCTTAAAGTCATTTTCCAAATTCCCACGGCTTAATAGGTCTATTCTCTCTCCTATTGGTATTTAAGGCAGAACAACAACCCGCACCTATCCAAAGGTCTTTACGGACCCTCTCAGACGTTTCTGCAAGCTGGCAGAACCATCTTTTACCATCCCACCTTAATGACGGGCAACGCTCTTTCTTGAGCCGGTCTATCCCGTAAGTCTGCAAAGCCAATACGCAAGGGGTTTGGCAACAATACCCACACCCTATGCACGGCGTTTGATTATATCTTTTCGCATCCATAAAAGAAACTTAACACTGCTTTTATGAATTGTCAACTAAAATCAAGGGGTTAAAAACTATTTTGAAAAAAAGTGCAATTGATTGCATTTTTTACTTGACAAGGCTTTACTGCCTTGCTAGAATGGCATCATTGAAAAACGAATAAAGCCTACAAAAACCCATTCACATATTCCCTTCCAAAGCCCCGGTACCCATACCGGGCATTTTTTTTTTATTGGATACACCGCACGGTTGCCACGTCAAACGAAAGGTCACTGAAAAAGTATTTCATATCGTCATTGGAGCAACCAAAGGTTTCCTCAGCACCCTCAAATTCAACCCGGACGTTTCCACCTCTTGTCAGGTTGACCCTTACCCCCAAGGTAGCGGGTACGGCGGCTTTGATTCGTCTGTAGATTTGGTTTATCAGTTCATTGGTAGCTGGTTTGTAAAGATACTCAGCGGCAACCTCATCAAGAAAATCTTTCAAATCCTGCAATGTATTGATATGAGTATTCCCCATACTCGGATATTCCACATAAGGCTTGTACCCAAATTTCGTCTTGGTAACTATCGTACCTTTTGGTAGTTTGCTCATTCTATGGTCCTTACTTTTGCAATCGGGCAATCGAAGTCACCCACCCAATAGTAAACCCCTTTAGGCAGCTTTATATCCCCTTGCCTCACTTTGCTCATACCATCCCACTCAGCAACTTTCTCAGGACTCAGCGGGTCCGGCGTACCTGTTACATGGGTATGCCGTGCAAGGGTGCGAGAAACTATCCCCACAATACCCGGATCACGCATGGCCTCTTTCTTGTCGAAGTCACTCAATAGTCCTTACCTCAGCCATTGGGGTATTACCCGGCAAATCGTAATTGACCTCATAGACCTCCATGAATCTACCCTCCTTTTTTCTGAAAATCGGCTGCGGCTCCCCGGTACTGCCAAGCATAAGTATCCAGTTTCCCCCGTCCCAAATATAAGCCTCTCCATTCCGCTTACTATAGAACCAATCACCCGGCATCAAATCCTCACCAACAAACTTGATATGCTTTATCGCCTCAGCCGGTGTCCTGAAATGACCAAAATACCGCAAGCCTTTCATTAGATCACCCACGGGCGTTTCGGATCAAGACCATCGGCTTTCCAATCCCGGATATCTTGACCGGCTTTATTCCAAGCTTCCACCTCATACTTGTTATCGTACCGGGCGTGTGTCTGCTTTCCGAAAAGGGCGGCAACCCACCTCCAACCCCACTCAAGGGTATATGCAATCGCTTGCATTCCATAAGTCAATCGCCTCTCACACTGCATATGATGTACCATTTCATGTATCACAAACTTGGAGTGCGGATTGCCCCCGTCGCAAGCAGTGACCTTGTGCCACCTGTCATTTCGGACGGCTACCAAATCTCCGTAAGTCGTACCACTCATACTTGCCCACGCTAAGAACTTATCCATCCAAGAGCCTTTCCGCATCCGCAGGAAAAGCGTATCCCGATTTCTAAAGTCTTTGTTGTGCCACTGGTTCGGATAACCCCTCTTGCTTGCCGCTGTTCGCTTCCAAAGGCACTTTATCAGCCAATACATGACGTACTCCTTTATTCAATCAAACGAACTCTAGCCATTGTCGGACGCTCCGGTTTAATAGTCAAGTTGACCGCTGGTATCTCAGGCGGCTCTATAAGCGAATCTGAGATAATCTCTACCTCAGCCGCATCCCAAGCCATATCAACTTGCACACTCTTGGGCCAACAGCCATGCAGTACCGCATCACCGTACACCGCATCCGCTTTATAATTATCCAGCGAATTGACACGCTCTTGCCAACCCGCAGCATCCGCAGCCTCCATATAAACCGTAAGATTAATCTCCCTGCGACCCGGAAAACGCATAGCTATTGATATACCGCCCTCTCGGTATTCAATCGGGGAATCCATGTGCTGTTCCAACGATTTCAGCTTTGCCGGTATTGTCCAACCATCCGCAAAAGTAAAAATCAAGTCATTAGAGGTAGCATCAAACATGGATCAACCTCAGTGCTTGTAGGTCTTGTCTGCCAGAGTATAGGTAGGGGTTTCGGGTGTTTCCGCATTAAGATCAATGTCCGGCAACCGGTAAAGCTTAGTTGGAATCAACGCTGCCAGCGTGTTAATGAACTCAAAAGCCTTGTCAACAGATACGAAACTGGTTCCAACGTGTGCGTTAGTCAGCCATGAATACCAACGGAAAAACTCAGCACTTTCCCCCTTGGTATCCGTACCGACCTCTTTGAATAGCTCTAAAAGTTCTGATTCATCCGGGCTTGGTTGTGAAACTACCCGTATGCCCGTCCTTTCACCATCCGGCGGTTGTGTCTTATTCTCGCTCATCCTCATCCTCATCCAAGCGGAAAGGTGGACCCTGACTCATCAATTCAGTCAACAATGCCTTATCAGCCTCATCAAAAGGCTCCCCGTTACGCATTTTGTCTCTCAATTGACAAGCGGGGCAGTTGCAGCCCTCATCATCCGGTGTCTCAGGCTCAAGACGCTTGCCCTCGAATTCCTTGAGTACCAAATCCCGCTCATCCATTGCGGGCAGTGAGGTAAAGTAGTTGCAAACCGAGCAAGTCTGCTTATGAGGGTCAACCGGTACCCCGCAAACGCAGCATTTTGCCAGTGCAAGACGTATCGGCAAAGACCTCTCTTGGTCATATAGGTGCATAAGAAAACCGAATAGCTCATTATCCGGTACCCGCTCAAATTCAGGTTTTACGTGTTTGGGCTTTCTACCCCCTACCATCTTTTCCAAAAGTTTTGCAAGGGGATGATCCCCTTCAACTGCTATTAATTGACTTTCCACGTTAAGCTCCTTTCGTGTCGTTTCATCTAACCAATTTAACAACACATTAGAGACTTGTCAAGTTTATTTAAGGTGAATCCGGTATCTTTCACGGTTTGAGCAACCATCCCGTGTGCAAACGTATTGCCGCCTTTTCCGCTGCTTACCACACATACCCGGATAGCTCATTTCAATAAGAGTGTTTGGATATCCACAAATCTTACACTTGGGCATTTGCACTGGTTTCTTGCCCGGTACGACAATATCCATCTATTTCCATCCTTTGTAGTCTAAGCCGCTCATTGCGGAATATAAGTTCTACATCATTAAGAGTCGAAAACCGCTTTTGCTCAATCGGACTCAGCATATCACAGTAGCGCAAACCAAGAGTATCACGCCATTTAAGATCACCGTGCTTGTACTTGAGGAAAACCTTTTCACGGGTATCCTGCCATTCCTTGACTTGCTGCAACTCAGCCTCAGATAAACCCCGCAGCATATCCTCATACGCTTTCTCTCTCACTTTCGCAGCCCACCTAAGTAACGGACGTAAAAGCCATTCAAAAAATGTCATGCCACTCTCCTTAAAAGGTTAAGGCCCGGTGTCAACCCATTTTGACAACCGAGCCTTAGACCCGACACAAAAACCAACGGGGAAAGTACCCGTCAATTGGCTACACTATAACAAGGTCAAAAGGTCTTGTCAAGAAAAATATGACCTCAAACCAAATGTTCTGCAAAGGTCAACTCCTTACCCATATTCAGACCGTGCGTAAACCACGTCATTTCCACTCTCTTTGCGCCCTCTCCAAGATTTTCGAGTTGACCGGGCAGAATTATTAATTCTACACCATAAGAACGGAATAGAAAACGCCGTTTCAGCCCACCAAACGCTCCGGTATCGCACAAAAAGGCAAAAGGCTTACCCAAGGCGTATGCTTGCTGGAAAAAGCCCGTCAAACGGGAAAGAGGCGGCTCCGATACGATGCAATCCCAATCATCTTGGGGCAACCAAGTGAGAAAGTCTTGGCCGGTAAGTACGTCCGTGCCAAAAGCTGTAAAGCCGTGATTCAGCAAAGCCCTAACAAAGCGAGCTTGACCCGCCGCACAATCCCACACCGTCCATTCAGGTTTCAGGTACGGGATTAGGGGTAACAATGCAGCGGGTGAAGCTTGCCTAAAATCCCTTACGCTATGTTCTGATTTAAGAGGTTTCCTTGCCATTCAGCTTTATCTCCGCAGTATCGGACGCATCCGTAAACTTAGCAATGGCAATCATGCGTATTTCCTCCAACTCAGCCTTAGTAACGCCCTCTACCGCTACCGGACTAAAGGTAGAATCACCGGGGCATCCCTCACATTCACCGTGATCATGGAACATCTGTTCCCGCTTACAAGGCGAACCATCGCAGCCAAACTCAAAACCGGTTTTGCAAGCCTCAGCCATGTTACGGACAGCTTTCCAGAAATCAGTTGCTTTCATCTTTAGCACTCCTAAAAGTCATTTGTGCGCCCCCAATAATGGGTATCTCAATTCGGTTTTCCACTTCCCGAATCACCTCTTTAATCAACTGCGGCTGCTTTACCGTCACCGTGCGAACATCCCCCGGCAATACCGGAAAGGTTGACCGCTCCAAAGCGACTGCCTGAATGCGCTCAAGGTCTTGCTGCATTAGATTTGGTGGTAGAATCTCATCAAGCTCCAAAGGTCTTACCGCCGGACTACCACTGCATCCGTCGCAAAGCGCATCTACAGTTTCATCACCATCCTCATCATCGGGTCCGGGGCAAGCCCACGGTTGGCCGTCACACTTGGCTCCGATCAAACCAAACGCATCCCCACATTTGCTTTCTATCTCCCCGCTGAGGATATGGCACACAAGGTCATAGATGTTTTTCCAAAGATCACCCTCAGCCCGCCGTTTTTCCTCTTGCTCATCCACGGCTTATTCCTTTTTCTTAAAGACATTCACCCCCATTTTCACACCATCCGCACCCTCTACCGGTACCGTTCCCGCTGAGGATGCGATAATGACGGTCTTGCCGGACTTGGACGGGCCAAAATCCTTAGTCAAGTCGATTTTCAGAGTCAGAATGTCACCATCAATCGTTGCGTCAATGTTTTTCATTTCTTTTGCCATTTGTCTCTCCTTGTATGGGTTTTCCATCCGCACCCACAAGAGCCGGACGGTAATCACCCTCAATAATAGCCTGTACCCTATCTTTCACGTTTGGTTTTGGCACTTTCCGAATCCCGCCTTTGGTGCATCCGCAGAATACCGGGGCTTTCGTTTTGGCATCAAGCCCCACAACACCCCTGCCATAACAACGCTTGCAGCTTGATTTTGGCACTTTCCGAATAACCCACCATTGCTCCGGGAAATCAATAGCCCGCAAACGTATGTAATTGTTGGGTTTATCCCACACGCAAACCGGTCTGCCCTTATCATCCCATTGTATCAGGACTTCCACTTGAGCCGGACGGTGCGGGCATTCGTCAATGATTCCGCAAATACAGCACGGTTTTGTGACCGGATCATACTTCCCGGTGCAATCGTCTGGATCAAAAGACGCTTTCGCCTCATCATCCTCAGCCAATACCGCATCCCGTACCTCTTTTGGAATTCCGAACTTGAACGGACAACATGGTTCTGCATCCGTACCATATCCCAAAGGACACGCATAACAACGCTCATCCCCAATTCCCTGAAAAGACTTAGGGCAATCCTCTGGCACTTTCGCTTTCTCAGTCATTGTCTCTCCTAAAACGGATCATCGTCTTTATCACCAAACGGGTTATTGGCTTTTTTCCAATCAACCGGTTTTTGTTTTGGCCGGTTTGACCGCTTTCCCATTACATCATCCTCAGAGATATCCGGCGCAATGGTAGTCATGGTACCGTCACCCTCTTTATCCATAACATCCCGCAAAGAGTCATCTAAATCAGCGAAACAGCCTTGGTAAACCACTCCCACCTTATTTTCTCTGGCAGCATTGGCTAACCAATCGCAAAGCTCATTCATAGGCTCCCCGGTGTGACCCCGGACGTGCTTGAATTGGACCTTAATGCCGGACTTGGCATCCAAAAGCAACTGCCAAAGCTTTTTATTCGGAGTCGGTTGACCTTGAACATTGCGCCAACCCCGGCTTATCCACCCACTTATCCACTGAGTAATGCCTTTTTGGACGTACTGTGAATCGGTGTATAGCGTCACGGGTTTGTAAAGCAGGGTATTCTTGTCCAGTTGTTTCAACGCCGCAATAGCCCCAAGCAACTCAGCCCGGTTATTGGTGCATGGTTCTGGAATATACCCGGACCTCACAACGCATAAATCATCCGCACGGATCACAAAAGACCAACCGCCCTCTCCGTCTGGATTTGGAAAACATGAACCATCCGTCCATATCTTGATTCCGGTTACGCATTCCTCAATAGCCTTTAGCTTGGCTTTCTTTTTCTTGCTGAAAAATCCCACTCAATTACCCCTTGATTCGATATTATCAACCGCCCGCATTTGCTTATCAGTGATATGACCATTTTCCTCTACCCACTCCAAAATACCAGAAAGGGTATCCTCAGCCCACTTGTACTCCCCGTCTGAAATCATACCCTCAATCTTATCAACGTAACTTTCCCAATCGCAGACCCTACACATTTGCTAACCCCACCTTAATCCAACCAGTGTTTTTTCCAAAGGCTTTGACACGCTTAGACCAATCCTCGTTTTCATGTATTTTATAAACCGAATGACCGCCTTGCGTATTCCTTCCCCACTCATCCGGTACGGGTAAATAAGGTTTATCCTCATAGGTAGGCAGCTTTGAAACCTCTGATTCAAGTAAACGAATACCAAAATTCCCGTTGGCAAAAAGAACAAACTCAGCTTTTATATCTTTTTTTACAAGCCAAGTAAGCATGGGACCAATCTCAGCTACGTTCCCACCCCCGCCTAAAAATCTACCTATATAAACCATTACCAGACCGCCGCAAGAGTCCACAAAAGACCTATCAGCCCAAAGACCATAAAGCCCCCGGCAATTTCAGAGGCAATTTCCAGCTTGGACATACCCTCAAAAGTCTGCTTAAAATGCTCCCACATAGCCTCAGACCTCCATTTAGATAAAAGGGATAGGGCAAGACCTGATTACGTCCGAAACGGCCTTACACGCCTTTTTCGCAGCTTCATTCCGCAAGTCGGTACTGATATTTTCACCGTACCGGACCAATCCTTTTAGTAGTACACGCACAATAGACGCTTGCAACGTCCTATGCTCCCTTGCCAAAGCCTGAAAGAACTCATCCGCAAACTCATTCTCATCCAAACCCATGTTATTGACGTGGGAACTAAGGTCATTGATCATCTTTTTCGCAAGCTCTTGATTATCCATTGCTACCCCCGCTTGTCAAAGTTTCCATCAATCTAACACTCACTTTTAGGCTTGTCAAGAGAAATCGTTACTAATGAAAAAAAGTGCAAGTGATTGCATTTTTTACTTGACAAGACTTTTTAGCCTTATTATAGTGTGCGTATGGTACTTAATGGCACAAACCAAAGGGGCAACGAAATGGCAGCAATCGAATGGACTGAGATTTGTAGCGGATTTGAGGCAACCGGTGATAGCGGTTTTCATTTTGAGTTGTACCATGATCACGGTTGGCAGCTTCTAATTACTGCCCCGGACGGTACCTTTATGGAAAATGAATCCATACTACCGGACTATGAATATGGGGATGGTACTTTCTTGCCTCTGGATTACGTTATGGATGCGGCAAATAGGCGCAATGCCCAATACCGGCGGGATTTGACTGAGGCCATGCAAAGGGCCGCTTATGAGGCTATTCCTGAGAATCCTACCAGCGGGCCGGGGTGGGTACTCGTAACTGAGGGGGATGCGTAAAATGAGCCAAGCAGACGATAGAGAGGCAAAAGCAAAAGATCAAGGCTCCAATCATTTCTGCGATATCTTCTTTGAATTTGAGAGGGCAACCGGATACAAACTTGACGAACACCCGGACTTGTTAGATGCTATTATTGAATACGGCCTTTACGTTGCTGAGGATGATTAAAATGGATACACAAATTCGTATATCAGTTATGAAAGCCTTGGAGCAACTTCTACACCAAGCAAGTGATAGACTCGAAACATTAGAGAATGCACTTTCCTGCATTGAGGCTAGTGAGATAGGTACCGACCTCCAAGAACAACAATATTGGGGCAAAATAGGTGCCGATTTTATACGAGTGGATCAAACACTTGACCGGTGCAAAGAACTCCAAAAAATCACCGAAACCAAAGTAACCTTTAGAGAACATCTATTCGTGTTAATGGCAAATAGACGGGCCAAACACTCAAAACAAGAGGCTGCGGAAAAAACCTTAGATACCGCCTTTGTACGGGTAAATGATCTATTGGATAGAATCAGCAAAGCCCGGTACGCTCTTGAAAAAGACTGATTACGTTGCTGAGGATGATTGAATTTTCAGCACACTCTCCAAAGACAACACCGCACACCGTCTTACTACGAACTCGAAATCTCCCAAGTTCTTAAATCGAATCCGAGTATGAAGCTCATCAACCGAGAACTGTAGATAAAGCGAATTGAATAGCCCAAAGAGAAAAACCCGCTCTACCGCTATGACCCCCGCAAAATCAATCTCTACCACACCCGGACTATTACTCAGCAAGGCGGCTACAATCTTGGCAACCTCAACCCCCTCAGTAACGTCCTGTGCGTACCCGTCACCCGTCGCTCTAAACACATCAATCCTCATACAGAAACTCCCCGTCCATACCATCAGACGCAATCATGCCACGGTTTACTATAACTCTTTTCGGCTGTGTGTAAGTGAAAACTCCAAAACAATGCGGGCAAAGAACACGGTCCTTACGAGCCTCAACGTACAAAATATTTACGGATTTCTGACACATAGGACAATAGGATACGGCAACGGTGACGGGATCATTACACCGGTACCTCATATCAAAATTCTCGTAACCAAATAACCATAACAAATATTTAATAGCGCAAACCTACTTAACACGTCAAGAGAAAATTGTTAAAAAAAGTGCAATCGCTTGCATTTTTTACTTGACAAGTCTTTTTAGCCTTGGTATAGTACAACCATGATGATTAATGAAACGACACAACAAACCGAAAGGGGAAACGAAATGGAAAGGCATATCATAGAGCAAAATATCCGGCAATTCGTCTTGGCAGGAAACGCTTACTTTACCCTACTCAATACCGATACCGGCAATCGCCTCACTTTCCGAGTCCGGCAACCCAATGAGGATGCGCCTCACTTCGTAAGCGTTTTGACCGGCCCGGAAAATTCCAGTGACTACACCTTTTTGGGTACCATCTTTGATGCGGGTACCGAGAATGCCCGGTACTTTCACGGGCGGCGTTCCCGAATCAGCCGGGATGCCCAAAGCGCAAGGGTTTTCAACTGGTTTTTCACCCGGTTGCTTTCCGGCAATCTCCCTGAGAGTGTCGAAATCTGGCATGAAGGGCGTTGCGGACGCTGCGGACGGCGGTTGACGGTCCCTGAGTCTATTGCTACCGGGTTTGGCCCCGTGTGCGTCAATATCGGAGCGGGATACCGGCATATTAACGATATCAACACTACCGGCTCAATCGCCTAAAGGAGTCTGAAAATGACACACTCTGAAATGATCCAAGAGACTGAGATAATGATTCAGGAACTTTCCAATAACAACGGTCAACCCCTGAATGACCGCCAAAGGCAGGAATTAGCGGACCTACAAGCACTCTTTGAGGGGCAAATGCAAGAGGGTAGTTCCCAAAGAGTGTCCTAATCCCACTAATGAATCCTACCAAGACCCGGTACTCCTACCGGGCATTTTTTATTTTGCAGCTAGGGCAGCTTTCATAGCAGCCTCAGTATTCCGGCCCCAAATACCATCAACATACAAACCGCTTTCAGCTTGAAATGCTCTTAGGGCAGAGTCCGACTGCGGACCCCAAATACCGTCAATATTGCCGGAATAATGCCCCAAAGTCTTGAGCTTAATTTGCCTATCGGCAACCAAGTTAATTTGCTTTTCTGGCAGCATGGTAGGAGTAGGCTCTACCACGTCACCCCGAATAGTCTCAATCAATCTCTTGACTGCGGACCCCGGACACAAAGCCTTGCCAAAATGATAATGACCGAAAAGCATTGAGGGATGCAAACCCCAATTCCTATGCAGCCAATCGTAAAGTGCGGCTGCGGAAAACAGTTGCTTTTCCGTTGGATCATGCCCGTTGGGATTGTGCGGACTCCAAAGGTTGCCCCGGATAAGGACCGCCATAAACTCAGCGTTTTCATCCCCCGGACGCTTGGAATATCCCTGAGAATAAGTGCGCCAAACGAAATCATTGAATAACGCAATGGTACCATCCGTGTCGATACCCATTGTGTACGAAATGGAGGGCAGACCCCGGCTGGAAATGTGGTTGGGTTTTATATGGTAGTTAGCAACAGCCTCAAAGGTTCCGGTACTTGCTGCATGGTGATAGACGACTCCCTGAATGCCCGCCGGGTCACGCTTTCCCCAAGCTCTACTTTCGTGACGGGGTAGGCGGTGTCGTAGGTCGGTAACGGGTAATTCGGCGGCTTTTAGCCCCTGCATTAGTTCCGACTCGCTTCTTAATATCATCATTTTGCTCCTTAACGGTAATGGATTTTTGGTCTTTGGATAAGACCTTTTCTCCAACCCTAGTTATAGCACAAACCAAGGGCTGCTTTGAAGGAAACGCAACTAATCTGCGTTCCCGCAACCGGGCAGCGAGAGGCATTACGCTTTGCCTTGCCCGTCCCATTGGCATATCAAGATCGTAGTAAAGTATTGTAAACAGTTCACATTCTCCCCCACGTCTTTTCAGGTGAAAGAGAATGCTGCGGTCTTGCCCGCTTATGTTGTACTGCCTACTCAAAATGGGATATCATCATCGTCAATGCCGTCCGGCGCATCCGTATTTACGCTTTCCCCGGCGTTTTCCAACTCAGCTAAGACCCCGGCTGATTCCAGACCCCCCACAAAATCAACGGTACGCAGAACAAACCGTTTTTTCGGCTCCGTTTTGTCGATAAGAATCTCAGTGTATGGATTGGATTCAACTTCAAGATGTTTGACGAACTCAGCAACATCAACCCCAAAAGATACCTCATCGGGATCATCCTCATCCGTTGGCAGGACCGTCACCGTGGCAATCAAAGAACCACCCCATACCCGGTGTTCAATCTTGCTTATGGAGCAATTAATCTCACTTTCATGCGTCATTTCGCACCCCCGCAAAAATATGTTTCACGCACATAATATAACAACACTCTTTTGAATTGTCAAGTAAAAATATGCCCCCGGTTAAGGGGGCAATCATAAGGTGGGGTGCTATGACTCGCAACGTATCAAATTTATCCGGCTTGTCTTGCCTCATCTGGCAACGGGTTTGACCCGGCATCCTCAAAAATCTTTTCAAAGTCTTGCGCCCGTGTGGGCAATCCAAGCCTCTCAGCGGCGGCTCTAACGCATGACCGGCTTACATTGTATCGCCTTGCGATATGCAGCAAAGGTACTCTGCCCAAAAGCTCTTTGACCTCTGGATACGCATCCTCAAACCGACCTTTGAAAGCGGGTGGGGTATATGGACGGGGAGCAAACGCAGCTATTCCCCGGCTATTTCGCAGATAGAATACGGTATGCCTTTCGATGGTGAAACCCACAAGCTTTGAATACTTATCAGCCAACGCTTGATCCGTGGCAGTACCAAGCTCGCTAATAAGCTGTTCCCGGATATGGGACGGCAACCTTTTGCGTTTTGGCTTTTCATTCTCGCTCATAAATATACCACTCCTTTCTGCTTAAAACATAACACGCCATTTCTCGCTTGTCAAGAATAAATGACGTTTTTTATACATGCTCTACTACATCTTGTGTTATCCGAATGTTCGGACGGCAACAGTGGGTTTATAGAGTCTGGATGCGTAAGTTGTGAGAGTGAATGCCACCCCCGCCATAGCGTCCGCAATGTCCTTTGAGCCTCTTTCGGGGTGATCAATCTTGTTCTTTTGCCGGTCATGCTCCAACTGCCTAAGCTCTTGCATGGCAATCTTATGCTCGTACATATCCACCCGGTTTTCGTAGAATGCGGCCTTGAGGATATCGTAAGGGTCGGTTGTCCGGTCAACTGACAACAAATCAGCTATCAATCCCTTACGCCTAAGTTGCTGTAAAGGCTCGGCTGACTGATAAGAGTCCATCGTAACTATCTGGATTTTCATACCATCCTTAATCAACTCATAAAGAACGTCACGAACACGGTCAAACTGAATTTCCCGATGCAAAGGCGGGCGTATTTGAAGCAACAAATCATAAAATATGAGAGGTGCATATTCCTCAGTTTTTCTACCGTCCGGCTGCTTTCTGGACACTTTGACCATATCAGCGATATGACCAACCGCAATACCCGTCGCATCACCGGATACAGAAGGGTCAATGTGCGCTACCCGGACGGCCTCTGGATTATGGATTAGGACCGGCTTACGAGTCTTGGGTTTAACTGGATTTGGTTTCAGATAGGTCCGACGATAAAACTTATGATTATCCTCAAGAGTTGTGCTTTCCCCCGTGAAAACATGGTGCCTTTTCTTATTGATGCAATCCACTACTTTTCTGAAATTCTTGATAAATTGGTCAACGGTCAAAGTAGAGATACCGGCAATATCCCGAATGGACCCCTCAATATCGTTTTCAAAATCCTTTATAAAATCTATGGGAACGTCAATGACCTTACCGACAATCGTATTGGGCGGCTCTTTGCCGGTGAGTATCCGTGATCCCTGTAAATCCGTGCCAACCTCTACCTTGAAAGTCTCATCCGAATACTCACCCGGCGGCTTGACTTCCCAAAGGGAGTAGTTACGAACAAAGATACGGTCATCATGCAAGGCTTGACGTGTCTTACGCTCAATAAAATCGTTTGGGTATTGGGCTGAGGAAAGGGTAAAGAGCTTTCCGGGCAGCTTCCCCCGCTTCATAAAACGGGATTTCATACGCCTCAGCATAGCATTGTAGAGAGAATCAGCCTTGTCGTACACACCAACGGTTGCGCCCCTCATACCCGGCATCTTGGCTTTCTCCCTTACCGGCATAAAGTTTGATTCGTCAACCGCACCTCCTATGACATTTAGCCCCAAGATAGAGTTATCAGTTGATGCACCCGGAAAAATAGTAATGTTCTTTGGAAAGCGCAACTCAGAGGTAACAGACGGGTCGTAGGGGAATTTCTCTTTGAAAAAAGGGCTTTGCCTTACCTTGGCAAGCAAACCCGTAAAAATGGCTTTCTTTGCTTGAGCGTGGGTAACGGAAAGGTTGATAAGGACAATACTGGACCCCTCCATAAGACCAAAAGAGCGTTGTGGATTTCTCAGGCAAGCAACCTCATACAAAACCCGCAGAATTGCAAACTCTGTAAACGTGGATTTGCCCCACCCGATACTACCACCAAGCACAATTTCCACACAATCCGTACTGAAAACGTCAACCAAGTCACTCAAGATTTGTGGGTATAAATCGGCTCCGGTCTGCCCCAAATAGTACGGGTCGGTAAAAAACTTATGCGGGCTTACTGGTACTTCCTCATATTCCTCTTGATAGAGGGCTGAAAGTATTTCCTCATCCCCCTCCAACACCCGTAAAACTAAGTCCTGTTCCTCCGGGGAAAGGGAAGTAAGTAGCCGTTGTTCATCTTGATTTAATTCCGTCATGCCTCAGCCGCTACATCGTTAGAACCAAGCCGTTTTTGATCCTCATCATCCTCTTGGACCTTAAAAAGCCTGAGAACATCCAAAACTTTTCTGCGGGCTTTCGGATCACCAATGACATTCATGGTTTGCTCGGTAACTTGCTTTACGTCACCCTGAATGATGGTATTGTTCTGAGTAATGTTGGGTTGTCTGCGTCCATACCCGGCAATACCAAGATCACGTTTCTTGTCGATAAGAGTATGCAGCATGGCACGGTACTCAGAGAATTCCTGCCTACCCTGCGGGAACAAATGCTGAATCTTTTTCTCGTTTTCATGCAGCATCTTGATCCTACTCCATTGCATATCAGCGGCTTTCTCAAGTTGTGCAACCTCTTTTAACTGAGGCCGGGGTACCGGCGGCGGGACCGGTTTAGGCGGCAAATCGTCTTGCACAAGCTCACAATCCACTACATCCGGTGCAACCGATTGCACCTCAGTAGCCTCATCCCCCTCAGCCTTGACAACTTCCCCCGGCTTTTCTTTCGACTCAAGCAGTTTTTCAACACAATCCTCAGCGGATTCATCAAGTTTTTCAACTATTTCCGGCTCTACAGTTTCGTTTTCGTTCTTACGGAGATAAGTTGCTTGGACTTGGGGTGGTACCTCTCTTTGAATACTCGGAATTGCCCGGTCAATCTTCTTACGCAAAGATTCCTCTTTAATTTCGGCAAAATGCCCCAAGGACTTTAACCACTTGGCAACGGAGTATGACGCTTCCCCTGACATTATCCGGCGGTAAATTTCCGGGTAAATATCTAAGGCTCTAAGATCATCCCCCGCCCTCTTGAATTGTAGCTTGCTCTTTCTCACTTGGCTCATTGGAATACTCCAAACCGTCATCTGCGGGCGTAAACTGAGTCAACGCAAAGTCAAGGGCATCAATGAGAGGAATGTTGATATCCAGACCAACAGCCCTACAAGTATCTGCCAAATCCTTGACCAATTGATGCGTATCTTTGTTCATGCGTATCCACACATGCTCTTTATCCTCGAAAGTGAAAACCATAAAGTTATACCGCATATCATTGCCGTACATCCCCATGATTTCTTGCAGGATATTTCCTAATTCATCCGGGTTTGCCCCCTCCATTTTCTCTTTGAATTTCTTTTTCATTTCCCCCGGTAAGCCGTCCGCAATCCCTTTCGTCAAAACCCTCCATTTAGTAGAATCGGTAAACCCCATAAGGTCTTTCAGGGCTTTATCCCCGTACTTCGCTACCATTTCGTTGTAGAGTTTCAGGAATTTCTCAGGACTTGTCTTACCAGCTATTTGATTAAGCTGCATGGTTAGGAACTTTTGAGCATCCTCTTGCTCAAACTGCGTTCCCTCCATTACCAGAGCAGAGACAGACGGCCAATCAAGGGCTTTTGCGGCTTTCCAACGATGCTCCCCGTCAATGATCATGTACTTTCCGGGTTGATCTTTGAGCGCAATGACGTTAATAGGTCTGAGTGGTCCAACTTCCCGCATCCGACGAACCAGCATATCAAACGTCTTATCATTCATTTGATTCGGATTCCACGAATTCGGAATGAGGTCATCAACGGGAATATCTATATAATTGCCCGGTACATTCGCCATTTCCGAATCACCAACACCATCCTCTACCGGAATGAAACCCTCATCAAGCCAAGACGTATCCTCAGAGGTATCCTTTTCCTCCACTGTCTCAGGTGCGGCTCGTTTAGGGTCTTTGACTTTCAAGCCCCCAATTTTGGACTTGTCGATTTTGCTCATACGGCCTCCTTTTCACCCCTGACTATAACAAAGCTGAAAGGACTAAGCAAGAATGTTTGAATGGATCAACCAGAAATTGACGTGGTTACGTCTGAGAATACCAAATGTGGTACCGGTGTCCAACCGTTCAAAATGCAGAGTAAATGAGGCTCGGTAGGATCACCCTCATCATTGTAAAGCCCCTCGGTTTTCAGGCTTTCGGTAAGTTCTGCCAAAGCGTCTGCCCTCTTTTGCTGCCACTCATCCGGCAACGCATCAATATCCCAATTATGACGGCGCAAAACAGGTACGATTCCAAGAGGTCCACGCTCACTAACCCCAACTCCCCGTCCAACCGCTTGACGAATATACCCCTCCATAACGCTGCGAAAACCACCAAATCTCTCAGGCTCTTTCATACCGCTCTTACCGGCATAAATATCAAAGCCCGGAAAAACTTTTTCCACAACGAACTCATCCAAAGAGGCGGCAAACTCCTTATCCACAACTGCATGTAGATAGGTATCATCCAACTCGAAATAGTCCTTAGCGTCTTTAGCAGCAATCAATCGAATAGGCATTGCAGCCGCTAAACGGGCCTTATAAGCCCTCTTACCGCCCTCAATGATCTTACGGGCAACCCGTGGGGTATATCCGCAGGAAACAAGGAACTGATAATCATTGCGACGATGCCTAACGTGTACGTCTTTCATCCTTTGGGCTTGAGCAACCGTACTTGCACGGCAAGAAAGGAACATGCCCGGTCTATCGAAATCCATCTTGGACTCTCCAAAGCACTTTCCAAGGAACCTTTGTTCTGCCCGTGTAGCTTCATGCTCCCCAAAGCCGTAAAGAGCGTGTTGTGCTTCATGGATAGCAACAGCACCGTACCAGAGGGGTTGACCGCCCGCTTTCTCCAACATTTCGGGATTGAGCGCAATGACTTTGGAATGCAGAAAGGCAGACCCCAAGATACCCTCTCTATCAGTCAACTGGACTTTCCTAAGACTTTTCAAAAGTGATTGATCCGGTGACGTTAGGGTGGGCCAAGAATTCTCCATACCAGAATAAACCGGCTCCGGTAAAGCAACCCTTTTTGCCCACCCAGGAAAGGCACTCTTACCCCTACCACGGGGCAATTTGCCCGCTCTTTGCAAAGCAGCCGTACAAATAGCAAAAGCTGAGGATTGAGAAACGCCCCTCTCCATTTGACCCATTACGCATCTATCTAAAATCTCTGGCATTGTCACACTCCATATCCGGCTTGACCTATTTACAGTTTTACCAGATTACCCACCCAATTTCAATGCTTGTCCTTTGGCCTCTTGGATTCTGGCAAGACTTTGGGCGCAATTCATATGAAACAAATCCTTAACCGGAATGCTCTTATCCACTACTAAATTCAAATCTTTATGAAACTCAGCAAGTCGATATGCCTTTGAATCAATAAAAGTTGTATTCGGATAAAGCCGTGCAATATCCTGCATTCTCTTACCCCCGGTAGCTCCATAGGCAATCATGCGTACCGGCCAACCAAGGGCATCCTGTACCATTAATGCGGATTTAATTTGGGCTTTCCACTGCGGGGTATCGGTTGTAACGGCTTGAACCTGAAAGTTCATAAGCATCATTTCACACTTATTTTCCCGCATCCAAGCAACCTGATTCTTAAAATCCCTAGAGGTCGTAAAGCAGATATCCGGTACAACCTTCATACCCTCTCGCTGAAACGCCTCCAAAGCAACGAATTTCCGCTTTATATGAAAGAGATTGTCCAACCGGGGATAGTTGTCATAAACCGAAAAATTGGGAGCAAGTACGAAAGTCACACCCTCGTACTCAGCCAACGCCGCAGCCCACGTTGGAATATCTTGAGCAAGCACGTCAAGGATATCGTCATGGACGGTACTGGTAATCGCAACCGCAGCCGATTCAGGAATTTTGAATCTTTCCCTTAAATCCTTTTGCGGACTCCAAGTGCGACGGGTCGCATAGAATAGGTGCTTGAGGGATATGGTATAAAGGTCTTGATGTTGATAGTTGGCATGTGCGTTAAGCTGAAAACCAACGTCCGGCCAATTAAAATCCCACGGCTCCCATTTGTGCTTTCCTACGATACCCAAGTCAGGAACCACCTCTACGTCCCAACAGTGCTTGCGATTCTCTGGATCACACTCAAGATTGGACTCATAGTTGCTCGGTCCTAAAGCGTAAGTAGCATCCTCAATTTTCTCGGATGAGCGGGAACAAATCACCCTGCAACCGTGCGGGTAGTCAGGATGTTCCCCACCAACGCACCACGGGCCGGGTCCGACACACCAACGGGCATCATTCCAAACGGACCAACCACCGCAAAGGTCCACCACGGGGCAGACCTTACAGTTTTTCATATATTCATAATCACGGGAAGTTAGAGTATGCCGGTAATTGGCCTCTCTTTTGGGATTGATTTCAAAACCCATACATTACTTTTTCTTTCCAAGCCTCTCATTCATACGCATGATGCGCTGCGAGGTCTTACCCATTTTCGCTGCTTGCTCCCTCAGTTTCTTGCTCATTTTGGGCTTTGTAGCGTTGACTGCGGCTCCAACACCGGCATCAAAATCAAAATCCATTGCGTTGCTCTTGCCCTGCTTAGGGACTCTCACTGGTTTCATGCCTGATACGGTCCTTACGCTACCGTCTTTGGGCTTTGCCATTTTCTTTCTCCTTTAGCCTCTCGGTAAATCGGGTGCTACCCGCCTCAACTCGGTACGAGTGGGCATCTGTAAATCACGGGGATGCGGTCTGCCATACCCCAAATTCTGAAATTGCGGCATCTTACGAGCCATTGTGAGTTTCGTATAATTCCTGATAGCGTCCTGCGTTTTGGCCCCTCCAAGAAAGACCGTTGCTGGACCGCCTCTACCATACTGCGACCAAATCCCGAAAAGAATAGGATTTTGTGCAACCTGTTGCGGCGAAAAGAACTTGGGGTTTCTCTCACTACCCAAAAGCTGCCTTACTGCCTCCGGGCGCACTTTATAAACTTCGTTTCCATAACGGACAAACGTGCCATTCCGCATAGCTGAGGTAGCGGCACTTCGCCAACTACCGCCGGGTTCACGGGGAGTACCCCACCCTTTCGGCATGGCACCAACGCCCAACCACTGCCTGTATCCGGTGTAAGAACCAGTTTCTTTCCTTGGACCGCCCGCCAATCCACCCCCGGACCCTGCGGCTGAGGGAATATTGATCCTCTTGATACCAAAGTCATTGGCAAGAGAGGTAAGACGGGTACCCATAAGGGCAACTGAGTTTGAGTCACCCGGTCTTGGCACAAACATATGATAAGTGATTGAGGGCTGACCCCCCTTGAATTTCACGTCATATTGGATATTACGTCCATTACCGATTTGCGATACCACCAATGTATTTGGATCACCATACTTGAAATTGATACTGATACCATTGGTATTAACGTCCGAAACACCGCCCAAACGGGCAAGCATCCGCATGGCATCGTCATGGTTATCAGTTTTAGTGAAACGCTGCAACCGGCGTGAATCAGCAACGCTCATATCGGTAACGTCAATGGGATTCCGAATAGCGGCTTTACGGGCTGAATCAAGATTCCATGCCTCAATGACAGGCACAAAAGAGTTAAGCTCGTTATCCACTTGACCTTGAAATTGATCCCACGCTTTCTCTAATTCTTGTACCGTGCGCTCCGGTAATTCAGGTGCGGCACCGCCCGCCGCAGCCCCGCCGCCGGTAGAACGTCCCTTAGCCATAGCAGACCTCCAAAGCAAAAAATGTACTTTTATAATAATACAAGGGCTTACGAGTTTTCGCAAGCCCCTATATCAAGTACAAACCTTTACTCGGTTTCATCATCCTCAGCTTTGAGTAGCTTGGCATTAACGGCCTCAGCAATCCGCACATTCAGATCACCGTCTTGTACGAACCAATCCGCAAGCTTTTCAGCCAAGTCGGTAAAGGTCGCATTGTGGGAAAGGAAATCCAAGGCAATCATATCAATCAAATGCTCTTTGGACTCGCTCTTACCCATTTCCTTTGCCTTTTGGATAGCAAGCAAGACGTTTTCGTACTGCTTATCGGCAAGGGAAAAAGTCAGAATGTGGAAAGTTTCACCGGTTTCAGGGTTGGTTGTGATTTTGTTGCCCTCAGCATCCTTACCAGCGTCCGGGTCCGCTCCTTTGGCAAGCTTAACCTCTTTGGTGATATCCTTGAGGCTGAGTTTTTTGGCCTTATCAGCCCACACGTCGAATTCAGACCGGGTTTCGCAGATAGGTAGGAACTCTTTAGCCTTAGACCATCCAACGCCCCTCAAATCGTCAACTCCTACCCCAAGCTTTTCAGATTGTTCATGGATCATCATAAGGTAGAAAGCCTTACGGCGGGCAAACCCCAAATCATCCGATTCCACGAATGCCCCGAAAGTGTCATGCCCCCACTCGGTATAGCACCCGGACTCCGAAATGGTATTGAGTACCCCGCCAAGCTCAAAATATGAGGTATCTACCACGTCCGCAAGCCGTTTGGCCTCAAGACGCAACGCCTCAATATCCTCAGTTGTAAGGTTGGTTTCCGGGTTTTCGTCAAATTTCTTTTCCTCAGTCATCTTGTGCTACCCCCTTTTTACGGTTTTTGAATTTCCGCTCACATACCACGCACTGATTCATCTTTACACCCTTGCGCTCAAGCCATGCGGTGTATTCCTGCAACGCAGCCAAAACCACGTCAATGTTTTCGCCGCTTTCATCCGAACAATACTGAGGCATTTCCTCTTTGAACGCATCCCACGGCTCTTGTGCGGTCACTTTTTCGATTTTCAAAGTCATAACTACCCCTTTACAATTAAAAGTTGCCGTTTCAAAAAACTATCCATAATATAACAAGGTCTTTTTGACTTGTCAAGATGCAATCGCTTGCACACCTAATTTTCTTTGAATCTCAGTCTCAAGCTCATCAAGGTACTCCAACTGTAAAACGCTGAGTGACCCACGGCTTTTCTTGTTGACGATATAATAGAGAGTGAAAGCTACCATGAAAGCATCGTACTCATCATCCGTATCGAATTCATACCCTTGATCCTGCAACCATTTCTTTGCCTTTGCCTTGCTACCCGTACCCACCCCCATAACCAGCTTACGAGACTGAGTGATTCCAAGGGTATGCAAGACGGCTCCCCCATGATTGTAAATATGAGTCCGCAAAACACCCGTCACCTCAGCCAGCCCGGTAACAGATGATGAGCTTTTGGAATAGGCGTAATCCTCACGGGCAATCGCTTGCACCCCGAATTGAGCGCATAGTCCTACAACCCGATCAGCAACATAAAGCAACCGCTCAATCTTCTGTCTCTCCGTCAACGTCTTGCTCTTGCCGGATTTCGTTATGGTCATTTCCTTAGCAACGGGCTTGTACTTGATGGTTTCACGGTGCATAATTTGACCATCTTGCAGAATCACAATACCTGTCCCACGCAAACTGATATCCAAACCGCATACTGCTATACTCATTTTTTCTCCAAGTCAAAACAAATGTGAGCCGCCGGACAATTCTTGGCTTTCGTTGCCATTCTGCTTTTGCATTCCGGCAATTTCTGAGGGTATTCCTCAAACCCTGCATCCAAGGACTCATACGCAGCCAACTCAGCCTTGCGACCTTCCACAAGCTGAGTAATCAAAGCCTCATCCCTATAAACTACAGTTTCAAATACCGGGCCGCACCTCCAACCTTGCACGTCTTTCAACCGATTCTTACGAATAATCTCAATCTTTTCGCTTGGTTCATGCCAACCTTTCGACACATAAATAAACGTCTGCATTGGCAAGTTGAATAAGTACATATAAATTTGGGCTTGGCGAACATGACCCGGCATGACTTTATTGAGCCGGTTGAATCCCTTTTCCGATATGGTTTTAATCTCAAGGCCGGATAGAACCTTGTTACCCCTCTTATCGTAGTTGTAGATACCCCCGTCGATTGATCCCCCAATTTTCAGCCGGTCACTTATATTAGACGATTCCACAAACCTCCAAAAATGCCTACCGTTGTTTTGAGTGCATCCCTTGACACTTGGGCATGGTTGCCAGTGTTTAGGCTCTACACCGCCCGCAACGGACAAGCAGAACGGACATACCCAAAGCCCTAAGACTTTATGCACACGCTCCCCTAAAAGCTTATTCTGAATCCTTGAGTGGATTGCATGACCAATCTCAAACGTCATTCCAAGCTGAAAGCTTATCTCTATTCCGGTTTCAACCTTGATACCGAAAATGTGAGATATGACGTTAAGACGTGGGCAGTAATCCTCAAGACCGGATGCGTGTAGGTAAGACTCATCCCGCTCCGAATCATGCTCTAAAACGGCTTTTCTGAGGGCAGGAATAACGATAGGTCCACCCTTGGATAGAGTAGACCTTGCCAACTTCGATAAAGCACTAGATGACATACTACCTCTTAGACCGGAAAACTCCCCGTTTTCCACTCATCAAAATCCATATGAAACGTATGCGGCTTACGACACAACGGACACCGTTTCACGTTAAGCTCTATGAAATAAGTTTCATCATATTGCCACGGATACCCGTGATCCAACTCAGCTTTTGCCTCAGTTTTACGCCTTTTTTCAGGGCAAACATAACCCGCTCTAAGCGTAATCTTTATCTTTTTCTTGGCACTCATTAGCTACCCCCAAAAAACCTAAGAGGCCGCTTTAGCAGCCCCCCTCAGTTGTAGGTTTCATTTATCCCCTTTGGGATATCACTTGATGCAACCCTTGGACTGCCAAAACGTGCTTGCAGAGTCCGGCGTTGGACCGTCTGCGATAAATCCAATCCGGGCAGTTGCAGGAACCTTGACCGTTTGCCCTGATTTGAACCTCATAGGTACGTCCGGCGGGGCTTGTCAGGCGATATCCGGTGACATTCTCATTCCATCCATTTACATAGGTACCCAACTCAGCCACTTCGTAGGTCCGCAGGACGGTCATTGCCCTCTGGACTCTGGCATTCACCGCAGATTGATCAAAATGACCATCGGCAACCGCAGCCTCCAAGTTGACCATGATACCGTGACGATACTGATTTGGGTTATTGATTGATACGTTCATTTGGCTACCCCCTTCGCTGGCTTGTTGTGTCGTTTCATTCATCATCATGGTTAAAGTGTATCAAAGCTCTAGGGGCTTGTCAAGTAAAAAATGCAATTAATTGCACTTTTTTTACGATTTTTATTTCCCTTATTTTTCAGGTACTTGCGTGATTTCCAGATTTTCAATGCAACCTAAAGGCAATAAAATCCAATCATCGTCAACCCCGGCGGGTACGTCTTTGAAGGTTATAGCCAACCCCGGAATTTTCCCGATAGCGTTTGCCTCTGAGGTGATCTTGGCAAGCTGCTTTACCTTTATGGATATGGATTGATGTTTGGTTGATTTGCACTCACACCGAATATTCTGAATTTTGATATCACCCTTTTCCTCTATATTACACCCGCACCCGGACCCCCTTGTACGGGTACCCCCCGTTCTTTTGGCAACTCTCTTTTCCTGCGTTTTCCAAGTCTCGGTATTTTCATCCGACCTCTTGATATCCCCGGACGGTGTACGCCTCTTTGGTTGATGCTTTCGGATATCCATTATAAGGTACCCCCGGCTTTCATTACGCCCTTAGATATCCATCCGGCTTGCATACTGCAAACCAACTCAGTCAACGCCCGTTGGAAAAACTCAAACTCAATAGGCTCTGCTTTAGCCCACGCTACAATCTCATTCAGCGTCTTAAAGGACCGCTCCCCCAAAATCCATTTTGACTTATCCTTGTAGAGAACCTTGAACTTTTTGGCCGTTTCCAGAATTTGAC
>Ga0180434_10000131_pt1 | contig 106874 bp, 138 predicted proteins | sample SS_ome_7_FD_132453 | JGI IMG/M metagenome (GOLD analysis project Ga0180434, IMG submission 132453) | Hypersaline lake sediment archaeal communities from the Salton Sea, California, USA - SS_1_D_2 metaG | ecosystem: Environmental > Aquatic > Non-marine Saline and Alkaline > Hypersaline >... | reverse complement strand
CTGTTCATACCTGGGCTACGAGTCAAGGGTATGAGTACGAAGAGGTTGAAGAAATTATCTACTCCATAGCATCCACAATGGTTCAGAAGGTGGATCAACTTGAGGCCGAGAAGGCCACGAAGTCACAGGAGAAGGAACCTGAAAAGAAGAAAGAGAAGGAACCTGAAAAGAAGAAAGAGAAGGAAAAGGTAGACAAGGAACCACAACCCGAACCCGATGCTGATGAGGATGCTGCCCCAGACGAGGAAGAGGATCTGGGTGAGTCAACTGAACCCAATGAATTCGACACAACAGATGAAGTCGATGAGGCAATCAAGGGTGTAACTGAAAACCTTCATAGGGCCAATTCAAACAAGCATGTTCCCGCACGTAGGAAGAAACAGCTTGAGAATAGGTTAGCCTACCTGATCTCAACAAAGAAAAGAATGGTTGAGGATATCTGGACAGCAGGGAGATCAATTGATGCTAACCTAACAGAGCATGATGTTGATCCCGGACAGCTTCAAATCGGTATCAGTATAGAAATGGAACATACTGACGACAGAGAGGAAGCGAAGAAAATAGCAATGGACCATCTTGCAGAACACCCTTACTACTACGATCATCTCCAGAAGATGGAAGAGGAGATGAAGAAGGACAAGAGGAAGTATAAGAAGGGTGCTGGAATCAAGGTTGAGCACAGGTCCTTATCTGATGTTGAAACAGCGATCCAGAATGTAACAGAGATGATCAATCTGAATCCTGGTAAACAAACAACACGAAGGATGGTTCAACTCACTGAACGTCTCAAAGGTCTTACTCTTCTGAAGCATACCTTGAAGGAACGAAAGGTTACTGAGAACCTTTCTGCCCAAGTGGGGAACTCATTAACACCAGAAATCATAGAGCTGATCAAGGCGAAGATGAGTGATTATCTCTCGGACCAGAACGACTTCGTAGAGTTTGTAGCTGAAGCGGTGGAAGACGAGTTGGAAGAGAGGGATGAGAATTTTGACAGGGTGGCATTTTCTGATACATTTGGAAAGATTGAAGAGTTTGCAATAATGGTCTGTAGGGAGTTAGCTAAAACTCTAAATACTTCTAATATCGTGGAAGAAACAGAGGTTGAGATTGAACCAGTTGGTGACGAGGAGGAAATCGTTTCCATAGAACACGAGGACTGATTCCAGGTCATAGGGGTTAATTCATGAGCAAAGTATTTCCTGTAGCCTTAGGTAGGGCACTACGAAACATCTACGATATTGTAGTTGATCTCGTTGGTAATCCTGCATATCTATGGAGGGTTCAATCCCAAACTTTCAATAGTTATAGTCAGGAACAAAGAGTTTATAGTGATACCCATGAGGAGATCGTTTGCTACTTCAAATTTAGTGATCTACCCAGACTCTTTAGTGGAATACTTTATGATGAGGATGATCTTCCCATAATGGCCTACTTCAAAAACTCTGATAACATCCAGCCCGGGGATAAGGTACGAATCTTTATTGAGGGTAAGGATGAGGTCGATAGAGAATATGATTATATGGTTGCCGATCCGATAGGTAAGGTAACATCCCATATGGAAATCTATGATCTCTACAAAATGATACCGTGGAGAGTAGCAGATCCATGTCCAGCACCCTAACAGAAGGAGTAAAGCAATGATCCTACTGAATGAAACAATGAATCATCAGAGGGAGACCAAACAATCTGAGAAGGAAAAGAAGAAGCAGTACAGAACTGAAAGAGAAGAAAGAGAAACCAAAAAGCTTCTTAGGGAACAGAGACGTACTGAACGTAGAGAGATGCTCAATGAGAAGAAGGAGCATATCACAGAAGCTAGAAGGTACCTCAAGGAACAGAAATTGAATCTGGCCACAGCTAATCAGTTAGCTAAGTCAGTGAATTGGATGGCTGACTATAATCTCTTCAACTGGGGTTTTGATAGCCAGGGACCATTACACTGGTTCTTCAATTCTCATCCGGAAGCCTACGAGAATGGAAAACTGAAGAAGGCTTTCGATGCTGTGGCAAAGGAAGTTGAGAAACAAGAGAAGGAAGATAAGAAACAGAAGGAAGAACGTGTCAATAAAGCGGCAGAACTCTGGGACAACATCAAGGATGTGATGAAGGATGAGTTCGACTACGTAATGTAGGGGGAAAATATGTCAGGTCTACTAAATGAAGCAATAAGATCCCAGCAGAAACAGGCCAGGAAAGATAATGATCGCTTCCTAAAAGAGAAAGCCTGTAAGAAAGTCAAGGAAGAATACGATCAGGATACTGTTGATCTCACAATGGACGTTGGTGATGCAGAACCTGTTGATGTGGCTGATCTAGATGAGGCATCTAGTACAGGTCAGACCCAGGGACAGGAATTTGCTAAATTAATAATTAGTCAGTTATCAGGTGAGTTCATCGAGGATCTCCAGGAAGTACTCTTAGATGCCTTTCCAACTATCTTTATGGATTCAGAGGAACCAGATGTTCTCATGGACAAGTTCCTTGTGGCCCTGGAGAGAAACCTAGTAGACTTTATCTCAGACTTCGATACAAGTATCTTTGATAGATAACATTAGATCAATAATAAACAGAAGGAGAACAAAGAAATGCCAGATCTCAAGAACACTCTTAATCTCGTAAGGGAAAACCGGGGTGAACTCGGAACCTATTCCTCCAGGCGGAAACAGCGCATTGATGAGCAGAAGAAGAATCGTCGGGAGAGGAGGCTTGAGGAGAGAAGGAATCGTCGCAATAAAAGCGAATCCGATCCCAAAGCCGAAAGAAGGAGAAGGTTCGCTGAACGTATGGAAATGAAGAGGAGAAAGAAGAAGAAGGTACTGAACGAGCAGGAAAACGTTGATCAGGAAAACAACAAGGACATGCCAGCGGCTAATGCCAACCCGAATAGCGGTGGTCCTGAACAGAACACAGATCAGCAGAACAAGAAAGATGTTCCTCCACAGAAATCACCAGAACAAGGCGGACCCGAACAGAACCTGGATAAAGAATCTGACAAGGATGTTCCCGTGGGAACGAAGGAATCCAAGAAGCGTAAGGGCAAGAAGGTAAAAGAGCAGGCTGATGAGGAAGAGGAGGCCGAGGCTCCTAAGAAAAAGAAGAAGGAGAAGGTAGATAAGAAGGGTCCCGGGGGTCATACGCCAGATGGTTCAGGCCCACATGGCGCCGGAGCAGGTCCTGGTAAAGGTAAGGCTGATGGCTCTGGTATGAAAGAGCAGACCAATGGTAGACAGGCTTCAAAGGGTAATATAACTCTAAAGGTTCGTCAGGATGAAAACTTCAACGAATGGGTGGTTGACTGGATTGAGAACGGTGTTGTGAATGACGATAAGTCCTACTACACTGATGACGAAGCAGATGCAGTAGCCACAATGGACGAAATGTTCAAGAAGGTTCAGGAACAGGATGAGGAGCAGACAAAGAAAGACGAAGAGGCTGAAGAGTCAGATGTTCCGCCTAGCGTTGAAGATGAAGACGGTAACCAGGAACTTCCAGACATCCCAGAACCTGAACATGACAATGAGGAGAAGGATGATCTCACTGAGCAGGATGATGAAGAAGATGATATGCTCGATGAGGCTGCATACTCTGATCAGGGAGCCAAACTTCTCTACGACCGAGCAGTAAAGGTACTTAAACCTGCCTTCGTCTATGTCTGTGCAAATAAAATCGATGATGATAGCGTATTCGATATGATCGGGACCATTGTTGAAAAGCTTGGGCCAGATATTGAACCTGATAGTGACGAGTTCGATAACGCTATGGATGATCTCCTTGATGCCTTTGCTGCTAGCATCCTGATAGATACCAGAAAGGTTGTGGAAGCTGCAAGGAAGATATTTACCTAAGGGGGAGATAACCAATGGCAGTAATAGGAACAACACCAGACGATGCCTACATCATTGTTGAAGAAGCAGATCTCACAGCATTGCAGGCATCAGTTTTAGCCGAGTATCAGGATTACCAGGCCTGGGGAAATCCTTTTCCAACAACTGTAGGATATGCCCAGGCGATGGTTCGTAGAACTCGTAATATTCAACCGTAGGAGAAGGAGCAACAATGAATAGTTACATAAAACGATTGAATGAGCGGAAACGAAGGAAGGTCAATGAGGGGAAGGTGAGTACTGAACAATTCACTGAACTTATCAAAGAGTACCTGTACAATAAGTCAACAAAGTATGACGAGGAAGAAATGGCACTAATCGAAGGAATTCAAGATGCCATAGAGGAGATGGGTTTTGAACCCGATGATGAACAAGAAATGGCTATAGTAGATGTGGTTCAGAGTCAGATAGATGAGGCCATAGACAAAGCCATCGAATCAATTTCCCAAAAGCTATCGGGTATCATTAGGGTAGAAGCTAGAAAGGTCATGTTGAAAAAGTAATGCCAACCAAACCCAAACCTAAACTAAAGGTTGGTCATAAGAAAAAGGCCATCTTCTCCCTAGCGGATCTTGCCGTATCAACAATTAAGGTATTGGCTAAAACACCGAAGAGAAGTAAACCTTACGAACGCGGCGTTATCAAACTTGATAAACGACAAATATGGAGGGGAGTGAAAAGCATAGCATTCACTGCTCATGTCAAATCACTCTTCCTCCATAAACGCTCCAAGGCAGCATTAAAAAGGTTTCCATCAGTTTACCATATGACAATCAGGTTCTACAATATTGACCCAGATGAGGAAACACCTTCCCTCTCGAAGACATACTGTAGAGTTAGATGTACCTGTCCAGCTTACACTTTCTATTGGGCATTCGTAAACTGGTTAATGGAAGCATTTGAAGGTAAACCCAGCAAATGGAACAAAACACCGGCAAAACAAAAGAATCCAGGAAATGTTCCGGGGATGTGTAAACATCTATTAGCATTATCCAAGGTGTTAGTAAAGAAGAAGGAGATTAAGCCATGAACAGTTACATTGAAAGGCTGAAAGCTCGAAAAAGGAGAATTCAGGAGGGGGTCTCAGTTCCCGATTCTGATTTTGATTCAGAACGTGGTTACGTTGGGCCACTGAAGGTGACAATGGATGATGCTAAGAACATTGCTCACTTCGTAGCTTTAGCTATTGATGATCTCATAGTAAAGGATGAGAGGGGCGAAGGGTATCTAGAAAAAATACTTTCTGAAGCTATTCAACAACGTTGGGGTATTTCAGAGGATGATGAGCTATTTCCAAAACTTTATAAAGCTATCATTGATGCTGCGAAGAAACAGATTGAAGATACACCCCGATTCATTGAGGGTGCGATAGATAACGTCTTTAGAGAGAAAGTTTGGAGAGGAAGAACGTAAATATGCTCACGGTGATAAACGGAACAAAAAGATATAAATGGGATGAGGTTCTGAAACGCTTTGACAAACGAAAACGAAAACAATATGAGCAAATGGGGTTTGACAAAGAGGTGGAAAAAGCTGTTAACCGAGACAGAAGACTTCCCCAGAGATTCATCCAGTTCATTGAATTTAATCAGTTTCAGGAAAGAGATAGAGCTATCTATGAAGCAATCTATAGTTACATAGACACTCACTTTGTCTTCTCTGGTACAATTGAAAGAGCTCAACTGCTTAATAAACCGGATGGGAGGTTCCTACGGAAACCAGGTATCAAAGCGATATCCTCACGTAAGACTGGTGTTAATGGTTTGAAGAGGTCAGTAAGAGAAACGGTTGATCTATTCAAATCATGGATATCATCATCACAACCTGTATCATTAGACAGATACAATGAACAAATGACCCGAAATAAATTCTGGACATTGAAATTCAAAATTGGTAACAAAGAATTTTACATGTCACAGATTCAGGAACTATTACATAAAAACAGACAATCAGGTATAGCATTAGCACTTGATGCTGTTCTAGGACAAGATATCTACAAAGCTGTACGATAAAGGAGAAAGAGAAAGCAATGAGACTGAAAAGGAAACTAACAGAAGAATTTCTTACTGGATACCAAGGTGGGATGTCTGGCAGATCATATGTTGAGATTTTCAAGAATCCAACGAGTAAGGAATTGACCGATGCTGGTGGTTCTGAGAAAACAATTCGGTTCATTGCTGTTACACCCAATGAGGATCTTTATGCATTCGGGGCTGAGGACGAACTACATACTCATGCCTGGAAAGAGATAGCCGGGGAAGAGGGGCTTTCAAGTACCGAGGGTAACAATGTCTATGGACCTAACATGTTCCCTGGTATTGCTGTAAAATTCGGGAATAAATGGGAAGCAGTCGAATCTGATCACCTCTATGAAATGTCTCCAGAAGAATTCATCGAGTTTGTTAAGAAAGGTTGGGACTGGGTAAACAAGTATCTGGATGTTCATAAGCTGTTTATGGATATTTGGACAGAGAAACTGGATGAATATGGTAAGGAAGCAGAAGAGTTGGATACAATCTTCAAACAGGTTGGTGAATCCTGGAATAGAGTGAATGAACAGGAATCCATTGACTTCCCCATGATCGAAGAAGAATACAACGCTCTCTACAAGAGAGTGATGAACGATCCCGATATGCAATCATTAGCAGAAGATGCTGGTGATGACATCGAGGAACTATATCGTACTCAACATGGTAACGATAACAAAGAGACAATAAAGAAGCAGGCGCTAGGTTTAATCGGTAGGTATTTGAAATCTCTCTTCAACGTAGCGAATGATTTCCTACGTTATGATACCAAACTCTCAATCATTGATGATATCCCAGAGTCACTAGCTGACCTCATCTCTGACATTGAGCAGGAGGCTCAATCCCTAGTATCAACTCTAGTGATGGCTGGTATGGAGGATTCTCAGAGTAGTCAATTCAAGGAAGCCTACGGCGATTCGGTAAGTAAGATTGTTGTGGATCTTATTAGCAAGAATATTATAATTGTTGATGAGGAACCCATGGAGAGTTTTGCCAATGAGTCAAATTCAGGGACTCTCTCTGAATCACTGATCAGAAATAAGTAACCGGTGAGATTTGAACCTTAGGGAATCTACTATGATGACAAACAAATTCAATAGGGGTACCAAAGAATCATCCTGGCACAGGGGAATAAAATGAAATTAAAATTGAATGAGGAATTTTATCAAGGAGTAGAGGCTCAGGGTACTAGACCATACGCTGAGATCTTTGTGAATCCTAATAATAAAGAGAGGATGGAGGCCTATAAGACCACAGAAGAGGGCCTAAGGTTCATTGCTTATCTTCCCACAAAGCAGGTATTCATTGCTACCACTGATATGATTCACAACGAGATGTGGAAAATTATCTGTAAGGAGGAAGGTCGGAATTTTGATGATACTTTCTATAATCCAGCAGTGATGATTACTGGTATCGCTAAACCAACCAATCTTAGACACTGGAAGGTTGTTGAAATAAGTAATTGGCGAGATCTTCTTGATGACCACGATGAGTTAGCAAAGATGATGGAACCTTATCTGGATGGTGAGTGGAATTGGTTACAACTCTACGTGGACCTAAGGGCGTTTATCGATGATCATTTAGTGATTGAGCAGGAAATGAATGAACTTGCTGATCCGGGTCGTAAGGGAAAAGATTTTGAGAAATGGTTACTTCGAGGTTTTGATCTTGTAGGTCTAGACTATGATATGAATGAGAAAACCGGAGCAGTTTGGGATTTCAGAACCATAGGGGATGCCTGGTCTGATCTACTGGATAACGGAGTGGATGTGAACATTAAGATTGCTCCCGCTAAGTTCCTATTCAGTTCTGTTATTCTTGGAAAGGATCTTCCCTGGTTTGATCTTGATATGGATGAATGGGATGACGACAAAGCTAGAAAGATTGTTCAGTATGAGTTTGATAAGAAGGGTATTGCTGATACGGTTTTTCTAAAACCGAAGGATGAACAGATTCAAAAACAGATCATTTCAGCAACACGTAGAAAAGACGTTGAAACATTAAGGAGTCTATTTAAGAAAGAGAATTTCGGTTATCTCCAATTAGGTGATGACTATGAGATAGACTTTAATCTGCATCCTGAGAGCAATAGGTTGGGTTCTATTGTTGTTAGAAAGGATGGTATCGTTGTAGCGAGATCAGAGAAACCTAGAACAACAACTAGTGGGAGTTCAACAGTTATGTTCCGACAACCTAAACGGAAAGAACCTAAACATAAAACGAATGTTATGGATCAGGTTACTGAACAGAAACTAAATGAGAAATGGCTAATTAGTTTTAATCACCATTTTAGCGGTAAGGATCAAACTGTGGAGGTTTTCAAAAACCCTTCAAGCAAAGAGTTTCTGGATGTCATCAAGTCGGCCAAATATGGGGAGGCTAAGATGATTGCTAGGAATAAGGGTGGTAAGAAAGATCTTTATATCTTCAATAGCGATCTTGCTAACCATACTGATGTTTGGCCTCATGTAGCTGAGGAGGAGGGGTATATTAGCGAGAAGGATCTTGATATACTATACAAGCCAACAAGTCCTAAGCATATTGCTCTTATTATTATTCCGGGGAGGTCTGAATTTAGTAACCAAAGAATGGTGATGCCCGGTGTAGGGTGGGAGGCTGAATGGCCGATAAGCCACTTAAATAAACTTCTTCAGACCGACTGGCATTGGATATCAGACAAATACGGGGTAGCCATTACAGAAATGTTTGAGGACGAACTCATGCATGATGAGGTTAGATCCCCCCCTCTTGGGTTAGTGGTCCCAGAGTTTAATAGACCCCCAGAGGATATTAGGGATCTGATGCATAAAGAGTTTATTGAGAGGCGAAGAAAAGCTGAAGATCAAACTAAGAAAGAGGAGGAAGTGATACGACGGAGGACCGTAAGCATAATACACTTTCTCCTGAGTAATGAGGATATGAATCCTGAGGATTTCGGATTACCGAAAGACTTTTTAGATAATCCGTATAATTTTGCTACGAAGGAATATGAGGATTTTCTAAATCAGATAGAAGAGAAAGTTGAGGAAGCTATTGGACTAAATCCCAATGCCCTCTCGTCTAAGGAAGAGGATAGTCTAGAGGCTTACCTACTGAGAAGTGGCTATCACTCTCTTAATGATTTTTGGAGTAAAATGGGAGTATATGATACAAGTACTACTTCAGAGTCATTACGGGTAGGGGTACATGAGGAATTTGCATTTGGGGGGGATGTTACAGGTAGGTATACAGAGGTATTTAAGAATCCTACGAAAAAAGAAATGTTTGAGGCTGGGGGATATAAGCTACAAAAGGACGTGTATCTAAGGTTCGTTGCTGATGGGAATAAAAAGAATTTATATGTATTTCCGGCATATATACTCCATAGGGACATTTGGGGTAGTATTGCAGAAGAAGATGGTTTACCATATGATGATTACGAAGATCCCACTTTAATTTCTGGAACAGCAATCTATCGTAAAGGTACGTGGTATTTTGATGAATCTGATGCTCTTTACAACGAGAATGATGATGCTGTTCTAAGGAAAGTTTATAGGGACCTTAAATTTGGGAAGTGGGATTGGGTTAATAAATATATCGATATGGAGCCTATGGTTTCTTGGTTAGAGAAGATTGGGGATATGTTAGAAATAAAAGAGTTTAATATGGTGATTAAGAAGGTTAAGTTGGGATCCTCATTGAAAGAGAACCTTAGGAAAAGATCAAGGAGATTACGACACAATCGTGTTGATTTTATAACAGAGAAGAGAGGGATGAATGGTGCTGGAACTCACTCTAGACGAAGAACATCAAATGATTCCATCATCCAAAATTCTGGTAGCATTGCAGATTCAATTTTTTGTAAATAATAAGGAGGAAAGATGCCGGCAGCTGTTCTGAAATCACTTGCAAAGGATGCAGGGGTAACCTTAGCCAAAGCGGAGGATACCTGGGATAAGGCAAAAGAGGTTGCAAAGGAGAAAGAGAAGGAAGGGACGAAGATAGATAACTTCTGGGCCTTCGTTGTGGGTTTGACGAAAAAGATGCTAGGCATCAAAGAAGAGCTATCTCAGTTTCATAAGTTTAGGATTGTTGAGTCGGCGGATCACAATGTCCAGAATTGGGATAAACCTTACCTTGCAAAAATGGAAGGTATCTTTATGGAATTTGAAGAGAAGAATAGGAACCAGAATGATCGGTGGTATCCTATGCAGATAAAGGAAGATATCAAGAATGATCCCGATATCCTAGAGAGACTCCCCGTTAGAGGTCTACTGGCACAAGCGGATCATCCTGAAGAGGACCTTAATACCTCCATTCGTCACGTTGGTGGGGTTATCACTAATCTTGATTTTGATAGAGTACAGGAGCAGATCCTTGGTGAACTTCTTATCCCGAAGACAAGAGATGGTTATGATATTCATGCTCTTCTCCAACTCGGTGTTCCGGTAGGAGTTTCTGCCAGAGGTTGTGGGGATGTTGAATCTGATGGTCGAGTTACCCCAGAGGCCTACAAATGTTTGACCTGGGATGTTGTAATCGATCCCTCATTTAAGAAGGCCACACCAGAAGTTACAGAGATCATGGAAAGGATAGAAAGCAATCATGGTTTCAGTGGAGTTCCCTTGTTTGAGTTGAATAATAAGAATGCTGTGAAGGTTGATAAGCGGAATGGATTCCTGCACGAGATCTTTTCTGATATGATGGATGAGGCCAAGGAAATCAATCAGAAACTTCACTTTCGTCCTTTGAATGAAACCACGAAAGATACATTCCAGGTGTATGTGAATGAAGAAACATCTCCTCGTGGTTTGATTAGGATGAAGGGCAAAGATTGTATCCTGGAAATTAATGATCAGAAGGAAACCAATCAGTCCCCATTCAAGATGGTACAACTCCTTTCAAAGAAGGTGGGGGAGAGTGCATCGGTGGAGGATTCTTTCTTCTGGGATATCACTCGTGCAATTCGAGAGGGTAAGTCTGATCGAACCAGTTCTCTTATGGGAACGATGGTTAATTCAGTTTTGAGGGAACAGAACATTACTCCCACTGATGCTCAAAAGAAGAAGATTGACGAATCTGTCAGTGAGTTTGTGAAGAAGATGATGGAGGAGTCTGTTGATGAAAGAGGAACTACTAGAATTTCAAATAAGGTATGGAACTCTATAAAAGAGATGCTAAAGGACTTCGAGGTGAAGGAGAGCTATCTTCTAAAGTTCCACGAATTAGTGGGGGAGGTTGGAACCGTGATCCTAGAGAATAAAAAGAAAATACCGGAGGCCCGCGAAATTGTCCTGGTTCGTAAGGACAATGATGAGTTCTGGACAGGATCAGGTTGGTCTCCAGAGTATCCTGATGCTATGGTCTTTCAGGATGAACAAGCAATTGAAAGACAGGAAGAGAAGGTGATGAAAGATACGCAGGATACCGTAGTTGACTGGATTGAGGATTACGGTATGGATGATGAGAAAGAGGTTGGTAATTTCTTTGGTGATAGTATTGAGGAGCAGGATGAGGAAACCCATACGGACGAGGCCACCACATCAGCCGACATTGCCTATACCAATGATCAACTCCCGAAGAAGAAAGTTCATGAGGATGATCTACCAGGTGATGATCTAAAACAATATCTTCTAAAATTGGATGAGATGTTCAAAGATGTTTCATCAAAGTTCAGTTTGAAACCAACTAAGTACGCCAGGGAGAAATGGACCTATGAGATAACAACCGACCCGGATGTAAAATCTCTGGGGGCTCAGATACATGCTTATCTGCAGAAAGAATACTCTGACCTCCTTGAACTCGTAGAGGAGTCTACAGGTAGAGTATCATCTTACGATTATGCTATGGTTGGTTTTCCTCCTATTGCTAAAGAGATGCAGAAAAAGATTCCTTCAATCCAGCCCAGGCTTGACTCTGGGGAAAAGGTGCCGGTAGTTACCCTCTTAATGAATGAGACTTATAATGTTGATGGGGCGGTGGGATTAGTATTATTTAATACCTGGTTCCTTAAAAAAGATGTGAACCTAGTACTAGGTAGTACATCACAGAGATCATTATTCTCAGAATCCAAGGATATGTTGGAATCAGCATTCCGTAAGAACGGGTATAGGATCATTACATCTGCAATGATGGAAAACGATGCCTGTGCAATTATAGCGGTACCAGATGATGAGGTTGATGAAAACGAATTGAAACCTGTTGAGGTTCTCCCTACCGCTGTTGCCACAGAACTCCCCGGTTATCAAACACAGCTAGCTCCTGCATCATCTGTAATGCCAGCTGATGATAAAACGGTGATAATGATTGTAGCGCCAGAGGGTTCTGAGATTCCTTCAACACCGGTTGAACCCGACCTGAAGGTACCACCTGAGGCTGAACCAGAAACGGCTCGTGCTGATATTACTAATAATGCTAATGAGGCCACTGATAAGAAGAAGGATGAGGAAGTTGAGGAAGAGCCTCCGCCTAAGAAGAAACAGAAAAAAGAGAAAGAACCAGAATCTGACAAAGACAAGAAGGAGAAATCAAAGAAGATGGAAGAGTCAAAGAAACGATCATACAGAAAGAGAATCATTGAGACAGCTACGAGAATCGTGAAAGTAGATTCTTCCAGAGCCACAGCTATGGAAAAAGAGGTAGCAAGAATCAATGGGGGTTCTCTAACAATTGGGGAGATGAGAACCAGACTTCGTAAGCTAGGAGATTTTGAACAGAGACTCAAGCTTCGTGAACAAAAACGGAAGAAGACCTTGAAGGAGACCAAACAGAATCTTAAACGAAGAAGCAAAAGAGTGAAAGAGAATACGGATCTCCAAATCTACAAGGGTGCTAAAGGACATACAATGAAACTCAATGAACTCAGAGGTTTTGAGGATTTAACGGATAAGGACTTCACAGTATCTGAGTTTAGAGTTCTTGGTGATCTTCAACAGAGTCTTACAGAAAGGGATGAAGGAGAATCTGGGAGACTGGCTGGAAAACTGATAAAGAATAAAAGAGCCTAAGGGGGAATGATAGATGGTTAATCTACAACTTTCTGAATTAGTCTACGGTCTTCTTGGGTTACCAGAAGAGGTAGGTTTAGAGGATGCTTCGGCTGAGGACCTAGAAGCTGCAGTGGAGCATCTCAAGGGTCTTCAGATCACAGGACCAGATTTCTTGGATCTCCTAAGAGATTGGGTAGCCGGGGTAGCTGATACAGTTGATCCCACGGAGAAAGAATTTATTGATATCATTTCAGACAAACTCGATGACATCAAGGATTCTCTCTTAGAACCTGAAACTCCAGAAGGAGTAGAGGAGCTGGATACTGATGAGGTGGAAGGCGATGATGAAGAAATTGAAGATACAGAAAATGAAGAAAGTAATGAAAGGAGGAGCTATAGAAGGCTTTAAGCATATGCATTAAATATACAATTGGATACGTAACCTGGTGGGGTACTTTCAATTACATTGGAAACATTGGATAACTCTAAAAACAATCTACAATCAACAGAAGGAGGAGTTAGAACATGCCTAAAAGTAAGAGAGACATGGCAAGAATCCAGGAAGCCCGGGGCGTTATTACCCAGGGTGTTCGTCTGGCTGAGTCTGCATACGCTCGCCATATCGAACCGGTTGCTGAAGTTTTTTCCAAGCACGGGAGGGATCTCGAGGATAACACCATTGCAACAATGGCTTACTGTATGGAGAACTTCAGGTACGCTTTGGAGAGGCAGCTGTACAGAAAAATGATGGGAAGCCCTATTGCTGAGGCCACAACCTCTGCAAACATCAAGTTTGCAAACTGGGCATTCGATCTGATTGCTGCTATTATCCCGAACCTCCTGGCGGAAGAACTATTCTCTGTCCAGCCGATGGAAAGAAGGAAGGCTCAGATCTTCTATCTGGACATTCTGGCTGAGACCGATAAGGGCGGTGTATCTGCTGGTGATAAGCTGGCAACCCCAGAAAGCGGTTACAACGGAGACTACACCTATCCGACACAGCTCATTGATAATGAGCAGGTCGATACCGGTGATGGTGGTACTGGATATGGTGGAACGCTGGCATTTCCGGATCTATTTACTTCAACACTCGTTATCACTGCTGAAGACGCTGGTGGTAACACACTGACCCTGACTGACAATGGTGCTGGTGTTCTAACTGGTAATGGTACAGGTACTATTGCCTATGACACTGGTATCTGGACTGCTACCTTCAGTGCTGCTATTCCTGGTGGTAATCCGGTCCTGGCTGACTATGAATTCCATATGGAAAACTACCCGGAAAAGACTCCGGAGGTCAAGCTGGACATCAGGGACGAGATCGTTCAGGCGATTACTATCCACCTCGGCGCAAGCTGGTTGCTGGATGCTGCTTATGATCTTCAGCTAGCTCACGGTAAGTCGGCTGAAAATACTCTGATGCAGTCCCAGGCTGGTATTGTACGTAGGGCTCTGGATACTCTTCTCATGGATAAGGTTCGTAAGCAGGCAGCCGGTGGACTGAAGAACTTCTACACAGAAGTACCCACCGGTATCAGCAAGCACGAACACTTTGAGGATATCAAGTATACTCTCAATGATATGAGTGATACCATTGCCAAGAACACCAGGCTGACCGGTGGTAACTACATCATGGCTGGTAAGAGAGCTCATACAATCATTCGCTCGCTGGATGACTTCGAATCCAAGATTCCGAAGGGTTCCAAAAGGCCCACTGGTTCGTACATCTCTGGTGTTTACCAGGATTACACGATCGTCTTCAATCCGGACTATCCGAATGATGAGTTCGTCATGGGTGCAAAGGGTGAGAACTATCTCGAAGCGAATTTCATCTATGCTCCGTACATTCCTTTCTACACCACTGAAATCGATTACAAAGATTTCTTCAAGGCAAGGAAGGGTATGGGAACCGCCTTTGGCCAGCACATGGTTAGGTCGAATGCTTTCGTGAAGGGGAAGATTATCGATTCCTGATCGGTAATATAGTCTAACTGTACATGGGGCCCTGTCTTCATTGATGGGGCCCTATTTTCACTCAATGTTTTTCCAAGGAGGCAAATCTCAATGGTAAAGAGACATACAATAAGCAAATTCAAACTCAGGGATAAGAAACACCTGAAGGTGACAAACGTAACAAAAGTTTCAGTGAATGTGAATTTTAATGGCCTAAGCTTTACGCTTCTCCCAAGACGCTCGAAGCTCATCACCCTTCCAGAAGGTCATGTTGAAGGTTTTCAGAATCTTTACAAAAACAAGCTTGCTTGTTCAGAATACGCTCTGAAGAAGAATCTAAAACTCACTAACAGGAACAAGTACGAGATGTTGGTGATTACTGAGGATCACAATGAATATCATCTCAACCCCGGTGATGTTCTAGAACTCATCAATGCTATCTCAGTGAAATTCTACTCTCAGCAGGGACTCTTCGTCGAAATCCTTAAACTGGATGATGAAGATAACGAGATTGAAGAGGAGGAAGAGGTTCCTGAAGTTGAAAAGGATGACGATGAAGAGGTAGATGAGGAAACCGAGGATGACGACGAAGAGGTAGATGAGGAAGGTGACGATGAAGAGGAAGAGGCCCCAGAAGAGGGTGAAGATGAAGAGGAAGATCGCGAAGAGAGAATTCATCAACTCATGAAGGAAAACAAGCTTGCTCAACTTCAGTCCATGTGTAAGAAGTTCAAACTTGATACAGATGGAACCAAGATGGACCTGGCTACCCGCATCGTTGACTACCAGGATATGAAGTAATCGGTGGTTGAAAAGCTTTTTGCATATTTAATCTAGGAGTGAGACAATGGCATCAAAGATCGCTGACTTCGTTCAAGCTATAAAAGATGAGTTTGAACCAATACCTCTTATCTCTCAGGATCCAAAAATGGTTACTAAGGTAAGAGAAGCAATACAGTATTTCAATAGTCATTACTACTTTTACACTTATGAGACCTTAACCGTCTCTGGTAATATTCTGACCATAGGTGCCCATGTGGATGACGTGATGCAAGTCTACGCTAACGAAACCAATGCTGCACTTGATCAGAATATGAATGACCTATGGAATATGTATCTACGTCGTTATGGGGGTCCTTATGCTAACAATGTCTCACTCCTAGAACTCATTGCCATTAGAACCCATTGGTCAATGATTCAGTATCTATTTCAACCTAGCGAAGGATGGAGATTCTTGAAACATGGTGCTCCAGGGGGACAACAGAGTCTCTTAATGCTGAGTCCCAACTGGGGAGCTCCCTACTGTACCATTAAGTATAAGTTTTTCTTTGACAAAACTGATGACGATTTTGAATACACCGGATTTCCTGAAGAGTGGATTAGAAAGTACTCAATTGCTCTGGCCAAGATTGCCGAGGGGTCTATACTCAGAAAGAGTAGAGCTGTAGAAATTGAGATTGATGGTGCGGAGATGGTAGATGATGGTAACAAAGAGAAAGAAGAGTTGGAGCTCCAATTGAAAGAGAGACTTCGGCCATTTGTGATGCCGGCGTAGGTGATGAAGATGACAGATTTTCATGAGTATCTGGTTCGGGAGTTAACTGAGCTAGTTGAGAGCAAAGGTTATGTAAGAATACCGACGATCTCGGATCAGGCTGCTTTTTTCAACTTACTTCGGTCAGTTAATGAATTAAACAGACACGAACTCGAACTAATGAATGATCCTTCTTTCTTGAAGCAGGCAGAAAGGGTTAAAGAACTGACCACCACAAGGTTAGTTGGAATCTCGAAGGATACAATTGTTTTCAGAACCAAATCTTCCAAGTTTGCTGAGACCGGTAGAGAATATACTCAAAGAGTTAGGTTGGTTGATCTCGACAATCTCTTAGAAGAATATGAAGCAGGGAAGCTAACACTTCGTGATGTCTTTGAGTTAGCGATAAATTCTGGAGACATTGAGATCTACTGTTCATGTCCATCATTTCTTTACTGGGGTTTTCAATACATCAATACCGACCTAGACTCAATCATTCCCGGAAGAGAGGAGGATCGGTATCCCGATCAGAGGAATCCAAAACTCAGGGGTATGTATTGTAAACATATGCAACTAGTACTTGATGTTCTACCATTCAATACCCTACGGATTCTAAAAAGATGGAGACAGAAGTATGTTTAAGATAACCGGTAGGAAACTAAAAGAGTTAGCAAGAGAGCTGAATCAGAAACTATTCAATAGTACGCTAAACATTGAACAGATTACTTTTAGAACCTCAGTAGGTACAAAAAGGAAAAGTGGGGGAACGTATCGATCTTCTGCAAGACCTGATGGCCAAGGGGGGTATACTTTAGTACCAGGTTCTGAAGCAATTGTGGTGAACAAACTAGCGGCCAAGGATGAAGCTACTCTAGTTATGATTCTGGCTCATGAAATGATACATGCTTACCAGATGCAGATTCATGGTATTCAACCTGATCATGGGGGTACATTCGAGGTTCAGAGAAGGTTAGTCAATAAACGGGGAAAAAAGTACTTCGATGAGTGGAATGACGTTTCAGCCAAGATGAACATTGAACAACAGTTCGAGTATGGGACCACAATTTATTGCCTATGGTGGGAACACACTGAGGATTCATACCTAGGTATCCATTGGAATAAGCGAATATCTTCAAGGTTATTCAAGGAACTGATCGAATTCTTTAAGAGCAATCCTTACATTGCAAACAGTAGAAGTCTGACAGGAAAGCCTTTCTTTACCGGTGAAACTACCAGTTCGAAGGTTATGGGTAATGGGGTTGATTCCTTTACGAGAGTAGGTAGAAAAACCATCAAACGCGTGGTAGCAGATCCCAGAGCTGTTAACCTTATCTTTAAGAAAAACTTCTATGTTGTAGATGAGGATATACTCGAAAGCTTCAACCTAGAAAACGTGGTTCATCAAGGTTTCATAGGTGAAAATGCTGAAGTGGGAGATACTCTAACCCGCCTTCCTCGGTCAAGACCTGAAGAATCATACACCTCCACAGGATATCTTTCAAAACGTAGAGAGGTCCTGGAGAACGATAGCGAACCAATCTCATCCTGGGGTTCACTAAAACCCAAAGCACCAGAAGGTGATGAAATTGAAGAAACCGAGGAACAACCACCAAGGGAGACAGAACCTGGAAGGATTAATCTTCTGGATGCTATAAATGAGGAAGCTGATAACAGTGGAGCTCGATCGAAAGCTTTTGAGAAAGTAATGATGGATTCGAATCCCGGTGGTGAAACCATACAAGGAAACTTCAAATGAGCGAAAAACAGTATCCACAGATTATGACCATTACAAAGATTGATGATAATGTACGCCAAAAACTCATGGATATCTTAGGTGATGAAGATGAACTAAACAACATACTCAAGGTTCTTCCCAACATAGATTTCAGTAAATTCTTATTGTTCTACGGTAAGTTTATAGAGAGACAAGAGAATGATGGAAAATTTTCACAGAAGAAGTTGATGGAGAACTATATAGAGGTTGTGCTTCTTTTTCCTTACTTTGAAGAGCTTGGAGAATGGTTCAGGTCTTCTATTCCAAACGAGATGATCCCCGTTTATCGTGGGTATGGTTGTACTTCGCAGGAAGCTGAGGCTCTATACAGAGATAGCATAACAGACTCTGATGATCTTGATAAATACTATCTAAAGAAGATTAGTATGGAGGCAAGTAATGTTCCTACTGATCAATAATGAAATTAGGCAGATATACGAATCAATTCGTGTTCCTGGAACTTGTGGGAATCCACCTAAGGTTGTTTATGCTGAGAGTGAGACAGCATTAAGAAAAGCTTTAGCTCAGTATGATAACAAACAGTTTCCTATCTTCTGGTTCAGAAAAACTGGTGTTAGGAAGATGACAGAAGCTGCCAATTTCCCAATGGTTCACTCAGGTGCATCATTAGAAGAGTTGACAGCAGTGTACGATCCAGGTGATCTCCCACCTGCTGTAAAATTACTTCCAGTACTGGTTGAGTATGACCTTAACATACTCTCTGATGATATGACCATGCTGGATGATTTTATGTTGGAGATCATGTTTGCTGGGAATGATATCAACCAGGAGGATCAGAATAAGTTCTGTATTCAGGATCCCGAGTACACAGACTTTTGGTACTTCTATTGGCTAACCTACGCTGATAACCTTAATATTAATCGAGAAGGAGATGAATACAATGTAGGTTATCGATTTGGTATAAATACAACGATGGAGGTGGAAGGATATATAAGAAAACTTCAAGCTTGGAAGCAGATCAAACACATTAATGTTGATCTTTATCTTGGTGCACTTCATGTTACCGATGAAACAATTCATTGGGATGCACCATAGATATCATTGAATCATAGGTGCCAGGATGAAAATTTGGTACCGCTATTGAAAAATTAACACCCCACCACAGGTCACCAAAGGGTGACACCCCATTGGATATCTCTACGATTAAATTTACTTTCGCCTAAATTCACAAAGGAGGAGCAAACATGCCAAGAGTTCCTTTCTCTTTGGTCCAGGGCCTTGGAACGGTAGCAAAAGGTTTCCTATGGGAACTGTCTTTTCCCCGGCTACCATCTGCAATAGCAGGTATTGTTCCCAATGCTCCAGATGTTCTTAGGTTGAGGGTCAGGAGTCTTACAATTCCTAAACGGTCAATGGAACCAATCATTGATAACTACATGGGAATTGAGATTACAGACACTGGTGCTCCCTCTTATGAACACAACTGGACTTGTAATTTCACTGAAACTATAGATGGTTCAGTACTGAAGATCATTGAATCCTGGCTCGATCTATCTTTTGATCCAGAAACTGGTGAAGCAGTTCGCAAGGAAGATAGGGTTGTTGACATTCAGCTAAGGTTGTTACAGGCTCTTAGTGATGCAGATGAGGCTTACATGACCTACACTCTGAAGAATGCTCAGCCGTCCTCAAATCCAGATACGAACCTTGACTACGCAGACAAGACAGCTAAGGTGGATCTGAGTATCACGTGGCTGTATGATATCTATCTGCATTCGTGATGACGATTTCAGGAAAATAAAGGAGGTAAAAGAAAATGGGAAAACTTCCTGAACTGAAGATCATTGAGCAAATCGTCGAACCGAATAAAGCCTCACGTGATCTGGGTAAGTATGGTGTAGCCTTCGGTTATGCAAAACAGGGCCAGCCATTTACACCTATGCTTCTTGAGAAGCAGAGTGATTTCGTAAGGATCTTCGGTGGAGCTGCTCGTGGTTTTGATACCAAGTTCTACTACGCTGCAATGGCAGCAATTGCTAAGGCACCCACCTGGTGTATGAGAATAGCCGATGGGATGCTTGCTGGTGGTGCAATAATCGTATCCAAGGATTCACCGGTTGCTGAGGTAACCGATGTAACTTGTGTTGCAGAAGCTGCCATCAGTCAGGGTGATTACTTTACTATCAGTTCTCCATCAACAACCTATCAGGTATGGTTTGATATTGATGCCGCAGGTACCAATGAGCCGGATGATAGTGCTGACAATGTGGAGAATGTAAAGGTTAGCATTAGTACCGCTGATACTGCCAATGATGTTGCAGATGCTGTAGCTACAGCCCTCGATGCTGAAGCAGACTTCTCTGCTCCTAACCCACCGGCGGCTGAGGTAACAGTAACCAATGCCAACAAGGGTGTGGTACTAGCTGCCCCGAATGATGTATCTGGTGCTGGTTTCACTTTTGATGTTGACCCAGATGGTTTTGGTAATCATGCCTTAACAACTGGTCTCCTTGATCCCAATACCTACGTTTTCCAGGCTAACGAGCTTTTCCTGGTGGTCGGAAAGTATTGGGGCCAGGTTGACAACAACCTGGCGGTAACTGTTACTGGTGTTGATGCAACCGATGAAACCTTTGTTCTTTCTGTCTATCGGTATGACAGTGACCTGGCAACCTATGAGTTCCTTGAGGAATATGAGGTATCTAGGAATACCAACAAGAAGGATGGTTTTGGTCGGAGTCAGTTCATTGAAGACAAGATAAATGGAAAGAGTGCATATATCAATGTTATCAACAATGATGTCATTGCTGAAACTGTACTACCAGAAGCTCAGGCAACACAGCTTCTGTTTGGTGGGGGAGACAATGGTTCAGAACCCGCTGCTGGTGACATTGTAACTGCTCTGGATTATCTGTCTGATCTGGCAGCTCTGAAACCACATTGCTTTCCTGACTGTGGTTACACGACGTCTACTATCCAACAGAAGATTGAATCAATCTGCGAAACAGCTGAACAGTCAATTGCAGTTCTTTCAATTCCATGGGGGACAATACCTGCTGATGCTATCACCCACAAGGAGGGAACAGGTATAGATTCGAAGTACAGTTGTTGGTATTATCCGAATCTATCCTTTGAGGATGTGGACAATGATATCAGCGATGTACCGCTCTATGCTTCATCTGCAATGCAGCCTTTGTTCCTCGATCCGAACTATAGCATCTTCCAGGTGCCTATTGGGGATGATTTCAAACTCATGGGGACGGTAGAAAGGATTCTTACAGAATCTGAAGCTGAATCCCTTGCTGATGCTGAGATTAACCCGGTTCGGTACTTCACTGGGGTTGGCAATGTGGTTGAGACTGAGTTCACCTCCCACCCGAAGGAAGGCTATGCTCAGTCTATTGCAATCAGATTGCTTCTCAACTATGTGAAACGAAGGATAAGGAACCTGGCTGTTGGATTCAGATTTAAGTATCTGACTCCCACGAGGATAGCTAGGTTCCAGGGTGTACTGAAGGAAGAGAGGGATTGGTTGGTTGCTCAGGAAGCCATACTTGAGACATCACCAGACCCTAAATGTGACCTTGACATCAACGATCTTGATTCTGAAGATCTCAATGCAGAATTCTATATGTCACCTACTCGGTTGATTAAGAATCTGTATGTTAAGGTTGTTGTTGCTCCTTCTTCAGTGTTCGTAACTGAAGGTGTAGCTTAATGGCATCGAGAAACGCTGGGGTGGGGGTCTTTTCCCCCACCCTACTCATGTCATTTCTTAAGTGTTACAAGTACCGCGTGGAATTTCAGGACCTAAATATTGAGAACCTTATAGTGAAGATTGGGGTTCCATCCAAGGAGTTTAATACTAATAACATCAGGAATGAAGCTTCAGAGCAAATTAAGGTTCCTTTGAATGAGCAAAGAACTGATATTTCATTCGATGTGTTAATCACGGATGAACAAAAAGCAGAGATTCTAAACTACTTTGATACTTGGGTTAGAAGTAATAGAACCAAAGACGGTCTGCTTAATTATCCTGTGGAATATCAGAGGGATCTCTCTATATATATCTATGAACAAACTGGAAATCAGGTCTTTAAGACTTTTACATACACAGGATTTTTATCATCCTTATCTCATCCTAGAATGGGAGAGGACAGAAACCAAGTATACAAACTAACTGGTACCTTCGAGGTTCACGCTGAGAGAGTAACTGGTTAAAGCGGAGGTAGGTGACAATGTCAGATCTTATTCTTATGCTTCCTACAAATGGGAGTATTTATGGAAACGAGGCTTTGTTTACTGGGATCAAGATGAAACACCAGAAACACCTTGCTAAATTTCAGAAGAAAGAGATGCCTAGGGCCATCAAGTATGAAGCTATGGTGGAAGTCTTTCAAGAGGTTGTAGCTATTGAGGGACTAGAGAAGATGTCAAATCTCGCCGTAGTGGATTTTGATTTCTTAGCGGTGGCTATCAGAATGGCTTCCATCCCAGAGGGGAATCTCTACACCTTTGGGTGGGAATGTGATTGTGGTGTAGAAAACACTGATATTCTTGATCTCTCTGAGCTAGTTCCAATACCATACGATGGAAAGGAATTTAGGGTCGATAAGCATAAATTCACGTTCCTGAGAGTGGGCGATCTTGCTGAGATCCTTGCTAGAACTGAAGAGATGAAAAACAATCTCCCAGAGGATGTCAACTCAGTTGCTTATGATGAGGCTCTTGATGATCTGTTCATGGAAGAGGTTAAACTAAGAGCAGCCGCCTGTCTTATTACAGAGAGGTCAACTACTCTAGATGAGAGATTCGAAATGGTTGAGAACGACTTTGATTATCAATGGTATGTTCCCATAAAGCAGATGATAGGACGAATGATGTCCTACGGTCTTCCCGCTACAATGAAAAAGACCTGTTCTAAATGCGACCAGGAGGTGTCGCTACGAATACCCTTTCGAGAGATTACTACGTTTATATAGTCATGACTCATTCTACAAGAATCTAAGTATTCTGAATGAGTTAATGAAGATGAGTCTCAACGATATCTTAGAGTCGGAACCTACCGACCTAAATGAAGTTGCAAATAAAACCATTGAAAGAAGGAAAGAGCAAAATCAACGGAGGAGATAGTATAAATGTTCTCAATCTTTGAAAGTGTAGGAATTGACCTGAGAAGGTTACTTCGGGGACTCACTAAAGGAATTACTCAGTCTATTAGAGATATGATTCCTGAAGGTGGTGGATCAATAAGCACCCACCTTATTAATATCGAAGTGAGGCTCGGTGAGATTGAGACAAGCATGAAGGAAGCTATCGTACGCTTAGATGCTAGTGTTCAGATGCAAAAATCGCTAGGTCTTCTTTCAAGCGTAATTGATTCCTTAGGTATGGAGCTATCTGAAAATATCTCAGATACTAGTGCTGATACGCAGCAGAGGAATAGTGAAAGACTCTCAGAGGTTAGAGACTTACTGAATGAGTTAAAGTCTACCATTGCTTTAGGTATCCAGGAAGCGAAGGTTGGGACTAATGATGTTACAGAATCTGTTGTTGATCTATCTGCTATTACTGGTCAGAGTTATGAAGTAATCCAGGCATCCTTGAGGGTTTTCAAGGATGTGGGTTTAGACATTTCCAAAGAGGTGAAGAGAATTACACGGTTGGACACCGCTCTTCTACAGAATAACGAGACTCTTCAAAACTATAGCAATCTCCTTACGAAGTTAAGTAAAGAGATAGCGGAATTTGTTGATCCTAGTATTAAATTTAGTCAACAGCGAACAAAGGCTATGTTTGATCTTTTGGATGAGCAGAGTAGAATGAGAAAGGAGATTCTGGCCTCCAAGGAAATCAACGAAGATGTGAAGAATGCTCTGACTAAAAATAGCGTTCTGACTGTTGATTATGAAACTTATCTATCAGATCAACTGAAACAGCGAAATATCGATTTTGAACGTAATAAAAAGTTGTTCATTGATTACTCGGATGTAATCAGCCAGGCCTATAAAGAGAATGTTCAGGATCTGTTGGGACGTTCTGCTTTTGGTGGTTTTTATGACTTTGCTAAGGAAGCAACTTCAAACTTTCAGTTTCTTAGGAAACAGACTGATAGGGCCGAGAGAGAAAGACGAAGGACAGAAAGAGCTAAGGTTGCTGGAGCATTCGGTGAGATTGAACAACCTAGAGAACAGGTTAAGGAGGTACCTACTCCTTCGGTGAGAACCAGAGCTGCTAAGTCTGTTAGAGTAACAATTAAACCTGTTACTGAGGAAGAGAGAGCTGCTATCTATGAAAAAGGGGCTGAGGTCTTCAAGGATGCACGAGAAGCAGGGAAAACATATGATGAGGCTATAGCAGCGGCGAATCAATTCATTGAGTCCTCTCTATCCGCAGCACGGAAAACAGAGAGGGTGTCTGGGGATCAGGAAGTCAAGGAATCCCTTGAATCAATTCGTGGGTTAAATGAGGAGACGCTGAATGTTTTAATAGCTGATGGGATGGTTCGGGAAAGAGATATTGAAGCACGGAAAAGAGAACAGCAACAAACAGAGCGAGCTATTAAAGATATCAATGAAGCCAATAGAGAACAGTTTGCTGATGAAATGGGGGATTTAGCTTCAAAGTTTGAAGGTAAAGAAAAAGACACTGGGGTCTTTGGTGTTGGTAGTCTCAAACAGAAACTGATGTCATGGATCCAGCCTATGCTTGCTTCTGGTCTATTTCTCGGGGGTCTCAAGATTCTAGGGGTAGCCCTTGTTTCCAGGTTTGCATATGTTCAGTTGAAGAATCTCTTTAAGGAAGCTAAAGGATTGTTTGATGATATCAAAAACCTAAAAGAAGCAGAAGAAATGGCCAAGAAGCAGTTAGAATTTCAAAAAGAGAAAGCCATTAAAGAACCAAAACAGCTTATTTCATCTCTTGAGAAAGTTGTTGAAACTCAGGGGGTGGAAGCAGCTAAATTTCAGGTTGAACAAAGTACAAAAGCTTTGGAGATAGGAGTCGAAGGTCGAGAGAAAGTTCTAGAGGATCTCAAATCACAATTAGCTAAAAGTAAGAAACGGATGGAAAGCCCACTAGGCTATATTCCCGGGGTAGCCATTGCTGAAGGGATTCGACAAGCAAGTTTAACTAAGAAGATCAAAGCTGAGGAAGCTGGTATAGCAGATAAACGTGCAATAGCACAAGCATACCAAGATGCTCTAGAACAAGCTACCATGAATGTGAAAGAAATGAGGGACAGTATTGTTGATAGGTCTCTTGACGAAGTAGGTAGAGTTGGTGATACAATGACCGAGAATTTGAAGAGAGCGGCTGATGAGATAAAGATCAAAGAGGAAGCTACGCAACTACAGAAAGTTACAAGTATGTCACGTAATGCTGCTGAAGAATATGCTAGGGCGAATAGGGAACAAATGGCAGTGTTCATGGATGCTATTAAACGAGGTGGGGAAGCAACTTCTTCAGGTGGAAGACAGAATCCATTAGAGGTGAAAGTGATGAAACCAACCACGAACATTGATGACATCACAATCCCAGTGGAGGGATTCTAAATGAAAGCAACAATTCAAGAAATAAATGCCGAAACCGGTGGAATCACTGAAGTAACAGGAATCCTTCAAAGTGATTCTCTTGACTTCAGTATTTCTAACTCTTATCAGAAACCATTCTCTGCTAATAGTAAGGGGATTTTTGATATTGCAGCACAAATAGGCTTTGGCGGGGGAGCAACGACACAATTTGGTTTTCAATATGTTGAAACCTGGGAATCTGCTACCCCACCAGAGGTTGAGATTTCAATTCTCTTTAGAGCCAAGGAAGATGGGGCAAGTGAGGTAATGGACAAAATCGTTGATCTCACTTCAATGTTCGGAGTAGATCTAACTTCAGGTACTGGAAGGATAGTACCCCCAGCTGGTTACAAAGGTGGCTTAACTTGGGATGTTCTGAATGCCGCTTTTGTCAATGGGGATTGGGGTACTTTGGGTAGAGCATTTGAACCACTTAGAATCATCAATGTTTTCATTGGTGATCCGGGTATAACTCAGATAAATCTAGTAAATCTTCTTCCAACACGTATACAGGGAAGATGTTACTTACCGATAATGAACGACGGTGTCTTTGGCCTAGCTCAGCTAGACTGTTCATTCAGGAAGAAGAACCTTCTCACTCGTGGTGATGATTTCTTTAGAGGGAGGACCAGATAATGGGTTGGGCTGTATTACTAAATGATGGTGACTTCTTCAAAAAGAAACGATACTCCTACCGGAAAGAGGGTTATAGTGAGATTACTGTTGCTAGCGACGAACAGGGTAGGTTGGATCTTATTGCACAACGTAATCTGGGTGACAAAGAATACTGGTGGATTATTGCTGAAGTAAATAATCTTATGGATCCCATTAACGAGGTTGTGCCAGGTATGATTATAAAAATACCATATGTCTCTGATATAGCAGAATTAAATACAACCTTGGATGATGCGATCGAAGTAAACAACCCTTCTGAAACTGTGGAGTAATCTATGCCAGCTTTTACCAATAGTCTTTATGCTGACATCAAATTTAATGAGCTCTCTCTACCAATGACGGATGTAGACTTTGAGAGCATCGTACTCTCATATGGGTTTCTCTCAGTAATTCCTACACTGAGATTCACTGGTTTTGATAGATTCGGGGTAACAACTGGTATTAAAGGATGGTATCCAATTACTCTGAAATTTGGGAATGGACCAGATCCGAATCAACATGTGGAAACTGAATTTCTCATATCATCAAAGCTATCCCAGTCGGGTATTAGGTTAGAAGAGAATCAAGAGAGAGTACTAGATTTTGCTGGCCACAACCTTCAGTCTGCTAGTTTGATTAATGATAGGTTGCCGAAAGCTTTCAAAGTAAACTCTCTTCAGGAAGTTTATGATCATTACAACTTCTCATATGAAAGAGAAGAACCACTTGTTGAAGAAGATGATTTCTTCTTTGTTTATAAGGGATATGAAACAGCATTGCAATTCTTGAGCAACCTTACTTACTTTGCTACCTCTGAGGATGATGTTCCTGGTATGGTAGCTTACATTAATCTTTCTGGTGAAGGCAAGGTAGTGTCGTTTATAGATAAGATCAATTCGGCCGAGGGAAAAGATGTAAAACCATCTAATTTGAAAGATGTTGTTAGGACACGATCTCATGTATACAAGTACACTCATGCTATTCTTAACAACAACCTCAAGTGGCAATTTTACAAGGATGCTTTATACCATACTTACCATTCACGTGATGAAGAGAATGAGACCGATAGTACAGGGACAACATTGAAACCTGAAGAGTGGCAAGATTTCGTACCCTACCTAACAGAAGAGCTCTTTGACCCAGAGAAAGAGGGAGCTGAAGCTGTTGAGGGTGGAATTGAACCAATCCGAACTTTTGACATAGGAAGGAAAAATGACTTACAACGACTCTATCTTGACACCTACGCTAACAATCATGAATTTTGGAGGTTTGTCCGAAATTACTTATATACCACAACTATACAAGGATACATATCCGGGGATCCAGAAGTTGGACATCTCTACAAAATAACATCAAACACAGGAGCATCTGGTCTCTATGTTGTTCTCCAGAAATTATTTTTTGTGAAAAGAAACTCAGGTATCTACACTAAACTCTACGGTGTAGTTTTGAAGAGAGATCCACGATGAACATAAATCAAAGAGGTTTTCAAAATTTTGGATTAACGAAACAAATGGTTGTGGGTAAAGTTGTTCTTCAGGATCGTGATGAGAATGAATATCTGTTATCTAGTCAGGTCAAGGTCAACTGCTTTATGTTTGAAGGGATGGTTGACAACGATGCTGCCACGACTAAACTAAAATATGATCTACTGCCCTGGTCCGTCTCTCTGATTCATAGGAAACTAGGGAGTGAAATCCTTGAAGGTACGGTTCCAGCGGTTGGTGATAGAGTTATTCTTCTCTTTGAGAATGATGATATCTCCAAACCCCTTTACCTACCTTATAGATACATCCGCCCTGCTTACATTGATGAAGAGACAGAAGAAGAGGTTCCTAGTGAGTATGATAACATCTACGAAGTGTTGGAAGAGATCTTTGATACCGAAACTCTAGATACAATTAATGCTGCACTGGAACAACTTGACCTAGACGAAGATTACTTCAAGGACAACTACGAAAAGATTGCTGATGAAGGTAGACAAAAGACCTTCTTCAATAAAGAACAACCTATAACATCATTTACTAGTTACAAGGATGAAACTGAGGTTGGAAGTGATAGTGATCCAGTTACACCGTTTTTTCCCTGGTTAAGGATTGGGAGAGCAGAGAAACCTAAGGATACTAATCCTGATGAGACTGAAACTGGTTTTCTCTCTCTCCTCTCCCCAAAGTATTGGTATACTTACTTTAAGGTTTCACTTATCACAATCATCCAGGGTGCTCTAGGGTTTTCGTTAGTGGGTGAAGATAGTAAGATAAAGATTACTATTCCTTACGATGACACCGATCCTGATAAGCGGTATGAGGTTGAAATTTCTCCTTTGGGTGTTACGGCACGATGTTTCTTTGGTTCTGGCCCACTAGATTCTCATTTTATCGGGATCTCACATGAAAATCTGGATCCCACCGGCCAATTTGGTGGTGATGAAATTCATGTAGCGGCGGCGGCAGGAGAGGGAGCTGCAGCATTTGGTGGAGAGAAGGTCCTTGTGGCATCTGATGATGAAACTGTTATAGAGGCAACGAACAAGATTAGAATCTCTGCAACTGATGAAGTAAAGATAGAAACCGCTGGTGAGATTCAGTTAGATGCCGCATCTAGCGTAAGAATACTTTGTGGTGGTGACATAAATCTACTTACCGCCGGGAAAGCAAAATATAATGGTAAGGAAATTGAGACGAAATAATCCCTATGCTAGGATGAAAATTTGGTGGGTAGGTTTAATTTGTTTATCCTAGCAGTGGAAATCCTTAACTTAAAAATCGACGATCATTGAGGAGAGAATTGATATGGCTGATTATGCTCTACTTTTGAAGACGTTTACTTTTACTACCAATGAGGATGAGGCAATTCTTGAATCGGTGAAGATGATTTTGAGAGTAAGCGACAAAGAGGCCTTAGGGATTCAAGGTTTTATGAATCTTAGGTCCCTACTATTTAAGAATGAGGTTAGTTTTACTAGGGGGCTAGAACCCTTAATAAGGCAGACAATAGAGAAATACGAACCAAGGGTGGCAGTGGATACGATCTTCCTGGATAGGTTGGATGCTAATAGTTATAAGCTTACTATTAATATGACATCCTTCAAGGGGAATCAACTCACATTAGAAATGGTCATTCCAGGATTTTAACGTAGGAGGCATAAGGTGAGTGAGCGTTTCATTACAACAGATCCAGAAACATTATGGTCTGAATTTTTTCAGTATATGTCGGACCAGGGATACTGGTCACGAGAGATAGAATCAGAAGCAGGGCAAGTAATCTCCAAGCTCCTATGTGAGATAGCCGGGAGAGTAAACTACTTTGCTAACAGAACATATGAGGAGACCTTTGAGGAATCAGCACGAAGGTTCGATACCCTGGTGAATTTTCTTCAACGGCATGGTTTCAATTTTGAGAAGTTCCTTCAATTCAATGCAAGACAGTTTACCATCAATAGGGTACTCTGGGGCGGCTATGAACTGACTGGTGCTACAGACTACACCTTTTCTGAGAATCCTAATACTGATCCAGACTACAATGCTTCATGGGAAGTGAATCTTACCTTGACTCTAAGTGGGGTAATTAGACTAAGGCATAAGTTCACTGATGATGGAAAAGTAGAAGGTTACTTCAAGTTCTATCCAACGAAGAAGTTGTATTCTGCTAACAACGACCCTGCTGTTTTTCAGGTACCCCTTACAATGAATGTAGGGATCACTATCACTAGGATCCTGGGGTTTGCTGCTCCACTAATTTCAATGTCTGTGACCAATTGGGAAAGTGGCTCAACTACAGCTTCCACGCAGTACGACATTGTTTCTAATCATGTCTTTCGGACTCTACTCCAGACACTTCAAAGTGTTGTCCTCACATCTACTAACTTCAATCAACTCTTCAGTAATCTGAACAAAGTTTACTACATCAGAAGAGTCAGTGATAGTACTGAGTTTGAGTTGTATGCTAATCAATATCAATCTACCGATTCCACAAAAACTTTTCTTTCATACAATGGCGATGAAGAACAAGTAATGATTGTATTTGAGGGTTTCAATGTGAATGACACAATGGAACTCTCGATACTAAACTCTGTTGAATTCTCGGGTCTTCTGAATACTGAGGATTTTAAGGTTCTTCTGGATGATACAGACCTGTCTTCTACTGAACTTCCCCTAGAGTTTATTACTGAGATTCTTAATGCTGGAACCATCACTTTGAATAGCATCACAGGCCAGGCTACCTACATTCCTACCGGTAACATTAAACTTCTACAGGCGTCTGACTTCGAAATCATATCATCTGATATTACTCGTTTGTCTGATACATTATGGTCATTTAACCTTCAACCGAATATCTCCCCCGTTAACCTACCTTTCACCTTTCGAATGAAGTTGAATGATCTTCCGGCCCCAGGTACGGTTTACGATGCTGGTGATGTTGATTTTACGAATCTTTGTAACTCTCAAACTGGAGCTACAGACTCTTCATATATGCTACTCAAACTTCTTACTGATGATGCTGATGTTACCTTCGGAACTATCAATATTGGGTTTGAAAGAAAAATCTTTCAACCGAATCTTTCCACTGTTGATCTCCTTAGGAACTATATGAGAGATAAGAAGGTTGAGAATAATGCTTTGGTTACCAGGAATGATTTCAGGTACCATCTTCAGAACATCCCAGAGGTTTATGAGTCTAATGCCTATGAGGAGAGTGATGTTATTAAGGTAACATTCTATCCCTACACTCAAGCAGTGATTGATGCTGTGAATGAGTTCTTTGTAGATAATTCCTTCGTAGACTATACCATCCTGGCTCCCCGTGAATTAGGATTGTGCTACATAGGAAATGTTTATCATACTTCAAGTGGAGACATTAGTGATCTTTTCAATGCTGCTCTTGAGAATCTGAATTACTTCTTTGATCAGACCCTAACACTCGATACTCTCAAGTCTCAGATTGCAACGGAGGTTGAGGAGATTATTACTCTCAATGGTACCTTCCGTTTTATGATATCAACGAATGAAACTTATGCTCCAACGGTAGCTTTTAGTGATACCATTAGTAGAAATTTGAAGAAGTTTACTCTCGTTTTTCCTGCTCTTGGTTATCATCAGGTGGAGCTATCTGACGCCTCGGGGACGTATCAGGATGCTTATGTATCTATCTCATATACGATAGATAAACCAAATGGGGTGATTAGTTTTACGCTGTCATTCTTAGGGTCTACCTCACGAATTTATGTTCTTCCAGTATGTGACAATTATTCTTTAATTCTTAACAATAGAGAGTACATGAAGGGATCATCTGTCCTTACTACCGGTATTGTAAACTTCGTGAATGACTAAGGGAGTAACTCAATGAACTTGAAACTAATACATTTGATACCAGAATACCTCAAACGCAATCCTTCTGTGTATCAATTGTTCGAGGGGTTGGAAGAGGTTCTTGCTACGGAGGAGATACAAAATTTCTTTGAGAACATTTCCCCAGATACAACCTTCTATCGGGAACGCTTAGCAGAACTAATCTTCATTCAGTACTATAAAGAGAGAGCATTACCTTACACTCTTAAACTTACTACTGATGATAAGTTAAGACTAGCAGGAAGTTTTTATAGATTGGATGGATTGATTGGGACGAAAACTAAAGTTCTTACCGAGATCTTCAAATTGTTTGAGTATCATCTAGGTGTTTTTGTTATTAGACTTCGTACAGACGGTGCTGGAAATTATGGTATTAATCCTATCCTGTATCCGATTGAAACCAATGATTACTTGGTCATTCCCATTTTTGATCCCACATCTACGAAGGATGAATATGACTGGGCAGATGACTTTGCTAGGTTGAAAGAGTTCATTGACTACTATTACTATCCCTTTACAAAGAATGTTATATCTGGGGCTTACTGGGGTGTAGTGATTCCACCATACCAGGCAAACGTTACAGCTTCTATCTTTGTTCAATGGTTACAGTATCTTTGGATTCATTGGAAGTGGCAGAATGAACAGAGATTAAATGAGGATCCGTTAGAGTGGGAAAATACAGACATTCCCTACGCTGAAATATCAGTGAGCTTTACTAACACTGATTTTACATATACCTTAGAGTATGATCAGGTTACTCAATTTCTTTATGCTGATATGGGGGTACATACAGATACTGTACAGGGCTTCCAATCAGACAAACAAAGTACCACAAGAGTTGGTATTGAAGTGACATTCACATAATTACAGGAGGCAAAAGAAGATGGATGTTTTAGCTGTATGGACCAATGATGGTCGTGAATATCTGGTGGATAAGGCGATTGCTGGTTCGGCTTGGGACTTCCCAAAGTTCCTGGTTGGTACTGGTGGTTTCAATTATGTTCCAGATGAAACACAATCGGCATTAAATACCCCAATTGCTGTGGATCAGACAGATCTAACTTTAACGAAACCCGCATTCAATGTACTTCGTTTCTACTGTCATCTGCCACAGATATCAGGACTTCCAGATCCTTCCACCATCAGTGAGATCGGTGTATTCACTGATACCGGGATTTTGTTTTGTTATGGAGTTTTTGATCCAATAGCTAAAACAGATTCAAATGAAGGCTGGATACAACTTCTGATCAATTTCTGATAAGAACATAAAGGAGGCATAGGAAATGGGTGCTACTAATATCGCTGGTCAGAAAGTTTTTGGTAAATACGGATCTGAGTACAAAGGTGACGTACTCAAGTATGTATTCGAACATGTTCTAAATGCTGGGATTCTGGGAAGGGATGGAATTCCCTTTGTGAGTGGATCTGATGTAAGAGTTCCTCCTTTCAAGGTGGCTATACTTGATAAGGCGGGGGATCCCGGGCTCATCAATATCAGTACCACATTGAACTACGATGTAACATCGGACCCAGGTGATGAATACATTATAGCACGGTTTGAATGGAAACCGCAGGTCAATGAATGGATGGACATTCTATCCGTAACATCCGGAGAACTGGTAGCAACAGATATCATTCTGGCATCAATCAGTACCGGCCCATTGTCGGTTGACAGCGTACCTGATATCGATCGCTATAGTGGTGTAGTTGAGGCCGTTGGAAACATGGGCCCCATGGTATTCCCGGTTTCATATGTTACCAATACACCGCCAGCTCATGCTGCAGGATTAAGGATAATGGTAGGAAGTGCTGGCACAGGAGCATTTCTAAATCACAATTACGAACTGGCTGTATCCGATGGGAGTTCTACCTGGACCTTCTACTCCTTTGATCATGCTACCTTCTTCCTGGACCTGGATGCTGATCAACCAACTCCCGCTCCAAAGATGAAGGCTGTACAGACTGCGACAGGAATCTTCAATGCTGGATCCACGATGGTGCACAATGACACTCTTTCAATTGAGGTGGATTCAGATAGTGCCACCTATGGGCATATAAGTGGTACAGTTTACAAGAACCTTACTACCTATCTTGGATTGAAGGTTCCTTGTATCTCTCCAGTGGAGTACATCTCTAATACACCCCCGGCTGCCGCCCAGGATAATAAACTTTATCTCTGCTCTGATTCTCCTACTGGAGATTGGAATGGTCATGCTTACCAGGTAGCAAAGGATGCTGTTGGTGGATGGGAATTCTTTGACTTTACAGATGATACACTGGTTCTGTCAAAAGAGAATACAGCAACCAAAACAAATTGGAGATTCTACATCTTCAAATCTAATCCATCAGGTTATACTCAGAAGGTATCTGAACTGGTCACGATGGATGAGGTTCAACAGGGATCTGCATACAAAAAGATTACAGCGGCGGAATATGCTGCAATCATAGCAGCCATTGGCGATAATCCTGCTACTGTAGAAGCTGTTGAGGACGCTTCAAATACACCTCCAGTATCAGCAGCAGATAACAAAAGATATCTTACTCTGGATAATCCTACTGGAGATTGGAATGGTCATCCTTGCGAGATTGCTATTGATGGCGCAGGAGGTTGGCAGTTCCAGCAGTATACTGTTCCTGTTCTGGTTCTATCAAAGATGGATAGTACTAAACAAGAGAACTATCGTTACTGGGTGTTTAAGTCTTCTACTGGCTACTTCGCTAAGAACCTTGAGTCATTCCTCAAGATGCCAATGATTCTTCCAGTTTACGATGCTTCAAATACTCCACCTACACCTGCCGGGGATGATAAAAGATATTTGATCCTTGATTCTCCCACTGGTGCCTGGGCAAGTTATCCACAACAGATTGCTACCGATACTGCTAGCGGTTGGGTATTCGAAGCTTTGGATGATGTACCAGTCCTGGTTCTGTCAATGATGGGCTCTGCTTCAGTTGATGACTGGGATCTATACATAGTACAAACAACACCATCTTTCCTAAAGCGGTGGGAATTGACGGCTATCCAGAGAACACAGTTTGCTACTCTTGTTGGTGGTAGTTCTGCTGATGCTTTACATAGTCATGCTCAATATGATGTCTTGGTTAATCAACTTGACTATGTAAAGTCAGAATCTCCCTCTGGTAGCTTAGTGGATGATACTCTACTCATGGTACCAAGCATAGGTCATCTAGGAGTAGTTACTTCAGATACTCTATTGGGTAGGATGAAATATATCGATGAACCTTTGAAATCAACAATGGACATCTGTAATGGACAATATTATCCCATATTGGGGTCTGCTGTATCCTTTGCAGGTACTGATATCAGATTCTTAGACCACCCAGAGTATATCATGGTTCTAAATAAGGCTAATGGGCATCTTTATCTGTATGATAAGGATATGTCACTGGTTGATGATATAGATACGGGGGATACAAATATATCTGACAAGTATGGTTGGTATCAGAACTATGTGATCCTCTTCAAATTCGATACCAATACTCTCTATGCTCATATTATTGACATTGATTCAGGAACCTTATCATCGACCGAATCATTTGTTATTGAGGCATTATCAAATGTGGAACTTAGTGATGCTATCTTCGTAGCTAATAATATGTACCTCTTAATGGGGGGTTTAACTGGGACAGATTATAAAATGAGAGCCCTGGCTGTAGATATGGGAACCCTCTCATTGTCTCAATCAATTGTGAAGACGGTAACCTGGTGGAATGGTGTAGCTACAAGTGGTTCGGTTGATGGTTTGAAGGTAATGAGCCAAGAGGGTAATTTGATCTTTAGCTGGGTCAGTTTGAATGCTGAAGCTATTGGGGTAGATCATTGGATGGTTTACTTATATGACTTTTCCTTCAAGACCACTGTTGCTTTAGCGTCTGTAGATTCCTTAGAGTATCTAATAGATTCTTATGACCTTACAGGTGGTGATGTTACGGGTAACAGTCTGAATGTTATGAATAGGTTGGTTGGAGACTCTCTTGTTAGGTTCATAAGTGCTAACTACTCTACAGACACCACTCCAGCTAATCTTTATAGAGTGGTCGGCCTTAGACTTGCTCTTAGGGATCTTTCGGTGGCTAAGGTAGCCATTATACATAGTGGTACCAGTCCGAGTACAGAATTTGCTACCTGGTACTTAGGTCTTGAGAATAAGAGTAGACAATTACACTTCGATGTAGCATCTGCACATGTGTTTGACTTCATGGTATTTAGTGATCGCGGAGAATTGAATTCTACCATAACTGCTATAAAAGCAAACATTATTGGGGGAACTGTTGCTGATGGTAGAATTTTCATCTTGGTGAATGACGGTGTTACAGGTAACGTACAACTTTGGATAACTAATCCGGATGGCACCATTATGTCTATCCAGATCATCTCCGGGACTGACCTTACGGATGTAGCAAATGGATACATGAAGGTAGTGAAAACTACTGAGTTAGGTCTTCAGATTCTCTTCTTGGATAAGGAGAACAATAACATTTATCCTCTGAAACTAAAGAAAATTGAAGACAATATCTAGAGACATTTGTAAACATGGGTGGAATCTAAGGATACTTTCATCTAATGCTTACTTTCCTCTTTCATCTTATTCAGGTAAGTTTTAATACACCTTTAACATCAGCATGGGTGATGTTGGTATTGTCACTATTATATCTAATAATTAAAGATCATTTTAATGATCAAAACAGGAGGTAAAAGAAAATGGGAAGAACTGCTGACTCGATCTTACTGGATGTGTTCGATCAGACCAAGGGTGCGATTAACGTGGTAGCTGATGGTGCTGCTGCATCGGTGGATGCTATCGGTGAATCTACCAACCTCGATGAATTTCTGAGGTTGGCTCATGATGAGGGTAACCATGCTCTGAGGGTGAATCTTAAAGGTAGCGCTGCTATGGTTCCTCCTCTCGTGTCTGCTGCTGCTGAACCCACTCTTGCTGTTGATGGACAATCCGTCCTGTGGTATGATACTTCAGGGGCCGATGCTCTCTGGTTGGTCACCAGGCTGGCTTCCGGTGATCAAAGAAAAGTTCAACTAACCTAAGAGATCGATCAATGGGGTTGGTCTAATCTCAGGCCAACCCCTATCTAACGAAATCTGCAATACTCGATGCCAATAAAGATTTTCAAACGATAAATTTCATGGGAGGAATACATGAGCAAATGGGCTCTTGATAAGCTACTCAAGTTTATTTACTTAGTAGCCAACAGGAATCTAACAGTTAAGTTCACTGATACTCCATTACCCGATGGTGATATTGGTGAGAAGACAAACCTAGATGAGATACTAGGGAAGATAGTTGATGAAAGTGATGGTTCAGTACGGTTGGGGCTGGCTGCTGCTATTCCCGGCCACGGAATGGGATTCTGTGAAGTTAATGGTGATGGTAGTGCTACCTATCCACTAACGGATGGAACCCCGCATGAGAATAGGGCTATTGTATGGGAGATAGGAGGCACAGTACAACCTCTCACTGGTGTATACACTATAGACAAAGCTGCTTCCCCAAACCCCACTATTACATTTACTCCGGCATTAACTGCTGGTCAGAACGTAATAGTGCTTTACAAGAAGTAATGTAAGGAGGAAGAAATATTATGACACGTGGAAAAATTTTATGGCTTGCTTTCCTGTTCCTCCTGGTAACTATACAGAGTGCTTTCTGTCTGGTACCAATACCAGGGACTAGAATAGATGTTGACTCTATGCCAACTGATAGGCTTATTCGGGAAGGAACTAGAGAAGCAAATGTTTTCGGTACAATAGAGGTCGAACACCTTTATGTTACTGATATCTCTGGGGTAACAGTTGAAGTTGACCTTAGCGACTATACTCGCAGGGATGGTACGCACGAACCTACTGCTGACTGGGATTTTGATGGTCTTGCTATTACTAATCTCGGCACTCTGGAATGTCAAAAGTTATCAGCGGTAACTACAGTCGAATGTCATACCCTGAAAGCTAATACGGTTGAGATTGGCACAACTTCAGCTTTAGCATGGTTTGATCCCGTTACTGGAAAACTCTTTTTTAAGGATGACAATGTTGAGGTCAATATTACTGATCTTGATATTGAGATTACTGGCAAGATGAATCAGGTTACGGGGCCAGTTCCCGGTAACTTTGTTGGACTTACCGCAGGTGGTGATGCTTCCGATTCAGGTTTTGGTGCTTCTGATTATTATACAAAGAGTGACCTTTACAATAGTGGTGAAGTTGATTCACTTCTTTCGGGTAAAGCAGATGTTGGTGTAGCTTATACCAAAGCAGAAACTGATGCAACCATTGAAGCATATGCTTATTCTGAATCTGAAATTGATTCGATTATTGATGTGGTAAAAGAAGCACACCGAGTTCTGTATGTACGGATAGACGGTAGTGATGCTGGAACAGGTTCTGAAATTGATCCTTTCCTTACTATCGCTCATGCTTATTCTGTCGCTGAAACAATGACACCTACAGCCATTGACCCGGTGGTTATTGATATTCTCGGAAAATTTACCGAACAGGTTACTGTGGACATGGCGGGGATTCATTTGATTGGATACGGTCAAGGTGTTTCTCAGTGGCATTATGCTGGTAATGCCCTTATCATAGCCGACAACGGTGTTGACCCAGAACCGTGGGATATGAAGATCAAGGGCTTTTCCATTCAGTCCACTGATGCCGGAGAATACGGTGTTCTTATTCAAGGTATAGCTGGAACAAGTCTGGGCGGTAATGAGCTTCAGTTTATGGACTGCCGCCTTGGGGGTTCAAAATCAATCCATTCCAATATTGTAAATGGAATTGATTACCAGAATACCTACATAACAGGCGATATGCTCTATGAGCAGACGGCTGGTATCTGGTATGAGGGTTCTGAATCTTCCGGTGACATTACTGTTGACTGGGATGATGCAGGATCAAAACCGAGTTGGGGGGCGCATTATGGTGTGAACTTTGTTCAGCACCTCCCCCGTGGCAGTCTGACCCTTTTGAACTCCGGCACACTGGGGGAAAACTACAGACCCCGTGAACTTGATGACAGTACTACTGATGTTGCAGAGGTCTGGTCATCCGATAAAATCAGCACTGAACTTTCCGGGAAACTGGATACATCAGCAGTCCTCGATGATCTGTCCGATGTCAATGCTGGTTCCCCCACAGATGGTCAGGCTCTTGTCTGGAATGATGGGGCGGGAGAATGGCAGAACAGTAGTGTAGCCAGCGGGACAAACACATCAGAGGTTGAAACAATCATTGATGATTATTCATACAACAGCACTGAGATATACACTCAGACTGAAACAGACAATTTGCTGGATGATAAAGCAGATATCATCAGTGGAGGCACTGAGAACAATGTAGTTACAATTGATGGTTCGGGTAACATCAAGGACAGTGGGGCTAGTATCGGTTCTATTCCTGATGCTTCCAAAACCAATGTAACAGTTACCTGTGCTTCTTCTGGTGCTGATTATTCCAATATCCACAATGCTATTGATTATGTTGCTTCTAAGGGCGGTGGAACAATAGTTTGTAGTGGACAGATTGCTTTTACTCCTGCTTCAAAGGATGTTTCAAACATTACTTTCAGAGGGGTATTAAGCGATACTGTAGTTGGAACTACTTTGTTCTGGTCTAATGGAGCCGGAGCATGGTATGGTGATAATGTTAAGTTTGAAAACCTCATTATCTACTGCCGTAATAGTACCTCTGGTTCTTTGTATACTGCATCAGGTGATAATTACATTGAATTAAGTAATGTAGGATATATCACAGGTGGTGCTAGTGCTAATGGTAATGCTATTTCTTGTGGTGGACATGAGTGTATAGTTGTTTGCCATAATGTCAAGAAATGGGGCGGTACAAAAGCACTGACTCTAAATGACGGAAGTGCTACAATCTATGGTTTTGACAAATCGGAGATTCACTGTACTACTCCGGCAAATCTCTATCTGGATGCAAGTTCTAGCCTGTCAGGTGGAACCCCCTCTGCTACAACCTATGTGGATGATGCTTCAAGGGTTGTATACAGTGGAACAGTTACCGGGGCCAATGTTAAAGCAGCAATCGACCAGCTTGATATTGATAAAGCCGATACAGCTGAGGTTCCTGTTAATCTGAATGATCTGGATGATGTTAATGTATCATCTCCTTCTGATGGGGAAAGCCTTGTTTGGAATGACTCCGAAAGTGAATGGACAAGTGAAGCTATCTCAATGGATACCAGCTTCTATAGGACATACTATATTGCTCCAAACGGGAACGATACAACTGGTGATGGTTCATTCTCTAATCCGTGGGCTACTCCGGGCAAGCTCTGGACTGAAATTGGACAGGCTGGATCAGCAGCAGAGTATCAGCAGAGGTTTAAGGCTATCTTTGCTCCGGGTGAATACACACTTACAGGTAGTGAGATAGTTCCTTATCGTTCTATTCAGCATATTGTAGGTGGGGTTACTTTCACTGGAAATGTTACGCAGGAGATAGCTGCTGAGTATGAGTACGGGGTATCCTCTGGAACCTTCCGGGCTGTTCCTTCTTTTAATGGGATAGCTTTTGGGAACGGAACTCATCCTTCTAAGCAGTCTGGTTTTACCATTGACGGTAATTTGCACTTACAGGTTGAATCAGGGAAAACAGGGTCGACAACCCATGATAGAATCTTAACCCATACAAGGATTACTGGAGATTTTTCAGAAGAGTCTGGTACTGGTACAAGTGTTATCTATATGAAAGATAGTTCAGTGTCTGGATCAGTAACGGGTTCATCTTTTTACTGGCAGCAGGTTAAGGGTTGTAGGTTCATGGGGCCGGATTTTGATGCCTCTACCATAGTTAGCATCCGTGATTGTCAGTTTAGTTCTGATGAGTGGGGAGCTAATAATACCGTGGAGATTGAGTGCAATAACTTTGATACAACTTATGCTGTAGGTAATTTCACTGATTGTTTCTTCCGAAAAACGGAAATTAATCTTTCAGCACCAAAAACCTGCACAATGGATGATGTATCTGCAAAGTGGTTCGCTGACAATGGGGCCATAACAGGAGCAGCACTTACCATTACAAAACTGGTTGATCTTGACCTGAATGATCTTGGTGATGTTTCATTTACCTCATTACAACAGGATCAGGTGATGTATTGGGATGCTGTAAGTTCTGAGTGGAAGAACACTGATATCAGTAACCTTATAACTGATACTTATGAGGTTACAAGGGTTCAGTGGGTTGATGGAAACCGTACCGATTCTTATACCGAGGATGGTTCAGAGAGATTCCCGTGGAAAACTATACAGGGAGCATTGAGTAATATCACACAACCTTCCAGTGGGGCCACAGAGCTTGCTCAAAGGGATGTTATCTTGATTTATGCTGGAAGGTATGATGAAAGCCTGTCAGTGGGTATAAATATCAGTGTGTCCTTGATTGGTATAGGCCCGGTTGTTCTCGGTGATGGTGTTGGAACATACTATGCCTCAACTACTCCGAGAGATATCACAATAAACTTTGATGATACTCAGGATTACGGGGAACGCAGACAAACTTTCTATATTGGAACGCTGACCCCTTCCACCACTTCTACAACTCACCCCTCATATGGTTGTGGATTCATAGTGTCTGGTGATATCAACTGGTCAGGTGGGGCTTCTTCCAGCAAAGAGTTCCATGCAAATCAGTTGAAGGTTATCGGGGATATGGATGGTTCTGGCAATGCTGGCAACCTTAATATGTTCCTGCGTGATTGTATGTTTGATGCTGCATTTGATATGGATGCCTCTGCTGGAAATCTTCTTGAGGCCCAGAACTGTGAATTTGATGAAACCATAGAGGTAGCTTCATATGGCAGACTGGTACAGTGTGAAATCAGTAATGGTATTGATGGAACATTCACCGATTACATTCCACCGGGCGGTCTAATTGACTGTAAGTGGAAGGGTGGAAATATTTCTGGAAGCGGTGGACATCCAATGGATTCCGAAACTTATTCATCATTCCTTGATAACGGTGGGACATTTACTGGTGGTGGTACTGTAACACTGCTTTCAAAGACTGCCATTGAAGCCGTTATTGCTGATGCAAGCATTGATGATCTCGGGGATGTCAATGTAGGCAGTGCTACAGATGGTCAGATGATGGCATGGAATGACAGTGCCTCTGAATGGGAAAATGTTGATGCTCCATCAGGAAAAACCACTTCTGAAATAGAAGGTATCATTGATGATTACTCGTATAACTCTACTGAGGTTTATACAAAAACAGAGATAGACAATCGGGTTCTCAATGACCTCTCTAATGTCAATGTTTCCACTCCCAGTGATGGTGAATCTTTAGTTTGGGATGATGGAGCAGGAGAATGGACATCGGAAACTGTCACAGGTGCTGGTGATATGCTCAAGGCTCAGTATGACAAAAACGACAACGGCATATCCGATTCCGCAGAGGTTGTGTATGATGGTGTGAATAACTCCACCGCTGCTGAAATCAGGACACATCTTGATAATGATGTGATACTGGATGCGAGTGATGTAGAAACGGTTATTGATGCCTACAGTTACAACAGCACAGAAATATATACAAAGTCTGAAACAGATTCAACTATTGAAGCATACACTTACTCTCAGGCTGTCATTGATGGCAAGATCAGAACGGATGCTGAAATAGAAGGTATCATTGACGATTATTCTTATAACAGCACAGAGGTTTACACCAAAGCGGAAACTGATTCCACTATTGAAACTTTCGCTGCTGCTATTACACTTGCCGATCTCAATGATGTAAGTATCTTGGGAGTTGCTTCTGATGAAATTCTTATCAGGAATAATTCTAATCAGTGGATAGCAAGAAAGATTCCAAAGATCGTCAACGGCTGGACACTGGAAGTAGGTGTTAATGGTGTAACCAATTATCCATGTGATGCTGATGCCTCAAGGAAGATGGAAGGTATTCCGTGGGTTACAGTTGATGACACCATTCAATATTATCCTTCTGATTTTACTATCAGCGGGGATAAACACAATGTTGTTATTACGGGTTTAAGTGGTGGTGAAGCCATTACCATTTATTACTCATACGATGAAAACCTGTAAAGGGGGATGAAATGAACGACAAGTACAAACGCTTAACACTCATTACATTAATTTTGCTGTCGCTGTGTCTTCCAGTATTGGGGTTGAGAAATCCCCCTGATGCCCCAGAAGATACAGTTGTAACTGATTCTATTCAGGATACAGCAGTTACACTGGACAAGTTGGCTCCAGAAGTAGATGAAAACTTCTTGGATACGGCAGAGGGGTATACTAGAACTCAGGTAGATGCTACAATCGAGGCTTACATTGATCCCTCAGATTATTATACTCAGACTGAAACCAATAATCTGTTGGATGATAAAGCTGATGTAATTACTACTTACACTAAGGTTGAGGTAGATGCAACAGTTGAAGCCTATGCTTATCCTAAAGCTGATGTCTATACTCAAACAGAAACAGACAATTTACTGGATGATAAGGCCAATGCAACAGATGTATATACCAAAGCAGAAACAGATTCTACAATAGAAACCTATGCTTATTCTGAAACAGAAACAGATAATCTGTTGGATGACAAAGCAGATATAGTTTCAGCAGGTACAGAGGACAACCTTGTATCTCTTGATGCCTCTGGCAATATCAAGGATAGTGGTTCCGCTGTATCAGATTTTGCTAGTGCCTCAGATGTGTATACAAAGGCTGAAACAGATTCAACCATTGAGGCTTATATTGACCCTGCTGATTACTACACACAGACAAATATGCAGACATCAGGACAGGCACAACTTCACTGGGATAATGTCACCAATAAACCTGCTATTGGTACAGGTGATATGGAGAAGTCTACTTATGATACTAATGATGACGGTATTGTAAATCAGGCTGACACCATTACTGATTTAGATTCTACTGTAGAAAATATCATTGATGCCTACTCCTACAATTCTACAGAGGTCTACACGCAAACAGAAACTGATAATTTGCTGGATGATAAGGCAGATACGACAACCACCTATACAAAAGCAGAAACGGACAGCACCATTGAAACCTATGCATACAGTAAATCTGAGATTGATACTGCACTTGCGAACTATGCATTAGGTGATCTTTCTGATGTTAATGTTTCTGCCCCCAGTGATAATGATGTTCTTACTTATGATACTGCTTCCGGTGAATGGACAAGTGAAGCTATAGCAAGTGGTACAAATACATCAGAAGTTGAAACTATCATTGATTCCTACAGCTACAACTCTACTGAGGTATACACCAAAGATGAACAGCAAATTATATATCCTGATGTCCTCAATGCTTGGGTTGCTGCTGGTATTCTTCCTATTGCACCATCCACAGGTGATCGTTATGCTTGTTTAGTTGCAGGTAACGGTTGGACTGCTGGAAATATCTATGAATATAATGGTGCATCATGGGATGAAACTATTACTACTGATAATAGTCAAGTATTGTTCACTGATGATACAAAAGGTGTACCAATGGCAGAAGGTTGGTATCAAAAGGACTCAACAACAGGAGTATATATCCCAACTGGTAATTACATACTCCAATCACTCGACAATCTATCAGATGTTGATGCAAGCACTTATCCCGGTTTTGACGATGCTTATTTAAGATATGCACATACACCCGGAGAGTGGACGGTTGAAGTTTGGAACAAAGATCTTGCAGGACTGTCTGATGTTAATGTTTCTGCTCCAAGTGACAATGATGTATTGACCTATGATGGCGGAACTGGTGAGTGGACATCAGAGGTTATTCCTGCTGTTGATGCTTATACTAAAGCTCAAACAGACAGTACCATCGAAGCATATACCTACTCTCAGGCTGTCATTGATGGCAAGATCAGAACGGATGCCGAGATTGAAGGTGTAATAGATTCTTACAGTTACAACTCTACAGAGGTTTACACGCAGACGGAACTTGACAATGGACAGTTGGACAATCGTTATTACACTGAATCAGAAACCTATACCAAAGCGGAAGCGGATTCCACAATCGAAACCGCTATTGCTGCTATTGATCTTGACTTGAATGATCTTGGTGATGTCAATGTTGCTTCCCCAGAGGACGGTGAGGCTCTTGTTTATGACTCTGGAACTGGAGAATGGACAAGTGAAGCAGTAGCAGGTACTACATATTGGGATGCTGATGGAGATGATATTGTCAATAATAATGTTGGCAATGTTAAGGTTGATTCTCTTGAAATTACTGGATATGCAAGTTTACCTACTACATCAGGGCAATATGTAGGAGTTATATCCCAGAATGGTGAAAGATTGCTTCATACTTACACAGGTTCTGGGTCTTCATTATTTCTTGGTGTTCAGGCTGGTAATTTTACTCAAACGGGTCAGAGCAATATAGGTATCGGAAGCTATACTCTACAAGATGTTACCAGTGGCTATAATAATACCGGAATAGGTGCTTATGCTGGAACGGAAATCACCGAGGGGTTCAGTAATGTTGGAGTAGGTTATAACTCATTAAATACTGTGACCACCGGAGATGAGAATACAGCTATAGGTTCATTAGCATTAGCTGATTGTAATAGTAATAAAAATACTGCAATCGGGTATAATAGCTTGACAAATATTACCTCTGGTAATGCTAATACAGCATTAGGTTATCGTGCTGGTTATACTAACACTACCGGATCAAATAATATCTTTCTTGGTAATGATGCAGGGTATTATGAAACGGGGAGTAATAAACTCTTTATTGACATTTATCCTCGTGATAGTGAATCAAACGCTCGTGATACTTCATTGATTTACGGTATTTTTGATAATAGTGTAGCAAATCAAAAACTTTATCTTAATGCCGGATCAGTCGAAGTCGAAGGTACTTTGAAAGCTGTTTATCTTGAGGGTCAGTATGTAGGTTTAACGGATGAGGTTAATACAATACTTTCATCAGTAACACTTGATGATCTATCTGATGTAGATGTATCAAATCCTTCTGATAATGATGTTTTAACCTATGATGATGCTTCTGGAGAATGGACAAGTGAAGCAGTAGCAGGTGGTGTCTTTGAGGAAGATTCAGATGTGGTCAGGGAATCAGATACAACCTACAATAATGACTTTGTGTTTGGTTCTCCAACACTTAACAGACAGATACACGCAACCAAAGACAGGCGGTTTTTCTTTGATGATAGTAAAGCTGCTTTCCGGGCTGGGTACTGTAACTCTGTGAATTGGGATGATGCTAACAGAGGATCATGGTCGGCTGCTTTCGGTGATGATTGTGCTGCCAGTGACAGTTATGCTTTTGCCGCTGGATATGCTTCTGATGCTACCGCTGATGCTGCTGTAGCTATGGGGTATCAGTCACAGGCTACAAACAATTATGCAACTGCTATCGGTTATCAGTGTGAGGTTGCAGGTTGGGGCGGTGTTGCTCTTGGTTATGGTAATAATGCCAACGGGGGTAATGGTGTTGCTTTGGGTTGTAATGCTACTGTTGATAGTAGTGCAGATAACTCAATGCTTATCAATCTTGCTGCTTCATCTTCAACTCTTTCTCAGGACAATACTTTAGCAATTATGAGAGGTAAGGTTGGTATTGCAGACCTGACTCCCTCATATGAGCTTTCTGTAGGTGGTACTGTTGAAGCAACAGCCTTGAGGTCAGATACAATCAACCCCCCATCTGGAACACTGGAAGTTTCAGGAACTATTGAAGCAACGGCATTTCATGGTGGTTCTGGCTCATTTGACCTATTCCAAGATGGCAGTGGAAATCTTGTACTATCAGACGGAGTTACAGGGGATAAAACCCTTGCTGAACTTGCTGCCGGTGGCGGTGGAACTTCATACTGGGAAAAAGCCGGTACTGTTGTCAGGGCAAACTCCAGTGAAGTAACATATTCAACTGATGATTTTGTATGGGGTTCACCGCAACTTGCCGATGATGGTGATTCTGACCATGACTATAGATTTTTCTTTGATAAGTCAAAAGGAGCTTTTAGAGCAGGTCGTAGTTCATCTACAGACTGGGATGATGCCAATATCGGCTTTCTTTCCAATGCGTTGGGATATAACACAAAAGCATCTGGCATATACTCATTTGCTGTTGGCAATCAGGCTGATGCTACTGGTGCTTATTCACTTTCAATTGGAAGCGGGTCAACTGCTTCTGGTGCAAATTCTGTAGCATTGGGAGCATCTAACACGGCTAGAAGTGCAAATTCTATAGCATTAGGAGCCGGAATAATTGTAGGTACTACGGATTCAGATGCTCAGTATTCAATTGGTTTCAGTTTAGACTATAATACAACACCGACACTTACACAAGCAAGCACTATGGCAATCATGGGGGGTAAGGTTGGTATCAATGATCTTGCACCTGCTGAAGTTCTTGATGTGGACGGTAATATCAACATTACTGGTGTATACAAGATTGATGATGTTGAACTTGTGATTCCTACTGTCAAGAGTGGAACAGATGAGATAAATGCCAGTATGGGTACATACACAACAACAGAAGTTTCTTTTAGCACTGCATTTGGTAGTGATGATGTTATAGTTACCATTACTCCCAAATCATATTACAGTGGTATGTCATGGATGTATATAGGTGGCTCATTTGGGGTTCAGGAAGCTGATAAAGATGGGTTCATTTACTATGTTGTTGACAATACTGGTGGTTCAAGAGAAATAACATGGACGGCAACAGAAGCAAGTAACCCGTAACGGAATGAATTACCAGGGGCCGGTCTAATGGGCTGGCCCCCCCCTTTACAACTACAGACGAAAGAAAAGGAGGATAGCTAGAATGCCAGGTGATCCTATTACAATACAAGATAAGATGAATCAATTCATGGGTCAGATGTCAGGGTTACCTGAAAGACTAGAAAAACTCCTTGAGGGGATTGAGGCTCTTAAAAATAAGATTCATCAGATGGAATTGCAGAGTAAAGATGACGAACTAGAGTTTACCAACATCAAGCACAACATTGAGATGTTTGAGAAATCTGTTCGTCAGGTTCTTAGAGACCTTGAAAAGAAACAGATGCATACCTGTATGACCGGACAATGTGCATTAATGGAAAAGATTAACGAGTTCGACCTGTTTCAGAAGGTACAAAAGAATACTGAAGCTAGAGAGACTAAGGAAGATAAGAAGCATCGTTTTAAGGAACACTTCTCCAAGTATCTTTGGGGTATCCTTGGTGCTGTCTCTCTACTTCTAATTAAGTATTTCATTGGAGTTTAAGGGGTGAAACTATGACAAAGGATGGAAAATATCGTATCCTATTCATGGAAGATGAACACATTATGAGAAGAATCTGGACAAGATATCTGGAGGAAATAGTACCAGATGATTATGCAAAGCTCCAGGTAGATTGGGCAATGGATGTTCTCACTGCAAGAGAGTGTATGAAAGTTCAGACACATGATCTTCTGGTGCTCGATATCCGAATCAATGGTAACAGTAGAGCTGGCTTGGATTTTCTCATTGAACTTCGTGACTCCGGAGTAACCACCCCAGTTGTTATTTACACTTGTGTTTCAGAAAGTTTCATACTCGAGGAACTACGAGGTAGAAATTGTATTACCATTATTCCTAAGAATGCTCATATGGGTGAGGTTCATAAAAGAATAATGAATGCTCTTGATCTAATCACTAACGGAGAACAGATGATGGACAAGGCCCAATCTATGGCTTCACGAATCGAGGCCTCCATTTCAGCAATTGAAAATGTTTTCCTACCGGATGATGAACAGATCTAAATGGTCGTTTTGCCTCCGATCAATGGTTTGGTTCGTTTGTCACCTACCGTATTGTGGATACCTGTGATGAATCGTTGGTTTTGAGCAGGTATCCTCTCTTTTTATTATGATCATTACATCCACATTACAGCATCGGAGGCAATATGAGTAATCTAGTATTAGCGGTAGATACTGGTTTGAATAACATGGGATTTGCGATATTCGATTGGGACACCAAGGAAATCGTTGACTTTGGTTATCTGAATCTTAAGAAACGGAAGAAAGATCGTAAACCATACTATGATCATTACACAATTCATTTCGAGAACCTAGAGATCGATAAAGAGGTTGAATTAGGAGTCTCGAGAATGACACCTGAGATTATCATCAGAATGATTCGCCGATGGATCTCTACAGTCAAAAAGCACTATGCTAATATCACAAGAGTATATATTGATGACTACATTTATACCTTAGGTAGGAAAGTTCTCTCACAACTAGCTGAACTCAATGGTCTCTACTTCTCACTCTTCCACCTCTACTTTCCAGGAGTGAAACTGATTAAGGTAGGACCATCAGCTAAGAGTAGACATATAGGAGCTATGATTCCCAAAGAGTTTTCATCCAAATCAAAGAAGTATCAGTTAAGGGATAAGAAACTCAGAAAAGAGATCATGGTTAAGCAGGTTGTTAAGATCATCCTTTCATCAGAGTATGACATAGACCCTGATGAATTTCCTCATGATACAGCAGATGCCATAGCCTTAGGTTACTATGCTGTACACAAGGATCCACCTGGTATCGGGGTTGGAAAGAAGAGAAAAAAGAAGAAGCGTAGGAAACGGCAGATAAAAATATAACCGCTATTCCTATCGCCCCAGAAATTCGGTAGGTATTAAAAATTACCATTATCATGGGGGTGATATGTTAAACATTATGAATGAAACATCCAATGGTTCTATCAGAACTGCTGTTTTTATTGAATCTGGTTATGATGATTTGTATGATGACTATGTAGACTACAAATTCTTTCTAAAACTTCTCAAAGTATGTTCCATCAATTGTAATCTACAGTTTGAGATTGAACGTTTTGATACAATATATGAAGCTACCGATTCCCACCCTAACCTATTAATTATCTCAACAGCTATGACCCATGAGATGAATTTTAGTAAGGATGAGGTTAAGGCAGATCTATTTATTCTAGATCAGTTTATCATGCTAAATCCCAGATCATTAGTGCTTATGTATTCCACCACACTTTATAATATGTATCTCCAATTATTTTCACACCATACGAATCTAGTGATGGGAATGCCTAATGAAAGTAATCAACTTACCTGGTCAAAAATCATAAAAGAATGGTTTACACCAGAATGAAACATAAAATGGAGGTGACACAATGAGAGGGAACGAAAAGAAATTTTGGCCGGTTCTAATGGAATTTGAGGGATACTGGAGTAATGATCCTGATGATCCAGGTGGCACAACAATGTATGGCGTTTCATCACGAGCGTATCCTCAGTATGCTGAACAGATTAAGAATAAAACCTTGAGGATGTCAACAGTATTCGAGGAGGTATACATGCCACGATGGCAAAAGGCCAAATGCTCAGAGTTACCATCAGGGTTAGATATCTGTGTAATGGACTTTGCCTACAATGCATCACCACATACATCCATTCGTCTCATGCAACAATGTCTCAACATTAAGTATGACCTTCAGCTAAGAATGGATGGACTCATAGGTCCCATTACACTTAAGGCGGTAGAAGATTGTTTGGGAGGAGAGGATCATTACAGCAATGTTGTTGTAGAAAGATTTGCAGCCTTCTTTAATGACATGAGAGATAAATACAACATTGCTCTCGTACGGAAGAGGATATGGACCTATAGTATCTACTACGGAGTTAGTAATCGAATCAACAAATTGAATCTTATCTATCTTCCCAAGTTCGTAAAGGAGGGGAAGGAATGAAATTTCTTAACAATAGACGAGGGCATGGAATCTTCATTAGTCCGAAGGATCTAGTTGTAGGAATTGTGAAAGCGCCATTTAGTTCTTTGAAGTGGGCCATTAAGAAAAGAGCTACCATGCGGAAATGCAACAATTGTGGCAAATGGAACTTTAGGAAAGGGTTAAAGGATAAACAGAAAGGAAGATGCATTAGATGCAAATATTACATGGGACGGAGGTGACACAAGGAATCATAAGTAAACCATTAGATTACATACATAAACGGAGGTGAACACAATGGAATGGCTATCATCAGAGGCCGTTAGTCTCGTACTGAACTGGTTGATCAAAACAGCTATTATTGTTCTTCTTCCCATGATCTCCTCAAAGGTGAAGAAATACGTTGATACCTATGAGAAAGATATGGAAGCGAAGAAAGCTGCCGCAGAGGCACAGGGTGAGAAGATACAGTACTACGAAACCAAGCTGGACCTGGCTGAACTAATCGAAACTTTGGTCATGTCAGCAGAACAAACATTGGTTAAGGAGTACAAGAAAGCCCAGGCACCTGATAGCGATGGTGGTGCTAAGGTAACCGATGCAGAGAAGAAGGTCATCAAACAGAATGTTATCAGCGAGGCCAAGAGAATTCTTGGTAAGGAAAAGATGGATCTCCTTGATAAGTTCATGGGTGATACCGGTGCATACATTGAGCATCTAGTGGAACAGAATGTGTTCAAGGTGAACAACATCGGTAACTGATTCAGGTCGTACATACGTTACGATATTTTGGAGCATGGTTATGGGATAGAGTTCATTCTCTATCCCATTTCCGTTGATAGGAGGTATGATGACAATAATTGAACTCGAATGGAGTCTCAAAACCATTGCTTACATTCTTATGGGTGGAACCATTCTTGTCTCAGCGATGGTAGTAATTCAAATGATCTCAATGTGGATGACCACCAGGAAATTAAAGAGAAGGAGAAAAGGGGATAAAATAAAGGGTCAAATTTTTCCCTATATGGGTCGTTGAGATTTAAGTTAAGGATTTCCACTGGTAAACCTAACAAATGAAATCTTGGTACTGTTTTGTCATTCTGGCAAGGGGGGTTTGAATGGAATTAATTGGTGATCTATTAAATGATGTACTTGTGAATTACTTCAATCTAATTGTACTACTGATATTTACACAATTCATAAGAGTAGCGACAAAAGCGATGAAGAGAGCAGATGAAAGTGGAGCTACTAAATACTATACTGCTACCGAACTTGTAATGTACAAAAGGTTAAAGCATTGGTGTAGTGCAACGGGTGATTATATTACGAACCATAGATACGAAATGAAGACAAGGGGATTAGGTGCCTTTGGAAAATATCTGAAGAGATCATTGAGACGTGAAATGAGTTTGGAGATGAGTGATCGTATTACATCACACCTTGAGAACAGAATCCTAACCAAACTACACAAAAAAGAAGGCTTACAACTTGGGAATGTCGTAAGCCCCTTTGGAACTGAATATGGAAAGAAGAGTGTTTCATTCACCTTTAGATTCTAATCATCATCACTAACTTCACATTTGGCCTGTAAGCTTTCTATCTCGAGCTGACTCTTGAGAAAATTCATTAACCCCCGGTGACTCAACTTTCCGTTACTTCTACGTGTTATTTCCTGGTACCTTGAGAAGTTGTCCACAATCAGATATACTTCACTCTTGAACTTCTCGAAATCAGCGGTGGAGACAACGTAGTAATCCAATTGTCTCTTAACATCTTCCAGGTTAATTTCCACCTCTCGAATCTTACCCTCTAAGTAAAAGACTCTTCGGGTAGTTAGAAAGATATGGAGAGCAAGAAGAATGTAAAGGATAGGGATCGCATTGTCCACCATGAAATGAAAACCTACCCGGATAAAGTTCATGATTCCTCCTACATGTACTCGAGATGAATATCTCGTGGGATTACTTCCATTAGCGCTCTCATGTCATTGTCTGTGAGATACCCCACGACTTTCAGTGCTAGGTCTGGTGCTGGAGAATATTCTATCCACTCTGTTTCTCCAGTTTTGGGATTGGGGATTCCGATCTTATCAGATTCTGCATTTCGTTCTAGTGGGGGATCTATTCCCTTGAAGGTCCCCTCCATATTTTCAACTGACATAATCATGATGATCGGAATCCCTTCCTTGTCTTTTGTTTTGTGAAAGTGAAAATTCCTGTTCAGTAGGTGTTCATTGTTCTCCATTATTCCTCCTTAACTTTTTGAATCGTTTAGAACATCGTACACAACGTTGGAGTAGATCCTGTAGTGAAGATTCAACATCAACCTTTGATTCCTGAACGAAGTAGCTATATTTTATCGTGACCATATCAGGAATTTCTTCGAGTGGAGAATAGTGATTATAACCACGACGAATCATTTCAGCAACAATTCGATCATGGCGTTTCTTGATGTCCCTAAACTGAAGACAATTATTACGGACATAGCCATCGAGACTGAGTCCTTTCATAATCATACCTCGTAGAGCATGCATCTCTCTATGCTCACCCAACAGATGTTGTCTACACATTATCTTTGGATCTACCATCCACATTCTCATGAGAACCTCCTTATATACTATAAAAAGGCTATTTTCTTCTATTCTCGACTAGAAGAGCAATACGTCTAAGGATCCTTAATTTCTCACTAACACTCCGTGCTTTGTTCAGATTAGCAAGTTCCTTTGCGGGGACTGCTATGGCTTCATTGGCTGGAATGCGTAGGGTGAATTCAAGGTCCTTACCTTTTGTTGTCCAGTGGAAGAAAATCCGACCTCTAACCTTCAAGGCAGATAGCCACATCATTACATTAGATAAAGCTTCTGGTATTCTACTCATGTTCATTAAAATTGTACAGCTTCGGCTACTTCGATATCAATTTTACACTTTTTATGAACCCGCTCTAATGCGATACTCACCATCTCTCCAGCGACCGTGACATCTTGAATACTGTCATAAACCCCGAATCCCATTCTGTCAATCTGTACTCCAGAAGGATGCTCATCCTGTTTTAAGTACAAGACCACGTAAGCAGAATATCTAACCTTTTTCTCAAGGTTATTGGGTTTCTTAAACGTTTCTACTCTAGTCATACATTTTCTGCCATCACCAAACTTCTGCTGAAACCTTTCGAACATCGAAATGATGTTTGGAATAATGGTCTTCTCCACAGACTCCTTGTCCATTTGATACCTTTTTAGCAATGCCTCTAGGGTATCCGAGATGGGTACAATAACTAGCGTATCCTCCTCAGGTGGAGGAACTACCTTAACTCCTTCCACATCTGACGTGGAGGGTGTAGTTACCATCTCTTCCATACTCTGTATCTTTTTCTCGATCATTTTCTTTACATCAACAGGAATGGAGTCTGACCTTTGTAGACTTTCCTTCAATGCTTCAAGAGTTGTATTTAATCTCGTCTGGATAAACTCTTGATCAATCTCTGGTTCATCATCGTCAATGATGTCATCGTTCTGAACCCCATTTTCTGCCATATGAATTCTGAAGTACTCTTCGAGATCAATGGTCATTCTGACACCATTCTTCTCATCTGTAGCCAGTGCCTTGAGGAGAATGGCATAGTTCATCTGGTCATCAACCCTTCCAAATAAACCTTCACTTTCTACCCTACCAGTATTGGTGAACTTAAGGATCGCAAGCATATGCTTCATAGCATAAACACCCCAGACCTTATAGGGAGAGATATTCAACAATGAAGCAATCAACTTAAAGTTTAGAAGAGCATCATACTCCTTCATACCTGCTGTGTAGTCAGCATTCTTTCGTTTCATAACATCAAGTGCACCACCGAATGTTTCCTCCGCCAATTGAATGAGTTGGGTATCATTCATCTTTCTTTTCCTCCTTAGCTCCTTTAATAGCACCTATGAATTTATCAATTCCTTCAGTGACTGACACATCAACATGCTCTACCTTGGTTTTCTTGTTCTTATCAAAGGGGTAGGGAATACGATGAACTGCCATTTCCACCTTTGTTTGGAATCCCATAAGAACCAATTTCTCTTCTAGCTCGCCGTTGATCATAGAAATATCAGAGTCCTGATCGGGGAGAACATAGCCCCTCTCTGCAGCTTTCTGTTTGAATATCTCTTGAACGATGGCCTTAAAGATGTTATCTTTATCGATCATCTGTAGACAAAGACCTAATTCTACTTTATCACGATCACCCTGAGACTTAACGATCGGTGGATTCTCAATTAGTGGTCTCTGAATCTCTACTCGGCAACAATGCTCTAACCTTTTGTACTTATCCTCCGTGGTATGCCCATCCCAATCATTCTCTCTGTACCCCAGATGGGAGAAGAGAAGCATTTCAGAATCATGGATGTGCCAACTCATTTGACCACCAGGACCATCAACCACAACAATGTTCATCCAGTCCTGTTCCCAGGAAAGATCATCTTCGGGGTGCTTAGTAAGATATGATGGGTAGATGAAGGTGAGGAATTGAACCATTAAATTCCTTTCCTTGTAGGCCTGGTTCTTTGAGGCCTCAAGATCTTTCACCTGGAATTCTAACTCGGAAACATGGCTGATTGTTGATTGGAGTCGTTGGAGAAGTTCATCTCTTATAGCATCTGATCCCACATCAAATTCATTGTTAGTAGACCCAAGCATCTTGACACCATTTTCATAGAATACATATGTGACATTACTCATTGAGACAGACCCCCCTTGCATCTTCGATTTGTTCTTCTGTGTATCCATAGGTATTCTGAAGTAGGCAGTTTACTACCGGATACCAGGCTGGTTTGTTTACTAGCTTATTCAATAGCATTGACATCAACTCTCTAAACTGAGGATGAGCTTTCTTGTTGAATAATCTCATGTGGAATAAATATGCCCATTCTCTAAGATTGGTTTTAACAGCTATCCTGGTAGCCAATGACATTGGTAGGATATCTCTTGCTTTCTGTGGTGGGATACCTTCGTTAACCATCTTCTTGTATGTATATGCTATGTCATCCAGAATCTTTAACATATACATTGGGTAATCCCCGCGGATAATAGGAATCTTACCCTTCATCTTCTTGTCGAAATTGATGTATCTCGTACTCTCTTGCAGGAAGGAACATAGGCGATGTCGGACAAGTTCATGGGATACTCCACGGTTCGTAGTAAACATTACGGTCATATCCATGAACTCAAAGGCTGCCTGGTGGTTCAAACGTGTCATTTTATCCATGAGAGCCACGTAAGAATCGTCGGAGATTCTTTCTTCCGAGCGGTGTGATAACCTAGCTACAAACTCCGAGTTTCTGATATTCTTTAGTACGGGCTGTTCGATGATCCTGACATCTTGCGGAATCATTTCTATATTTTCGTACATGATCAGCTATCCTCCTCTGAAACTTTGCGTAGGGATAAGTAGAACCTATCACCCAGTTTTAATGTTTTATTGAAGAATCCACCATCAAATTTACCCGAGCCTCCAAAACTTGCCCCATTGATAAATGTACACCCGTAAACAGTTCTCTGGTCTCCAGCCGGTGTTCTCTTCTCCCCCATCGTTTCAACTCTCAGATATACGAAGATTTCTGTATCACCAGGTTTCTCAAAACTTAAAACTACCTCAATCTGATCATTCATCTCCAGATACAGGCCTTTAATATCCTTCTGAACCATAGAGAGTTTATGGATTGGCTTAGTAACTGAACGGAGGTAATACGTTCTATGTGGTTTCTCAGGGTACTTCACTTTGGTTACTACAAAAACCTCAGCCTTTACTCTGAAACTCTGGCCAACTAATAAAAAGAAAATGAGCAGCAAAAAGTAAGTAAACTTTCTCATTGGTGACCCCCATTGGATGGAATCTCATTGGTACCATGAATACTGAGACCGGTTGTAGTTTTGTAGAACTGTTCAGTGGCCTTCTTAGAAACTTGATTGTTGGAAGAGATTACGAACCAGGAATTAATCTCCTGCGTGTGAGCTTCGTGTACCCACGGTACATAAGTCTTTTGAAAAGCTAGGTTTCCTCTGACCAAGACTGGGTTAGCCATCAACCTTACCATTGATCCCGTAATAATGAAGATTGAATTGAGCCCTTCCTTAGGTACCTTCCAGTACCCCTTGGCTAGAACTTCTTCCCCAGTCACCAGTTTCAGTGCCCAGAGTTCCTCATTACATTCCTTAGCTAGGTCTTCCTTTGTGAGAAGATCATCTGTGTTCTCTGTGTCATTAATGTCTTTGGGTTCCTTTACCTTAGTCATGTCATCCATAGTGTTCCTCCTGTTATTTTTTATAGTTTAATGGGTTACCACCCCTTTTGGGCCTCATCATATCCATCAATCCTGTGGTCTTTGACCTTCCTTGGTTTAGCATCATTCTGTAGAGATCCTTCCTAGCCTGTGGACTCATGTTCATTCTACTCTGTTTCTGTATTAAAAGATTTGCTACAGCTCCAGTTACTCCATCAGAAAGGTCCTTACTGCCTCCATCGGGATGATCAATCTTTGCATCTGTCATCAACTCTAGTAACTCTTTTTCCTCCTTCCATAGCATTCTATTCTTCACTTTCTTTACTAATCCCATATAGACCCATGTCCTGTAGATTGTATGATGTGACATCGTTCTATCCACGGATAACTCTCTGTTTGGAATATTAGCTACTGTTAACAACTGTCGTAGGTCACGAGATTGATAACCATCAGTAGTTACCTCGATGAAGTGTATTCCAATATCATCACGGAGGAAGAAGAGAAAGTCACGAATCTTAAATAGGGGAATCTCATCTTTAGCTTGAATACCTAGAGCAAAGGGAACTAGAACTATAGGTACATGTACTTCATTTGGTTTCTTCTCATCCACAGGACTATCGCTTTCTTGATCTAGAGTTGTTTTTAGTAATCTTAACTTCTCTTCCTCATCTGGAGAAACAGTTAGGTGCTTGAATGATTCCACCATAGCAGCACCAATGCCCAATCTATCCCCAGTCAAACCAACATCAATATGTACTGTCATAGCTTGTCCACGGAGTTTCATCAGTTCCTTAATATTAAAACATGATGCTACCTGAATTGCATCATAGAGAGAAAGTTCTAGAATATCTCTATTGATAGGACGTTCTGTGAAAGAAGCCTTGAGGAGTTTTCTATTTCTAAAGAATCTGGTCCTCATCCTGTTTACACTAACACCAGCTATCTCAGCAAGGGCGGATAGAGCATCTAGTTCAAATGCTGGAAGATACTCTACAGGGATTTCATATGATTTGATTCCATCAACATCAGGAATTTCTTTCTTCTTCTTTACTATCATGGGATCCATGAATGGAGAAACTGCTACATGGAATGTATCCCCACATAGTTTCTTTTTGGATCTTGCTACCCAAACTGGGAAATCAAAAACGATAACATGTTTCTTATCTTTTACCTTCTCGATATAATCCTCAAGGAAATTGTCTTTCTCTTGTCTGGATGAAATGAGAAAGAGCTTAATGTACCTAAGGAAGGGTTGATCAGGGTCATCAAAAAATCTTGATTTCATTCTCCGTATGATAGCTTTATACATTTTCAATGCCCGCTTCTGTGTGAAGAGAGCCTTTCTTTGTTTCTTGTCTGTATCAGATTCATTCACCTCATCCATCATTCCGCTAATGACATTCTTACCAACAGCCCCGAAACCTTTAGCAAACATAGAACCGGGAGCTAGTAGAATATTCTTAGGGAAGATGGGTTTTGGGTATTTCGTATTCTTCGAAAACCTAACCCCTAGATCCCTAAAAACAGGAGCTTCATGTATAAGGTTCCCTAGGGCCAGAATGTTTCCTTCTTCACTGGCATCCATTGTTACATTGAAGAATAGGTAGAAGATAGGTTGACCTCTGATCATATCAAAGGTATCATGTGGATCTTCTAATAATAAAAGTTTGTAGAGTATGAAAGATGATCCTATTATAGCTAGAGTGGACTTCCCCGAACCAATAGCTCCAGTAGCAATAACCTCAATGAGGTCTTTACCACGCTTTTTACTGAAGATAGTTTTCAAAGCTTTTCGCCAAACAGGAAATATATGTTTCCCTTGTTTGGTACTTCTACCTATGAAATAATCTTCCGAGAAGTATTCTTCAATTTCTACATTAGGGACCAATCTTTGGTAACCCTTCTTACTCTTGATTATATACATGTTATCATTCCTTATAAAAGTTTTCGTGGAGATTTAACCTTTTGGGATTCTACTATAATGGTAAACAAATTCAATAGCGGTACCAAATTTTCATCCTGGCACCTATGATTTAGTTAGAAATATATCCCCACTTATCTCTTTTCTTTGATTTGGTGAATAGATGGTCATATTCAAAATCATTGCGATGTGAGATAATGAAGAGTTGAGTTAAGTACTTTTTGGTAACATACTGGATGAGGTTCACCGCTCTAGGAAAAGTTTTCTTATCTAGGGTATTAAAGAGCTCATCCATTATAAGTACTCTGTTTCCTGTAATAATGTTCAGTGATGTAGCAAAGATAAAGATTACAATTTCTATCTCGCTATTGGCTCCACTCATCTCATCAAACTCAATCTTCTCTCCTCTGCTGTTTTCTAAATAGAGTTGACCATCAATAAGATGTATAGAGCTATTACCCTCATATGCTACCAACATGAATTCGTTCATCATATTAACGAGGTTGGCTTTCATTGTATCATTAATTACCTTGATGGTACTTGATAGCGATTGCACCGAGGTTTCAAGCTCATTGATGTTAGACTCCTCTATCCGACGTTGAATCTTTCTGTGGGCATATAACTCGTCCTTTATAGAACTAATTATGGCAGAGTTGGGACTCATTCTTTCGCGGAGCTTGGATCTTTTTTGACGAAGAGGAAGGGTATCAAGGTTCTTTTTAAGTTGTGTTTTCGTAATTTCTGGTAGGTCATCCCTTGTGATCATTTTCTTGAGAGCTTCATTAATTTGATCATTGACCTTTTCCCATTCTTCCTCCTTCTCCTCTAACTGTGCCAGATCTTGTTTAATTGCTTTTGCTACCTTCTTTAGGTTTACTGTTGAGTGACAAAGTGGACAGGTGTTCTCTGAGTCATAGGATTTTGTGAAATTCAGAATCTTACTCTTGGCTTTCATTAGGTGATTGATAGCGCCAATTTCTTTTTGGACATCTTCCAACTTATTTTCTAGCTCCTCGATCATTTCAGGTTTTACAACTTCTTTCCCTTCAGTTTGTTTTCGATAGAACTTAATCTTAGCCTGAAGTTTATCTAGTGTACTGATTTTCTGATCTAGTTTGTTTAGAGCCACAGTATACTTTTCTCTCTTTTCTTTTGCCTCATCTAGTTCAATTCGTTTTTCTTCAGGATCAAATTCAAAGTACCACTCTGGAATATCTTTTCTGAACTTCCGTATGTGGGATTCTCCCTCTTTAACAAATTGACTGATACAGTCCAGGTCAAAGAGTTCTAAAAGAAATTGATCTTTTTTCATTTTCTGTTCTACTAACCAGGTGTTAACCTTAGTATAGTAGATAAAGCCAAAGAGTTTGAAGAAGTGGAATCTTTGTTTAGCGAGACCATTGATTACTTTCGTACTGGATGAATAGGGCTCATCCATTGAATCGATCCATAAGGAAGCATCAGATGATTTTTTCCGGTTGTAGAATGTTCGTTGAATCTTGTAGTGATGGTGGTCATGTTCAAACTCTAGCATTAATTCACAGAGCTTTTGATCATGACGAATGAGATTTTTCTTCACACCACCATAGATTGCAAACATTATAGCCTGAAAAATTGATGTCTTCCCTATCTTGTTGTCACCTACAATCAATGTCACACCATCTTTCAATTTCATTGAGAGGGTTGAAATTGATTTCAGATTCTTTATCTTCAAACTCAATAGCTTCATTTATATGACCTTTTACTTTGCTACCTCGGGAAAGTACCCTTCCACCATGTAGCGTATGTAGTTAGGTAGATAACCTAGATACTGCTGGCGATACTCGTAGATGCACGTAAGAACTACCATCTCTGTAAGGGCATCTTGTTTTAGTACCTCTCTAATAAGAGCATTTTTCCACTTGGATTGAAAGGTAGTCTTACGGTTGGAGTTACCTGTTCTGGTTAGATCAAGCTTTATAATCTTACTCTTGTAGGTAACTCCAGGGTCAGCATTCTTATTCAGATCTCTGGCTGTTTTGATATTCTTCAAACCAAATTCTTCTAACAGCCTCTGGGGGAAGGTGTTGATTGAGATGTTAAATGAGGGAGCCAGCTCACCGAAGGCTTCACTCATACCCCTGAGAAAGAAGGAATGTGTGCTTTCTTTGATGTTATTAGGCACCAGGATATTACACCAATTTACCCAGGTGTTGCTTTCTTCTTCTGTCATAGCTCTCCAATTTTCATCCTGAGCTAATGCTTCCTGAGCTTCCTTTAGTCTCGTAATTGCTTCCTCTTGCTTTTCTTTGGTCAAGGCGGATGGATTATTCCCCTCTAGTTTTTCTTGATTAATGGTTTCATTTATAGCCCTATCAAGTAGTTGCTTTTGAAGTTTATCTGTGGACATGACGCCTTGGCCTCCTTTCTCTTAGTTTACAACTTCGTTTGAAAGTCTCGAATTTCTTGAATATCTTTTCACCCACCTCTGTTTCACAAAAGTCAGCTCGATGATCCTTCCCTATTCCGGTTGAGATTAAAACCTCTATTAACTCCAGACATGATTTCACTTTGGCATAGAAGGCATCTGAGAAGTTGTAGCGATCGTTCCTAACTATTTCAAGAAACTCGATAGGATTGTTATTGAATTGAATAGATCTAGCATACCAATCTATACACATTTCAATAACATCCAACTGGGTCATGTCTGTTTCATACCTGTTACCCGGAAAGTGTTCTGGATGATGTCGATTTCTTTGATAGTGGAGTCTCACGGCCTTTCGTTTTTCTGGACCCATTGCTTTCCAAGGATCGATCTTTACTCCCTTGTCATCATCACCCATCTGAGCAATGGTTCTGGTGTCAGAACACATTCCTAGGTATTCATCCTTTTCGAACTTACTTGCATCATGCTCTGCTGCTCTCTTCCCTATAGCTAGAGCTAGACCTACCTCGTTGTTATTAAGGTAGAAGTGAATAAGATGGTCTGCTACGTGCTGAACTGCTTTTCTGTGGGAAAGAATATCTTCCATCTGTGTAAGATGAGATACTCGTTGTTCAGTTAGTACGTTTTTTCTTCTTCTCTGTTGCAATCCTTCCCTCAATTCCTTGTTCATCTGGATACACCTCCTGGATTCTTTCTCTTAGTTTGTTTAAGATAACTATCTTTCTTTGCCTAATCGCCTCTTTGGTTACTCCATAAATATATGCTAACTCTTTAAGAGATTTGTTTTCAAAGAAGTATTTTTCTACTAGATATCTTTCACTCTTGGTTAGGATTGAGAATCCTACTCTTAACAAATTTTCCTGGTCTACTTTGGTTTCAATCTGTTCAAAACTGTCTGCTTCGTAGCTAGCGGGAAAGTTAATAAAATCAATTTCATCAAACTTCATGGGGATAATGGTTTTCTGATAAACTTTACTTCGTTTATAGTGTTCTTTACGACCATTCTGTTGAAGGAATCTTTTCATTTTCCTCCGAACATAGTAGTAGGCTATTGTGGTAAAAGCTCCCTTCTCGGGATTAAATTTCTCTAGGGCTAGTATAAGAGCTATTCTTCCCTCCTGCATAAAATCTTCTATAGACATAGCAGCATCTCCTTGAAATTTGTTAGCATAATATCGAGCCCATTTTAACAGAAAGAAATGATAGGCCTCAATCAATAGTTTTGAAACATGGTGGATATTCTTTCTCTCCTTATACTGCGATGCAATATCTGCCACCTGTTTTGGAGATAATCGTACTTTATACTTTTTAGCGTAGGGATCTCCCTTGATTCTCTCAGTCATCATCATTCTCATCCGGATCTACATATTGTTCTAATGAAGAAATCACAGCACTATAAAGACCTGGATTCACTTTCATTAAGAGGTCTTTGTCGACTAGAAATTTCTCGTATAATTCTTGTATGGTACCTTCTGGAAATATCTCAGCACTGGTATCAAACTCAATTCTAGAGCATCCATTCTCAGAAAGTAATCTACTAAGAGCATCATGAGAAACTGACTTAGAAGTAACTATCACCTTAACCAACTCACGGGGTGTTCTTTTTTCTCGCTTCTTTTGTTTCTTCTGCTCTTTTAGGAGATCCTTTACATCATCGTTATCATTAACCTCTACAATCTTCTGTTGTATCTGATGTTCAAATGAGCGGATCTTAATTTTGTTATCCGGTTTAATTACAGCGTAATAGTTCTTTCCTTCGTAGTCCCGATCAAATTCTATAGGAACATAACTACCAAGAATCATTCCTCCCTTGAACTTCTGGGGAGTATGGTAGTGTCCACTGATAATATACTTTGGTGACATCTTTCTAATTCTTCGAATTTGTTTAATATCAAAATGCCCTAGAACGATTCTACCCTTTACTTGCTTCTCTAGAAAGTTGTAGTCTAATTCTTTAGAAAATGGTATAATGTAAAGGTTATGGTTGGGGTGTGAGAATGTAGAACTAGGTGTAGTATGCCAGGTTAGAGTAGTGCTCATTTGGGGGAACAAGGTATGCATTACTTCAAAGATCGGTGTGAATTCTTTTGTTTTAGGTAGTTCGTGGTTACCCTGAATGAATGAGATATGGTCAACTACCCTACTCATCATCTTTATATAGTAGCTGAACATCTGGAGCGAATCGTTATTAAGTAGCCAGGAGTTGAAGAAATCTCCCAGACATATCACACTCTTACACTCATGTTCTTTAATCTTCTGCATCATTTCTACGATTCTACCCCTGAAAGCATATTGAGTAATCTCAACATGCATGTCTCCTACAATGAATACTCCTTGATTTTTTACCGAGTCCATAGAAATTAACTCCTATAATTTTGATACAATCTCTTTGAAGAGAAGGGTTGGTGATTTATACTTTAGGAAAAGCTCATCTGTTTTGAGTTTATCCCAATCTGTCCACCTAGACTCTAGAAGTTTTAACATAATGATCCTGGCTTTTCTCTGGTCAGGTGTTTGGTTTGTTGAGAGAAGGTAATCGATAGCAGCCACCTTAGACCAATCTTCTGCGATATCTCCACTTTCTGCAGCCTTCCCTTTCTTCTTAACTGCTCCTCTGTTAGCCTGTGAAATAGTCCAGAGCATGTAGTTGTAATAGTTAACTGAGTCTCTGAGCCCGTAGTAGAGCTGATTAATTCCAAATCTCTTATCACTCGAATTTCGAAGGGTAGTGAATAATCGATGAAACATAACCTCAATGTAATCTATACCAACCCAATGTGTGGGATTCCCTTTATCCTTATCATTCTGAAGATCCTGGTTAAGATTAGATAAACCAAAGGTGTATGATGGATAGTATTCGACCTTGAAGAAGTTGTTTCTTCCCTTATCTTTCTTTACCTTGGCTAACGCGATGGGATTAACAATGAGTTTGCTCTTCTCAAAGATATCTTCGAGAGACATCTCCAGGGTATAGAATCTAACATTGTATCCTTGGTGATAAGCTCTTAGGGCAGCATTGTACATGAGTGTTGTTTTGAAACGTTTAGCAATACCGAATAACAGTACGATCCTTCTACAAGCTAAGCCAAGATCTGTTCCATTAGAGAAGTATTGATCCAGAGTAGGCCACTTAGTTTTGATGCGGAAGTCTATCTCTTCTTTCCTACTCTTAAGTTCTTTTTCATAGGCTTTAACCTGCTCCATATCACTGAGGTCTAGAGATTGCCTAGCTCTTTTCTCATCACGAAATTCTTTGATTAAAGAATGTCCCTGCTCAAGGATTTGGAATCGTCTATCCAGATCATGACCTTCTAGCAATTGTTGGTTAGTATGGTTGATAATTAAAGATTGGAACTTTTCTTTTACGAAGGTAAGCAAGTAATCATCGGAATGTTTTCTGTACTTCTTGTACATCTTCCGCATTTTAACTATTACATAGTTCACTTCTAGTTCATCATCGTACCATTCCCAGGTTGAATAGTACTCCAGGAATTTTGTTTTGAGATCATGAAATTTCCTAGCATTACTCTTTCGAAGACTTTCTATGAACTCTGTTGTGAGAATTTCGGTTGGTAGTAATCTAATCTTGCTGATGTACTGACTGACCTTAATCTTTCTTCGCATCAGCAAAAATAGCACAACGATAAGTTTAACTTCTTCCATTGAGTTCTATTACTCCTTATTTTCGTTGAGGTATCTAAGTCTAGCTTGGGTTTCTTCAAGCTTCTTAGCAAATTGTTTTGGTGCTACTGATAGTTCTATGATTCTTCTGTAGGGTATAACAAGATGAATACCCTCTTCTCCTATCAGTTCTAATGTAAGACTATTGCTAGCTACTTGCATTAAAGCTCCTACATATTCTGCTTGATCATTTAATGTAATTAGAACGTGGCTCTTTAGGGGTATTTCTAGTGCTTTCATTACTACCTTAGGTAATATATTTGACTCTACTCCTGCACTAATAAGATGCATTGACCTAAACCAAATCTGGGCATGAGAGATATCTACCTTCCTCATCCGTTTGAGCTTAAAGTAAAACCCCCATTTCTCTTTTTGTTTTAGAATCTCATTTCTACCGACAGTTGAGTAGAAGTAAGGATAGGAATCTGAGTTAGCAATTATCAGCCCTATCTTTCTGAGTTTGATAGAGTAGATAAACTCATTAAACTTCTTTCGTGGTAGGTTTAGGATTCTATACAAGTATACTTTCATGTTTCACCCTCTCTAGGTTCGATTTAATGGATTTATTATTAAAAGGCTTAATATCACTATATTCTACCATAGTCTTAATTGGTTCATATCCTCCAAATTCATCTTCTCAATTTTCCAACCTTGTTGCTGGTAAATTCTTTTTCGTTTTATTCCATGGGTCCTGAAATGCTTATACTTGCTGTCATAAAAATCCACGATAAGCTTCTTAGAGATTGATTCATCGTCCCCCCTTATAATGCGCCCAGAGAATTGTATTACTGGAATTTTAGAACAGTATGGGGCGAAGAATACCAGGACATCTGCCTGATCAATATCTATACCGGCCTTGAGAACACCGGAAACTAAGGAGACCTGTACCTTATCATCTCTAAGGTCTTGCTGTCGTTTCATTCTTTCTTTGGGTTTCACTTTGCCATAGATGATATTAAGAGAGACGCCTTTCTTCGAAAGGTACTTTGCTACAGGCAGAAGGTGATTAGTTACTTTCTCAAAGATCACCACAAATTTCTTTTCTGGATACATTCTAATCAACCTGAGTAAACCTTTGTTTCGATGAGGATCCTTAGCCCAGAGGGTATACAATTTAGCGTATTTCATCCTAGGCATGTAATCGGGGTGAACCTTCTTATTTTCTATGATTAGAACCCTTGGGGGGTTTTCGTAGGCATCTGTGTATCGTAATTTGAAAACACTAGATGAAATATAAGACATGACCTGTAACAATTCTCCTCGATCATCAGGTAGGGTAGCTGTTGACCCTATGATTCCGCAGATTAGATATTTCACAGGCCACTTCATTACTGAACCTTTGATTTCTTCTAGGTGGACTTCATCTAGCAGTAAGAAGTGTATATCAATGGTAGTAATCTCTTCGAAATTCTTTCTGTAGAAGTCTACCATCGTTAGATTAACTTTTCCATGAACAACTCCAGTTGTGTTTAATTCTACTATCTCAGGGTACTCTAAATACTGTTCATACAGGGATCTACTCTCTACTACTAGAATCGATGTGGTTCCTGGAAAGATCTTTGTGAAATTAGCTAGGATGTAACTCTTGCCAATCCCTATGGGTATGTTTAGAACCTTTCGAGTCCAACCCCATTTTTCATGAAGAGCTAGAATCTTATTAACAGATTTCTTTTGTGCAGGCCTTAATGTTTTACAGAACTCTTTGTTCAACCTTAGTTTGTACTGACAGTGTTTAGGTAGTACAACATTAGTTTCAAATTCTGCTCCTGCTTTGTCTAGTGTTCTAACGATGAGATAGAATAAACCTGAGGGAAAGGTAGCATTCTTGAGCAAGGATCTCTTGCCATCCCAGTCTTCATACTTTTGTTTTCGCTTTGCAGCCTTTTCACGTGCTCTTTGATTAATGAAGTATAATCGATTCTTTGGTGTTTCTATGGTTAAAAGATTTTCAATAATAGTGTACCATTTCATGTCATCTAGAGATTCAATCTCAATGGCTGACCTTTCTTCACGAGGTCTATAGTGTATAATCATTAATCCCCCTGAGCCTGTTTTAATATGCTGTAGTATCGTTTCTTATTCTCTTCTTCAACATATTGCATAAAGTTAGCTACAGAACAGTATCTTGTGAAGTAGTATGCTTTACCTTGATACTCATTTGTAATAAACTCTGAGACAATATTGAGAAACAATTTATCAGCCTTGGGTATTCCAAATTCTTTTGAGAGTTGGATAATCTTCTTTACTAGTTCTACTCCTTGGGAGTCATGGTCTACGATAACATCTTGTGTCTGGAGATAGTCTATAGCTTTCGAATATTTTCGACTATACTTATAGTACTCTACGAAAGCAGTTTTGTTTACACTTGAGATAACCTGTGGGAGTCGTTTTGTTTTTCCTTTATATCTGCTCTTGATGAATTTAATAAAGGCTGTTAGAAGAACTTCGGTTTCTACATCTGGGAAATCCAACTGGAGCTCCCTTAGAAATTTAACTACGCGTCTACTACTATTCTTATTTAGAGCGTACAGGTGCCCATATAACTTTATAAAAAATTGAGCTATAAGGTGTCCACTGATATTTCCAGCTTTCAGGTTATGGCTTTTGGATTTGAAAGTAATGATAGCTTCATAGATCTCTTGGTCAGTATGTTCACTCTCTCCGGTGAGTCTCTTAATGAACCTACGGAGTTCACTTACAGTTAATAATACCTTGAAGTTTCTGAACTCGTTTTTCTTCTTGGAAGTACTCATCTGGATCTCCCCCTGGTAATCTAATACGTTTTATCTCATTACGGGGTAATAGATTTTGTAATTTCACCTTCAACTTCTTATCCTCATTATCTGTGATATCTCCGTCTAGCATAATGATGATACGCTTATCAGAGATGTATCGTTCAAATGTTAATAGACCCCGTGTTCCTAAACTCTTTCCTAACATAGCCATCGCATTGAAACCATTAACACATAGTCTAATAGCATCGAAAACACCTTCTACAAGGATAACATAGTTGACTCTGTTGTTGAATACAGCATTGAAGTTAAAGGGGAATTTGGATCCTGTTTGATTGAGGTATCCCTTCTTTCCCAGTATCTTTTTGAATAGGAAGATGGGTTTCTCACGGAAGAAGCTTGTGAAGTAGATTGCATCATCACACCAGTAGATTCCAAAGGCATTAACCATTCTGGTAATCTCTTGATTAGTAAACTTTCGATCTTTCTTTAAGTATGCAATCAACAGTGGATGAAAAAATGATTTCTCTGTGGTCCCAGAGTAGAAAGGTTTGGTTTCTTTTGTGTCGGTAGTCTTTTTCTTTGCATCCCAAGTTTTAGTATTCCACCTTATAAGTGCCTGGAGTGTAGGATAGTCTAAGATTCCTGAGGTATCACACTTGAAGCAATGAAACATGTACCTGTTTGATGGTAGCATCTTCTTTACTCGTAGTTTCTTATTCCGTTCTCTACAGAATGAGCAGTTAAGATAATAATTCTGGTTCTTCTTGCGAAGGATCTTATTTCGACGAAGCTCTTTCTCTAGGTCTCCAGTGTAGGCGGTGGGTGTGGTCATATTTAATTAACTCCAATGTAGGTTACATAAAAAAGAGGGGACTACTGAATGAGCCCCCTCCTTGTTCGTACTTGGTGTAGTATTATGGATTAGAGGTCATCGTCGTCGAGGTCGAGGTCATCATCATCATCTCCCTCTTCTTCTTCCTCTTCGTCCTCTTCTTCCTTGGCTTTCTTCTTTGACTTTTTGGATTTCTTTGACTTCTTCTTCTTGCTTTTCTTAGGTTTCTCCTCCTCCTCTTCCTCTTCGTCCTCCTCTTCATCTATATCGAGGTCATCATCATCTTCGTCTTCGTCCTCTTCTTCCTTGGCCTTCTTTTTGGATTTCTTGCTCTTCTTTGACTTCTTCTTGCTCTTGGGTTCATCTCCCTCTTCCATGTCTTCTGGGATCTCTCCGAGTCCGAGCTGTTCGATCAGTTTCTCGAGGTCTTCTTCGGAGTATTCCCTCTTCCGGATACTCTTGGTCCATTTGTATTTGATCCTGAGAACCGGTTCCCCCGTGGTGCGATGTTTGCCCACCTTGAGTTTCATGGTGCCGAGGGGTGCTGGGCACTCTGTCTCTTCGAGGATGTGCTTCAGGAGAACAGCTTCAACGATCTTGTAGGAACGGCGGATTTCACGTTTTGTCAGACCCTCGATATGGATATCCTTGAGTCTGGTCTTCTCGAACTTCTTCTTGTCCTTCTTCTTCTTGTCCTTTCCTTTGATCTTCTTGGCGTTCTCCTTCTTGCCCTTGGCCTTCTTTGCGGTTTCCTTCTTCTCTTTCTTCTTAGCCATTCTTTGCCTCCTGTTAAGGTAGTTTGTTTTGGTTCATATATGAACCTATTTAATTAAACTAATGCCTCCTTTCAATTTATTATTATATGCCTTCTATAGCCTTCTTATGTGGTGGTTTCATAAATTAAAAGGCTTGCTCATACGGTTAACACTCGAGGATTTTTTCAATTTTCTTTAGTTTAGCATCACTAACACCAGGCTCCATAAGTGCTTGTATTATCTTGGATTTCCTGAATGGTACTATGGTTGGATTACCATCGTATCCTAACAATCTGGGATCCCCAGGGAGTTGCCCCTGTTTCATTTGGGTACGTCTATCCAGTAGATTCATGACTTTGATAAGAGTCTCTAGAATAAGCTCGATTTCTTTCAAACGGGTTTTGGTTAGGCTACGATGATAGCGAAGTTTAGTAAGGTCATCAAGGTTATCAATAACCTGAAGGTTAATGGTTTTTTCTACCCTCTGGAGTAACTCGGTAGTTTTAGATTTGAATAACTGAGCCATGATGAGGGAGAAGAGTTGTACTGTTTTCTTCTTCCCCTTGGTGGCTACATCATCCATCTCAGATATTTCCTCAGGTTCCTCTTCATCTGCTAATGTGCAGAATGTTTGATAGAATTGATACGCCACCAATTTTATATCTTTGACTCCAAAGGTTTTCTCAATGAATTCCATTTTTCCTTCTAATTCAATGGATCCCTTTTCTAACTCACGAGTCATCTCTTCCTGAACCTTCTGAGTATGCCGCCGCTCTCTATACCTTCTGGCCCTCTTGGCTTTTTCTTTCTTCGTAGGTTTCTTTCTAACTCGTTTCTTCTTAGTCTTCTTTGGTTCTTCAGTTACCTCATCCTTCTTCTTCTTCCGCTTCGTAGATTTTTTCTTTTCCTTAGTTTTAGTTTTAGGCATGAGTTCCTCCTATGCTATCTCTTTATATTTCTGTTTTTCCTTAGCTACAAACTTCTTCAGATCACCGTACATCTCTCCCCAGACTGGGCCCACCTCAATACCATAGTCTAGCGGAACTGTAAATTCTGACTTAAAGTATTTCTTAAGTGGCGGATTAGGCATTACATGATCTACAATCTTATGTAGCTTAAGGATGTCATCAAGGTGTACATCATACAGGATAGAGTCATGGACGGTAGTAAACTCATGGGCTCTTAGTTTATACCGATGAATATACTTATCGATCAGGACCGCTGAGAACAAAGCAAAGTCACTGGCGGTAGCCTGTATCGGAGAATTAACAGCTTTTCTTTCAGATTCGGCAGCTAGGTTCTTAGCTTCACTATTAATGTTTGGTAGGTGTCTTCGTCTCCCAAGAACATTATCGATGTACTTATGTCGTCGTACAAATTTAATACAACGCTCAATGTAATCTCTGATCTCAGGGAATTTTCTGTAGAACATCTCAATGAACTCAATAGCTTCCTCTCTGGAAACAATTTCTCCAACATCAGGATCAGATAGGTTCTCAGCTAGTGTATCTGGACCAACTCCATAGACAATACCGAAAACTATCGTTTTAGCTCTCTTTCTCCACTTCTTCCATTTGATATGTAAATCAGTTCCTTCCAGGTCTTTATTATAGTAGATCTTTTCAGCTTCCTTAAATGGAACACCATACATCTCTGAAGCTACGAATAGATGGATGTCGAATCCCTGTGTGAAAGCTTCGATCAAAGTTTTGGATTGAGAGAAGTGGGCAAGGACCCTTAATTCAGCTTGAGAGTAGTCCACCTCAACAATGTACCATTTTTTATGACTGGGAATGAATAACTTCTTTATTTCGCTATTGGTTGTGGTCCTGGGAATATTCTGTAGATTTGGCCTAGCAGAACTCAATCTCCCAGTTACTGTTCCAACGAGCTTGAAGGTTCCATGTATTCTATTATTCTTGTCGAGAAGAACCTGAATGCCAATGACGAAGTTCTTGTGGAGATGTTTAACTCTACTATATTTGTTATAGAGCTTGATGAACTTTGCTGTATACTTCCTTTGGTCCTTCGTATACTTTCTATCACAACACTGAAATAGCTCTCCCTTGTTCAGAAGGATACCCCATTTTTCAAATGCATCCTTTCCTGTACTAGGACTTTTCTTTTTCTTTCCTCCACCTTTTTTCTTACTCTTCGTATAATGAACTATTGGTAGCTTCAGCTTCTCAAAGCAGAGGACCTTTTTCTGTGGAGACGAATTGAAGTTAATTCCTTTAGCATACTTCTTATCATCAAAAATACGATAAAGGTAACCTCGGAGTTTCTTTTCGTAGTCATCTCTTTCTGCACTCATCTTTTCATCTAATTCTAAGAGATAGTTTACATTTATCTTCGCTCCACGATACTCTACCCGAGTCATTAATTTCAACGCCGGTTCGTATAGTTTGAAGTATAATCTTCGTAGCTTCTTGTTCTTCTTTTCTTCGAACTCCTTAAGGAAGATCCTAGCTATCCGTCCAGTGTAGATAGCATCGTTCATACAGTAATCAGGGTCATCAAAGGGGTTTCCCTTATCCACATCAACCTTAGATTCCTTTTGTTTTTGTTTCTTCTCTTCCTTGCTGAGTTCTTTATTTCGTTTCTTTCGATCTTCTTTAGCTTCCTCACCTTTGGAAACCTTGTATTCTAACGCCTCTGGAAAGTAGAAACCCAATAGGTTCTCTAATGAATGCTTACCATACCTTCCGAATCTTTCTTCATTCAGGACATATGACATTATCATAGTATCTAAAATTTTGCTTTTGAGTCCACGTTTGGGGAAACCATAATTGAAGAGGTGTTTCATATCATACTTAAAATTTTGACCTATTAGATACTTACAGTATCCACCCATGCTATCTAACAGTACTGGTATGATTCTATCTGCTGTTAACCCTTTTCGAAACTTAAAACGTTTTATGTCAAGCATGAAATTATACTCTTCATCCAGTTCGCTATTGTAGAATGACATACCCAAGAGCATTACAGCTTTCCCAGATGCAAAATCAAATGAACTAGTTTCTACATCCCAGGATGATTGATCTGGTTGTTTTCTTTCAAGAAAGGTTATCATCTTGTTAAACGATTTCTTATTATCTACCATGGTGTAATCTAATTCCTCTTTTTCCAGATCACCATCTACATACCTCTTCATTAACTCGAGATCTTTGATAAACATCTGAAGTACATTTGGGTTTCTGAATACGTAGCTTTGGTGAAAAACAGGTACAAACTTATACTCTTTCTCGTTGATCTCTTGTGTATGAATCCTACCCCTTTTTGATTCTACCTTTGTAGCCCCACCTAGGATACCATTAAGAGCAGCTCTTCCTAGTAGAACAACTATCTTAGGATCAACTTCTTCTATCTCTTGTTTAGCGTAATCGCTACAAGAGACAGCAATGTCTTTTAGTTTTTTGTCCTCAACATCATATTTGTTGGGAATATAACATTTGACGATGTTTGTGAAGTAGAAGGGAGAATGTTTTGATTTGATATCCTCCACAGGGATAGAGAAGAGTTCTGAGAGGATCTCAAATAAGAATTGTGAAGAACGACCCGAAAAGATTTCATTCACAGCTTTCGCATCGTTCGAGGGAGTTTCAGCAATGAACATGATGTCTGCTTTAGGATTTCCTATACCACGAATAGGATTGAAGTTAGCAGGATACATTAAGCACTGCTTGCAGATGGATTTTTTGAATTTGTATTTAATCATGTTTATTCGATGTTAAACCTTCTTTTTCTTTCTATATCTTTTCTCATATCTATCTCGTCACGTAGTGCATCATGAATCTTCATGAACTCATTAGTTGGTTCAGGTAGGATCTCAAGGTCCTCATTACCACGTTCCAGAATCTGATATGAAATACCATGTGTGTCTGCCATATAGATGTACAGATTAAAGAGTCTTAGAGAGTCCTCAAAAGAAATATCTCTGAAGGAATCTCCGTCTTTGAAATTGTCAGGATGTGGTTTGCAAATGAAGTGATAAGATACTGAATTAAGCTTGATGATGAGGTTATAAGCTCTAGCAAGTAGATTGTTCATTATGTGAAGGATTTGAAGTCTACTGTTGGTATGTTCAATCAGACTGAGCTTGGATTGGATACGAATGTTGTAGTCGTGGAGGTATACCAGATTATCAAACAGGCCACGATCGAATACAACACGGTTTCGCTCATGTTCGTATGTTTCCCCCATGTATCGTTTGAAAATTCGATACCTTTCTTCCATGATTTCTTCCTGGATCTTCAGAAAATTTTCTGTATCTGAAATGATCATCTTCTGATACTGAGAAAGAGATATGATGTTGAATCTAGTTTTTAAGCAACCTCTGGTATCAAACTTTTCAACTCTGCACCCCTCAATCTGTTGGATCTTGTGTGTTTTTCCTGATCCACTTGGTCCGCTCCAAATAAGAAACATAACTTTAATCTCCTTCTAATAAATGGTGCAGAGAGGGGGAGTCGAACCCCCATTCCCAATGTGGGAGGCAGATCCTAAGTCTGCTGCGTATTCCAGTTCCACCATCTCTGCACAGTTTAATTTAATAGTTTGATCTGATTCTGAACTCGTTAACCTTCTGTTTCATGTAGATGAACTTCAGAATATCTACTCCCCCGAACAACCTTATGAAACCAAAGAAGGTTAGAATAGAATCTGCTAATAGAGTCAATGCTTTGCTTTCATCCGTTAGTACTTTTGTTTGTCTCCAGGGTCTGTTCTTCAATGCATTTCCAAACCTACCGAGGAGACTTAGCATTTCAAAAGCACTAGAAGAAAACTCACAGGTTGGGTCTACTGCCATATGATAGTAGTAACGCATAGACTCTACAAAATTCTCTGGAGTTATCTCTTCATCGTCAGGATCAGATTCATGCAGGTAAAATTCAGATCGCTTAGCGACTAACTCTACCAGACTCTCAGTGGTATTAAAACCAAGAATAACTAACATCTCCATGAAGAACAATGAGGCATCAGCTAGCTCTTCAGTAAATTTACCACTGTTTTCTTCTTCTGCGGTAGCTTCACATAATTCTTCGAAGACTCGATAGATGCATTCTTTCACAATCTTTTGTTTATGGTTGGATGATATTGACATCTTCTCCAAGGTCCTTGGCCACTTCTCAATTTGTTTGTAGTCCTCTAGCATTGCTACCGATCGTTGAAAAAGAAAGTCAAAGGTTAGTTTGAGTCCATCTCTAAGTTCCTTATCAACCACCTTGGTCATATCTCTGTAATCAATAATACACCTCCTTATTAGGCAAACAACACCCATGAGAGATGATCCCGCTAGAGCCAAGTTGAATCATCCCCCAGGATGCCGAATGCTTGGGTTATTTGTTCTTTGGTGCTGTGAATGTGATCACTGAGTAATCATACTTCTCAATGGGATCATCCTTAGACTCGTGGTGCTTATTCAGAGTGATGACAAACATTGTATCTCCACTCCTTAGTCGTACCTTTCGGCCTTTCTTTTGTATGACCTCATCATCTATTCCTAACTGTTCTGATAGGAACTGAAGTGTGTTCTCATGTCCTATAAAGAACTCGACCTCTATATCATTGTCGAGTAACTCTTTGATTCGATCCATAAACTCCATGCCTGTTAGCTTAGTTTTAGCATACTGGCCATCAATTGGCATGAGCTTAGCACTTACTACATAAGTACTGGGAGTGGATCTGGTATTGATCTTTTTGCTCTTTCCCATCTTATTATTTGCCTCCCCTTGTGTTGTCTTTAGTTTTACTCATATTGTATCAGCTCTGTTGTTGACCAATGAGTGTGTAGTATGCTTCTTGGAATCTTTCCACGTCCGTTTTGTAGATATGGAAAGATATGATCATGTGATGGAAGTAACCCACGGGAACCTGGAGTTGTTCAGCTACGAACTCTAACATCTTCCAGGCCATGTAAACATCATTCGCCCAGTGGGTCACAAAGTCACAACTTCTCTGCAGGTACGTGAGATGGAGTTTACCTTGCCTGATGTTAAACTGATAACCCAGAGAACATGGGATCCTTTGAGCACCACCAGTAAAGATCATATCTGTTTGCCAGAAGATGGGAAGGAATGCTTGTCTACTTCCAGAATCATTGCTCAATGTTCTGATGATATGACCCACTCTGGTACCACCGATTCTTTCAGAGTAGGTATAATCGAATCTGCCATTGAGACCATCAGCATTAAGGAATGGTTTCCAGACATCTGGACGAAGTTTGTATGACTCTCCCGGGTTGAGGCATTCACATAACCTGTCTTTGAACTCCTGCTCACAGTATGCTAGGTTTCTAGCATCAAAGAGAAAGATTTCTTTGATATCCTCAAAACTTAACAAGGAGTAGAAGTAGTTGAAGAGTTCCTTGGTTTCAAAAGACCCCACCTGGTTCTGGAAACTTTTAGTTATTACCTGGTCGTTGGTTGTTGCAATCTCATGGAAGTCTCGAAGGATTTCGCTAATGAGTTCATTAGTATTATCAAACAACCTCATGCTTAATCCTCCAAATCGATGTCATCATCGTCTTCATCATCGTCGTCATCCTCATCTACCTTGTTGCGTTTCTTCTTTTTTGACTTCTTCTTGTCCTTGGATTTCTTTGACTTCTTCCTCTTGCTTTTAGGCTTTTCCTCCTCTTCATCCTCGTCGTCATCATCATCCTCGTCTAGATCTTCTTCTTCATCCGGGTCGTCGTCATCATCACCCTCATCATCAACAAGATCATCGAGGTCCTCATCGTCGTCGTCCTCTTCATCTTTTACTTTCTTCTTTCCCTTCTTTGGTTTCTTCTTCGACTTTTTCTTCTTTCCCTCATCTTCATCGTCATCATCCTCTGTATCGTCATCAGTTACTCTATACAGAGCTTCGAGCTTTTCATCACTGTTATTGATCCATTCCTGGAGGAGTTCGATGGCTTCCTTGTCAAAGGTCTGCATCTTGTCGTCAATCGGTTTTACCGTATAGGTAGTATCGTTTTTCTTCTCTCCAACTCTAGTGATCTTAATGATCTTGCTCTTGCGTTCAGTATTGATGTACTCATCAAAGTCGTAGAGCTTGTCAAGATCATCGTCATCATCTTCCTCATCTCCACCGAAGAAAAGAGTGTTAAGCTGAACCATAGCTTTCTGAGTCAGGAGGACAAGCCTAGGTTTATCGAAATTCAAACCCAGCTTCTTGTTTTTCACTAGGGCAATCACAGCATACTTTGTTCTGGTATTAGTATTACCCTCTTCACACTGAACACATTCTTCTTCGAAAAAACTCTGACAGAGCTGAGGAAACTCTTTGGAACCTTGTTTTACTTGATGGAAAGGAAGGTACTCGTAGAAACCGCAGGATGCTTCATTCCAGTCTCCGATCTTCAGATAAGTAGACCCAACAGGAAGACTCTTCAGTACCTCTTTATATCTTCCCTTACCCTGCTCTCTGAGTTTCTGGTAAGCTCCCATTGCTCTTTCATAAGCGGAGTTTCCCTTCTTCTTTCCCTTCTTCTTCTTGCTCTTTGACATTCAATCCTCCTGTTTAATGTAGTAATGAAAGTAACACAAATAAGTCTAGATCATTGAAGACCTAGAGCTTTTAGAACCTTTGGTTTGTTCTTATCAGTTAAAAGCATCTGACACAGTTGATTCCAACGATACTTCTTATCCGGTTTATTTCGTAGAGAGTAAAGACCCTTCTGTCTAGAGATGATAACCCCAGCCTCTGTCAATAGTTCATCCAGTCCATGATGAGCATCTAGAAGAAGGTCCTCATTCACTTTCATGTAGAAGGTAGTTTTCCTTCCGAACTTGGTCTTCTCAATCTTAACTCTGATACCATGATATGAATCTACCTTCTTGCCAAATTCTTTTTTCATTTTTGATTTACTCATTGCTTTCAGGTAGAGTCTAAGTGAAGCATAGAATCTAATTGCTTTACCACCTGGGGTAACAATTCCATCCGGGTGTTCTTTGACGAACTTATTCATGGAAATCTCGGTACGAACCTGGTTAATAAGAATTAACCAACCGTGTCTGATATTCGTACCGATATTCTTCTTTAGGAACAACCCCATGAACTTTTGGAAATCAAAGTTTGCTTTCCTTTCATATTCCTCCATACCCATCTCTGCATCGGTAGCTAGTGCTGCTATGCTGTCAACAATAACGATGGGAATGAAACCCTTCTCTATATCCTTCTTCATATTTTTCTCAATCTCAGGGAGCACTTGTTCAGCTACATTATTCTGATGAAGAAAGAATCGATCCATATAGGGTTTGTTGATATGGGGTTTGATGAAATCATGAGTAAAAGCAAACTCACAATCATAAAAGCGAAGTATTGCTTTCTTATACTCTCGTAGACCCTGAACACCCAGGTCCAGTGCTACATAAGTTTTTCCAGATGCTTCCTGCCCGAATATCTCTATTACTCGGCCCTTAGGTGGTCCGCTATTAAGTTTGGCAGTCATGTAGAGTGATGAGGAATGAAGCCTGGGACTCTCTTGGTACTTCTCAAAGGACGATTTAATCGATTTCATTAATGTAACTCCTTAAACCCTGTAGTGCATGTTGAGAAGCTTCTCTCTCATGAACACAATGTTATTCAATGCTTCCAGCAAATTGTATTTATACTTGAGTTTATGTAGCTTCTCCAGAAGGGTTTGATAGTCTACATCTGCAATTAAAGCATTAGATAACATCTTCTCTGTAACATCAATCCCTTTCTTCTCCATCCTTAAACGTACCTTATGATACGCCTCAGCCCACCATTTACCTTTCTTTACCTCAACTCTGGCAATCTTCTGGTTGTAAATAGGAAGGAGCATCTTAACCATTGATCCGTAGTAATTCATTTGCTGAATGATCAATTCTTTATTGTGTATGTCAGTGATATCCATGTTGATGAAGATGTTGAAATCAATGATCTCACCACGAAACTTGAACTCGTAGTCATCTACCGAGTATTTAGCCAACTTGGCCACATCCTTCTTTCTCCCACGGTACTTTCCTGTTTTGGTATCATCAGCCATCAAACTTCTCCTCTATGATATTAATCTTATACCGCTTGCTCTTCTGGTTAACCCACAACTTGAGTTTCTCATTGTACTCGTAGTTAGGATACTCCTCAGCAATGTAAGCTTCAGCTGCCTCTCTGGTTTTCATGGTAGTAAGATACTTACCATTCTGCAGGAGAATGAACACAGAGAAATGAAACGGCCTCTGTTGTTCAGTGGACTGTTTGTCCGTCCCTTGTGGGTACTCTTTCTTTGGCCGGTATCCCTTGTTCCTCTGCTTCATGTTTACCTTTTCGACTACTGGGCACATCATTGTCCTCCTTTAATGTTATCTTTCCTTTTTCATCCTTTATCATTTCCAGGGCATCCTTTGTAATAAGCGTACCCTCAAACAGGTAGAAGATAACTACCGTACCCTCAATCCTGTTGACCCTGGTTCGTTTAGGTTCTCCATTGCTATCAGTTACTAAACTCATAATCTCAATCCATCCTTCCTTAGCATTTGCTTTCACAATATTGAGATAAATAAGTTGATCGCAGAGTATGATAACACTTGGAGAAACTAAGGATAGCTCATATTCATCTAATGTTACCAAAGACTCCTGGTGTGTTGTTAGGTACTCTAACATTGATTTTTCTCTGGGAATCTTCACTTTCTGCAAGATTGGTTTCTGTGTCATTTGAACTTTCTCCTCATGTCTTGTGGGGATACTTCAATGAGGTGATTATGTAATATAAAGGACATAAACTTTAATAATCCGAGCTTCTGCAAATCTCTGACTAATGAAAGGTGTTCCACCTTGGAAGATTGTAAGCAGAAGTTTTCATTAGGATCCATGTGAGAAATGAGTTGTTTGTTTAGTTTGAGTTGTGCTAGAACTTCTTCTTTGTGTAAATCAGGGTGGCACTTCTTCATCCTACCCTTTTCTTTCCACACAGCGATGATTTTCTTTGTGGTTCTTTTATCGAATAACTGCGGAATGTTATCTGACTCATCTCCATACAGCATTTTGAACCAGGGAATTAAACTGAGGTCATCCAACTTGTGTTTCTTATATACTCTATGTTGGGGATCAAACTCTCCACCAATCTTTTCATAGAACTTCAGCCGTTGATCAAGATTAGCTAGGTATATGATATCATAATCGTTGGTTATGATATTCACTCTCTTGACCTCGCGGTATTCTACAAGTGATTTTATCAAATAGGCAATGAGGTCATCTGCTTCTAACCCCTCTTCCTTTGCCCAGTAACATCCTGGAACGACAGAGATCATCTGTTCATACAGTTCCTGATTCAACCAGAACTTTGGAGTAGGCCTATCCTTCTTTCGTTGTACTCTCTTCTTACCTTTCTTGTACTTGGGGAATAGCTCTAGTCGTCTAGTTGCTTTAGTATCAAAGAGAATTATTCCAACAACCTTATCATTCTTTTGATACCTCTTGTAAAGATGCATGAGTAGTTGACCGAGTCCATAGATATGACCGGTACCTATACCATTGAATTGTAGCTCAGGCATCTTATAGAAGCTACGGTAGAAGTAGAAGGAACAATCAATCAACCACACTTCAGTACCCTTTGCTGGGACCCACTCTGTATCGAAGCCTTTGATTTTGATTGGGATGCCGGACATGATCAGCCCTTGATATTCTTACGCTCTTTGATAGACCTCAACTTCTTCTGAAGAATCTCGTGACTATCATTCTCTTCTAATACAGTCCACCCATGTTTGGTTCTCACCCACAGGGACCACTGAAGTTTCTCACCTTTCCGAATCTGATACTGTTCTGTCATTGTTAACTCCTTTTCTTTTTTACCTTATAGATCTCGTACTTAATACCCCACTTCTTAACATTCCTGCGTATATTTTCTTTTCTACTCAGTGCTGATTGCTTAATATCATAAAGGATAGCTTTCTTCCACTCAGGGTCTTTAAGTAAGATTCGTCGTAGCTTCTCTTGCCACTCTTTCCCTTCTTTTCCAGAAGATACGCAGAATAACTGCTTGTACTTATTGATATGGTAGTACAAACCGTATATCCTGTGTTTCTTATCGATTAGTTTGATGGTGAGTCGTATCTTAGGTTTTTCAAGAAGACGAACCTTTCTTTCCCTCCAAGCCATAATTTAATTCCTTTTTGTTAAAATAATTGGGGGTGCCAGAATGAAAATTTGATACCTAGATTTTATTTCGTGATCTCCCAAGTGGATTCCCACAGGATCGATTTTCCAATGGATCTCTATGGACAAATTTTTATTCTTCATCACCGGCTTTTCCTTGTTCCATTTCTCTCTGTCTTTTTCGTTCTAATCTTCTCTGCCTTCTCTTTTCTCTTTTAGCATCTGGATCTGTAGCCTTCCCCCTGAGCTTTCGAGTCTTTGCTCTCTGAACCCTTTCTTTATAATCTTCCTTGTCTGTCTTTACTTGTTCTTCAAACTTGAGTCTGGGCCTGAGAGAGTAGATGATAGTTCTGGTTGTTACTGAATCATTGTGTGGATCGGGTCTGTATTGTTTTATTTTGAAGTAACCGAAGTTACATCTTCTCCAGTAACTGATGGGTGATGTATTGATAGTTGGATATGAGATACCGAGGTGGACACGAAGATCTCTGGAGTGTTCTATATAATGGCCTGCAGTTAGAATAATGAGATATCTTTCTCCTACCTTAAGATACTCGTAGTCTAACTCTTTGATGATTCTGAGGTTCTGTTCTTTCGAGGCCTTTCGTTTTGAGACCTGTACATTAGTCCGAATATCTATTTCACTGGGGTGAAGTGACCTCCTTTTGGCTTCTGCTTCCTTTGCTTTCTTAATAGCTAACTTGTTCATCCTCTTCTGGTATTCACATTCAGCAGCATCTGGACATTTCTTACATTGTCTGTGGCCTTCCTTGTAGAACCAGCCGAAGCAATCTGTAATATAGACTGTGTTGGTTTGGTTCAGATGTCCCTGAGGATCCTGCTGTGCTTGAAGTAGAAGTGGGTGTTTCTTAGAGCGTTTGGTTTTCTTTCGCTTCTTCTTTGCCATTCAATCCTCCAATCTGTTTATTCAGTAATTAAAAGGCTTTCATTCCCTACCAACATCGATACATGTTAGGTTGGATTTTGTATTAAAAGAAAAATAAGAATGACATTCGAACGATGGATAGGTTACTGGAAAGGGAAGCTAAGTTGATCCTTGCAGATGTGTTTCTTCAGTACAAGTAGTTGGCCTGAGTGTCTCATATTAAACTCTACCTTCTTGTTATAGCTAACATTTGCTCCACATCTATTACAGTATACCTTTCCAGCTAACTTTACAAAGTTTCTGGAGATACCATCAAAGCACCTGACTAACATACCCTTTAACTCCTTTCTAATAATTTAATATAGGTTCTGAGAGCAATTGAGAAACTAACAATTAGTGTTGTTAATGCATCATAGCTATTTAACATTATACGTTTTACACTCCTTGAATGTGTACTCCTTTTTCTTAACATCTGATCTATTGTCCAGAGATTAACCTGGTTATACTGGATGTTGAGCAATAACAATTGAACTCTTTCTTGATCTGTCATAATTTAACATCACCTTCCCTTCATTTCTCAATCAATGTAAAGTAGAGCGGAAAAGATTGAAAACTAAATTTAGAAGAGAACTATGCATAGTGGAATGATAATGAAACTATGTATAGTTTAATATGATACTTTAGTATCATATACGCCCGTTCCGCGTGGGCTCGTATGCGCAAAGAAAATCAATAGTTACCTCCAGCTCTCTAGTTGGGTTTTGGTGTTCATTTTGATCCACCTCACCCGGTGGTCGGCCAACATAGCGAGTGATGAGATTTTGGTTTATTTTTAATTTGTAGGTCCAAACTTCCAAAACCTTAATCTTGTAGACTCGCTTGGGTATAGGTCAACCTGAAATCAATAGCCCCAAAACTCTTTCCTCGCGGGGTGCCGGGTTCACTTTGGAACAAATTCCCAGGGGTTCGGACTTACATCGCTGGTGAACAGATTTAAGAAAATCAGGTTTCGCTTGTCTCCTTTTCATCGATTTCAGGATTGGCATTTTGATTTTCGTCATATTCATACCAATACATGAAAGCACCTAGCGAGAGAGGATACTCCTGATCATCATCCTCAAATCGAAACATGACTATTGAGGCGTCATCATTAATGAATCTTCTCGCTTTCGCAGGTTCCGGAACTAATCTGGTGATCATAACTTTCTTTCCTTCCTCACCACGTTTAGTAAACCAATAACCAGGATAGTACTTTCCCTTAGTGCTATTAATATAAACCTGAACAAGTGAACGGAGAGACCTACCCCTTGGTCGAATTTCTGATACAACCACCTTACTTGTTTCCATAGATTGTACCAGACGTTCTGCTTCACTCGTACCAGCAGACGTGAGATAGACAAATGTTTGATTCCTCTTCGGGGATACCCTAGCTGTGATAAGATCGTGATCTACCATCATGTCTAGTGTATCTCGATATGTTCGCGGAAGAAAATCCTTAGCTCTCTCATTGAACACCTCCATTGATATTCTGTTATACTCTATGAGAGTGGTAAGGACCTCTATACGTGCAGAACGAAACATAGCCTGCGCTACGAATTTCTTTGCTTTGTCATCATTTAATGGGTTCATGCTTTTTCCTCCAGAAGAAATAGGGTGTTCCTTTGATGGTAATGTATACTTTCTCATAATATTTTTTCTTATCATCAGGGGGTTCACCTGGATAGATATCATCTTCATCTATCTTCTCGCCTCGATACACAATGATATCATCCTTCATACTCCAACCTTGTCTTAGTTGACAATATCGTTTAATCTGGTAAAGGATGTAGATTCCTACTACAACGAGAGCGATGTAAGTTAGTGCATTGAGTAAGTTCTGTGTTGCTTCTAGGGCCATCACAAACTCCTCCTAAGGAAGTGTTGGAGCATCTCATACTGGGTTTCAAAGATGTACACTTCTTGTTCAGAAGCACCATCATCTAGGTAGGTTCTCATGTTGTAGATAGCATCTTCATAGCTAAGAGCTGAGTCTATCTCTTCTTCACCAATATCAGAACTCTTCAGAGAGACCCATAACCAGTGGGCTCCAACATCCTTTAAGAGGAAGATGGTTCCATCTGCTTTTTGAGCTACTGTGATATGTTGTTCGGGTGCTACATCTGTGATGTCCATAATAACCGGGACAGTACTGATTTCACCAACAATTCTAATTTCACCACCTTCACTTTGTGTTCGTAGCATTTCTTATCTCCTCCTGGTATCGTTGTGATTGTATATCAATGTAATCCTCTAACCATTTCTGTATCTTCTGTCCACAATCTCTACAGAAGATGTAGCCCCCTATCTCTACAGCATCTCTAATCGCTAGTGAATCAAAGGTGTGTAGGAGTAGTGGTCTCTTACAGATACAACAATGATCATCTATCATCACTTCATCTGTTCGTGGGTGTAGGACCATTAGTAGTTTTTGGATATCCTTCAAGCGTTTATCACCTAGCCTTTGTCTACATTCTGAGCACATCATAACTCCAGTGACCCTGAAGAAAACGTAGGCATCGAGATCGATGAATTGTCTAGTTCCTGTAAGGTCATTTACTCTGTAGAGCTCGAAGCAGTTACCGCAGATGTTACAACTTCCATAGGTGAATATCCAATGATCATCATCTTCTTTTTCAGTGTTAGCTATCAATGCTAGACAGAAGCAGAAGATGATGACCAAGGTGAGAACAGTTAAATTCCTTTGAGACACTTTGATTGGCCTCCGTCAATTACTGTGAATCGTTTCATCACATGTTTGCTGAACTTGTTGTTCATGAAGAAGAACCATTCCATCCTTGACATATAGTTCTTTTTGCTGCGCTTGGGTGTAAACCTGGATCTACTCTTTTCTTTTATGTACTCATCGATGTGGGCCTGTGTTCCATCAAGTTTCGTGATAGTATAGTTCTGATCTCTCCAGTCTTTTGCTGACATAGTTTTACTCCTCTTCTTTCTTTAGGTCGAATTTTTCACAAGCAGGTTCCTCTGCTAACCTACTGACAGGATCTCCGTCACCCTCAGTACAGATCCCAGTTTGAGATTCTGCATGGTGCTTACACTCTGCACAGATGTGATTCTTGTAGTCAAGATTCTTTCCATAGAGAACACTGAATGATGCCTTCTTCACCTCCTTTAGTTGTTTTCTCAGTGCTCCATAGAGTTTCCAGTCATGTGCTTCTCGGGCTACTGTTAGTTTCTCTTGAATCTGCCTCCTTTGTTTAAGATACTCATCAAATGTAGAATCCAGCTTGTCTCGTACCTTGTTCAGTGCCTGGAAGTAATCTGCCATCGATTGTTGTAATCCCTTTGATTGCTTCTTGGTTGCAGCAATATTCTTACTCAGTTTACTCATCCCAGTGTCACCTTAACCTTTCTTTCAGCAATTCTTTTAGCATGTATTCTACAGTACAATCCCTTAGGTCCTTTACCTCGAAGATGCTGACACTGTCTGAATCTCTTTATCCTCCTGTCATAGAGTTCCACAACACATTTCGTTTCATCCTGTGGATCACCTTCTGGGTTTTTATCGCAGACATCATATCTGTAATTTGGATTCTCTACTCGATGACCCCACTCCCACTTATTAGCTTTTCTAGATAGTTCGGATGGTTTCTTCCTTGGGCGATTCAATCTTCATCCTCCTCTTCTTCCTCGTCATCATCATTATCATTGGGATTACGATGGAGTAACTCCAATCGATCCTTAAGTTGTTTCATTCCAAAAGTTGCTGTGTCATGTGCTCTCTCCTGCTTTTCTAACTCTATGCAGATGGCATCAACTTCCTCATTAGTGAGGCCAAGCTCATGTGCAGCACGTGGGTTGTGATACAGGACATGGATGATTTCATCCGGATCCATCTCGATGAAGTTTTTGTGGTGAGCTACGTATCCTATGACGTAGGATTTTTCCTGGGTAATGAAACTGATAAACAGACCAGCAGCTTCTTTACCTAGAGACCTCTTGACCTGAACTATACCGAAGAATTTCATGTCACCCAGAGAGCGTAGGTGCTGGGGTGTTGTGAATTCTACATGATAATGAAAGACCCTGACCATCTGTTCCTTGTCAATAATATCATATGAGCGGCGACCTTTTGATTTCGTCCTCTGTTTCTTTTTTGGCATCATAGTTTGTTCAATCTGATTGTTCGGCATTGATTACCTCCTCTTTCCCTTTGTCCGAATTCTTTTAACGAGAACATCAGAGGGACGGAACCTAGGATGTTTCCTCCGGCCTATTGTTCTCATTCTGGGTTTGGCAGAGTTGAGATCGAAGTACTTCTGTTCCCCCAATGTTTTAATCTCGAAGGTACCGAATCCTGGTATCACAACCTTTTCACCCATCCGAAGACATTTCATAATACCCTTGAAGAATCTGTCAACCACCTCCTTTCTGTGCTTGTACTCCTTCTCAAATCCATCAGTCAAAAGAATCCTACCAGCTCTGAGATCATTGTTGATCATCATTCTGATCATCTGTGCCTGCGTCATTCCTCTTCCTCCTTAGTTGTTTTAAGCATGGTCACTTCATAATTCTCTGGTGTACGAAGTGACCAGAGCTCATCTCGAAGGTTTTGTTCCACCCCGGCCATATGTTCCTGCTTGGCAACTGCCTCATCTATCTGTACCCATAGATTTTCGAATTCTGTGGAACCAATGTTCAGAGCATTAATGATTTCGAAGTTATCTACCAGGTCTGTGAGTACCTCTTCAGGTGGCATCTCTGGTCCACCTGTAGGACTGGTATTGACTCCTACTACATAAATGCTCGTGGGATTAACTACATCATCCTCAGGTGCCCCACCTTTGAATGACATGAAGAAACCTCTGTGACTCTGCCAGAATCCAAGAAGAAGATGTCCTCCAGCCCTGAAATTACTCAGCGTGGTGATTGTCAGGTTGTCCCGAAATAGTGTAGCTTTCTTTTCCTCGCCCATTCTGTTCCTCCTGTTCATAAAATTTTATTAGGATCATTGCATCCTGGAGAGCAATGGTATCCATCATTCATTCATCCCCCTTTTCCTGTTTGAATAGCTGCCGTATTCTAATAATAGTTTGTTCATTGCCGAGAATGATGATGGTGTCGTCAGGTAGGTAATTGTTTTGTACGATATTCATTTTGGCACCACAGATGGTGATCTGCTCCCCACCATTACCCATTCCATGGGCCAACATCCTACGTTCCAGTTCTGCGTAATCAAAGTTTTTTAGACCCGGTGGAATATCGGGAACAAAGGCCTCACCACCTAATTCTGTCATTCTAATTTTATCCTTTGAGGTTAACCATTCCAACGATTCCTTTGCCGATGTATTCAACATCCTTCTACCCTTCTCAATTAATTTTTTATCAATCTCAACCAACCTCCTGTCAATATCAATTAGTTCCTTATTGATTTCATTCATCCCATCCCCCAAGGGTGATTCTGTTAGGAGTCTCCCCGTTTCTGTACCTTTGATTTCCAGTTCTGCATCACAGGTTTCCGCGGAACAGCGATGGTCACAGCCAAAGCAATTAAATAAATTACATGCGTATACGTGCATTGCTATATCCCGTTCCTCAACATTCGTTATCTCTATCCCCTTAATGGCCAGACGATCGAGTACATGGATGAGGGGGAATTCTAAACTACTCCATTTTTCTGCACAACGAAATGTTATACTGGTTTCAGATTCATTCAATTCCCAGGTGCGATGATAGCATGATACCGTTTCTTTTCTGAACATATCCTTCCTAACATCATTCTGGGTCCTATCCTTGTTTTCCATAGCATTGCCTCCCCTTCGTTTTTTGTAGGTTAAAATTAAAAACGATCATGTATAATCAAGAACCTAAAACACCAGATCAAAAACCATCATAGGGAACCACAAAATCAAATCGTAGGTTTTATAACATTTAGGGTTAATGTATCAGAGATACATTAAAGGTCATTAACATTTCAAAACCATCGATAAACCAAACCAGGAAATACCATCTCGGTGAAAACTATTCCCTGTAGTCATTATAATATTTTCCATGAATCATGGGATCACACGAAATAATGTTTCCAACAAACATCATCCAGGCAGGAACCTACTATCCCTCGGACATATTGATATCTCACTCTGGGTAGGTAGGCAACAAAGGTACAATAGGTTTTCCATACATACTATTCATACAATTATATATACTACCTAACCATCTAACCATAAGGGTCTAATAAGCTTCCAAGAAAAGGGCCATGTTATCCTAAGGTATTCTGGTCGATATTTCTCGGGTAATAATAATTTAGCTTTCCATCAATACCTGGCATGGAAATTCATCAAGGATTGGAAGGAGCATGCTACGAGATTGAAAACGCATGCCAACTTTATATGGTTTTATCTATACGAAAGAGATATTTTGAAAACAGTGTCAGCCACAGCCTTATCCTCGCTAGGGAATAGTTACCCAAATGACTCCCGAAACTGTCTACGTTTTACACAGTGGGATATGCTGTCAACCGCAATGATACTGGTGAGTTGGTGCTGTTTGGTAACTGGTCGATCTGTAATAACTACCCATTTGGCATGATGAAAGCTTTTAATTTACTTCCATGCCAAAGTATGATATAATATTAGAAAACCACGATTACGCTGTCAACAGCAGGGGGAACATCATGAAACTGGTACCTACCTCACTACCGAACCGATCTTGGCATGGTTATTCCTACTATATAATTGAAACCAACCAAAAACCAAAAGGAGGTACCCATCAATGAATAAGAAAAAGCAAAAGAAACAATCAAAAGTCTCTAAAAGATCCACTCAGTATTCATATAAGAGACAGCAGAGAATACACCAGATACAAGATATTCTCAATAAGGGCTACTATCTCGATCCCAGTAATGTACTCACAGAGGAGAAGAAGATCAGGTATATAGAAGAACTCGAAAGACTTGAATCATTCGAGATCAGGTAGGGGGCAACTAATGAAAACACTCAAAGAATATAGATACAACTATAAGGGATCAGATCAAGGTCATTACACGACCAACATGGAAGCACTATTCAATACCATTACTAAAGCCATCGACGAAGGAAAGACAGTAGAAGTCAGACACTGGAAGAACCATACCGAAGACTTCTCCCAATCAGAACCATCAGGCAAGAGGCATATCATTCACATCTACTCACCAGAAGGTATTGATCTCATCAATGAAGAGGAGAAGAGAATAATTCTCTACGAGGAGACCATGAAGAGAGCACCGCTAGACATCTCTCCAGACATGATTCAGGATCACTTTGATACATGTCCCACCAACCACACGACACCAGAAGAAGTTTACCAATGTATCAGAGCTCACGACTACCAGGAGGTGACACAATGAAAATGGAATACCACGGAGACGGTGGCAAGATACAAGTCTTCGATGACAACAGCATTACCATCACCGGAGACGACGACGAATACAACTTCGATGACTTCTACGAATTACTGGCAGCACTGGGAAAGGCTTGGAGTTAACTAATGGTAGGACCAGCAGCAACACACGGTAGGAATATCACACCAGCACTGGAGGCACATCTCAGAAAACTCGGAGAAGTATTAGGGATGACCCAAAAGGAGGTACAGGAATACATTGACTACTATCTCGAAGGTGAATCTACACCACCATACCTGAAAGAGAAAATAGCAAAGGGATACAAATCAAAACGCTACAAGCAATGGTGCAAGGATCAGGACAAACGTTTACAAACAGATAAGGAAACTGATAAAATAAACCAAACAAAGAAGGAGGTACGAAGAAAGAGAAGGGCAGAACGGAAGGCATTACTCAAAGAGCAGATGAAAGACTCAGAACCCAAAAACCAAATTGAATCGGAGGACAACATGGCCAAAAACAAAAACCGCAAGAAGGAAGAAGCCAAGGCAGCAAAGAAGAGTACGAAGGTAACCAAGTTTTCCAACAAGGCAGAACTCAAGGCACTGAAGGAGAAGGTACTCGAACAGGGAGTCACAGCAGATCAGTTCAAGCACCTCTACCTCCTGTCAAAGGAAAAGGATGACTCAGTCAAGTACCTGAAGAAGAGGCTCAGAAGGCTTCTCAGGAAGATCAAGGCCAAGGAAGGAAAGGGCAAGAAGGAGACCACGAAGAAGAGGCAAAAGAGAAACGCAGAGAAGCAGAAGAAGGAAACCAAGAAGAACAAGAAAAAGAACAGGAGGTCACTTCGGCGAACCGGAACAGAAGGCAAAACAGAAAAAGGAAAAGAAAGCAAAGGCAGCATGACCAACTCAAAGAAAACCACCAACAGGAACGGGGGCCCGAAAGGGTCCTCGTCCTTTTCATCTTTAACCAAGGCAAAGGTGAACAAGAACATGACCATTGAAGAACGCAACCGTACCAACGAAGCATTACTCAACTCACTCTACCAGAAACTCTACACCTACAGCAGAGTCCATCTCAGGTATGTCAATGAAGAGATCATCCATGAGTTCATCACCTTAAAGGTTCTCGCCAGAAAGAACCCTAAGGTATTCGCTGAACTTCTCAACAGCGAAGATTACCTATTCATCAGCTTCAAGAAATACATCTTTAAGTATTTGAAGCAAGAGGGGGAACGAACCAGAAGGTATAATCCAACAGAAGATTTTGACATCATTCCCACAGAGTTCATTACCACCAGCAACATCAATGAATCCATTCGTCTCTCCAACCTGATTGATAACATTGAAGGAATGGATACCACCGAACGTATCAACGCTGGACTGGAGCTCATGGGGACAACCTGGTTCAAGACAATAAAGGATACTGCCAAAGCCTGTAAGATAAACAAGAGAACCCTGAAGAGGCATTTCATTAAATCAATTGGGAGGTAACCAATGGGAAGTCTAACTAAGACAGAGGAACTCAAGGATTACCGGGTAGAGATGAAGGTAACCGTATTCGTCAATATCAAAGCTAGCAGTAAGAAGAAAGCCAAACAGATGGCCAAGGATATTGCTACCTCAGCAGAACATAGTTATTATGCTTTTGTCTCAGGGGCACCATCATCAATCGTTAATGTAGAGGAAGGATAGGAGGTAACCAATGAGTAAGAAGGAAGTCTATGTTTGTGATCTCTGTCAAAGGGAGTTTCAAACTCCTCTCAGCAATCATCACTACGGAACTATCGATGAACTGATCAAACCAGAGGCGGAGGCTAACGGTTCACCGAACATCATGCTCGCAGATGTTGAAGATGAGATCAACAGTGAAGGTCATCTCCACATCTGTATCCACTGCCGGCTGACCTTAGCTCAATCCATTATCGACGATCTGACACTGACGCCAGAGCTGAGGAAGAGGCTCAACGCAGCAATCAAGAAGACCTGGGCTAAGGCTTTCAATGAGGAGGACCAGGAAGAGGGAGGTAACTAATGACCACCAGAAAAAGACTCATAGCAGGACAACATGAAATCCACAATCCAATCACAACAGCCACACTCCAGGTACTGATTGATATGATGGAAACCAGACTCAAGGGATTTCCCAATGATCGGAGGCGTCTCCTCTTCTGTCTTAACGATCCCGGATACAGAAAGGAGAAACTCAGGTTCATTGCTAACAACTGGCCAACAGCATAGGGAGGATCAATGACTCATAAAGAGATTACCTGGTCAGAGGGAAAGTATGGTACCTTCACAGGCAAGATTGCTAGTATAACACTGTTCGATATAGAATGGTCATCAACCGGTGGTGGGTATCTTCTACGATCACATCTACCAATTAAGATGAAGCCACATGTCCGCTTCAGTGACCCAGATAAGGCTAAGATGAAGGCCAATGAACTTCTCATGTTCTTCCTTACAAAAGTAACAGCATAGATTCAAACACAGAGGGTAATGCTTAGGGGTGGTACATTATCACCCCTTCTTTTGTGTATATACCATTCTGTATTCCCCTATACTCTATCATATACATATAGCCTAGTCATATCCCACCCGCTAGGAGCTCAAATTTAGCTGCTATGGAACTTTTAACCCAACAGCTAGGGTAACCCTTAGGTGGGATAAAACAAATCTCCTATACGGCCAAATAACCACCTTAAACAGGTCCGTTTACTTTAACCCCCTTTTATATTATAATATACCTATAAAACCAAATCGGGGAGGTACTGCTATGCCCAAGGTAAACCAAACCATTGACAGGGAAAGGTTGGAATCACTATACAGTGCACTTCACCTTTCTGCCACCGGGAACAAAGAGTTTCAGGGTTACTTAACCGGGGCCATTAAGGTTATGTTCCCAACCTTTGATCCACTGAAACCAGAGAATGAAAGTTTGGTAGCTGAGATAGAGATGGCCTTTATCAAAGCTATGTTCAGGGAGGATAAGGAGGTACTGGATAGAATGGAACAGATTCCAGGTAAGTTTGAAAGAAGAAAATAAAGGAGGTAGGAAATGGGAGTTGATGAAAGAATGATCGAAGCGGACCTAAAGAGGAAACTCTTTGAACCTGTAGCTCATCTGACACTGGGTGTTCTGGTATCATTGGTCAGGGGTGCTCTGAAATATCGTTATGAGGTACGATACTCTCAGATCGATGATAACTATCAGGAGCCGATCAAGGCTTTAGCGAAAGGAGAGAAACTCAATGGAAAGGATATCTGGTTAACAGATTGCTTTGCTGCACTATGGCATGAGATGTTCTCCTTCTGTGATCCTGCATTGTATCAGAAGGTAAAGGACGAGATATTCGAATAGGAGGAATGATGTCAGCACTTCGATCCCTATATGTAGCCAGAGAGCCAGATGGTGGTTTATACCTTTACCCCAGAAAGCCAGTAAAGAGTATCACTAGGGAAACATGGGTTCTCAGGAAAGAGCATCAGGAGTTTGAGGATCAGATCATCTATCTCGGATGTAGTAAGAAAATATTCTCAGATGTGAAATGGACCGATCCAGAGGCTAGGAGAATTACTGGATTGGAATATACTGCATTTCAGAAACCGTGGAAACCAACCAAACAGCTTTTCCAGGAAACAACCTAGGAGGTAAACAATGGATAGAGAATTTTATGAGGCATTGTTTAAGAGCTTACAACAGGTAGTGAAAGCAAGGCACAAAGTCGAGCTGCTGGAGCTTACCACACGCTACACAGCCGTTAGTGCATCACTGGCATTCCGTGCTGAACCTGAATCGTCACTTTGCCAGACTGACGTACAAGCGTGCATCAGCAATTTCATTGCTGGGTACCTCTGTGCAAAGGTGAGTATTTATGGTTGTCAGTTTGAGAATACCCTTACTTTCCCCGCTCACCATAACAGCATCAGGCAATGGGCATCCGTGGAAATTAGCAGGGGGGCATGAATGATAAGGCTACTCAGGGTGAACAAACAATGTACCTGCCCACTCTGCGGAAAGCTATGTAATCAGAAGATTGGGTGTAAGCATTTGCATGGAATTATAAAGGTTCGTGATATGGTAATTCCACCATCATTCATTGGAGACAAGAATGCAAAGTACAGGTACCTAAATGAGTTTCATTTTAAGAGGGAGGCTGAGGTATGGAAGTAATTGAGATCAAGAAGGATAACCTACATCTACTGGAAGGTTCGAAGATTGACAGATGTAGTGTAACAACCTTTACTGGTATTCCCTGTATAGAGATGTTATCAGAGAAGGGAAATAAACGTTTCGTACTTCTCATTGGGTTAGGTTTCACTTTTCTCAGTGAACAGAAATTGAAGGAGGGTAAGGAATGAGAAACTGTGAAAATTGTAATTCATTCAAAACGGGTCTATGCCCAGGTGGAAGAGAGGGCCATAGTGGGGAGCTCCCTTTCTGTGACCAGTGGGAACCATTCGGTGTACAGGCCAGAGCAGACTTTAATATGTACGTACATGTTCTTGAAAAAACATGTCGGAAATACGAGGAAAGATTGGGTATTCTTCCAGTAGATTCCAAGATAAGGAGTGAATGAATGGGACCACAGAAACCGAGTTTCGAAGCTCAAACACTCTATGATGTCCTGGGAGTAGAGAAGGATGCTACAGAGGAAGAGATCAAGAAAGCATATAAGAAACGATCGAAAGAAACACACCCTGATGTGGAAGGGGGTAGTCACGAACAACAGGTCGCTGTAGTTGAGGCATACCATACTCTCATCCATCCAGAAACTAGGTTGGTGTATGATGAGACAATGAACAAGGGTGGTGGAAAGAGCATTGTAGACCACGCAATCAATATACTCGAGATGATGATACAAGAGTGCATTGATGATTACATGAAACAGGGTATCTCTGCTGATGATAATATTCTTTGGGATATTAAGAAGGCCTGCGTTGAGGCTGATAAGAAGTCTAACGAACAGATCCAGAAGTTAGAGAAGAAAATAAAGGTAACATCGATTATAAAGAGTAGTGTGAAAACCAATGACGGAAATGATGAGCAGCAAGAGGATGATATTGTAACCAGAACCTTTAATCAGAGACTCAATAAACTGAAATCCCAGCGTGACCAATTGAAGTTCTCTCTTGTGGTATCTGCCTTTCTGGTACAACAGTTAGAGCGTTATGAGATGCATGCCATTGAGGAATCTCTGGTCAAGCGTTATATTAATCCTGCTGGTTTTGTGTCGGTGAAGAGTTTCCTCAACAGAATATAATATCTCGTTTTCCATAGTCAGTTTATGCTACCCATTTCTCTTTCTATATTAAATAACATATTGGAGGTTGACAATGCCACGTAGGAAACAGAGAAACGAAGAAACCAAGTAGGAGGAGGAAAAATGCCACGACCAAAACCAAAAGTACCTAAACCGAAACGGACACCACCAAAGGGGGGATCAGCAATCACCTCAGCACCGCAGGTAAGGTCAGAGTTCCCAACTGTTAGTATGCCGCTGATGGTAGCGGTGAACAGGATTGAGGAGGTACAGATAGGTGGAAGAGAAGGAAAATCAGAATTCTGGGTCAGGAGATGCTTCATCAACCTTCACAAAATCCAGTACCTTGAGATACAGACTCACAGACACATCCCAATCAAGGTACCCAGGGGTGAGACCAGTGTTAAGAACATGACCCTCACTAGCTGTACCAAGGTTGTCTTCTCTGATGCCTGGGATTCTGGAGAGGATTCAATTCTCATACTAGAGGATCTCTCTAACATACTTCCCATACTCTGGGACTGAGGAGGTACCATGAAGGAAATAGTTTACAAATGTGATCTTTGTTCGAACACCAGTGAGGGTGGTGTAATCTGGGCTTTGCAGAAGATCATTGGTGATGGCGGTGAGAAAATGTTCAGGTTCTTTCAGCCTTCTGAAATGAAGGATCTAGAGCACCACCTATGTGCATCTTGTCTCGAACGACTGGAAGCTACCTTCACAGTAGGAGCATCTGAAGAGATAGACGATGATGACGAGGAGGATGATGATGAGTAATGAAAAACAGAACTACGATTACAAAACAGATGTCGAATGGATGTTGGATAACTTACATAGTGTCATGAAGGATTTCTTCAATGACGAGATGGGAGGTATCACATTCACCGCCTCAGATGACAGTTGGTTCATTCCAGGTGACCAACTCTATAACAGCAATGATGTTGAGGACCTGATGGACGTAATGTCAGATCTCACCGACAACATCGGAAGTGCTCCAGAGCCCACGGCTATGAATATCAAGGAAGTTGAGAAGTTGATTGCTGTAGCCATCCTTCTCAGACGACAACTGGTATACCAGAAGTCACTGAAGGATGAAGGGGAGAAAGAGGAGACAGGGCTCCAGGAGTTAAAGAAAAAGAGGAGGGACTGGTTGGCAAGAAAGGTATCTGATAGCAATAGAATTACCAGGTGCAAGAATGGATTCATAAAACCTGCACGACCAAAAGGTTCCAGGAAACCATCGAAACCAAATCCTAGGTAGGCGGGTATCATGGGGGAGAATGAAATTACATCTGACTACCTAAGAGAACATCCAGACCACATCTTTGTCTTCGGTGATAATAGACTACGGCAAGGTCATGGCGGTGCTGCAGCATTGAGAGACCATCCCAACACCTACGGTTTCATAACAAAGAAGTTACCCAACAATGAGGATAGCTCATTCTACACTGTTGAGGAGTATCTCCCAGTTCTCTTGGCAGAACTATGGAACTTAAACAGGTTCATCGAATTGAATCCAGATAAAACCTTTTTAATATCGAAGCTGGGTTCAGGTTTGGCTAATAAATATGGAATCTGGGAGAAGCTAATATGTAAGAGATTAAAGTCCCGCTTCTCAGGATTACCAAATGTGCGATTCCTATGGTAGGAGGTTAACTATGCCTTTTGAAACACCACGAGAGAAAACAGTTAAAAAGCTTCAGGCGATTCTTTCAGACCTAAATGAGATCTCGAAGAAGCTGGATAAACTATCTCAAGAACTAAAAGAACCATTGACAAAAGATTTTGATGGAGACGATCATGGTTGCGGTGTAGGATTTGGAAGGGGGTGAGGAACATGCAGAAGGAAACCAAGCTTTCACGCGGTTGGATAAGGTGTTTCAGTGATTTCAAGGGTATCATTACGAGGACATCACATTTCATTCTTGAGGATGGATTATCTGTTTGTGATAGGTTCCGACAAGAACGACTAAAAGAATATCAACATCCCACATCCAGTAAATTGGAAGAAAAGGAACCAATAGATTGGAAGGGTGATCCTAATTATACTGAATTGGAACTTAGCCCTGAGGCGATACAAGAAATCAATACATCTGCGTATATCCCTTGCAAACTCTGTAGGTTTGCAGCAGAACATAACTGGACAATTGAGCAGGCAACCGAATTTGTAAGCAAGTATAACTACGACAATGTGATAAAGAATAGAGCCGCAGATGAAGCTCTCGAAAAATTGATTAAGGGGTCATCTCATGGTAACAATCAATGAACAATTTCTGAAGAGGGTTATGATTCAGTTGGATGATGCTATCCCATTCCTCATGGGTGCTATGTTAACGGCAAGAGGTAGGAATGAGCTGGAACATGAGGCGAACATCAGAGCATTGATGGACAGGATCAATAAATCAAGATATGAGTTCAGAAAGGGAACACATCTTCTGGAGGATTGAATGGAAAGTAACATTGATCAAAAAGGGTTTGGGCAAAAACATTTTCAAAAAAAAGTACCTTTGTCTGAAGTACAATGTGGTCTTCCGGCCGGGACTGATTATCTTCATTTTACGCCGGAAATGCGCGATACCTGCCTTAAAGACTTGTCTAACTATTGTGAACCTACTATGCTTGGTGTGTTGACCCACCCGAATCTGCAACGGTTTGATTTCATGTATGGTACACTGTATATGGCCCTAGTTACCATTCCTGGATTATTCTTGGATAAGTGGCAACTTCGACGTTTCGCTTTTGATTGTATGCAATGGTACATGGAGGACCAGGGGAAAGCATTTGAGGCATACCTCCCATTGTTACCATTAATACATGCATATGTCTATCAGCAATCATACTCTGAACTACCCCTACGAGAAGCCTGTGCAAAAGTTCGGGCTTATGGTAAAAAATACCATTTCCCCTGGGTAGCTTTACGTATGGATGGTATTGAACTTTTCTATAGTGAAGATATAGTAAGATTAGTGATACACCATTATAAAAAGCTTCGTGACTATGTCCCTGCTGCTACTGTATATCACTCCACAGAACACGAGAGAGCATATAAGTTAATGATGTCTAAAGTAGAAAATTGGGTCCAGGATAAACTTCTAGAGTTAGCTGACGAATGAGATCAGAGGAGGATTGAATGGGATATCGAATCAAAGAGATTGAGTGGAAAACTACATCTTCATCAACCAGAGGTTTCGTTGGTGGTGATTGTTTGTTCATACTCTACTGGGATGCAGCCGCACCAAAGGGTTATAAAGGACCTCACATTAAAATGAATTGTGCCCTACCCGGGTTTACATATTCTGTAACTGACAAACGATATGAGACCTATGAGGATGCTAAAGAGGAGGCAAGAAAGATACTCAGAAAGCATGTTAAGAAACTCTTATACAAAAGAAGAGGTAATAATGTACTATGATACAAATTGTCCCCATCTTGAGATAGCAGCATGTTGTATTCCAGTTTGTATTAGATACAGTAGTGGAAGTGGTAAGCAGGTACTTAAATATGATACAAGACAAGGGGTAGCTCGTATCTATAAGTGTAAGCAATGTATTGAAGATAGGAAGAAGGCAGAAGAGATAGCCAGGTTGAAGAAGAAAGAAGAGAATGAATTCCTACGCAGAGAAAATGGATTCGTAGCGAAGGATAGAGAGAAGGCAAATAAACCATCACCTAACATAAATAAGAGGAAGAAAGCAAAGAGGAAGGCAGTACGATTGGCCAGGAGGAGGGCTAGGTGACAGAACAAGAAATTGCTTTTTATGAATTGCAAAGGATCAAATGTGAATGTGGTGGATTCTTCATCTGCACCTATGAAACAAAGTATACAGGTGAGGTTGAATGTCAAGAGTGTCATAAAAGAAGGAGAATAGATAATGCATCCAGTAGCAAAGAAACTTAGGGAATATGGAAAGAATCCCTGTAACTACTGCAGTAACAGCGGTAAGCTATGTGGACATTGTGAATATCTCGATTGCTTCTCTCCTGCCCAGAATCCCGATATTCATAGATCACCTAAAAACAAAAAGAAGATTAAATCATAGGTGCCTGAATGACTCTTTGCTGGGTACATTTAATTTCTAGACTTGACTAGTAGGAAACCTTAACAATAAAACTCAACGATCAATTAGGAGGAGGCATAAATGAGCTGGGGAGAAAGAACATGTAAAGGCCCATTCGAGTGGTGTAATCCAGAGATGCATACATGTAATGTACATTGTCCACATTACATTTCTAAGGATTCAGATCAGGTTCCAGAACCACCACCTAAGGGGGATCCAGCATCAAAAACAAATAGGAAACAGGCACTGGCTCTAATGTCTGCATTGGCAGGTATGGGTCAACATAGGAACCTGAGAGAGGAACAGGCACTAGGGAAGATGTCAGAGTTCATGGGTGGATTGGGATATAGCATGAACGACCAGCCTAACGAAAGGGGTATAGTTGGAAAGGGTAGGTGTGGGGATAAGAAGAAGAAAGCAAAGAGGAAGGCAGCAAAGAAAGCACGAAAAAGAAATAGGAGGTGATGATGGAACTGGAACATTACTACATCTGTACAACTTGCGAATGGTTCTGTGGGATGTGTGCAAAGCATAAGGATCTACTACCGGTCAACTGTCCTATCTTTCCAGATAGAAAAACAGAGTTTGGAATTCTTCCAATAGGATCTGATCCTGTTATCTGGGCAAGAAAGAGATTCCTGGAAAAGGTTACAAAGGCAAGAGCGATGAAGGATGGGGGAGTTAATGACTGACGGTGAAAGACTAGAAGTTTATAAGACCATACTGGATGCTATGGTTGAGATTAGAAAAGCTTCAGTTTCCCGGTATGCCATTGAAAGACCCGACCTAGTGTCCTATGGTTCGTTAGCTAAAACTGCCTATGGTAAATTTTGTGACTGGACTAGGTACTATGAAAGAATAAAGGATGGTGACTAATGGGAGTAGCATACGTAACCTGGGAGAATCATTTGAAGGCGGTAGGACAAGTATTCGTACAAGGATTCCTAAGTGGAATCATAGCTACATGTATAATTTTGGTATCATACTGGTTCTTCAGGAGGAAACAATGAAACGGAATAAGGTCTGGTTGTATATGGAGATAGGGTTCATTCCATTAGGAGTGGTGATTCTAATTCTCTTTTTACTAATACAACACTGACACATGGGGGTGTCGCCAAGTGGTTAAGGCACAGGACTTTGACTCCTGCATCGTAGGTTCGACTCCTGCCACCCCTGCCATATTATACTAGGAGGACACAATGAGCATTGATAAGAAGGGTGATAGAATCTGTGATCTATGTGGGGATGAGATCGCGAAATCTGTAGGTTCTGATAACAACGGGGTGATGGTACTTGTGGAACTCAGGGATGCTAAAACTGGTGATCTCATCAAGGGATCCAAATGTTTGCATGATGATATCTGTGACCATTGTCGTGATAAGATCATGACAGATTGTAAGAAGGCAATGCTGTGGCAGGAAGCACATAATAACTATTACAAGAAACTGGACAAATCACAATGTTGCTTCGGAGTAGCACAGTTTGGTAAGGAATCAACAACGGCCGAAAGCGGATTTGATCCATGTATGGGTTTATTCCTACCACCTGAGGAGAAAACAAGAGAACCATTAACGATTGAAGAGTACAGTAACACAATGAGAGACCTCGCTGACTACCCAATAGTTTTCAGAGAATACCCGATGATTGGGTTGGTTGGTGAGTTCGGTGAGTTACTCAATCAGTATAAGAAGATATACAGGGACGACAACAATACTCTAACAGAAGAACGAAAGAATAAGATGATCACAGAGATGGGTGGTATGCTATGGTACATAAATGAAATCCTCTGGAATCAAGGATTAAAATTATGGCAATTCTCCCAGTATCACTCTACTCCTGATGGTGAGGAAAATACAGTATACCTCAGTACTACCTTTGAGAGATATGAAGAACAACTGAAGCTTACCAGAACCTGGAAGATATCAAGTAACCTAGATTTTACTGGGCTATTGAAAGAAATACATACATTGCTTCATAGGCTCTGGGAGGAATATGATGATAGGGAGTTTACAGGGTGGGCATGTCTTGGTCTTCTACATAAGATGGCTGTATTCTGTGATCACTTTGATTTCTCGATAGCAGAGGTAGCAAGAGCGAATTATGACCAACTAATATCCAGAAGGAAGAAGGGTACACTACACGGTGATCAGAGAGGAGATGATTAGTAGTATGAACAAGGGATTTATTGATATTGGTGAATACTTCGATTCCGTGAAACAATTACAAGAGGCTTACACACAACAACGACTCCTACTCCAGAATCTGTATAAATCATCTAATAATGTAAGATCAATGATAGCCCAGGAAAAGATCGGTTGTCCTGGTTGGTCGAGAACGGTGAAAGACTGGAAGGAGTCACTGAAAGCTGTTAAGGATTATGCAAATGAGCAGAAGAATAAATCTGTACAGAGTTCATAATAAATGTACCTGTCCATTCTGCCATCTGAAGATGGTGGCCGTCTTTGGTAAGTTTGATAAACTAGTGGGTCGTTATGGCCCTCCGTGTAAACATTTTGATTATGTGATCAAAGGAAAACACTTGTTTAGGTCGGGCTTCAGAACTGGGTACAAATTTGTCTTTTCAAATATAATCGAATATGAATCAGCAGATGACCTAATAGCATAGGAGGAAATGGTGGGTGATACGAATTACTGTAAAGAATTGGGTGGTATCTTCATTAAACCATACGTGATCATTTCAGCTAGAAAGTTTACAGATGTTGAGAAGGTTGTGAACTTTGGTATCGAAAAAGGATATGTACCCCAGGGTGGTGTATCTCTTTCTGGTTCTGGTTGGTATACGCAGGCAATGTATAAATACTCTGGTGAATCATTTGGTAATCCGGAGTTCTCAGTAGAGACCGCAACAGGTCCTGATCGAACGATAGAAACTATAACCTTCTCAATAGAATTGCATCATGATAAGGATTTCAAGTATGATGATCAACCCGGTTTTGAAAAGACATTGCAGAAGGCCCTGGACAAAGCTGGAACAACAATGATGAGAATCTATAAGAAAAGAAAGAAGGAAAGAGAGGAGTCATAGGAAGAATGGATATTAAAGAGAGAGCACTTATTCTGGGAGTGGATTTCGACGGAACACTATGTAGTAATGAATGGCCAAACATTGGAGAACCGAATAGACCGTTAATCAGTCAACTGAAGGTGTTGAAGCGGAGAGGAACCCAACTCATTCTATTTACATGTAGAGAAGGGCAGTCTCTTGTTGATGCAGTAATGTGGTGTAAGAATCAGGGTCTCACTTTTGATGCAGTGAATGAGAACACACAACATATCAAGGATCTGTTTGCTGGAGATGAAGGTAGAAAACCATACGCTGATATCTACATTGATGATAGAGCGATGTCACCAGACCAGGCTATCAATACGTTTGGTTCATTGATACAATTTCATTCTGATGATGATACGGAAGCTACCTAGTTTTAATTCAGTTGGTACCTGGTGAAAAATTTCTTATATGGAGGTGTTCATAGGATAGTTCCATTCGGTCCCTGGTAATTTTCAAACTGTTTAAGTCATTCTTTATATATGGTATAATATATATGATAATACCATAGATTCATTGGATTTCAGTAAAACACAGAATAAGCAGATTCTTCATTCGAAGTTCTGTTATACCTGTGTCTATCACCTTGTTAGTATTGAGGTGTGCATAAGATCATAAGCTGTTGTTGTAGCTACGGTTTCCCTGAAGGTTGATTCCTCAAGGTGGCTCCTGAGCATGGCATTGTCAACCATTCGCTATTAACCCTCAGGTTTTAGCTTCAATAGCCAACCCGCTGGTATTCCCCAGAGTACCCGGATAAGTCATAAACCTCCTTAATTATGACGACCTCCCCGGTCAAATCTATGCACATCTCCATACTAACAAGGTCCTTTCATTACATTCATTGGGCATTCGCCCACATTAAATCCCCATTAAACATTTTCCGAACATTAATTGAGGTGTAAAATAATGAGTAGAGGTAGAGGTTTTTCAGGCTTCTTCCGAGGCCTAAAAGAGAAGTTGTTCGTGGATAGAGCTCCTAAGAAAGAGGATCAACATCCACAGGGTCCACCACCGTCCATTCCAAAATTTGACAATATCATGCAACAGGTTCAGTCCTACCTTGGAATTGAGTATGGACGTGAACACCTCTACAAAGAGTATGATAGGATGTTGGAAGATTCTATTATCTCCTCAGCGTTAGAGTTATATGCAGAGGAAGCAACACAGATTAGTTATGAAACTGGCAAATCCTTTTGGATCGTGTCAGATAACGAATTTCTCTGTGGAGAGTTTGAACAATTCTGTAGACGCCTCAATTTATATGAAGTTCTCCCAGATGTTTGTTATAATGGTTGTCTCTACGGGGATATGTTCGTTGAGATCTTTTACGGAGATGACAATAGAGGAATCGAATTCATCGATACTCAAATTCATCCAGGCGATGTTTCGAAAGCATCCATAGGTAACTATGTTCTGGGTTATCACTACGATGGTCAGTTCTATGCTGCCAGAGACTTCTATCACTACAAACTTCCATTCTCAAAACCTAAGAAGAAAGATTACTGGAACTTTGTGCAGTTTGATTGGAGGGGAAAGAAGTACAAGGTAAAGGCTGACTATGGTGTATCTGTTCTTGATAATGCTAGGAAGATATACAAAGTATTGAATCTCCTCGAGATCATAATGGTGATTGCACGTATTACACGATCACCAATGAAAGAGGTCATCGGTGTTAACTGTACAGGTTTAACTCCTACGGACGCTAAAGATTTAGTAGCAGAGATGAAAGAAGCTTTTGCTACAGATGACTTCATAAATCTTAATGATCCTAAAACCTTTGATCAGCAGTCGAAACAATTCGATATGATCAGAAGGGTATTTGTTCCCATCTTTGAAGAGAAGGGAAACCTCAATGTAACCACCCTTGGTGGTGAAGCAGATGTTCGTGAAATCGTTGACATTGAATACTTCAGAAGTAAACTATACGGAGCACTTCGTACACCGAAGGCTTTCCTAGGTCTTGAAGAAACTCTACCTGGTGGTATTGGAGAATCATCACTTACTAGGTTAGAGATCAGATTTGCTAAGGCTGTCAAAAGAGTTCAATCCTGCAATCGCAAATTCCTACGTGATCTATTTGTTCTCCATCTTTATGCTATTGGTAAAGGTCATCTCAGAAATGATTTTGATATCCAGATGGCTACCATATCTACCGCTGAGGATGAGGAAAGGAAGTCTGCACTTATTAGTTCTCTAGAAGCAGCATCATCAACATTAGGACTCCTTACAGAGTTGGGATTGGTAGATGAAGAAACTGCTGAGGTAAAGAAGGTTGATCTCATTAAGGTCATCAATGCTATGTTCCTTAAGATTCCAGGTTTTGATGAACTGTTGAAATCCATAGAGAAGACGAGGACTGAATTGGAACAGGAGAAGGCTGAGGCAGAAGCTGAGGGTGGAAGTGAACCTGTTGAATCTAGGAAACCTAAATCTAAACTACATGAACGTAGGGAAAGGGAGAAGCAGATTGATACTGCCATCGAGGAAGTTATCTTTCATTGGAATCGTAGGGATCAATACATAGGTGAGACGAAATTTGTTTTGAAGAAGAGTGAGCTGGGTCTCATTGATAAATATATAGCGATGGGGGTTGTTACTGAAGTAACTGCAGATGATCACCAGAAAGCAAAGGCTGCCTCTCACGGTGGTAGATTACGCCAACTTCGTGAACAACGCGATGCAAAGAAATCTCAAATAATATAATAAGGAGAGGAGTAAAACAATGTCAGGTCTCAACGCAGTTCGAACAATGAAGTATACTGATTCCTTTACTATGAACCAGAAGGTGAGGGAGGCAAGGAACTCCATTAAAGAGGAGCTGATTAAAATAGAAAGAGTCAGTAGGAATCTACGGGGTCTCAATATTCATAAGCTTGCTAGATCTATCTCTGAGATGGAAATGAACCTCCAGAAACTGAAGATGATAGAGAGAACAGCCAGAAAGAAGAATCTCGGTGAATCACGATCTAATGTGAAGAAGACCCAGGATGCCATTGAACTAACTGTAACGAAGATGACCAATGAACTCCAGAATGCATATGGTGATATCAGCTTCGATAAGAACCAGGATGCTGAGTCCCATCTAAACCAAGCAATTAAAGCCTGTGATGCATTGAAGGCATATATAAATAACTTGAAGAGGTTGGTGAGATGAGTAATCTACTGAAAGAATGTCTGAGCAACACTGGAGCAATCAATGAAGCAGAAGATAATATCCGTGGCGGGTCAGTTTTAATGTTGGATGTTAAGGATTTCATTGAGACCGAGATTGCACCTAAGTATAAGCTTCGGAGTGAGGGTGAGAATCTCTTTGCCGGTGGTCCTTCATTTGCTAATCAAAAGTATAGGAGTATTAAAGATGCTCAATACGTGGTAGATGAGATAGTTGCTGATCTTACTGATGAGTTTGGTTCTGAAATAGTTGATACCCGGGTTGAGGAAGAGGATGGATATTATACCATTATCTTAGATTTTGGGGAGGCTGAGCAACACAGATCTGGATCTAAAGGCAAACAAATTAAAGTGCAAGCTGGGAGTATGACTAGACCTAGCTATTCCAAAAGTATGAAACCCGTTAGGAGGGGTAGGAAGGGATACTACTTTGTACGTATACTAGTATCGTTGTCCCCAGAGGATTTTAATGCCTGATCCCACTATTTTAATAGATGGTGAAGAAAAGAACTTCGTTGAAGTGGTTGATAATGCATTGAAGAGAATAGGTTGCTCATATGAGGTCCAAGGTGAATTTGAATCCACTGAAATGGAGGATGATCAGGAATCGCTAACAGATGAACAGATTGAGAACAAGGAAAAGATTCGTCCAGCTATACTGGATGGGATCTTATAAACAATAAGGAGGATAACAATGTCTGATCTTTTAAGGGAATCTGTAGAGAACACAAGATTTATGAGGGAACGGAAACAGAGTCAGGTTAACGAGGGTGAGTACAAGAATCTAAAACGACCCTTCCCCCCTGAAGTGGAAACTTTCATGGATGCTTTCTATTCTGACAGCTCATGGGGGTCTGATAATGATTGGGGAGAAGAAGAAGATCTGAAATTCATAAATGGTGAGGAATCTCCTTTTGCTGAAGCTGGCCTAGAGATTAAGAGCTGGGAGAAGATTTTTTCTAAGCGTTTCAGTGTATCTGATGAATATGATGACGAGCTTTCTACCAGTGGGGTTCTTTTAGAGGTTGAGGGAGATGGAAAGACTTTTTCAATAGCTATAGTGTACGTAATGCAAGAGGGTGATGAAAGAATTGATGGAGAATGGTTACCATATGAAGTGACATCATCAGTACAATCAGCTAAGGCCGACCTACAGAAAATGGGAAATGCTAAGACCGAAGAGGCCTACTGGGATGCTTGGAGTAAGTTCGTAGATAAGAATACAAATAGCAAAACGCTGGGAATCTAAGAGTATAACAATGTCTGATCTTTTAAGAGAATCTGTAGAGAACACGGGGTTCATGAAGAAAAGGAAACAGAGTCAGGTTAATGAGGCTATGGATGATCCCAATACTATCGGCGTATCATTTGGTACAGATGAGAAAGCTATGAAAGCTTATCTAACCACGCTGAACAAAGTATTAAATTTAGGTGTTCCGCCTGAGAACATAAGTTCAAGTGTTGCATCCGCTGATGATATAGATACCTGGTTGGAAATGGATCCATGGGGATCTGCTGACGATGTCATTGAAGCAGCCAAAAAGTTGGACGTAGCAAGGAGTTTTTCATTCCTTGACGGAAATCATGCTGATATCGCTGAAACACCCGTAGAGGATCTGGATCTAACGGATATTCAGTTCTATGTAGCCTTTGATGCTCCATTCATGAAGGGTTTTATGGTATGGTTAGCGAAACAGTTCGGAGGAATGAACCTATCAGATTCTCCAAGTCTCTTTACTGTATCAAGCTACGGTGGATATGATGATCCATTCGTGATGGATGTATCGGTGAAGGGTGATGAGCAGAGAGCACAGATTATAGACGCTATTGAGGCAGCATCAAAGGCCGGGTTTCCAGTATCAGTAGAGAATATGGGCCTCATGAAGGAAAGGAAACGAAGACCAGTGAGAGAGAAGTATGATCCCGATGATGAGATAGGTGCACTGGGCTCATGTCAGTATAATGATATCGCTGATGAACTAACTTTCTTGCTCCAAACTGATCCTGATCCTAAGAAACCGGTCACAGATGTTGAGTATGATGAGGCAGGAGCCTTCAAACCCCCTAAACAAAAAGCTTCTCTGCAGGATGCTTTGAAGACCATCGGTGAGATCTTGTTGGAACAATACAATGAGGAAGACTACGATGAAGAGGACGTTGAGGCTGCCCGTGAATTTGTGCCTAAGATGAAGATCCTGGATGACTACTTCGAATTCTGTAGAAATGACGCCTGGGATCTTTGGTCAGCGTTACCAGATGCAATCGAAGCCTGTTACCCGAGTGTTACTGATCCGCCAGAAGGTGGTTCAGAGGCAGGTTACTTTTGCTGGCTTATGCTGAAGGACGGTTTTGTAAAGAGTCCTGATGCATTTGCTGATTTTGATACCTAATTCCAAAGAATGATTTTCGATTATATTAAATATTTTGTTCCCACAACTTCATCAGGAGGAAAAGATGTCGAAAACAAAGAAGAAATCCAACACCAGAAGAAAGAACCGTCAGGCCGAAAGGAAGACGAGGGTGCTGGAACAGAAGCAGGAACGTAGGAAAAAACGTTCATTGAAGGAACAATCCGAGGAGGATCTCGGTGGGATCATGAAACAAAAGGTTCTATCCTTTCTACGGAAGAATCCCAAACCTTCTGATGAAACTGTTCATACCTGGGCTACGAGTCAAGGGTATGAGTACGAAGAGGTTGAAGAAATTATCTACTCCATAGCATCCACAATGGTTCAGAAGGTGGATCAACTTGAGGCCGAGAAGGCAGAATCTGAGAAGGCCACGAAGTCACAGGAGAAGGAACCTGAAAAGAAGAAAGAGAAGGAACCTGAAAAGAAGAAAGAGAAGGAACCTGAAAAGAAGAAAGAGAAGGAAAAGGTAGACAAGGAACCACAACCCGAACCCGATGCTGATGAGGATG
>Ga0180434_10000130_pt1 | contig 108212 bp, 97 predicted proteins | sample SS_ome_7_FD_132453 | JGI IMG/M metagenome (GOLD analysis project Ga0180434, IMG submission 132453) | Hypersaline lake sediment archaeal communities from the Salton Sea, California, USA - SS_1_D_2 metaG | ecosystem: Environmental > Aquatic > Non-marine Saline and Alkaline > Hypersaline >... | reverse complement strand
TCACCCGTCCGCCGCTAACATCAGGAGAGCAAGCTCTCCATCCGTTCGCTCGACTTGCATGTATTAGGCACGCCGCCAGCGTTCGTCCTGAGCCAGGATCAAACTCTCCAAAAAAGTTGATCAATACTCATTACAATTAACGGAACGCTTCGTTTTGTTTAGTTTTCAAAGAACATATATTCTTAGTCGCGAAAATCAATTTAACAAACATAAAGTGCTTTGTCAACTTTTTCATTTTTGACAGCGACTTTATAATAATAACATCTCCAAAAATGCTTGTCAACATCTTTTTTTATTTTTTAACCATCGCTTACTGACGTTATCTTTTACAGCTCATCAGCAGCGACGGTTAATAATATATCATCACATTTAGTTAGTGTCAACACTTTTTTTCAAAGAATATCCACGATGATAAATTTCTTGGCCTTTCGTTTCAATTCTTCTAACTTCTACAAAGCCCCTATCAATTAAAAACTCTAATAATACACTTAAGTCGACACCATATAATTGAACATCTGGGTGCTCGATTAAGTCAGCAAAATACCAAAAATCTTTTTCTGATAAAATCTTTAATAAATGAGAAGATCCAAATTCCGTTTTCGAATGAATAAGAAAATCAAAGGCTAAAAATAGTAACTCTAGTCTTTTATTAAGTTCTTCATCGCTTTCTACTAATTCTTTATATAATTTATGAATTTGTGGCTCAATTTGTTTTACTTGATTCCAAACAGTCACTTCTGGATGGAAACCTCTATCAATAACTTCTATTCTCGCTAGATGATGTAAAGCGTGTACAATGTGATTATATGCATCAAGATGTTGTTTATTTTCAAAAAATGCTTTCCCTTCCATATATCTTCTAATTAGTTTCGAAAATTCAATTGTAATTTTAAGCTTTCGGTCTTCAAAGGGAAAAGTGTTTAATCGTTCAATTAATTTCATTAAGTATTCATTACGGTCAAATAAAACTTTTCCATTTAAAATCCAATCAATGATTCTTCGATTTGTACCTAATAAAATCCAATCATTTAGCTGCTTTTCAGTAACAATGTGTAGTGCTGCTTTTTGATCCAAGAACTCATAATGTTTTATGAATAAAGGCTTTTCTGCAGATTTAGTAATGATTAACAATGTGACATCTAAGTTATCAGTCCGGGGTGATGTTTGGTCTCTCTTTTCAATCATTAACACTGCTAATGTTTCCGGATGACTAGCTCTTTCTTGATAAATCGGGCGAAGCAAATCTTTCACTGGAAATTCCCCCATCCGTTATTTATTTAAATCGTTTAACAACGATTTAGCTAACTAGAAAATTTATTTCTGCTTCTTTTTTACTAAATATTGTTTCTACAAAGTAATATCTAAACCCTTTCTTTCATTTTTCAAATTTCATTTCTATTTAATCAAAATAAAGTATGCTATATTATTTTACAGGAGGTAGCGAAAATGTCACGTAAATATTCAAGTAAAATAAATAAAATTAGAACTTTTGCTTTAAGTTTAATTTTTGTTGGATTTATTATTATGTATATCGGTATTTTTTTCCGTGAATCTGTTTTTATTATGACCTTATTTATGCTTTTAGGATTACTTTCCATCATTGCAAGTACAGTCATATACTTTTGGATTGGAATGTTATCTACAAAAGCTATCCAAGTTATTTGTCCTACTTGTAATAAACCAACGAAAATGCTTGGTCGTGTAGATATGTGTATGCATTGTCGTGAAGCTCTTACTTTAGATAAAAATCTTGAAGGAAAAGAGTTTGACGAAAGCTACAATCGAAAAAAGACAAAAAAATAGAATGACACCTAAGGAGCCAATGATTTCCTTCGGAATCATCCAAAACATAAAAAAACAAGCTGATAGTTAAGCTATCAGCTTTTATTAATGAGGATTATCTTCATTTTGACAATCACGACATTTACCGTAAACCTCCATACGATGGTGGCTTACTTTAAAGCCTGTCACATGTTCCGCTAAGTTCTCCACTTCATCAAGCCCCGGATAATGAAAATCAACAATTTTCCCACATTCCTCACAAATAATGTGGTAATGATCTGAGGTAGCAAAATCAAATCGGCTTGACGAATCGCCATACGTTAGTTCTTTGACCAAACCAACTTCTCGAAATACACGAAGGTTATTATAAACTGTTGCAACACTCATATTTGGAAATTTACCTTCAAGTGCTTTATATATATCATCTGCTGTTGGATGTGCCATAGAATTAATTAAATACTCTAAAATCGCATGACGTTGTGGAGTAATTCGAATCCCCGATTGCTTTAGTGTATCTAGAGCTTCCTTTAACATATTTTCAGACATCGTCATGCACCTCTTTTCCGTTCCACAAAGTCCACTATTTAAAAAATTATTACTTTATAATATTTATAATTAGTGTACCCTGTTAAGATTATTTTTGTCAATCATTAGACCTTTAAATTCGCTGTTTTTACTGTTATTTTATTCATTTTTACATACTAAACTAAGCCTTTTCGTTTTTCTTTATATAAAAAAAGCGAGCATTATGCTCGCAAAAAGCTTAGATTGATTTGAGGAGAAATGCACTTGATACAGTATATTGTACGCAAAATATATAAAGTTTGCTTAGACATTTATCCTTATATTGAAAAATTTACGAAAGTTCTTCACGAATATATTTTAATGCTTCCTCTACGTGACCTTTCACTCGTACTTTACGCCATTCTTTCACTATGTTTCCTTCTTTATCAATGATAAAAGTAGAGCGTTCTATACCCATATATTCCTTCCCGAAATTTTTCTTTAGCTTCCATACTCCATAAGCTTCAGCAACTTGATGGTCTTCATCTACTAATAATATAAATGGAAGATCATGTTTTTCTTTAAACTTTTGGTGTCTTTCAATGGGATCTGGGCTTACACCTAAAATAACAGCATCTAGCTCTACAAAGCTTTCATGATGGTCACGGAAGTCACAAGCTTCTGTTGTACACCCAGGTGTCATATCTTTTGGATAAAAATAAAGAACAACATATTTACCACGAAAATCAGATAGCTTTACTTTTTCACCATTGTCAGCAATTAATTCAAAATCAGGTGCTAATTGTCCTACTTCTACCATTATACGACCTCCAAATCATTTTATCTTCAACTATAAGCCTAACCAATTTAGACCAATGATACAACTATTCCCCCTTATCCATACCAATCACCGTTCGTGCAACAACAGTTGTCGGTAATATATATCCTAAAAAAGCTTCAATTAAAGCTAACCACCTTCCAATACCTACAGGTGTAATATCACCATAACCAACAGAGAATAACGTAACAGCACTAAAGTATAAGCATGTTTCTAACTTTTCAAAATAGGTTCCTTGTAAGCTGCTACCATTTTCCATTAATACAATAATGTCATACTCGTGAAGTAATAAATAAAGCATAGCAAATCCAATTAAAAATGAAATATATACAAAACCTATAACACATACGGTTTCAAATGAAAGAAAGGTTCCTTTTTGAACTGCTTTAATGAGGATTTTTAAACTCATTACTAAACAAAAAAGCACCGCTAAACCTATAAAAATCCCCATGTTCCAATTCCTCCTAGTGAAAAACAAGGTTTGTACAATATACACAATTAACGTTAATTTTATGTACAAATAAAAAAAGAGGCGTTTAGCCTCTTTTAACAAAAGCTTCTTTCTATTAAGTTAAACGTTCACGTATTTTTCCTGAAATGAAATCAATTATTACAACCATAAGAATGATTCCTAGTAAAATAACGCCTACCCGCTCCCAATCACGAACACTTAAAGCAAAAATAAGTGGTGTTCCAATCCCACCTGCACCGATAATGCCTAAAATAGTAGCGGATCGGACATTAATTTCAAAACGATAGATGACAAATGATAAAAAGCTTGGCAGTATTTGAGGAATAACTGAAAACCAAATCGCTTTAATCGGATTAGCACCTGTAGCAATGAGTGCCTCTTTCGGACCTAAATCTAAGCTTTCAATTTCCTCAGAAAATAATTTACCAAGCATCCCAATTGAATTAATCCCAAGAGCTAGTACTCCAGCAAATGCACCAGGTCCCACGGCTTTAATAAACAAAAGCGCCATTACAATTTCCGGGAAAACTCTGATAAAACTTAAAATAAACTTTCCACTTCCAGAAAACACTTTTCCCCTACTCATATTTGAAGCAGCTAAAAAGGAAAATGGTATACAAAGTACAGCAGCAATAACTGTTCCTAATACAGCAATAGCAAGTGTATCTAGCAACCCTCTTAGTAAATCTTCACCAGCTGGGTCATAAACATAATCCCAGTCAGGTTGAAATAATCCTGCAAAGATAGAAGAAATAACTTCACTTGATGTTTCTTTTATTTGAATAATAGGTATACCAGAAAAAGCCCAAATGTAAACGAAACAAATTGAGATAATGATTATCCATTTACGAAGAGGATTTTTTTTCTTTACGGGAGTTGAAGTAAATGTTTGTGCCATTATATCAGCCTCTCTCGTATTTTCGTACTTAAATAATCAATAATTAAAACAACAATCAATGTGAACAAAATAATTGTTGACGTTTTATCATATTCAAAAAACCCCAATGTTCTTTCATAATATAACCCAATACCACCTGCACCCACTAATCCTAAGACAGCGGCCGCACGTACATTCACTTCAAATGTATATAAAACAAATGACATAAATTGTGAAAGAACTTGAGGTATAACACCATATGTAATCCATTTAATTTTATTTGCCCCAACAGCTGTCATTGCCTCGAGTGGACCTGGGTCAATATTTTCAATTGCTTCATATGTTAACTTTGCAATAATACCTACTGAAAAAATCGTTAAAGCAAAAATACCAGGTAAAGCACCAATTCCAAATACAGCTACAAAAAAAGCAGCAAGTAATAAATCAGGAATGGTTCGAACTAAATTTAATAGAAAGCGAGAAGGGATAGATATAATCGGTAATATAGCTACATTTCTAGCTGAACAAAGTGCAATAGGAATTGATATAATTGCTCCAAATGTTGTTCCTAAAACAGCCATTCGTATCGTTTCAAGCATTGGTTGTGTAACATTATTGATATAAGATAAATCAGGTGGAAATAATTCTACTAATAAATCAACCATATTTGGTAAACCATTAATTAAAGATGTAATCGAAAACTCCACTTTCCAACCACTTAACCAAATAATTGAGATTAAAAGCAAAATGGTAAAAGAATGCTTAAGACGATTAGAAGGAATTCTAATCTCTTTCTTTTGGATAGGTGCTTCTATCGTTTTCATTTTGACATCACGACCACATCTTGTTTTTCTAAAGGATTTCCATAGATTTTGTTAAAAGTTTCATCTGTTGCTTTTGCTACTGAATCATCAAATACGATTTCTCCGACCCGAAGCCCAATAATTCGAGTTGCATATTCACGCGCTAAGTCAATAAAATGCAAGTTTACAACAATTGTAATTCCTAATTCTTGATTAATCTTTTTTAAGTCATCCATCACTTGTTTTGTTGTAATTGGGTCAAGAGAGGCAACGGGCTCGTCTGCTAAAATAATTTTAGCCTCTTGTGCTAACGCTCTCGCAATTGAAACACGCTGCTGTTGTCCACCAGATAGTTGATCTGCTCGATGATAGGCCTTATCTAAAATATTGACACGCTCTAAAGCTTTTAATGCCAGTTCTTTATCATGCTTTGGAAATAATCCTAAAAGCATCCGAAGCGTTGAATGATAACCAACTCTTCCGGACAACACATTTCGAATAACTGTTGAACGCTTAACAAGATTAAAATTTTGAAATATCATACCGATGTCTCGACGCATTCGATAAAGCTCTTTTCCTTTTGCTCTTGTAATAGACTTTCCATTAATAAATATTTCACCTGATGTAATTTCATGTAATCGATTAATAGAACGCAGTAGCGTTGACTTTCCTGCACCAGATAAACCAACTATTACAACAAATTCTCCTTTATTAATTGTGAGATTAATGTTATTTAGCCCTACAGTTCCATTTGGATATATCTTTGATACATTTTTAAATTCAATCATGGAAAATCATTCCCTTTCTAGTTGAGCTTTTTTCTCGTTATTTAAAATGGCTGAGTAATCGAAGGGCCTCTTCGAACACCCAGCCATAGTTAAATTATTATTCAGTCTTCACCTTTTCACCATATTCACGTACGATATCAAAGTTACTATCTTTTGATTTTGTATATCCTTCATGTGAGTAAATATCACGAATAATCTTTTTACCTTCTTCATCCTGACCTATTGCAATAAACGCATCTTGAATTTTTTCCATCCATTCAGGGTCCATATCAGAACGAACAGAAATAGTATCATTTGGAATTTTTTCAGTGAAATGAATAACTTTTGTTTTTTCAAAAACATCAGGATAATCTGATTTCACAATATTTCTTGCATCTTGGAACGTAACAGCAACATCTACATCACCATTTAATAAAGCAATAATTGCTTGGTCATGCCCTTTAAGTGTTACAGGCTCTACATCCTTTAACGGATCGATACCAGCATCCATTAAAGAAGCGGCTGGCCATACATAGCCTGCTGAAGATGTCACATTTTGATATCCAATTTTCTTCCCTTTTAAATCTTCAAGACTTTTAATATCTGAATCTTTTCTAACAACAAACATGGATTTATAGTAATCAACTAATTCATCTGTAGGTGTGCCATCCTCATCATTAACTCCATAGCGCTGTGCTTGAAGAAGAACTTCTGCTGCTCCTTTTTCTTTAGCTAGCACATATGCTGTAGGTGGTAAAAATCCAACATCGACCTGCTTAGATGCCATTGCTTCAACAATTGTGTTATAGTCTGTTGAAACACTAACGTTAACCGGAATTCCAAGCTCTTTACTTAAAAGTTCTTCAAGTGGCTTTGCCTTTGCCTCTAATGTGTCGGCATTTTGCGAAGGAACAAATTGAACATTTAATTCTTCTGGAACATAATTCCCTTGGGCTTGTCCATTTGACTCGTCACTACACCCAGCAAGAAGGCTTGCGGTAAAAACAGTGGATAATACAATGCCCGCTATTTTTTTAAACATTCTCTACACTCCCCGATTTTGAAAATTTATCCATAAATAAAACTATCAAACAATTATTTAAATTAAATTGAATTATTGTAAATTAATAGTTAATTAATGTTAATATTTGGAACGTCTGAAATATCTATTTTTTTTGTTATTTCACCTTATAAACCAATTAATATAACCAATTAAAATATAGTATTTCGTAAAAATTAAGTGAACTTTGTTAATTTTCTGTTAATTAATATACTTTAAATGAATAGTAAAAATAAAAAACTGGCCCATCCTAAATGATGAACCAGCTTAGTTTCCTGCCCCGCGATATCGTTTGACACCTGCATTCCAAATGAAAATAGATAAACTAAAAAAAACGATTCCCATAACAGGTGTTAAAAAGGCATAACCATACCATTCTGATTTCTTTAAAAAATAAGCTGATGGATAAACACCTACAAAAGCAAATGGCAATATCCACGTTAAAATATATCTAATGATTTTGTTGTAGATGTTAACCGGATACCGACCATAGTTTCCGATATTATACATCATAGGCATTATAGAAGTTTTTGCATCAGACCAAAAGCTAATCGATGCAAGTGAAACAAAAATGCCTGCATATACAAGTGCTCCACCTAAAACAAATAACACAAAAATAAATAAATCATACCATTGAAAGGATAAATCTAACCGAAAGGCAGCATAGCCCATAACAATAAATCCAGTAATTGCACCAAAAAGGGATTCTAATTCCATACGTTCTAAAATGACTTGAAATAAGCTATGAATTGGTCTTGTTAAGATACGGTCCATTTCCCCTTTAACGATATAACGTTCATTAAAATCCCAAATATTAAAGAAGGAGGCAAAAATCGCAAAAGGAACTAAAAAGAATCCATAAATAAAAATAATTTCATCACGTGTCCATCCACTCAATACTTGGGTATGACCAAAAACGACAAGAATGAAAACAAGATTTGCCGCTTGAAACATGAAATCCGATAATAGCTCGACAACCATATCAGCCCGATACTGCATTCTTGTTTTTAAATACTGTCCCATATATTGAAAAAGCATGGATGCATAATACATGTGATCATCCCCCTTGAATTACCATCTTCTTTTTCGCTAAACTCCACATAATTTGAATCGGGATGATTAATATAACTGCCCATAAAGCTTGTAAAAGAATCGCTTCTACTACTTCTTGACCTTTAAAGCCTTCTGTAAAAATCATACTTGGTAAATAGCTAATCGCTTGAAATGGAAACCATTTCATCAACTCTTGTGCCCATAAAGGATAAAAACTTATTGGTAAAAGAAGACCTGAAAATAAATCGATTAAAACTCTTTTCGATCTCATTAAACCATCTACATTAAATAAGAAAAAAGTCAGCATACCTGTCATTAAGTTAATTTGTGTATTAATGATAAAGCTAAATAAAATGGATAAAGCAAAAAATCCCCAAGTTGATACATCAGTTGAAAATTGAAGTGGGAAAATAAAGCTTACAATGACCATTCCAGGAAGGGAGAAAAACACGAGTCGGAAAATCCCTTCACCTAGTGCTTGCATCGTTTTCATACCGAGATAATGATACGGGCGTATGAGTTCAACTGCTACTTTCCCTTCTTTAATTTCCATCGCAATTTCACGATCGATATTGTTAAAATAAAAGGCTCTTGCCATCCACGATACTGCAACATATGTGATCATCTGAGAAATCGATAACCCTTGAATATTTTCTTTTCCGCCATAAATAGCCGACCATAAAAAATAGTAAGCACCAATGTTAATACTATAAATTAAAATACCTGTATAATAATTGGTCCGGTACGCTAACATCATTAAAAAGCGTATCCGAATCATCTCAATATATTTCCCCATAACAACCACCGTATTTTCTTAATCTTTTTATCTATTATTTTGTTGCTTCACCTTTCTCATAAATATTTCGGATAATTTCTTCTGTTGAAATCTCTTGAATACTTAAATCTATAATTTTTTCAGCTGCGACCACTCTGCTAATTAATTCCGACATTTCGCTTTCAGGGTTGGTTAATTGTGCAATCCATACGTTTCCTCTTTCCCCTTTTGTCCAATGAACATTTATATCATGTGTAATTTGGAATAGACGTTCTTTTTCTACTTCATTACCAAATTGAAATTCAATTTGCTTTCCTTCTCCCCATTCGTTCCGTAAATGCTCCAATGAGCCATCATAAATAATTTTTCCTTCATCGAGCATAATCACTCGTTCACAGAGCGCCTCAATATCAGATAAATCATGAGTTGTGAGAAGAATCGTCGTTTGATATTTCTCATTTATTTCTTTTAAAAATTGACGAATTTTTAATTTGACTAAAACATCTAATCCTATTGTCGGTTCATCTAAAAAAAGTAAAGGAGGATTATGAATTAAGGCAGCAGCTAATTCACAGCGCATCCGTTGACCAAGTGAAAGCTTTCTAACCGGCTTATCTAAAAGTGGTTCAATATCTAATGTTTTAATGACATGATTCATATGCTCGTTATAATCTTGGTCAGATACTTGATAAACTTTTTTTAGTAAACGAAAGGATTCTTGAACAGCAATATCCCACCAAAGCTGTGAACGTTGCCCAAAAACCACTCCGATTGTTCGAACAAATTTTTCACGCTCTTTATGAGGATTCATCCCATTCACAAGTACTTTCCCAGCACTTGGTGTTAAAATACCTGTTAACATTTTAATCGTAGTTGATTTGCCTGCTCCATTTTCACCGATATAACCGACCATTTCCCCTTTTTTAACGGAAAATGATATATCATCAACTGCTTGTATCGTCTTATAGTTTCTAGTAAACAAATCACGAAACGCACCCTTTAAGCCTGAACGACTTGAGTAGCTTTTAAATTCTTTTCGTAAATGTTCAACCTCTATGACGTTCATGATTTTCCCTCCATAATTTACAATCACAACGATAAGTTTAACGGAAAGGAATATATTAAACAATGAATATGCAATCAATTCAGTTTTTTCTTTTTTATAATTTTCCTTCTATTTTCAAGTTACCCCCCCTCTATCCTTAAACACATTTGTTCTCCCTTTAAAACTCTTCCCTTCTTTCATAAAAGTGCTAGAATAGACAAAGGACGAAATTAAAAAGAAGGTGAAAACATGAAGTTTCAAAAATCTGAACTGCTACATAAAGAAGCTCTTGAACATATCGTCGGTGGCGTTAATAGTCCTTCTCGTTCTTATAAAGCCGTTGGTGGCGGTGCCCCTGTTGTAATGGAAAAAGCAAAGGGTGCTTACTTCTGGGATGTTGACGGAAATAAATATATCGATTATTTAGCGGCATATGGCCCGATTATTACAGGCCATGCTCACCCACACATTACAGAAGCCATTAAGCAAGCAGCTGAAACAGGTGTCTTATATGGTACGCCAACTCCACATGAAGTGAAATTTGCCAAAATGCTAAAAGAAGCGATTCCTTCTTTAGAAAAGGTTCGTTTTGTTAATTCTGGAACAGAAGCTGTTATGACAACAATCCGCGTTGCTCGTGCCTATACCGGTAGAGATAAAATCATTAAATTTGCTGGATGCTATCATGGGCATTCCGATTTAGTGTTAGTCGCAGCGGGTTCTGGTCCATCTACATTAGGTACTCCTGACTCAGCTGGTGTACCAAAAAGTATTGCTCAGGAAGTGATAACAGTACCATTTAATGAAATTGAACCATTTAAGGAAGCACTTGAAAAGTGGGGAGACCAAGTAGCTGCAGTTTTAGTAGAGCCAATCGTGGGTAACTTTGGAATTGTAGAGCCAAAACCTGGTTTTTTAGAAGATGTTAACCGCCTTACACACGAAGCAGGAGCACTCGTCATTTATGATGAAGTCATTACTGCGTTTCGCTTTATGTACGGTGGAGCTCAAGATCTTTTAGGCGTAAAACCAGATTTAACAGCAATGGGTAAAATTATCGGTGGAGGGCTCCCAATTGGTGCTTACGGTGGAAGAAAAGACATTATGGAAAAAGTAGCACCGTTAGGACCAGCCTATCAAGCAGGAACAATGGCAGGTAATCCAGCATCCATCTTAGCAGGAATTGCTTGCTTAGAGGTTCTAAAGCAAGAAGGTGTTTACGAATACTTAGATGAGCTCGGTGCAATGTTAGAAGAAGGAATTTTAGCACATGCTAAAGCATATGATATCCCGATTACCATTAATCGATTAAAAGGTGCCTTAACGGTTTACTTTACAACAGAAAAAGTATACAACTATGAACAAGCTGAAAATACGGATGGTGAAATGTTTGCGAAATTCTTTAAGCTTATGCTCCATCAAGGTATTAACCTTGCTCCTTCTAAGTACGAAGCATGGTTTATCACCATTGCACATACAAAAGAAGATATTGAAAAAACTATAGATGCAGTAGGAAATGCCTTTAAACAACTAAAAGATTAATGATGGAAGAGGATGTCCATAAGGGTGCACCTTTATAGGACGTCCTTTTTTAATTCGACTAATTATAAAATTCCTAAATAAAACTATAAAAATATTTTTTACGACAATTTCCATCTTGAATATTCCACACAAACCATGTATATTACTTAATTGTTTAACAGGAAGTATTTCCACAAATCATGAAAGGATGACATTTTTTTATCTTATGAAACTTGGAGCCCGCATTTTTAAAACAGGGATTGCAATTACACTAGCATTAATTTTATCAACATTATTAAATCTACCATCACCGGCGTTTGCTGGAATTGCAGCTATCTTTGCTGTTCAACCATCTATTTATAAATCGTATCAAACCGTTGTTGAGCAAATTCAAGCGAATATTATCGGAGCTTGTGTAGCCGTTTTATTAGGCTTTTTATTTGGTTCTAACCCATTTATAGTTGGTCTAGTCGCTATCATTATTATTTCAATATGCCTTAAGCTTAAACTTGAAAACACTATCGCTATCGCGCTAGTTACAGCTATTGCCATTTTAGAAGCGACAGGAGATAACTTTATATATGTGGCATTTACCCGTTTCTTAACAATATTATTAGGTGTCTTATCAGCATTTGTTGTCAATTTCGTTTTTATGCCACCAAAATATGAAGCAAGACTTTATCATAAAATCACAAATATTACAGAGGAAATTGTAAAATGGATTCGTGTAAATTTACGTCAAGCATCAGAGTATGGAATATTAAAAGGTGATATTGATAAAATTAAAGACCAACTAATTAAGCTTGACCAACTCTTTCTTCTATATAAAGAAGAAAGAACATATTCAAAAGCAAAAGTTTACCCAAAAACAAGAAAGCTCGTTTTATATCGTCAGCTCATTACAACGACAAACAGAGCCTTTTATACATTAAGAAAGCTTCATCGATTAGAAAATGAGCTACATCAAACACCACTTGAATTTCAAGAAGTACTCATTCAAGAGCTCGATGTACTTCTCAATCATCACGAACAAGCATTATTAAAATTTGCTAAAAAAATTAAAACAGATAAAGTATCGGATATTTCAACGATTAATACATTCCATAAAGAGAAGCTTGTCCAAACATTTTTGGACTATGAGAAAACATGTAAAGACACTAGCTGCTTTCATAGTTTATTACCGCTAGTCGCTTCCATTATTGATTATCACGATCATCTCGAACACTTAAATACATTAATCAACAGCTACCAGCAATATCATCAAAATGAAAATGATTTAAAAATTACAGAAGAGGAAGCAATATAGGCTTTTCAAACGAGAGAGGCCACCTCATAGGGTCAGACCCTTTTGGAGGTAGCCTCTTTTCTTTATGATTTAACCGAAAAAACAATCGCTTCATGCGGTCGGAGTGTAACTTGATCTAATGTTTGTTCTTTTTCTTTTGAGTAACTCGTAAGAACGATTTCAGCTTTCTTTCCTTTAAAATCTTCAGGAACTTCAAAATAGTTTTCTTTGTCACTATGATTTAGTAGGATAAGCCATGCTTCACTATCTAAACGGCGTGTGTAACAGAAAATTTCTGGGTCATCTGGATTTAAATCTTGGTATTCTCCATACACCATAACAGGATTCTGTTTTCTAAGCTGAATAAGTTTTTGATAATAATAGAAAACGGAATCCGGATCTTTTAAAGCCTGTTCAACATTAATTTCTTTATAGTTTGGATTCATTTTAATCCAAGGTGTTCCATTTGTGAATCCTGCATTTTCTGTATAATTCCATTGCATCGGTGTACGGCTATTATCTCGAGACAATGATTGAACTTCTTTTAACGCTTCTTCTGGATCCATTCCATTATCAATTAGTTCCTTATACTTATTTCTTGTTGCAATATCATTGTAATCATTAATGTCTTCAAAACGAACACCTGTCATACCAATTTCTTCACCTTGGTAAATATACGGTGTTCCCGGTAATGTATGAAGTAATGTCGCTAAAAGCTTAGCGGATTGTACACGATATGTACCATCATTACCGTAACGAGTAACTTGTCTTGTATGATCATGATTATTTAAAAATTGTGAGTTCCAGCCTTTACCCCATAGTCCAATATACCAACGCTGTTGAATTTCTTTAAAGCGAAGGGGTTCCCAGCTTGGCATTTCATCACAAACTTCAAAATGAAATAAAGTATGAAGTTCATTGCGGTCTTCCCCTACATATTTTAAACCTTCCTCTGGTGAAACAAAGGCCACTTCTCCGACTGTCATGATATCATAATGCTTTAATACTTTTTCATTCATTTCTTGTAAATAATCATGAATTCCAGGATTATTAGTTAAATAACGAATATCCTCTGGATTTTCAACATCTTGAAATTCCTTCGGTTTCGCAAGTAAAGCAATAGCATCCAAACGGAAGCCATCGATTCCTTTATCCAACCAGAAACGCATCATTTTATAAATTTCTTCTCGAACCTCAGGATTTTCCCAATTTAAATCTGGCTGTTCTACGGCAAAGGAGTGGAAATAATACTGTCCTGTTGTTTCATCATATTCCCATGTAGATGGACAAAAATAGGAACGCCAATTGGTAGGAGGATTTTCATCTTTGCCATCTTTCCAAATATACCAATCTCTTTTCGGGTTGTCTTTTGACGATTTAGATTCTAAAAACCAAGGGTGTTCATTACTAGTATGATTAACAACAAGGTCCATAATGACCTTTAGTCCTAATTGATGAGCTTTTTCTAAGAGCTCCTCAAAATCTTCCATTGTTCCCGCTTTCGGCATAATAGAATAATAGTCAGAAATATCATAGCCATTATCTGCATCAGGAGAAACATAAAATGGATTTAACCAGATGACATCTACACCTAATTTCTTAATGTAATCAAGCTTTTCTATAACACCTCTTAAATCACCAAATCCATCCCCATCCGTATCGTAAAAGCTTCTCCAATAAATTTGGTACACAACCGCTTCCTTCCACCATGTACGTTTCAACTTGTTCACTCCTTACACTTAAACGCTTTCATTTTTACTTATTAAAAAAATTAAGGTATTCAACTATGTATTAATCTTAAAGATGTATATACAAATTATATAATAATTACCCTATATATTGTTGAAAAAAATGCATAATCTGTATTTTCCAATCAATATTTTCTCATTACTTCATCCCTTCTATTAAACATGAGAAAAGCGCAAAGCGCCCGCCTATCGGCGAAGGGTGCTGGAGGACCTGCGAGGAGGACGTGAGACACCACAGCTGGGCCGAATCGATCCAAGACGATGGCGATTGGAGCTAGATATCAAATGACAATATGTATAGATTTATTCCTTCGTAAAAATGATATAAATTCTGATATATAAAAAAACGCAGGGTGAGTCCCTGCGCAAACTTTACAGTCTATTAATCTTTCATCTTTGGATCGAGTGCATCTCGTAATCCATCTCCCATTAAGTTAAACCCGAGAACTGTTAGCATAATTGCAAGACCTGGGAAAAACAATGTCCAAGGAGCTTGAATTAAGTATTGTTTTGAATCGGCAAGCATTTTACCCCACTCAGGAGTTGGAGCTTGGGCACCTAAGCCTAAAAACCCAAGAGCTGCTGCTTCTAAAATAGCTGTTGCAATGGCAAGTGATCCTTGAACAATAATCGGTGTAAAGCTGTTTGGTAGTATATGATGAAACAAGATTCTTGTATCTCTCATTCCAATTGCTCTTGCTGCCATTATGTATTCCTCTTGTTTGACACTTAAAACCCTTGATCGAACTAAACGACCAAAGTTCGGAATATTAATAATTGCAATTGCAATTAAAGCATTTTGCAATGATTGACCTAAAATGGCTATAACTGCAATCGCTAGTAAAATACTTGGGAAAGCTAGCATAATATCAAAGATACGTGAAATGACCGCATCAACCCATCTTCCGTAGTATCCCGCAATAATTCCTAATACAGAACCGACAATGGCAGAGCCAAGTACGGCAAAAAATCCAACCCATAGCGAAATTCTAGCTCCATATACAATACGAGAGAAAATATCACGTCCAAAATCATCGGTACCAAACCAATGCTCACTAGAAGGTGGAAGCAATCGATTAGCTAAATCTTGTTCTTTAAATCCATAAGGAGCAATAACTGGTGCTAATATGGCAACTAAGACAAAAAAGATGACGATCCCAAGCCCAACAAGTGCTACTTTATTTTTACTGAAGGTCTCCCATGCCTCTCTTAACGGGGACTTCACATCATCTTCGTAAGTGACAACAGCTCTTACATCATTACGTGCGAGTTCACCCATCGTTCTCCCCCCTATCATCTTTTATTATTGGTATTTAATACGTGGATCAATCAATGCATAAAGTAAATCTACAATTAAATTGATAATGACAAAGATGGTAGCAATGACAAGAATTCCAGATTGAATAACCGGATAGTCACGATAGTTAATTGCATCATATATATACCTGCCAATTCCCGGCCATCCGAATATCGTTTCTGTTAAAATAGCTCCACCTAATAATAGTCCTGTTTGTAAACCGATTACCGTTAATACTGGTATAACCGCATTTTTTAAGGAATGCTTGTACACAACCCAAAACATGTGTAGTCCTTTTGCTCTTGCAGTACGAATATAATCTGATTTCATCACTTCTAACATTGTTGATCTTGTCATTCTTGCAATGATCGCCATCGGAATCGTTGCTAAAGCAATACTTGGTAAAACTAGATGCTTAAGTACTTGAATAAATTGATCCATTCTTCCTTGAAGAAGAGTATCAATTAGATAAAGATTGGTGATGGCTTCAACTGGATTTCGAACATCTTCTCGACCTGTTGAAGGTAACCAACCTAAGTTAATCGAAAATACCCACTGCTCCATTAAACCTAGCCAAAAAATAGGCATGGAAACACCGATAAGCGCTAAAACCATTGCGACATAATCAAACCATGAGTGAGAATACCACGCACTAATAATTCCTGCATTAACACCGATGACAACAGCGATAATCATGGCAACGAGCGTTAATTCAACTGTCGCTGCTAAATATGGCCATAGCTCTTCATTTATCGGAGCTCTTGTTCTTAAAGAAGTCCCTAAGTCACCGCTTAGTAATTGTTTAACATAATCAATGTATTGTATATACCAAGGTTTATCTAAGCCCAATTCTTTTGTTAACGTTGCTACTGCCTCTTTTGTCGCCTGTTGCCCTAAAATAACTTGAGCCGGATCACCTGGAATAAGGCGAATAATTGCAAAGACAACAAGAGTCATTCCAATTAAAACAGGAACTAAAGATAGAAGTCTTCTTATAGAATAACTAGCCATAACCTTCACCTCTTTTCTGAAAAATCTAGGCTCTCGTGAAATATTAAGACGATAGATATTGCCTTATTATTTTTCTTTCAATCATTTAGATAAGCCAATGAAAGGGGGAAAACTCCCCCTTTCATCACCAACGCATTTATTATTTAAATTCGACTTTCGTGAGCCAGTCAGAACCAGTTGGATGTGGTAAGAAGTTTTGAATATCCTTTGAACCAGCTAATAAAGGTGTTGAGTGTACAAGTGGCACCCATGGAGCATCATCATGGATAATTTCTTGAGCTTGTTTATATAGTTCATTTCTCTTTGCCTGATCTGTTTCTGTTTGCGCTTGAATTAATACTTCATGTAGTTCATCACTGCTGTAATGTGTATAGTTGTTACTTCCAATACTATCCTTATCTAATAATGCATATAAGAAATTGTCCGCATCCCCGTTATCACCTGTCCAACCTAATAGGAATGCATCAAACTCTCCATTTCGTGCATTTTCAAGATAAGTAGCCCAGTCAACTGTTTTAATTTCGGCTTCAACTCCAATTTTTCGGAAGCTCTCTTGAATAACTTCAGCCACTTTCATTGCTTCTGGCATATATGGACGTGCAACAGGCATTGCCCATAATTCCATCTTAAATCCATCTGGATAACCTGCTTCTGCTAATAATTGCTTCGCTTTCTCTAAATCATATGGATAAGCTTCAATGTCATCATTGTATCCTTCAATAGAAGGTGGCATTGGGTTTTTAGCCGGTTCAGCTTGTCCCCCATAGAACGCTTCAATAATCGCTTCTTTATCAACAGCATGGTTAAGAGCTTGGCGAACAAGTTTATTATTAAAAGGCTCTCGAGTAGTTGTTAATCCTAAATACCCAACATTCATAGATGGTCTTTTGAAAATTTGTAAATTTTCATTACTCGTTACTTTTGCTTCATCAGACGGATTAAGTCCATCCATTAAATCGATTTCCCCATTCATTAACGCATTTAATCGAGCTGAGTTTTCTGGAATGACACGGAAAATAACTCGATTTAATTTCGGATACCCTTCAATACGATATTCCTCATTCTTTTCTAAAACAATGCGATCATTTGGCTTCCACTCTACAAATTTGAATGGACCTGTACCTACTGGATTTTCTCTAAATTTATCACCATACTTTTCTATTGCTGCTGGGCTCGCAATCGCAAACGGTGACATGGCTAAGTTCTTTAAAAATGGAGATTGAGGACGTTTTAATGTAAATTGGACTGTATGTTCATCTATTGCTTTTACTTCTTTAATAACATGTCCCTCATCATCTTTATATCCTCCAAACATAGATCCGTAATATGGAAACTTTTCTTCATTTCCATTCATCCAGCGTTCAAAGTTATACACAACTGCTTCAGCATTGAAGTCTGTTCCATCATGGAACTTAACTCCTTTTTGAAGGTAAAATGTATACGTTAAACCATCATCAGAAACTTCCCATTTCTCTGCAAGACCAGATTCTAATGTTGTATCTTGATCACCATATTCAATTAATGTTTCAAAGATGTTTTTCGTAACTTTAAAGGATTCACCTTCAGTTGTTGTAATTGGATCGAGTGATGTTGAATCACCACCGCGACCAAAAACGAGAGTGTCTTTCTTAGATCCACTATCACTGTTTTTGTTCCCTGTCTGCTCTGAACTACTGCATCCAACTAAAAAGATGCTGATGGCCATGACAAGAACGACCAGTTTCAATAAACCTCTTTTCATCAAAAAATCCCCCTTCTTTATGTATGATTTATCATCAATGCTGCATTACCTGTTATAAAGATGGCATGCAACATAGTGACCATTTTTTATTTCTCTATATTCGGGTTTAGTTTTATTACATAAATCAAAACAATCACGACATCTTGTGTGGAAGGCACATCCAGATGGTGGATTCGATGGGCTAGGAAGCTCACCCGTTAACGGTATCCTATTTCTTTTCACCGTTGGATCGGGCACAGGTACAGCCGATAATAAAGCCTTTGTGTAAGGATGCTTTGGGTTTCCATAGATTTCTTCACTTTCTGCTAATTCTATTAATCTACCTAAATACATAACTCCTACTCGATCACTAATATGTTTGACAACACCTAGATCATGAGCGATAAAAATGTATGTTAGACCAAATTCCTTTTGAATATCTTTTAAAAGATTTAATACTTGAGCTTGAATGGAAACATCCAAAGCGGAAACGGGCTCATCTAAAATGACGAGCTTAGGCTTTGTCATAAGGGCTCTAGCAATCCCAATTCGTTGGCGTTGTCCGCCACTAAATTGATGTGGATATCTTTTAGCATGGTAGCTTGATAAACCGACGACCTCTAGCATCTCATTTACTCTCTTTTTCCTCTCTTCTTTAGAGCCAATACCGTGTACAATTAACGGTTCTTCAAGTATTCTTTGAACGGTATGACGAGGGTTAAGAGATGCAAATGGATCTTGAAACACCATCTGAATATCGCGACGAATTTTTCGTAGCTCTTGTTTAGACATTTTTGTTATGTCCTTATCTTCAAACTTGATCGTTCCATCGCTTGCTTCAATTAATCGCATAATGAGACGACCAGTCGTCGATTTACCACAACCGCTTTCTCCAACTATTCCTAACGTTTCCCCTTTTCGGACAAAGAAGGAAACTTGATCAACTGCTTTTACTTCTCCCTTTTTCCTGCCCAAAACTCCGCCTTTTATCGGAAAATATTTTTTTAAACCATTAACTTCTAGAAGCAGCTCTTGCATGATCACTCAATCCTTCCGCCTCTTTTTCATGTAATAAGCATCGAACCGAATGTGGTGATGACTGACTTGGATAAAAAGAAGGAGAAATATATTTACATTTTTCCTTCACTTCACTACATCTTGGTGCAAATAAACATCCATTTTGAATCGTTCCTGGCCTTGGAACATTGCCAGGAATTGAATACAATTTTTCTTCTTTTTTATTTAAATGTGGAACAGATTTTAGTAGCCCTTTTGTATAAGGATGTTTAGGTTGTTGAAAAATAGATTGAACATCCCCTTGCTCTACTACTTCACCTGCATACATGACAAGCACACGATCACAAATCTCGGCAACGACACCTAAATCATGAGTAATGAGAATGATAGAAGTATTCGTTTTTTTGTTTAATTCTTTCATCAAAGATAAAATTTGTGCTTGAATCGTCACATCAAGTGCTGTTGTTGGCTCGTCAGCGATTAACACTTTTGGATGACAGGCCATTGCCATTGCAATCATAACCCTTTGTCTCATTCCACCTGACAATTGATGTGGATATTCGTTTATTAATTCATTCGCTCTTGGAAGTCCTACTAGCTTTAAAAGCTCTATACTTCTTTCCTTCGCTTCTTTTTTTGTTACGTTCGTATGTAAACGGATAGCCTCCATTAACTGATTTCCAATTGTAAAAAGAGGATTAAGAGAAGTCATTGGCTCTTGGAAAATCATTGATATATCATTTCCTAGAATCTCTCTCATCCGTTTTTCACTAGCTTTTAACAAATCTTCTCCTTGAAATAAAATTTGACCACTTTCGATAATTCCAGGAGGCTTAGGAATTAACCCCATAATGGATAATGAGGTTACACTTTTCCCACTACCCGACTCTCCTACGATTCCTAAAATTTCTCCTTCATATAAAGAAAAGCTGACATCATAAACAGCCGGAATCTTTTGTTTCTTTGAAGAGAAGGATACTTTTAGCTGATCAACTTGGAGCACTGGTTCTCTTCTCATCTCATCACCTACCTAACGATACATTATTGTCAGAAAATGATAAATTTTAAAAATATAATAAATTCTTTACAATTATTACATATGTAAATTAAAAAAATTGTCACAAATTGTCATAAATTTCAATAAATTTTCGACAAAATTCGTTTAAACGTAACGTTTATTAGGACAAAAAAACTAAGAATCGTGTTATTTGACTATTTTTCTTAATTAACCGTACAAAATACCTATATTTAACAAATTAACACTATAATACTTTACTAAAGTAAAGTTTGATAAAATTTTCGCAAACGTTTATAGCTTTTTATTAACCTATTAACTAGATTAATCCCACAAACAAAATGGAAAATTTAAGATATTTATTATTTTTAAATAATATTCATTTCATAATTTTAAATTTCATATCTGAAAGAAAAACTTAAATTATATGATTATGGAACTATTTTTCAGTTTTCACCAAATTTTTATTAGTATAATTAAGAATATTCTGATATATTAAGCAAGTAGATAAACATATTGGTTTATCATTCCATTTTTTCTATTTTTAAGGGAGGGGATTAAAAGTTGAATAGGTTAAAGCTTTTTACTACCATTGCATCATCTGCACTACTAACTTGTTCTCTATCATTTTCACCTATGACTTATCAAGCTCAAGCTTCACAACTAGAAGCACCCCCAAGTACCTCTGCACCTATTGATTTGAATATCGTACCTGAAGAACGACTTGGTAAAGCATTACAAGATCGTGGAGTCATTTCAAAGAATGCTAGTGAAACAGAAATTCAAAGTGCTGTAAGAGAGTATATTAAGAAGAAACAAGGTTATAAACCTAGTAAAACATCTACTAATCAAGTAAAGACCCCTCAAGAATTTGATCAAAAAGTTAAGGATTTTTTAGAAAAGCAAAAGAATAAATTAAAGAAACAATTAGACAAAGAACATCAAAATTACAAGAAAGGAAAACCAGATGGTTATGTAAAAGTAAAAGAAGCAACTCAAGCACCATATAATGGTGAGGTTCGTAAAGATAAAGTTCTAGTATTATTAGTGGAATTTGAAGATTTCAAGCACAATAATGTAATCCAAGAGGAAGGCTACATGTATGCGGATGATTTTAATCGAGAACATTATCAAAAACTTATGTTTGGTGATGAAGAATTCACTTTATTTAATGGTGATAAAGTGCAAACATTTAAACAATATTATGAAGAGCAATCAGGAGGAAGCTATACAATTGATGGTTATGTGTCAGATTGGTTAACAATTCCAGGTAAGGCGACTGATTATGGTGATGACGATCCAAGAGGTGGTCATGATAATTTAGGACCATTAGGACCACGTGATTTAGTGAAACGTGCTCTTGATGCAGCAGTTGAATCAGGAATTAATCTTTCTAAATTTGATGAATTTGACTTATATGACTTAGACGGTGACGGTAATCAAAACGAGCCAGATGGACTTGTTGACCATTTAATGATTATTCATGCTGGAACAGGGCAAGAAGCTGGTGGCGGAGTATTAGGTGATGATGCAATTTGGTCACATCGTTGGGTTTTAGATGGTGTATATGCCATACCAAATACAACAGCTGCTGTCGACTATTGGGACGGTAAAATGGGGGCATTTGATTATACAATCCAACCTGAAGATGGTGCTGTCGGTGTATTTGCTCACGAATTTGGTCATGACCTAGGACTTCCTGATGAATACGATACTATTTACTCTGGTCACGGAGAGCCTGTTGCTTCATGGTCAATTATGAGTGGTGGTAGTTGGAATGGAAAAATTGCCGGAACAGAACCGACAAGTTTTTCTCCACAAAATAAGGAATTCTTCCAAAAAGTAATGGGAGGTAACTGGGCAAATATTGAGGAAATTGATTATGACGAAATCGATAAAGATGGAATTACTGCCATTATCGATCAAAGTGTTACCAAATCGAATAACCCAGGAATTGTTAAAATTAATCTTCCACCAAAGGAAGTTGACGGAATTCAACCAGCATTCGGAGAAAAATACTACTACAGCACAAAAGGCGATGACCTTCATACAACAATGACATCTCCAGAATTTGATTTAACGAATGCAACTTCTGCAACATTTAACTTTAAAGCTTGGTATGATATTGAATATGATTACGATTTCTTATATGTAACGGCTGTTACAGGTGATGGTGGGAAAAAAGTAATTGATATAATCGGTGATGATGACACTGATAATGATGCTCGTGCCGAATCATCCAAAGGTCAGTGGGTTGATAAATCTTATGACCTGAGTGAATTCAGTGGTAAAAAAGTAAAGCTAGTTTTTGAATATATTACCGATGGCGGATTAGCACTGGATGGCTTTGCCCTTGATAATGCGAAGTTAACTGTTGATGGAGAAGTTGTCTTTTCAGATGATGCAGAGAGTGAACCATTATTTACATTAGACGGCTTTATCGTATCAAACGGAAAATTTTTCAAAGATCACTATTACTACTTAGAATGGAGAAACTACGCTGGTGCCGACACTGCTCTCCAATATTCTCGAGGAGTGAAATACAATACAGGTTTAGTCATTTGGTATGGCGATGAAAGCTTTACAGATAACTGGGTAGGAATACATCCTGGAGAGGGCTTCCTAGGAGTTGTTGATTCACATCCAGAGCCAATATACGGTCTAAAAGATGGTGAAAGAACTATATTCCAAAGTACGCGATACCAAATAGCAGATGCTGCCTTCAGTTTAGATGAAACGCCTTCATGGATGGTTAATTCATCCTATCGTGGATTGTATGAATATAACAGTCTACCAGGTATAAGCTTATTTGATGATTCAAACAAGTATATTAATGATGCGATTCCTGATGCAGGACGTATTTTACCAAAATACGGAATAAAGGTACGAGTTATAGGAGAGGCAAAAGACAATTCGGCTGGAGCTGTTTGGATTTACAAGTAATGAAAAGAAGTTGTCTCGTAATGGTCTGACCCCACGCATATACAAAATATAGATTTAAATGAAAAGCTATATTTTGTTTTGTGGGGTCTGACCCTTTCTTTTTGAGGCACCCTCTTTAAGTTAATTGCTGAATCGTAAAAAGCTTATAATATTCTCCTTTTTCCTTCATTAATTCTTGGTGTGTACCTATTTCTATAATTTTCCCATTTTCGATTAAAACAATTTTATCTGCATGTGTAATAGTGGAAAGTCGGTGAGCAACGACTAGTGTAGTTCGATTTTTGGCTAGTTTTTCGAGTGCCTCTTGAATTAAGTGTTCACTTTCTAAATCTAACGAAGATGTAGCTTCATCGAATATTAATATCGGAGGATTTTTTAAAAACACTCTTGCAATGGCTATACGCTGTTTTTGGCCTCCGGATAATTTTACACCACGTTCCCCAACTTTTGTATCATACCCATGCGGTAAATTCATAATAAATTCATGAGCATTAGCTGCTTTAGCCGCTTCTATTACTTCTTCATCTGTTGCATTGGGATTTCCGATTAAAATGTTTTCTTTAACAGTCTCACTAAATAAAAAGTTGTCCTGTAGTACCATACCTATTTGGTCTCGAACACTTCTTGCTTGATATTCACGTATATCGACTCCATCAATTAAAATTCGACCTTTTGTCACATCATAAAATCTTGGAATTAAACTGACAAGTGTAGATTTTCCTCCACCACTCATTCCAACAAATGCAACAGTTTCCCCATTATCTATTTTTAAATCGACATTTTCTAAAACAAATGGTTCATCCTCATTGTAGCGAAAGGATACATTTTCAAACTGAATCGTTCCTTGAATATTCTCAGCTTTTTTTGCATGAGGTATATCTTTAATATCATACGGCTCATCCATAAATTCAAATACTCGGTCCATTGAAGCAAATGCTTGAGTTAACGTAGTGGACGAGTTAATTAATCTTCTTAACGGATTATATAAACGGTCTATGTAACCTATAAAGGCCACCATTGTTCCGATTGTTAACTGCCCTTGAATAACTTGATATCCTGCATAAAAAATTACAATTAAAGGAGCGATATCCGTAATAGTATTGACGACAGAAAATGTTTTAGCATTCCAGCTAGTGTGATCAATCGCTTTGTCTAGGAAATTTTGATTTTCCTTATTAAATCGCTTTTGCTCATAATCTTCAATCGCAAAGCTTCTTATAACAGGTATACCACTTACCCGTTCATGTAAATAACCTTGAACTTGTGCCAAAGCTTGTGAACGAACTCTCGTAAGCTGGCGTAAGCGACCATAAAAATACTTCACAGCAAAACCATATAAAGGAAACAACACGATTGATATGATTGTTAAAGTAGTATCCATCGTAAACATGATGGCAATAGCGATAAAAATAGTAGCAAGATCTAACCATAAATTCATAAGACCTGTTATAACAAATGATTTCGTCTGTTCAACATCATTGATGACTCTTGATATCACTTCACCAGCTCTTGTGTTCGCATAATAACGTAAACTAAGCTTTTGAATGTGGGTAAACAGCTGATCACGAATATCATATAAAATTTTACTTCCCGTCCATTGTGCAAAATATTGACGATAATATTCAATTGGTGGACGAATGATTAAAAAGATAAAAAACATAATACCCATAATCCAATAAAGCTTGTCTGTTTTTTCAGATATACTCGTATCAGAAACTAAAATATCATCGACAACATATTTTAAAACTAATGGAATTAATAGGGGAAGTCCAAACTTAATAATTCCAATGATAATTGTAACAATGATTTGAAATCGATATGGCTTTACAAACTGCATATATCGTTTTACGGACCCCAAAACAAAAAATCCTCCTCTCTCCTACAAAAACGAAGTTTACTACGAAGATAAATGAATAAAAGGTAAAAAACAGAAAAAGATTGTTTGTTTCTAAGTTATTTTTATTGAACAATCTTAATATTTCAATAAGTGATGAAATCTTTTATAAAATTGATTGAAAAAGCTTGAAATGTAATTGAAATATCAACTAAATGATTAAATCACTCCGAATAGTGATGAAATGGTTTAAGAAAGTGATTGAAATTTTTTATTAAGGTCATTATTTATTTGTGCAATAAAACCAATATATAGTTGAACATTTAATTTAATACATTAAATTTTCTATTCAAAAAATTAATCAATCTAAAATGGGCAGTTTAGTGAATCAATTTCACGGGACGGCACCATAATTTTGCAAATTTCCTCTCTTAATATCGTTGTTCCCTCACCCGGTTCTATGGTTCTCTAACACTCTTATCTAGCAGCTTAAACTCAATGATTTCTTATACTACAAAGAAAAGCCTGTTGTCTTCCAACAGACTTTTCTAACGTAAATATGTTAAATATTGTTCATACCACCGGTCTATGAAGTCGGGAGAAAATGGTCCTTTTCGAGTTCGAATCCAGTGCATCAATTGATTAACATTATTTTTTAAAATCCGATCAATCACTTCTGGATAGTTCATTTCTTTTCTGTGCCGTTCATATTCATCTTCATCTAGTAGCACATATGTCATATCAGGGAAAACCTTTATATCTAAATCATAATCAATATATTTTAATGCTTCTTCATCCCAGACAAAAGGTGAACTTATGTTGCAGTAGTAATAGATACCATCCGTTCTAATCATTCCAATAATATTAAACCAGTGTCGTGAATGGAAATAGCATATGGCAGGTTCTCTCGTTATCCATGTTCGTCCATCTGCTTCTCTAACCGTTGTCCGATCATTTCCCCCAATGATACAGCTTGCTGTACCTTTTAAAACAGTTGTTTCCTCCCATATCCGATGGATAAAGCCGTTGTGCTTATAGCTGTGTATTTGAATTTTGTCTCCTTCCTTGGGATAACCCATTTTTTTACCTACTTTCTAAATAGACATTATGTTGAAATATTTTTTAACGCCCTTATATCCTATTTTTATTTCTTTTTCCTATTATAACGTTTAGTCTTAAAAAAGAAAACAAAGAGCCGTACCTCTTGGTCTGACTCTTTACTTTCATTTATATATGTTCAATCTGATAGGTTTTAATGACTTCTTCTGTTTGACGTTCAAATGTTTTTTGTATTTCGTGCAATTCTTTTTTCATTTGGTTAATTTCATTTTGAATAGATTCAATTTTTGTTGTATCCTGCAGTTCTGTTAATTCCTGTTGTAGTTTTTGACATCGTTCAATTTCAGATTGGACAAATAGCAGCTTTTCCATCGTTACAAGCTGTTCTCCTACAAGCTTGTCAAATTGATTATGAATGTTCAAGAATTTTCTCTCCTTCCAGCTTTCTATACTTAAAAATTCTTTTTACTAACATCAAAATCCTTTGACTACTTATGTTGATGAGCCACTAGTTTTGTCGTTTTAAATATTACTGAGTGACCAAAGTTTACATATTTTAACATTCGAAAATTTACATTCCAACTATAAAACTTATGTATCCTTTAACCACTATTCCCATAGAAAATTGACGATATTCACCTAATTTATTTTTGAATTGTTCATCTTGTTTACGGCATCATTCTATTTTTGAAGAGTTTTTCCTATTTTTTTGCTTTCAGTTTAGGTACTTTCTTCCGTGATTTGATCTCTCACTTCCATTGTTTCAATATCACCATTTGGCTCCTCTTTACATGTTTTCGCGCCTTATCCGAGATTTTGACACTTTTATCCAGAGTTTCTGGCAATTTATCCGCGGTTTCAGCACTTCCTACCACGGTTATCATTTCCCAAGATGTTTACTCTTCCCTTCATGATTTCTTAGCTCTGATTCCCTAAAATTTTCATAACTGAAAAAGGGTGCCTCAGTAATTGAGGCACCCTTACACAACATATTTTTACATTAATTAAGAATTTTGCTGTTTATTTTGTTCAGCTTGTTGGTTTTGTTGACGTACTTGTTGTACGTCGGTTTCAGCAGCAAACTCAGTACCGTATTGTCCTTGTTCAGCTGCTTGGTTTTGTTGTCTTACGTGTTGCGGATTCGTTCTTTGTGGTTGATTTTGTTGTTTTGCCATCACTTTTCACCTCCACGTACATTAGGTTGTCCTGGAGGCTTAAAAACTATCCTAAAATATCACAACTTTTTTTGGATATTTTTTACATATCTATAACTTACCTTTAATTATACTAACAAAGATATTCCACCATCTACAATAATGGTTTGACCACGAATCATAAAGGCTTTTTCAGATACAAGGAATTCAACAGCATTTACTAAGTCTTCTTTTTCAACCATTCTTCCTGCTGGTGTTTTTTCCTTTGCTTCATTTAATAACTCTTCGCGGTTTGGAAAGTGTGTTAATGCATCCGTATCAACCGCTCCACCAGAAACTGCATTTACAATGATATTTTTAGGTGCAAGCTCAACCGCTAAATATCTTGTTAATGCTTCTAGTGCCGCTTTTGATACACCTACTGTCGTATAATTTTTTAAATAACGGATCGAACCAAGAGAGCTAATACTAACTATGTATCCACCACCGTTTTTCTCCATAAGCTTAGCTGCTTCTTGTGCACAAAATAAAAGCGCCTTACTGTTAATATCCATTGTCCAATCCCAATGACTTTCTTCAAGCTCCATTAAAGGTCTCAATACCCCTGAAGCTGCATTATTTACAAATACATCTAAGCGTCCAAATGTTTCATCTATTTCTTTAAACATCTCTTTAATTTTTTCAGGTTTTCCAACATTTGCTTTTACAACAAGTGTTTTTACACCTAATTGTTCAATTTGCTCAGCTGCTTCTAAAGCTGCTTTTTTACTTCTAGCATAGTTAATGACAATATTATATCCTTTTTCAGCAAGTCGTATTGCAATTTCTTTTCCAATACCACGACTACTTCCCGTTACTAGTGCTACCTTTTGTGACATAATTTCAACCCCTTATTTTTTGGAATAGATGCTCTTATTGTATCAAAGAATAATGAAGAATAAAGGCTTTTATTTAGGAGGTAGCCGTATGTATACGGGACGAGATATGACAGAATTATCGATGATGTCAAAGCGTAAATGGTCAGATGATGAACTAGCATACTTTCACCATGCTTTTCAACAAATTGTTCCATATTTAAATGCTGAAGGGCAAACCATTCATCGTGAAATTGTTGAAGAAATTGAAGCGCGTGGTGGGCTAAAACAACCTGAAGCCATTTTTCCAACGAATTTAAAAAGTAATTAAGAAAAGCGCAAAACACCTATCGGCGAAGGGCGCTGGAGGACCTGCAAGGAAGCTTCCGCCGCCACAACGGTGCCGAAACGACCCAAGCCGATGGAGCTCTTTGCTAGACACCAAAATACCTACAAAGAAAGCACTTTAACACTTTATTGAACTTAAACTTTCTGTAACGAGAACAAAGCTAGCCGTTTCTAGCTTTGTTCTTCTTTTTCACGATATAAAGTAAAGATTTTTTGATGTGAAACTGGAAATGCGTATTGAGAAAGCTCTTCTGCCGTTACCTTTTTTAATCCTTTTAATTTTTCTTCTTTAGATACATGTCCAAAATATACAGATATATTCCATGTTAAATGAGAAAAAACATGTTGAATGGTTCCTTTTAATTCACCTATTTCTGCTTTTACTCCATATTCTTTTAGTAAAAACTCTCGCAGCTGTTCCTTTTGTGATAATAAGCCGTGTTCTGTTTCACAATTTGGAAATTCCCACAAATTAGCTAATAGTCCTTTTGAAGGTCGTTTATGAATATAAAAGAAATCTTCATTTTTCAAGACAACAGCCGCAATCTGAACTTGTTTATTCGCTTTTGCTTTTGTTTTAACAGGTAGCTCTTCTTGAACACCTTCATGATATGCTGAACATTGTTCAAAAACAGGACATAAAAGACAAGATGGAGAAGTCGGTGTACATACAACAGCTCCAAGCTCCATTAAAGCTTGATTAAAATCAGAAGGATAATTCTTTGAAATAATTTGATAGATGACTTCTTCAAAAATTTTTCTCGTTTTTGGCTTAGCAATATCATCCCAAATGGATAAAATTCTTGAAATAACACGCATGACATTCCCGTCAACTGCTGGCTCAGGAATATTATATGCAATGCTTAATATGGCACCTTTTGTGTATGGTCCAATCCCTTTCAGCTTACCCAGATCATCTGGATTATCTGGTACTTTCCCATTATAAGTCTCCTTTACCTCTTTAACAGCAGCATGTAAATTTCTCGCCCGAGAATAATAGCCTAGACCTTCCCAGGCTTTTAATACTTCTTCTTCATCGGCGTCTGCTAATGCTTCAATTGTTGGGAATTTTTCGATAAAATGATTGAAATAAGGGATTACGGTATCGACACGAGTTTGCTGAAGCATGATTTCTGAAACCCAAATTTTATAAGGATCTTGATCTTTTCGCCAAGGTAAATCTCTTTTTTCTCGGCGATACCAATCGATTAAATTTATTTGAAAATCTTCTATATTAAATTGCTCTAATTTCTGTTGCAGCTGCTCATTCATTTAATTAAGCCCCCCATTTTCTTTGCTGAAACAAACCGATTTATGGTTAAATGAACTTAAGAACAATTTATTTAACAATAAGTAGTATTAATCCCATTTAGTTCACGGTTCGCTATAGATGACCTATCTTCTCTTAGAAAAATAAATTTCAAAAAACAATCATACCATATCATGTTACCGAAATTTTAAGCTACTGAAAATGGTAATGATTTGGGCAAAATAAAATTGGAGGTTATTTTGGTTGGATACAGGCACACATGTAGTAATGGGAATTGCCTTAGGAGGAATCGCAACGTTAGACCCTTTTGTTGGAAGCGATATAATCACTCAAGAGGCTGTTATGTTAGGAACATTGATTGGCTCTCAAGCACCTGATATTGATACATTTTTAAAACTAAAAAGCAATGCATCTTATATACGAAATCATCGTGGATGGACTCACTCGATTTCCGCCATTTTTCTATGGCCAATCGTTATAAGCCTCTTCATTCATTCATTTATTCCTGGTAGTGATTTTTCTCATCTGCTCCTATGGACATTTATCGCAGTATTTCTTCATGTATTTGTTGATATTTTTAACGGATACGGAACTCAAGCACTTCGACCTATTACAAAAAAGTGGATAGCACTTGGTACTATAAACACATTTGATCCATTTATTTTTATCATTCATATCGTCGGAATAATTGTCTGGCTAATTGGTTTTGACCCTGGTGTTACGTTTACAACGATATATATTATTCTGATGTTGTATTATATCGTTCAGCTTTGGTGGCAATTTCAAGTAAAACGGAAAGTAAAAAAGAAATTCGAACATGTAGAAGAAATTCTTTTTAATCCAACAATTCAATTAAAAAAATGGCTACTCGCAATTAAAACGAAAGATGAGTATTACGTTGTGTCAGCAGAAAAAGGAGAGTTAATTATTTTAGACCGTTTTGAGCGAAAGCCACTACCAGATACAGAAATGATTGAAGCAGCAAAAAAAGATGATAACATTAGTGCCTTTTTATCATTTTCTCCTATTTATAAATGGGACATTATAAAACGTAAAGATTTGGTAGAGGTTCGATTAACTGATTTAAGATATCGAAACAAACAACATTATCCATTTGTTGCTGTTGTTCACCTTGACAAGCATTATAATATTCTCCGCTCTTATACAGGATGGATTTTTAGTGAAAAACGCTTGAAGAAAAAATTAGATTTGTTATAAGAAAAGCATAAAGAGCCCGTCTATCGGAGGAGTACGCAGGAGAATCTGAGAGAAGGCTTCTGCCACCACAACAGGGAAGAAGTGACCCAAGAGCTAGACACCAATAACACAATTAAGTCATTTTTATTAAGAAAAAGCATCCACTTAGGGATGCTTTTTCTATTCAAAATACTTTTTATATTTTGGGTTAACGGCAATAAATTCATGAAGCTTTTCTCCATAATTTTGAATCCATTGTCGTACAATTTGTTCTGTTACTTCTTTTCCACGATATTTTCGTCCTGCTTTGGCATAGGTTGTTTCGAAATCTTCCCATAAAAGCTCAACCCATGTTCTTGCTTTTTCGTATGTTAAATGTTTATTTTTTTCAAGTAATTCTTTTGCTAATTGATCAAAATATTGTTCCATCTTCCTCACCTTCATTTCCTTTTATAACTACTTATAATTACTAAGTTGGTTCAAATACTAAATAATGCGCTATACAAAGCGCAACCTAAAATCGGAGGATGACAAGATGCGCAATAAAGAAAAAGGGTTTCCACATCATGATAAATTTGACGGCGAGCCTCGGGCAAAAGCAGAATATGCGTCACGCCGCGCAAATGGAACGATTAACACCCACCCACAAGAACGAATGAGGGCTTCTGGTAAACGCGAAAAACCTTACACGTAATTCGCGAATATGAGAGGAAGTGCACAACAATGGGAAAAAACACAAAAAAACCTTATTATGACCAACTTTATTCTAATCCGTTTCTTGGACCTAGAGCAAATCCAAAACGAGCGCATCATCAAGTAAATGGTGAAACACAACAAACACAAGACTTAATCATACTTGAAAATCAAACGAGAAAAAGATCTTAACAAATATATCGGATCATACAACCTTTTTTGTATGATCCGTTTTTCATCTTAACATCTAAATTTTCTTTATTCTTGTAAGATTTTTTCTACTATTTTGGATGATTCAATCATTTATACTGATTTCCTTACTACTTTTAAAATTTCACTATCACTTACTTGAATGTTCAATCCCATAAGCCGATATTAGTATTCTTTTTGAGAAAAAATGCCCAAACTACTTCACTAATAAAGAAATCGGTAATGCCTCTTCTTTTAATGGTGTAGATAATCGATGTCCCCAGGCAAATACACCATTTAAATATTCAATTTTAAATTTTTCTCCTGGGTCTCCCTCTATTTCATAAATTTCTCCTGGTTTAAAATCATTTGGATCTAATAAATAAGCTTTGGCCATCGCTATTTTTCTTTCTAAAACGGCATATTCATTTACAATACCAAATTGCTCTGCTTTACGTGCCTTTTCCTTTAATTGTGCAATTTCTGTTTTTAATTCGTATTCCGTCATTTCACTATACCGTTTTTGCATCGTCCTCGACTCCTTACTTAACCATTTCTAAATGTAAGTATAAAATAGAATTGCACTATTCGCCAAACAGATAAGGAGGAAAACAAATGTCAGCTATTTTCATTACAGGAGCTGGATCTGGCTTAGGACAAGCACTCGCACTTGAATATGAAAAGGATTACGATACCATTATTTTATCTGGAAGAAATGAAGAAAAGCTTAAAGAAACTTCAAAGCTTTTAAATAAAGAGGTATACATATATCCGCTAGATGTTACAGACCATCAGGCTGTTTATAAAGCTGCACAAATTGTATGTGAAAAGTTTAAAGTTACAGCAATCATAAATAATGCTGGTTACGGTGCATTCGGTCCGTTAGAGTTATTATCAGATAAAGACATTCATCAAATGATGGATACAAATGTGAAAGGGACAATCTTTGTAACAAAAGCTTTTTTACCTTTTTTTAAAAAACAAGGCAACGGCTCCATTTTAAATATTGTTTCTACTGCTGGGCTAAGAGGAAAAGTAAACGAAAGTGTATACGTTGCATCAAAATTTGCTGTTAGAGGCTTTTCCGAAAGCTTAGTAAAAGAATTAGAAGGTACATACATTAAAGTAAAAGCTGCTTATATGGGTGGAATGGACACACCTTTTTGGGAAAATAGTACACATATCAAAGATAAAAGTCGTTTACGATCTCCTAAAATGGTAGCTGAGCAAATTAAAAAGCTGGATGATGGGAGAAGTGAAATTATTCTTTAAAGGGCCTGACCCCACGTCAGACCCTTATTCACATATCCTCATTTTCATGGATATACCTGTCAATCAAATCAATCGAAAATCCCTTTCTGTATAAAAATTGCTTTAATTTTTGTGTAGCAGTATAGGAATCAAATTTTGCATAACGCTTTTTCGCTTTTTCTGCTTGAATACATAAAGCGTTCCACTCTTTATTGTCATTTTCTTCTTTTGGAAGCATGTCTAACACAATATGGATAATATTAAACGAAAAGCCTTTTCGAATTAAAGCTTGTTCAATCTTTTGTTGTCTTTGCTGGAACGAAATGTTATCCGATTTCGTTTCATATTTTTCTGCTATGCTATAGGCCACATCGATTTGATGCTCACTCGAGAATTGTGTGAGTGCTTCTTCAATCAAGGTTTCTGGTATTCCTTTTTCGCTCAGTTCTTTTTCAATCAAAACTGGTCCTTTTTTACTTGTATTCATTTGTGTTCTTACATAAGCTTTGGCATATTCTTCATCATCTATGTATTTTTGTTCAATTAAAAGCTGGATGACCTCTAATATAATTTGCTCACCCACATTTTTCTTTCTTAAGTAATCATAAACTTCCTTTTTTGTTCGCATTTTATATCCTAAATATTCAATAGCTTTATTGTAAGCTTTTCTCGCTTCATCTCCATACTGAATTTCAATAACCTCAAACTCATCTAACTCTAAGCCTTTTCTTAAACCAAATTGAACTAGTGTATCTTCATGAACACTAAATCCAAATTCTTCCCCATGACCTTTATTAACAAATATATTAAATCTTTTTGGATTCTTTTTTTGAACTTCAATTCGGGTAATGAACATATCAAACACCTCTATAACATCGTAGCACAACATTTATATCATAGAAAATGAAGACAAATAAAAAGAAAAAATAAGATAAAAGAAGTAAAATATAGTAAATAGGTAATTCCCAAAACAAAGGGGGAAATACAATGAAGATAGCGATTAGTGGAGGAACTGGTTTTATCGGTAAGCATCTCGTTTCATTTTTTCAAAAGCGAGGATATCAAATATTTATTTTATCAAGACAGTCGAACATTGTTTCAAATTCAAAGAACATCCATTATGTAAATTGGCTTACTGAACATTCAAACCCTGAAAAGTATTTAGAAGGAATCGATGTCTTCATTAATCTAGCTGGAACATCCATTGATTCTCATTGGAATGAAAAAACGAAAATTGATATTCAAGAAAGCCGAATTCGAGCCACAAATGAAGTCATAAGAATAATTAAAGGATTAAAAAACAAACCAAAAGTTCTCATTAATGCAAGTGCAATCGGAATATACGGAACATCATTGGAAAAAGTATTTACAGAGAAAAGTGACGAAAGAGGAAATGACTTTCTAGCCGATACCGTGAGTAAATGGGAAGAATGCGTTAAAAAGCTAGAAGAGCCCAATGTACGCGTTGTTTTAGCTCGCTTCGGCGTTGTTTTACATCCAAAAGAAGGAGCTTTACCTAAAATAGCCTTGCCTTATCAATTTTTCGCAGGTGGTCCTGTTGGAAGTGGAAAGCAGTGGATTTCATGGGTTCATATTGATGAGGTTGTAAATCTTATTTCATTTGCTATTGAGCATGAACAAATTAAAGGCCCCATTAATTTTACATCACCTAACCCAGTAACAATGAATGAATTTGGACAAAATCTCGCGAAAGTCTTAAACAGACCTCATTGGTTAAATACACCATCCTTTTTATTAAAAACAATTTTAGGGGAAAAGAGCATGCTTGTTTTAGAGGGACAAAAGGTTTTACCGGAAAAAGCAATGAATAATGGCTATGAATTTTTATATCCAACTTTACAGCATGCTTTAATGAACCTTTATAAAGGAGATAAAGAATGAACACATACCTTTTTCAAAATGCAACGGTGTATCCAATTACATCAATCCCTTTAGAAAAGACAGATGTATTAGTTGAAAACGGAAAGATTCTTAAAATTGGACATAATTTAAAGGTAGAAAAAGATGTCAAGGTTATACCATGTAACGAAAAATATTTATTTCCTGGCTTTATTGATGCACATACACATTTAGGCTTATATGATGAAGGAACTGGTTGGGCAGGAAATGATGCAAATGAAACAATTGAGCCGATTACTCCTCACATTCGTGCACTTGATAGTGTCCACCCATTAGATCCTGGTTTTTCAGATGCTATACAATATGGAATTACAACCGTTCATGTCATGCCAGGGAGCGCGAACGTAATAGGTGGGACGACATCAGTCATTAAAACATATGGTAAAAATATCTCCAAAATGTTAGTTCTTGAAAATGCCGGACTAAAGCTTGCATTAGGCGAAAATCCAAAAAGGATACATAGTAACGGCAATAAAGAATCGATTACACGAATGGGGATTATGGGAATGCTTAGAGAAGCTTTTTTTAACGCTATGCATTGCACAAATAATGAAGATTTTCGACTGATACCAATTAAAAAAGCGTTAAATCGAGAAATTCCTGTTCGTATTCATGCTCATCGTGCAGATGATATCATTTCAGCCATTCGATTTGCAGAAGAATTTAATCTTGATTTAAGAATTGAACATTGTACAGAAGGGCATTTGATTGCAGAAGAATTCAAAAATAAGAATATAAAAGTATGTATTGGGCCAACTTTAACAAGACGATCAAAAGTAGAGCTTAAAAATAAAAGCTGGAAAACGTATTCTGCTCTAGCAAAGCAAGGAACTGAAATTTCCATTACGACCGACCACCCTTATACACCGATTCAATATTTAAATGTGGTCGCTGCATTAACTGTTCGTGAAGGTTTAAATGAAAAAACGGCACTTGAAGGAATAACGATTAATCCTGCACGAAACTTAAAAGTGGATCACCGAGTAGGAAGTATTGAAGTTGGCAAAGATGCCGATTTAGTCCTTTGGAGCGGCCATCCTTTTCACTTTTTAAGTAAACCAGAACTAACGATGATTAGCGGAGAAATTGTATATCAAAAACAATCGTAATTGGCAGAAATTTGTCTAAAAAAATTTACAAAATCCCTATTTCCTTTTACATTTAAATCGAGTATTATATACTAGCAGAGCAACGAAGACAATTAAATTTTGACGATAAAAAGGGAAGGCAAATGGTGCGCCACCAGCAATCGCTGGTTCTAGTGGGTTCGATTCCCACCCCGAAATTTTTGAATGCAAATTTTTGAAAATTTCGAGGGTGGGTCCCACATGAAGGTCATGTATGGAATCTGCCCTCAATTGGAGGGATGAGAATGTTAAAAAAACGTGATCTTCAAGACTGCCAAGCTTTATATGAGCTTATGGTGCACCCTGAGGTCTTCCCTTTCGTGCGCCTTAAAGCAACTTCACTTGAAGAGTACATTTTTATGACAAAACAAGTGATGGAATCAGAAGCACGCGGCGAATTAATTTCACGTACGATTTTAGATGAGTGGGGCTCTCCAATTGGGACAATTAGCTTATACGATATACAAGAAAACGCAGGTTTTCTAGGAACGTGGCTAGGTAAACCTTATCACGGAAAAGGATACAATAAACTTGCTAAAGATTCCTTTTTCCAAGAGCTTTTTTATGAGCTTGGCATCGAAACTATCTTCATGAAGATTAGAAAAACCAATATTCGTTCTACAAAAGCTGCCCAAAAGCTCCCATACGTCGTTTGTGCGAATGAAACGAGAAAATTAGTTCTTGACCAAATTAATAACGGTGAAGATATTTATAACCTTTTTGAGATTTCAAAAGACCTTTATACGTTATACTCAATGCGTCATCTAAACGAAGTAATAGAAGAAGATCACTTAAAAGAAGCATAAAATCTGGAATTGACTTGACTCTTTCTAAAAAGAAAGGGTCTTTTTTGTTTAAAAAAATTTCTTTCGTAAAAAATAGTAAGTGTCTAAAATTTTATAAGAAAGAGGCGATCAATATGGCGGATAAGAAAAAGAAGCTTGAGAAAAATCGAAGTAATTTATCTAGTGCACAAGAAGTATTATATTCACGTGAATTTAAAATGGCGGATCGCGCAGGTGGATACACAGACAGAAATAGACACTAAATGGTAAACATGAAATCGTTACATATCGCTAACCCTAGTATATGAACAGATTCAATTACTGTTCAGGAAAGGGGTATTTCAAATGGGACGTGCACATCATCATAAAAAACGAGACAAAAACAAAAACGACTTACCTCAAGTACCAGAAGCATTAAAATATGAAACAGACGGCGTTTACGAAGAATACTCAGAAGAATTAGCTGACCAAGCTGACCGTGAAGCACAAGCCCGCGCATATGCTGCAAACGGACGCCAATCAAGAAAACGATTTAATAAAGGGTAAAAGGCGGGGCCAGGCCCCAAGTTGGGGCCTGGCCCCCTATCGAATTTAACGTATTTGCCCATTCCCACGGATAACATATTTTGAAGAAGTTAATGCTTCAAGTCCCATTGGGCCACGGGCGTGAAGTTTTTGTGTACTGATTCCAATTTCAGCTCCAAATCCGAATTCAAACCCGTCTGTAAATCGTGTTGATGCATTGTGATAGAGTGCAGCTGAATCCACTAATTGAAAGAACTTCTCAACATGCTCTGTCGTTTCAGAAATAATAGCTTCTGAATGATGAGATCCATAACGATTAATATGCTGAATCGCTTCATCCACATTATTCACAAGCTTTACTGCTAAAATATAGTCTAAATACTCTGTTTCCCAATCCTCTTCTGTTGCTAATGTAAGTTCAGGGAATTGCTTCTTAATTTCTTCATCTACACGAAGCTCTACTTTTTTGTTCTGTAAGCTTTCAATCAATTCATTTAAATTTTTTTCTGCCCATTTTTTATGAACTAATACCGTTTCAATTGCATTACATACGGAAGGTCTTTGTGTTTTTGCATTGATTGTAATATTGATTGCCATCTCTTTTTTCGCCGTTTCGTCAATAAATACATGACAGTTACCAGCTCCTGTTTCTAAAACTGGAACTGTTGCATTTTCTACAACGGTTTGAATTAGTTTTTTTCCTCCTCGAGGAATGAGAACATCTAAATATTTATTTAACTTAAACATTTGAGCAGCTGTTTCTCTGCTTGTGTCCTCTAAAAGCTGAACCGCTTCAAGTGGAAAACGGACATTCTCTAATGCATGATGAATAACACGGACAATCGCCTTGTTCGAGTTAAGTGCTGAAGTACTACCACGTAAAAGAATCGCATTTCCTGTTTTTAAACATAACGCCGATGCATCTACTGTTACATTAGGTCTAGCTTCATAGATCATTCCTACAACACCTAATGGAACCCTCACTTTTTCAATGGCTAATCCATTCGGGCGTTCAATGGTCTCAACTACGTCCCCTACAGGGTCATTTAATTCAATTAAATCTAAAAGCGCATCTGCCATTGCATGAATTCTTTCTTCATTTAACATTAAACGGTCAAGCAATGAATCGTGAAATCCATTTTGACGACCATATTCTAAATCTTTTTCATTTTCTTTCATAATGTAATCTGCTTCTTTTCGAAGCTGTTCAGATATTTCTTTTAATGCAAAATTCTTTTCTTCAGTCGTTTTAGAAACTAAGATACCAGCCGCTTCCTTTGCTTTTTTTGCTTTTGTAATAAGTTCACTCATATGATCAACTCCTTATTTTTAAATACTAATTTATCTCGGTGAATCACTTCAGGGTGCTCAAGGTTAACTATTACCATAGCCTCTTTGCTTGAAAGCCCTTTTACTTTCTGAATTTGTTCAGATGAATAATTTACTTCTCCTTTTCCGATAATTTCATTCTGTACGTTCACAATTTGAACGACATCACCTTTTTTAAAGAAACCATTGACGGACTTCACACCTGCTGGGAGAAGTGATTTTCCTTCATAGACAATGGCTCTTTCTGCCCCTTCGTCAACGACAATCTCTCCATGAACAGTGGAATGAATCGCAATCCATTGCTTTGGTTTTTTTACAACCGATAATGGGGCATTACCAATATATGTGCCATCCCCTTTACCTTTTATAATTTCTTCAAGCTTTTTTTCACCAATTCCTTTTCCTATGAAGACATTGCCCCCAAGCGTTAATGCCATTTGTGCAGCTAAAAGTTTGGATTTCATTCCACCTGTTCCAACTTTTGAGCCAGAATCACTGCTCATAGACTGAATCATTTCTTCTGAAATAGACGGTAAAAAATCATACCGTTTCGCCGCTGGATTATGTTTCGGATTATCTTCATAAATTCCGTTAATGTCCGTTAAAATGATGAGGGAATCAGCATGGACAAGTCCGCTTACAAGTGCTGAAAGCATATCGTTATCACCAAATGTTAACTCTTCAATCGAAACGGAGTCATTTTCATTAATGATCGGTAAAACAGAACGCTTCAAAAGCTCTTCTAATGTGACATGAGCATTCTGGTATTGTTCTTTTCTTTTAAAATCTCCTCTAGTAAGTAAAAGCTGAGCACAAACAACCCCATGCTTAGCAAATTCTTCAGTATACGCTTGGATTAATAAGCCTTGACCAACTGCTGCCGCTGCTTGTTTTCCTCTAATAGTAACAGGCCTAGTTGGATAACCTAGATGCTTAAATCCTGCTGAAACGGCACCAGAGGAAATTAAAATGATCTCATAGCCTTTCTTTTTTAAATAAGCGATTGCTTCTACATGATCTCTTAACTTTTCGATTGATAGACCACCATTAGTATCAGTAAGTGAACTACTACCTATTTTTACGACAATTCGTTTTTTCACGATGATTACACCTCACCTAAGTTTCGAGAAATCTATTGAATATCTTTCACATAATAATTAATTTATAAAATAAACCTGTTCATTTCGCTCGTCTTTCCACGGTTAATCAAAAGCCATATCTAAAAACTCTAGGCATCATACACATTAAGAAAGTACTGTAACACTTTTAACTAACTTAAACTTTCTACAACAAAAAAAAGACTCATACTCCTCCTTATTCAAAGGACGAATATGAGTCAATATCCGCGGTACCACCTTTATTAGAGGCCGGCCACTTCAACGTGCATTTTATAAAACAGCCTCTCCCTTTCATCCTGTATCGTAGGAAATACGGTTAGGTTATTAGCCTAACTGCTCAAGGGGTAGGTTCAATAGTCTATCAGTGATGGAACCTTTCAGCCTATGAGTTCCACTCTCTTTCACCTAAGAACTATTTACTGGCCCCTATCAACGCAAAACCGAATCTTCATTTTTTTAAAATTATGGAGTAACTGAATCAGAATGTCAAGCACCATTCTTTTATTAAAATTTAACTTTTCCATTCAAAAATTTTTTAATATACTTTCTAAATGATTAGAAATGTGAAAATATTATCCACAATGTTGTGAATATTGTGAACAAAATGAGTTTAAGTTGATTCTATTATATGTTTGTATCCACAAATTATATACATTTTTGTGTATAAAATATTCAGTTAATTGCGATTATTGTGGATAATGTCCTTAAATACACAGAAATCCTCAATTATTTAATGTTGATAAATGGAAATGCTTATAAAATGTAAATATTGAACTATTACTTTTTTTAAATAACAAAAGGGATCTTATTTATTAATCATGTAATATTATAGATTCTTACAGAGCATCATTAATAATAATTCCTTGTATATAAAAGGTCAGTTTTACCTTATAATGAAATTAATACACATCCATGAAATACCTTATGTCATTATCTTAAAAAGAGGTGTGAGGATGAAAACATGGGTAAAAGAAATTGAAATTAATGCCCCTATTGAACAGGTTTGGGAGCTTTTTGATGGATCACTTGAAAACATGCAGAAAATCATGCCACAAGTTGTAGAAAACAAACTGATTACAGAAACTGAAGAAGTTGTTGGATCAGTCTATCGTCAAAAATATAAAGAAGGCAAGCGAATTATGGAATACGATGTAACGGCACTGGAATACGAAAATAACGAAACGAATAAAAAGTTTAAAGTAGGTTTTACACTAGCAAACATGTTTGAAATTACGGCAAAATATGAATTAACAAAAATAGATGAACAAACAACTCACTTAACATATACAGCAACAAATCAACCTTTAAAGTGGTTCGCAAAATTATTTGTTATGCTTGCAAGCGACAAGGCTGCTGTTGAATTTGTTGAAAGAGTAAAAAAGGTAGCGGAAAAAGAATTGGTGGCTTGAGGATTTCTCAAGCTTTTTTTGTAGGTATCACTTTCATCCAATGTTAAAATTATTTTTATGGTTCTAGAGCTACAATCAATTAAATACGAAAATGCAGCATAGAGAGACTATTTACATTTCTTGATTGGGAGCTTATTTTGCACGAGTTTGACCAACAAATTTTGTGGTTTTCACACATTAGCGTAACTAATGAAAGGAGTTTAACATTGCAATATTCTCACCATTTTCATTCAATAGAAGAAATTAATCAATTTATCACAAATCATCCATTTGCTTTTCTCTACATCTCCAAAACAAACTGTAGTGTTTGTCATGCCTTGCTTCCGAAAGTAAAAGAAATCATTGAAAACTATCCCAAAATCCAATCTGCTTATATTAATATAGATGACATCCCCTCACTCGCAGGACACCTTTCCATCTTTACTGCTCCTGTACTCATTTTATATGTCGACGGGAAGGAGATACTAAGAGAAGCTCGATTTGTTCATTTAGATGAATTTCAAAAGAAGGTGGAGAAAATTTATATGTTAGCGGAATAAAGAAAAACGGGGGCCAGGCCCCATATTGTAAGCGTTGTCAATATTTTTTAAATATAATAAATATTGACAAAAATTTTCTGAGTTATTAATATTGATATTAAAATTGCATAAAAGCAACGCTTATCGAGAGTGACTGAGGGACCAGGCCCAATGACGTCCGGCAACCTCCTTAATATGGGAACGGTGCTAAATCCTGCAGAATGACACTTTCATTCTGAAAGATAAGTCGTGTACATAGATACTCGATGCCTCTTTCTGAATGAAAGAGGTATTTTTTATTTTTCTTAAACGGATGGGAGGTTAGTTAAATTATTAATTTATTCCTACTAAACATATGAAATTACTTATTAAACTACTCCTATATATTGGGTTGAGGTGATGTTAATGATTGAAATCAAAAACTTAGTAAAAGTTTATTCAACAAAAAAAAGGAATGTAATAGGGGTTAACAATGTTTCATTAACAATTAATCGCGGTGAAATATTCGGAATAGTTGGATATAGTGGTGCTGGTAAAAGTACATTATTAAGGTGTTTAAATTTACTAGAAAAACCAACATCTGGACAAGTCATCATAAATGGCGTAGATTTAACTTCTTTAGAAGAAAAGGAATTGAGAAAAGCACGATTAAAAATTGGCATGATTTTTCAACATTTTCATCTCGTAAGTTCAAAAACCGTTTTTGAAAATGTAGCTTTTGCACTAAAAGCCGCTAATAAATCGAAGGATGAAATTGAAAAAAGAGTTGTTGAACTATTAGACATGGTCGGCCTTAGTGATAAACGAGATGCCTATCCTTCTCAACTGAGCGGAGGTCAAAAACAGCGGGTAGGAATAGCCCGTGCTCTAGCCAATGATCCAACTGTGCTTTTATGTGATGAAGCCACATCTGCACTTGATCCAAGCACAACAAAATCCATTCTATCTCTATTAAAAAAAATAAACCGAGAATTAGGTATTACCATTGTTTTAATTACTCACGAAATGGAAGTCGTAAAGGATATATGTGACCGTCTTGCTGTTATGCAAGATGGAAAAGTGATTGAGGTAGGTAGTGTTTACGATATATTCACAAATCCTAAAGAACCTTTAACAAAATCGTTTATTGATAGTGTTTTACAATTTGATCTTCCAGAAAACTTATTATCAAAACGTACCGGAACGATTGTAAAAATTCAATTTAAAGGTGAAATAGCAGAAGAAGCCATCGTTTCTGATATGCTTCAATTGTTTAAGGTTAAGGGAAATTTTCTACATGGAAAAATTGAGTACATTCAAGATATGCCGCTTGGAATTTTTATTATGGAACTTACGGGTGAGGCTACTGAAATAGATCAAGCTATTCACTATATTGCACAAAGAACAAATGGATTAGAGGTGTTAACAAATGTTGCTTGATTCGTTAGTTGAGCTAATACCTGAATTAAATAAAGCATTTCTTGAAACACTTTACATGGTGTCCATTTCACTTTTTGTAGCAATGGCAGTTGGTCTACCATTAGGAATTTTATTATTTGTTACAGACCGAGGACTGTTTTTAGAAAACACATCTATTAAATCTATCTTAGGTTTTATCGTTAATATGATTCGTTCTATCCCTTTTGTAATTTTACTTGTTGGTTTACTTCCACTTACAAAGCTTATAACAGGGACGACAATCGGACCAACTGCCGCTTCTGTATCCTTATCAGTTGCTGCAATTCCTTTTTTTGCTAGAATTGTAGAAACTTCTTTTCGGGAGATTGATAAAGGTGTTATTGAGGCAGCAGTCGCTGTTGGAGCCACACCTTGGATGATTATTAAAGATGTTCTTTTACCTGAAGCTCGTCCTGGCATTGTGCATGGCATAACCATAACAACAATAAGCTTAGTCGGTTACTCTGCCATGGCCGGAATTGTTGGCGGTGGTGGAATTGGTGACCTGGCCATACGCTTTGGATATTACCGCTATGACAACACTGTTATGATCACAACAATTGTCATATTAATATGTTTAGTGCAAATTATCCAATTTAGTGGAGACCGGATTGCACGATTTTTAGATAAAAGATAAATATTTTAGGAGGTTTTAAACGATGAAGAAATTATTGATCTTATTCACTTTATTATTATCTATTGGAGTTTTATCTGCTTGTGGAAATCAAGAGACTTCTTCTAGTTCAGCTGAAAAGAAAGAATTAACAATTGGAGCTACTTCTGGTCCATACAGTGATATGGTTAATAAAGCCATTAAGCCTCAACTAGAAAAGAAAGGATATAAAGTAAAAGTAGTGGAATTTAGTGACTATATCCAACCTAACTTAGCACTTGGTAATGGTGACTTAGACGCTAACTTATTTCAACATAAAATTTATATGGAGAAATTTGCAGAAGAACATGGCCTTGATCTTTCTGAAGTAATCATTGTACCTACTGCACCAATGGGAATATATTCCAATAAATTCAAATCATTAGATGAAATTACAGAAGGAAGTCAAATAGCAATTCCGAATGATCCTACAAACCTTGCAAGAGCTCTCTTAATTTTACAAGATGAAGGCCTTATTAAACTAGATCCATCCGTTAATCCATTAACAGTGTCCGAAAGAGATGTAAAAGAAAATATAAAAAATCTTCAATTTAAACCGATTGAAGCAGGTCAACTACCACGCTCAGTCGAAAGTGTTGATCTTTCAGCTGTCCCTGGAAATTATGCCTTAGCAGCAAATATGAGTCTATTAGATGCGTTAGTGTTAGAAAATATGCCAGATGATTACCGAAATCGAGTGGTCGTAAACACAAAAGATCTCGACAAGCAATTTGTGAAAGATATTAAAGAAGCTGTAGAATCCGAAGAGTTTGAAAAGGTAATTGATGAACAATTTAAAGGATTTGGAAAACCTCAGTGGATGCTAAAGAGATAATTTTTTAAACGCCACTATTTTGTGGCGTTTCTTTCATTTGGACACTAACAGGAGGGAATTATATAAGATGGAAAAAATTGAAGTTCGAGGTGCTCCTAATTACTATGTTTGTGAAGACGGAATATTAGAGAATCTTGAAAGCCTTCTATATTCGCATGGTTTTCACAATTGCTTCGTCATTACTGGAGAAAAGTCATGGAAAACAGTAGATCCATATTTCCCCAAAAATACTTTTCTCACTTTCTCCTTTTTCAAATATAAAGGAGAATGCTCAATATCTGAAATCCAACGATTATCAAAGTTATGTTTAAATTATGATGTTATCATTGGAATTGGTGGGGGGAAGGTATTAGATTTGGCAAAGGCTGTTTCAAACCAAGTCGATCTTAAGACAATATTAATTCCTACTTTAGCTTCTACTTGCTCCGCTTGGACACCTATTAGTGTGATATATGATGATAACGGGAAATATGTTCGCTATGATATATTCTCTCAATCAACATTTATGGTTTTGGTCGATACAAAAATTTTGTTACATTCACCAGTTGTCTATTTACGGTCAGGAATTGCAGATACTCTTGCTAAATGGTATGAGGCCGATTGTATTATTCGTCAATCGGATGATATTCCACTTTCCGTAATGGTAGCACATCAAACGGCTCACCTTTGCAAAAAGACCATACTTAAATACGGTGAAACAGCCATTGAAGATTTGCTTAATAAAAGAGATTCAATAGCATTTCGCAGAATAATAGAAACGATAATTATGGCTGGTGGGATGGTTGGGGGATTTGGAGACCGGTATGGAAGAATAGCAGGTGCTCATTCAGTTCATAATGGACTAACAAAGTTGCCGGAAACCCATCATTTACTACATGGTGAAAAAGTAGCTTATGGTATTCTTGTTCAACTAGCACTTGAAGAAAACTTAGAGGAAATTCAGCGTTTAATCCCATTTTACCGAAAGTTAAACTTACCATTCACATTAAAACATCTTGGTCTCAAAAATATAAATAAAGAACGATTAAATGAAATGGCAGAAGAAATAATTAAGCCAGATGAATCGATTCATCTTATGAATATATCAATGAATAGTCAAAAAATCATAGAAGCTATTTTTAAAATTGAGAATTTAGTAAATAAAGAATAAAGGGGCCAGGCCCCTCCTCTTCCCCTCCTCTTTCACAATTTCTCAACGTGCTGTTTTATTGCTGCGACAAGAGGGTGGTTTTTGTCCAGTTGAGCATATTGGAAGAGTGCTTGTTCAATTCCTTTCTGCTGGATGGTTTCTTGTAGTTTAACAGATTCAGAATCTTCTTTATATTCAAACTTCAATAATACCGCTATTCCTTTCGTTAGGATGTTAGGGATTTCATGAAAGAGCTCATAATATTGTTTGGCTGGTCTTACTAAACGATCATTTGCTCCAAGCTTACGAATGGGAGAGCGAGCAACCCGAACAATTTCATCTATAATCGATGGGTTTGAAAATCTTTCAATAATTTTATTAATATAAGCTTTATGTTCCTTTTCATCTAATCCATACTTTTTGATTAAAACAGCACCAGATTCGGCCAATGCTTGCTTTACATCACTTCGAATCGATTGATCTTCTATTGCTTCTTTAATCGTTTTAAATCCCTTAACATATCCAAGGTAGGCGGCTATTGAATGTCCTGTATTTACCGTCAACAACTTTCTTTCTATAAAAGGCATTAAATCATCAACAACTAGCATTCCATTTACTTTAGGGATATCCCCGACAACACCCTTGCTTTCTACAACCCACTCGAAAAAAGGTTCAACAACAACAGCAAGTGGGTCTTCATTTTTTTGGTTTGGAACAATTCGATCTACTGCACTATTTGGAAATCCATACAACCTTTCAAACTTTAAAGCTTCTTCCTCTGAAATATTCTCAACAACTTTTTGTTTCAAAAATAAACTTCCACCAATCATATTTTCACAAGCAATGACATTTAACGGTTTCGAATGAATTAAAAGTCTTTTTTGAAGGCCCTCTGCTAAAACTTTCGCGATTACAGGTAAAATATTTGGTCCAACGGCAGTTGTTACTAAATCAGCTTTCGTCAAATAATCGATGACTTTATCATATTCAGTTTGACTATTAACAGCTTGAACGCCTCGAATCGTTTGTTCTGTTTTTGTTTCTGATGAGATTATAACTTTGTACTCTTTTTTTTCATTTAATAATTGTACAATTTCATCATTTACATCTACAAAAATGACTTCAAAGCCTGATTGAGCAAGCAGTTGACCGATAAAGCCTCTGCCAATATTTCCTGCTCCAAAATGTACAGCTATCATGTTAATTCACCTCACCTAGTAGGCTGAGGATATCTTCTTTGCTAGTAGCTTCAACGATTTTTTGAATGTTCTCTTCCTCAGAACATACGATGGCAATTTTTGAAAGAATCTCTAAATGCTCATTATTTTTCCCGGCAATTCCAATGAGAACTTTTGCTACATTTCCGTCACCAAAGTCAACACCTTCTGGAATTTGAATAACAGAAATCCCCGCACTCTTCACGAGATCTCTAGAGCTTTCAGTCCCATGTGGAATCGCCACGAAATTACCCATATAAGTTGACGTTAGCTCTTCACGCTCAAGCATTTTTTCCACATAAGAAGGTTCTACATATCCTTCACTCACCAAAACTTCTCCTGCTAAACGAATCGCTTCTGTTTTATCAGATACAGTTGAAGATAATACGATGTTTTCTTTCTTTAATACTGCCTTTGACATTGATTTCACTCCTTCATTCGTTGTATCTGGCTGTTAAAGAATTTTTCTAATTGAATACTTAAAAAAGAATAGATTTTTTCATAACTTCCTGATGATAAAATATAAACACTTTCCTCATTTTGAATAATTAATGAACTAATATGGCTTAATACCAATAGCATTTCTTGATGGCTTGATTCCGGTGCTAGCAAAAGTAGAATGGTATTTATCTTCATTTCTTTTTCATCCATCCCACTAACTGTAAGCCAATTTTTTAAAGGATATACCGTAAAAGAAGGCCGGTTTACTTTATGGCTTCGAGCATGATATAAAGCAAGTGATGTTTCTGGTATACCTAGTCCACCTAATTTTTCTCTTTTAAACAATTGCTGAAAAACTTCTTTTTCATCTTGAATCAATTCTTGGTCATGAAGCTTTTGACAAGCCTGAGATAATGCTTCTTCAATTGTGTTTACATTCAGCTGTTCTACGAAAAAATGATTTAAAACGCCAACAATCGTTTCGCTCACTTTTTGAATAGAGCTTAGCTTTTCTGTTACATCTATCGATTTTTCAATAATAGAGTCTTCAACGGGCACTTTTGGTTTTTCTACCTTTTGATTTCTAAGAAATTGCTTAATCTTTTGAATTTCTTCGTCTTGAAGTATTGGACTTACAACTAAATACGTCTTTTCAAAATGATGAAGTGGTACGGTAGAGACTATGAGATCAAATGAATCTGTATTCACATCTTTAAGCTCGAATACAGATGTAAGCTTTATATTTGCAATATCAACAATTTCTTTTTGCAATCTTGTTGCCAATATTTTCGCAGTCCCTAATCCGCTTGAACAAACGACTAAAGCATTGATTCCCTTTCTTTGTCTTAGCATTGCTGCAGCAAAATGAAGAACTAAGTAGCCAACCTCTTCCTTTGGAATTTCCAAATCAGGAAAGACTTTTTGAACGACTTTTTCCATTGTCGAAAATAAATCTGGATAATCTTGTTGGATTTTTGATAAAAGTAAATTCGCAATACCCATGTTGTGCTGTAGGCGATAAATGGTTGGCTTTAAATGAATCACTAATCCTTGAAACAATTGGTAATCGCTCATTAAGTCTACATTTAATTCTTCACTAACAAATCGAATTAACTCTTGAGCTTTCATTCCCACTTCATAGCTAGCTTCCTCTAACATATATCCATGGCGGTCTTGAAGCTTTGCCCCGAGTAAATGCATCGTAATATAGCCAACTTCTTCTTCTGGAATCTTGATTTCAAAAACTTTTTCTAATAACTCAGCAATTTTTTGTGCAGTTCGATATTCCTTTGTTCCATTAATTTGCTCTAAATATTGAGAATCAAAATTAATAGATTCCCCTTGAATAATTCGTTCAATCGCTAATGTGAGATGAATAATTAACGCAACATAAGAGCTATCAGCCATTCTTGATGGAAGCTTATCCTTCATTTTTTCAATTTGCTTTTCAATGAGTAATAAATTTCGCTGATCTACAAGTCCAATGAGCTTTTCTGTAACAGCATTTAAATTTTCATAGGATTCCATTGGAAAATCTTCTTTTATCAGTGAAAGAAACTCGTACTCTCCAAAGCGATTTAACAATAAATCACTCATAATTCTTCGTTTTTCTGATTCTGGACCTTCGATTTCAATTCCATATCCTCTTTTTCGAATCAGTGACAAACCATATTTCTCTAAACGTTCGCTAATTTTATCTAAATCATAGCTAATGGTTGCAACTGTCACATACAAATCATTAGCGAGAGAAATAAGCTTAACAGGTTCATTTGATTCTAATAACGTAATGAGAAGAATCATTTGGCGTTCCTCTGGGGTATATTCGGTATGAGACATTTGTAAAATCTTTCTTTTTAATTGTTCTTTACCGCTTTCCTCCCCAGAAATTTGAACACCAAACCCTGACTTTTTAACAAGTGTTAAATGAAATTCCTTTAATATTTCTTCTATATTTTTTAAATCCCGATGTACCGTGCGATTACTAACTTGAAGCTTTTCAGCTATTTCCTTTATGGGAATCTCTTTTTGACTTGTGAGTAAAATGCCAATTAATTCCCTTTCTCTTGAAGATATATACATATTTATTCACCCTTTTTGTGTCAACATTGACACGCAACGGATTTATCCTACAAATTTACTTTCTTCAACTATAACCTCTTCTTATTCATTTTTTCCCTTTAATGTCTCCATTAGTTCATCATATTTCGGACTATTTAAGAAGTTTTCCACGGAAACATGATAAGCATTCGGAAGCTTTTCTTTAGCACGGTCTGTTAAGTTTTGATGTGTAATGACAATATCAGCATCATTAGGTATCTGATTAATTGCCGTATTCGTTACTTCGATATTTAAATTGGCTTTTTGAACTTTATTTCGTAAAATGGATGCTCCCATTGCACTTGAACCCATTCCTGCATCACATGCGAAAACAATCTTTTTCACATCGGAAGAAATTGTCGATTCTTTTTGTTGTAATGCATCTTTAACACTACTTTTCTTTCCTTTTAGCTGCTCCATTTTTTCAGCTGCTTGATTTAAATCTTCCTCTTCGTTATTTTTAGAAGCTTTTAAGAAAATAGAAGCAACTAAGAAAGAAACAGCCGCTGCAACCAGTACCCCAGCTAATACTCCGAAATGATTTCCTTTTGGAGCCATCGCTAATAATGCAAAAATACTTCCTGGTGATGGAACAGCAATTAACCCTGTATTTAAAAGTGAAAAGGTTAATACACCACTAACTCCACCAGCAATCGCTGCTAAAATTAAAATAGGCTTCATTAGGATATACGGGAAGTAAATTTCATGAATACCTCCAAGAAAATGAATGATGACAGCACCAGGTGCAGATTGTTTCGCTGTTCCTCTACCAAATAACCAATAAGCGAGTAAAATCCCAAGACCTGGTCCAGGGTTTGTTTCAAGTAAGAATAAAATAGATTTACCAGTCTCTGTTGCTTGTTCAATACCTAATGGACTTAAAATACCGTGGTTAATGGCATTATTTAAAAATAAAACTTTTGCTGGTTCAATGAAGACATTCGCTAAAGGTAATAATTTAAGACTTACAATAGCTTCAACACCTGCAGCTAATGCTTCATTTAATCCTAAAACAATCGGGCCAATCACTTTAAATGCAACTAATGTTAAAAGTCCACCGATAATACCAGCTGAAAAGTTATTAACTAACATTTCAAAACCTTGTTTCACTCTTCCATGAATCAGCTGGTCAAATTTCTTGATTAAGTAACCACCAAGTGGTCCCATTAACATCGCACCAAGAAACATCGGAATGTCAGATCCAACAATGACCCCCATTGTCGCAGTAGCACCAACGACACCACCACGAACGTCATAAATCATCTTACCGCCTGTATAACCAATTAATAATGGTAATAAAAACGTAATCATCGGGCCAACAAGCTCTGCAAATGCTTCATTTGGAATCCAACCTGTTGGAATAAATAAAGCCGTAATAAATCCCCAAGCAATAAAAGCACCAATATTCGGCATAATCATTCCACTTAAATAGCTACCGAAACGTTGAATTTTTGTACGAACCATTTAATTAATCCCCCTTTTTTATTTTTTGTTGCCCGTTCTATTTTTATCTTAAAACGCTTTCATAGGTGGAACAATGAAAAGAAAATCGCAATTTGTCGAGTTCATTCATGACATTTTTTAAAAGGAAATTCTTCCATGCTGTCAAAGTACTAATGGAATAGGGTTTTAGGATGAAGTGAGGCAGAAGTAATAGATATTTGAGGAAACAAAGTTTTTTATTTATTGTTTGTTATTATATATTGCAATAAAGGTAGGACTTGATGGGAGTCAACCTTTCCAACATAAAACATCCCCTTAGGTTTAATGTTTAACCTAAGGGGGAATATTTAAGCAGATTGCTGAACGTTTGTTTCTTTGGAAGATTGTTTTGTTTTAAAGTAACCGGCAATTAATACGATCGCCGTAATGATTCCTAGAATTACATATTCCATGAAACCATGAGGAATTTCGATGAACTGCTTTAAATTTTCATCTTTTAAAATCATTTCCCCAGCAGTCCATGCTAAAATACCTGAACCAGCATACACAATCCAAGTATATTTTTCCATTAAGCGAACGATTGCTTTTGAACCGAATATAATAATTGGAATACTAATAAGCACTCCAAGAGCAATCATACCGACATGTCCATGAGCTGCTCCTGCTACAGCAATTACATTATCTAGACTCATAACTGCATCAGCAATGATAATCGTTTTAATAGCCTTTATTAAGCTATCTTGAGACTCAATATCCGTATGCTCTTCTTCACCAACTAACACTTTATAAGCAATCCATAGTAATAAAAGACCACCTATTAGAGTGACAAAAGGAATTTTTAAAAGATATACGATAATGGCTGCAAATAAGATCCGCAGTCCAACTGCTCCAGCCGTCCCCCAAAAGATCGCTTTATTTTGCTGTTCTTTCGGAAGATTTCGTGTAGCCATGGCAATAACTACTGCGTTATCACCTGATAAAATAATATCGATTGCAATAATCTTTAACAAAGCGATTAATGCACCCGATGTTATCGCTAAGCCTAAAGAATACCACAAATCCAACACTTTTCTCTCCTTTTACTATTTAAAATCTATTAATCTTCATATCTTATTATAGTCTATATAGAAATGACTATGAAATCAAATCCAAGATTTACATAAAAAAAAGCAGCCCCTTAAGGCTGCTTTTTTACGATAGCTAATTAAGAAATGGCATCTTCTTTATTTTGCTTGTATTCATTTGTCCAGTAATCAGCGTTTTTAATTCCTAACTTTTCAGGATCGAATACTGGATCTAATCCTTGACGCTTCTGTTCTTCGTAGTCTTTTAATGCAATAATTGCAGGCTTGAATAGAATTAAAATGGCAATAACGTTTAACCATACCATGATACCAAGACCAATATCTCCTAAAGCCCATGCTAAAGAAGCTGTCTTAACTGCACCATAGAATGTGGAAGCAAGTAAGATAATTTTGATTAATAGCATTGGAATCTTATTATTTTTACCACGTGTTAAGTAAGCAACGTTTGTTTCTGCCATGTAGTAGTATGCCATAATTGTTGTAAATGCAAAGAAGAATAAAGCAATTGCAACAAACCCTGCTCCGAATCCAGGTAATACGGATTCAATTGCTGCCTGAGTATAACCAGGACCAGCTTCGACACCTTCTAAGTTGTTTACAATAAATGTTCCGTCTGGACGTTCAACGTTATATGCACCTGTGAATAAAATCATAAAGGCAGTCGCTGAACATACTAATAATGTATCAATGTAAACAGAGAATGCTTGAACTAAACCTTGCTTTGCTGGATGAGATACTTCCGCTGCTGCTGCTGCGTGCGGACCAGTACCTTGACCAGCTTCATTTGAGTAAATACCACGTTTAATTCCCCAAGCAATAGCTGAACCTACAATTCCACCAAACATAGAATCAGCAGCAAAAGCACTTTTTACAATTAAAGCAATAACTCCTGGCAATTCAGAAATGTTCATTAAAACAATGATGATTGATAAAAGAACATAGCCTAAAGCCATGAATGGAACAACGTATTGAGCAACATTTGCAATACGTTTAACCCCACCGAAGATAATGATACCAATGATTGCAATAAGTATAATTCCCGTAATTGTAGGGCTAATTCCAAATGCATTTTCTAAACCTAATGCAATAGAGTTAGATTGGATACCAGGCATTAATAAAGCCATCGCTAAAATAGCAGCAAGAGAGAAAATAACTCCATACCATTTCCAGCCTAATCCTTTTTCAATATAGTAAGCTGGACCTCCACGATATTGCCCGTCTTGTTTTACTTTATAAATTTGGGCTAATGTTGACTCCACATAAGCACTACCTGCCCCAATAAAAGCAATCATCCACATCCAAAATACAGCACCAGGACCACCAAATGCGATCGCTGTTGCAGTACCCGCAATATTACCAGTACCTACACGCCCTGAAAGAGCAATAGATAAAGCTTGGAAGGATGAAACCCCTGCATCAGAACTTTTCCCTTTGAACATTTGGACAACCATGTCCTTAATAAGACGTACTTGTAAAAATCGTGTAATAATTGAGAAAAATAGTCCGGCACCAAGTACTAAATAAAGCATTGGTGTACTCCATAAAATTCCTACTAAGCTGTTAACAAACTGCTCCATCGTATTCCCCCTTTGTATTATTTCTGAATTTTACCCCTATTCTGAATTATAAGATATTATTAACAATATCACAATATTCCCATAGGAATTTTTTATAAGGAAATTTATATAAAAATATTATTACACGCTCATTTGATTTATATCTTTATAGCATTAACATTTTACTACTATAAAGGATAACAAAGCTATATGTAGTATTCAATTGGTAAAAATTAAATTTTGCGTATATTTATAAAATAAAATACACGTTAATTATACATTTGTATTCACAGAAAAGACAATGTTTAACTTTTCCAGTCAAAATAATTTTTGAGTATTAATCTATTTCTATAAAGCATTTATTTATATTTATTCACTATACTTTACTGCATTTTAAAAGTTGATTTTCGGGTTTTTAAGCAAAATAAAAAGGGACCATACTGATTAAAAAATTAATTATGAAAAATAGTTTGGATTTGCTATATTTATCTATTTTTGCATCCTGCTTCAACTTTTTATGGGCCCATTTCATAAAGATGGATGTTTCATTCTTCGTCTTTCTGACTCCTTTTCATCATATATGATGTTATCCGCAGTTAGAGTACTATTATCCGAAGTTTTAGAGGCTTTATCCGCGGTTTTAGCACCTTTTTCCGGAGTTTGAAAGGCTTTATCCGCGGTTTCAGAACATTTATCCGCGGTTTTGCACCTTTTTCCGGAGTTTGAAAGACTTTATCCGTGGTTTCAGAACATTTATCCGCGGTTTTAGCACCTTTTTCCGGAGTTTGAAAGACTTTATCCGCGGTTTCAGAACATTTATCCGCGGTTTCAAAACATTTCGGTACTTCTCTTACGAAATCCCCCTTGCCTACTTAAAGATAAAAGTATAAAAGAAGACCTACAATAAGAATTGCAGGCCTCCTCTCAAAATTGATTATGAATCTTTCTTTATTCCAGTATAAATAAAAATAGCATCTCTTAAAAATTTAGCTGCACCGGAATATTTTTTGTCATAGTAAGCTGTGAATCTTTCATCATCAACATACATTTGGGCTAAATTGGCATGGGCTTCCTTTGAGTAGTGATCCCAATAACAGCATAGCCATTGACGATGAAGGTCAGCTGCTTTCTGTGCTAAATCCCCAGCTGGGTCACCTGTTAAAAATGCTTCGTTTAGTACGTTTAATACTTCTTCACTGAGATTTTCTGCTTTTTCGAATTCTTCTTGAGTCATTCCTTTTAGTTTTTTGTTCGATTTTTCAACTGCTTCATCACCATATTTTTCTCTTATTTCTTTTCCATATTTTCTTTCATTTTCATCTATAAGTTTTTGCTTAAATCCTTCGAACTTTTCTTTATCACTCATCTCGATTCTCCTTTCCTTTGAAAGCAATGTTTTTTCTACGTTTGTAATTAAAACGTCTAATTGCTTACGTTTTGTCAGAAGTTTTTCACGGTGCTCTTTTAACGCTGTTACTTCGTCAAAGTCTGGGGAATTCATAATATTTTTAATGGTTTCTAAATCGACTCCTAGTTCACGATAAAACAATATTTGCTGCAATCGATCTACCTCTTTTGGTCCATAAATGCGATAACCAGATGAATTGATTCTCGCCGGCTTAAGAATTCCAATTTCATCATAATATCGCAGTGTTCTCCCGGACACCCCTGCCATTTTCGCAAGCTTTTGTACGGTGTATTCCATTGTTTCACCTCCTGACACTTTCACTATAAGCCTTAACGTAACGTCAATGTAAATAGGTATTTATAAAAAATGTTCATAAATTTTTTCCCGACCGAAAAATTAATGTTAGAGTATCCAAATTTACTATTTTTAAACGATAAATGCAGACGCAAAATGATTTTATTTTACAAATCAACTGATTATTTATCGTTAATTTCGCTTTTCGATGACAGATGAATTTCATTCTAGATTTACGGGGCTACTTTCCCCTATTTTCGAGCTAGTTTCCCTTCTTTACGTGCCACTATACCTACTTTACGAGCTACTTTTTCAACTTTACGTGCCACTTTCCTCTCTTTAGGTGCTACTTTTCTAACATTACAGGCTACTACTATACATTCAACTTGTTAAAACAAAAAAGGTAAGCCCCCTTATGAGCTTACCTCCAGTTGAATAATTCTAACCGAATGAACTATATATTACTTATAGACAGGATATCCTGTAATTTTTAAATCTTTTCCAATCATATCAACCTCGATATGATCAAGTTCAATGGCATCTGCCATTTTCTCTACACCCTTCCCACCTAAGAAGCTTTTTGCTTCTTTTCCTCCAACGAATTTTGGAGCCATGTATAAAACCACTTTATCAATTAGTTGATGTTCTAAAAAAGAGGCGTTTATTTCTCCTCCACCTTCTATAAATAAAGAGGAAATTGAGTGTTCGCCTAGTGTTTTCACAACTTCGTTTGGATTTACTCTCTTTTTATCATTTGTTACAAAAACCTTGACACCACGTTTTTCTAACTCTTCTTTCTTCACTTCATCAAAGGATTGACTTGTGAACACCCATGTTTCAGACTCTTGATCGATGACTACATTTGAATCAAGAGGGATTTTTAACGTTGAATCCATAATTACTCTTAATGGATTTCGACCATTTGGGATTCTTGATGTGAGTTTTGGATTATCTTTTATAACGGTATTTACCCCGACAAGTATTGCTTGGTTTTCATTTCTCAATTGATGAACATCATATCTGGATTGTTCTGATGTAATCCATTTACTATCTGATGTTGCTGTCGCAATTTTCCCGTCTAACGTAATACCTGATTTCATCGTAACAAATGGAATCTTTTGAACAATGAACTTGTTAAAGACTTCGTTCATTTTTTTTGCTTCTTTTTCACATACACCAATTTCAACCTCTATGCCTGCCTCTTTTAAAATATTAACCCCTCTTCCAGATACTAATGGGTTTGGGTCAAGTGTTGCGATGACAACTTTTTTTACACCTGCTTCGACAAGAGCAACGGCACAAGGACCTGTGCGGCCATAATGTGAACAAGGCTCAAGTGTCACATAAACGGTACTTCCACGAGCTTTCTCACCAGCCATGTTTAACGCATGTATTTCTGCATGTGGTTCCCCTGCTTTTAAGTGGGCACCAACGCCGACAATTCGGTTATCGTTGACAATGACTGCTCCAACTAACGGATTGGGGTCAGTTTGCCCTTTCATCGCTTTTGCATTTTCTAAGGCAAGCTTCATATAAAATTCGTGACTTGACATAATTACAAGGAGCCTCCTTCTTTTAAATGACCAGAGCGTTCAATTTTTGTCTTTAAATATTTTTCATTATGTTTGGAAACGCCCCCCCATAAAGGAGTTCTTCCTATTACATTCATCCCAGAATCTCTTAAGGCCATTAGTTTATTAGGGTTATTTGTAATAAGGGATACAGGCTTTGTACGAAGAGCCTTCAAAACCTGAATCGCTTCATCATATTTGCGCTCATCATCTTGAAATCCAAGGCTTAAATTAGCATCAACTGTATCATACCCATTTTCTTGTAAAACATATGCCAATGTTTTGCTGAATAAACCGATTCCTCGTCCTTCATGGTTGGCTAGATAAAAAATAGCTCCTGAACCATGTTCAACAATCATTTGAAATGATTGCTTTAACTGAAATCCACAATCACAGCGTTCACTACCAAAAATATCTCCTGTATGACAAATCGAATGCAACCGAACAAGCGCATGCTCACTATGTTCAAAATCACCGTAAACGAGTACACTCGATTGTTGAAATTCTGCTAGATTTAAAGAAGGTAATCGATTGATTAATTCACCGAAATCGATTATTTCGTTTAATTTCAGCCAGCTATACCAATGAAAAATATGTGTTTTACTATCTAAACGAACCGGTAAACGAACCGGTCCTACTAAATAGATTGCTTCGTCTTTTGTTTTAATCATTTGGATTTTCTTTTCTATAATAGACATTACTTCTGAATCTAGCTTTAATGTTTTCATTGGTCTCTCCTTTAAAATACTCTATATTTAAAACTGAAAGCATAAATAGCTTAATGTTCCCATTTCATAATCGCGATAAACAACTTGAGGTACTTCCATCACACCACTACCTAACGCAATAAATAGTGGAACAAAATGCTCGGGCCTAGGGACCGCTAACTCTCGGTTTGGTGCTAATACTTCATAATCAAAAAGATTTTCGACATTTTTATCCGTAATTTGATGAATGAGCCAATCGTCGAATTCAACCGCCCATTTTTCTGGAGTTTGTTGTCCCCATTTTAAAAGTCGTAAATTATGAGTTGTCGCACCACTTCCAATGATTAATATATTTTCATCACCTAATCCTTTCAGTGCACTTCCAATTTTCCAATGCTCTTTTGGAGGTAAAAAAGGATTAATCGATACTTGGACAACAGGAATATCCGCATATGGGTAAAGATGCTTTAAGATTGTCCAAGAACCATGATCTAATCCACGAGTTGTATCTAGTTTTGTTTGCACACCTTTTTCATTCAATTTTGACTGAATAAGGTGTGCTATCTTCGTAGAGCCTTTAGCTGGATAGGTTACTTCGTACAATTCTTTCGGAAAACCGTAAAAATCGTAAATTGTTTCATATATATCATCCATTGAAGAGATGGTTAAAATCTCACTTTCCCAATGAGCAGTAAAAATAACAATCGCTTTCGGATTAAATTTTTTACCGAGTTCTGATAAAAATTTTGTATAATTATTTTCTTCAATTCCAATCATCGGTGAGCCATGTGCTAAAAATAATGATGGTACCATCACTATCCTCCTAATTTAACAATATATATAACAGTCTAACTCTTCAACTAGTTTGAATTTTTACCAAGGTCTTTTCAAAAGGTTCTTTTCAAAAAAATTATTGCTGTTTCTTTATTCAAAAGAAACTATGAAATTTATTAAGCTACATGTTAGAATCATTATAGCAGCATTTATTTCAATATCAAAATATTTGATTTTTAAATATTAACCTTTACCATTTTACTTGACTTCAAAGCAAACAAAGTAAAAAGAATTCCTCCTGTTAACACTAGTCCACTTCCACCAATAAATCCAAGCATTCGATTTGACATTACTTCGAGTAAAATTCCAGAAGTAAACATCGACAAACCAATAAGTGTATTTGAGATTGTTGCTAATATACCAAAGATAAACCCTTGATGATGTGCTGGCACCTCGTTCATCACGGTGGAATCCATACACGTATTACATATTCCCGCAAGAAACGAAACGGACATATAAATGAGAATGGCAAGTATTGGCATATGGACAAAGCTTAATAAACTATGAAAAATACCCTCCAATACAAGACTAGCTACCCCAATTAATAATAGGTGTTGTTTCATTCGATGGGCTACTAAATAGCTTAACATTAACCCCATTCCAAGAGATCCATAAAAAAGACCGACACCTATATCTCCTAGCTTAAATTCTTCTACGGCATAAACACTTATAAGTACATTATCAATCCCATTAAATATAGGAACAAATATTTCAAAAAGAAAGACAATCATCAGTGGACTTGAGGCAATTATAAGCTTTCGTAGAGTAAATATCTTTTGAAAAAAGCTTGTTTTGTGATTTTCTTTAGCACTTTTTTGATGTTTATGTTTTAATGGCAAAGTCCAAATAATAATTGCAGCAAATAAAAATGACAAACCATTCAACCAAAATGTCATAGTTGGCCCAAAAAAGTAAGAAACAATTCCTCCTGAAATAGAGCCAATGATTAAAACAACACCAAGCATTACTTGTTCAAAGCTATTAACCTTTACGATATTTTCTTTTCGTACAATTAAAGGAATCAATGACTTTCGAGCTGGTGCATAAATAGCCTCTCCAGCAGCTAAAATAAATGTACTTACATAAACAATCCACAGTTGGGACTCATCTTGAACGAAAATGTAAGATAAAGCAAATACAATTCTTAATAAATCCGTTGCGATTAAAATTTTTTTCCTTGATATCTGATCCGCTAAAAAACCTCCGAGTGGGCCAAACAATAAAAATGGGATTACTCGGATGGCTAACGTAATTCCTACAGCAAGACCAGAACCGGTTATTTGCAGTAACAAAACAAAGAGAGCCACTTGACTAAAACGGTCCCCAATGCCATTGACAACCCCAGCTAAAAACAACTTAAAATATAGCTTTTCATTCTGAAATAATGCCATAACACTCATCATAAAAACTCTCTCCCCCTAAACTAATTAGATACTCATCTAATTAGTTTTCTAAAAAAATTACTCCCCTGATGTTAAATTCCAAAGCTCCGGTGGGTTTAACTCATATTTATTTTTTTCCCTATACATAAAATGGTTCATCACGAGCTCTCTTCTTAATGTTGCGTAATCATCATGAAATTGCTTTAAATATTGATTGATTTCTTTTTCTTCATACGTTACTCCAATTTTTAACCCCTTTACGATATGCTCAAGTACAATCATTTTTTTCTTGCGTTGAGCAGGAATGGATTTTAATTTTCCATCAAACGTAAAGAAATTTTTTAAGACTCGGCTACGTTCCTGTTCATTAATTGTGATTTCATAAGGTCGTTCGGATACAAGGGTTAAAATCGCATTTGCGCTATCTTCAAGTTTTTTCAGATTTAGTGAAAAATAGATCGTATTCTTCTCCCTCTTTTCTTTGATTAATCCAATGTCACGAAGCTTTGCCATGTGGTGAGTAATGGTTGGTGGTTTTAAACCAAGCTTTCCTGCAATTGCTTGACCATGTAAAGGACCGTGTCGTAATAATGCCAGTATTCGAATTCTTGTTGGATCTCCAATGGTTTTATGAAAATTAACAAGACGACTTAACTGCATGTAAATCCCCCTAATTAAACATCTATCTAATTAGATCATAATCTAATTAGATATTTATATCAATTCCTTTTTATTTTTTAATCAAAATCTCCCATCCCCTATCCCTATTCTTTCGCTACATTCTCAAGCTCTCTTTTTGCCCTGATAAAGGCAATAAATTGAACAATTTCTTCATTAGAAAGCTCGATTCCATCGATAAAAAGTGTCGTTTCTTTTAAATCGGTTAACTCTACTTTTTGATTTACATCATCTGTTCGACCAATTAAATAGTCAACAGATGTTTGAAAAAGGTCTGCCATTGCTTTTAAAGCTTCTAAAGGTGGTCTTCGATAACCAGATTCATAACCAGCATAAGTGCTTTTAGCGATTCCAAGATGATCAGCTACATCCTGCAAAGACCAATTATGATTTCTTCTTAATTCAGCTAATCGATTTAAATCCACGGTTCTACTCTCCTTCATTCACTTGTACCGTACGCATTTTGAATAAATGTTTCTTGATTTACGTAAATTAACGAATTATAATTACTATCATAGTACGCGTTACGCGAACAAAATGCAAGATGCTTTTTTCTTAACTTCAAAGGATTTTATACATTCATTTTATCGATAAATAAAAGTTCCCGTTCTCATTTTGCATCTAAAGAGGTGTTGAAGGTGAAAAAAATTTTATTATTAGCAACTGGAGGAACCATTGCTTCTGTTGAAAGTACCAATGGCTTAACTCCTGGCATGACTCCAGATGAAATGGTTAACTTTCTAGAAATGAATGGCTATCAGGTTGAAAATAAGCTACTAATGAACATTGATAGTACGAACATGCAGCCAGAATCATGGGTGACAATTGCAGAAGCAATTTACGAAAATTATTCTCTATATGACGGTTTTGTCATAACCCACGGAACCGATACGATGGCCTATACGTCTGCTGCTTTATCTTATATGCTCCAAAACTTGAAAAAACCTGTCGTGCTTACTGGATCTCAGCTACCGATTAAATACCATAAAACGGATGCAAAGAAAAATTTATTGGATGCATTCCAGTTTGCTTGTGAAGATGTTGGTGGTGTTTTTGTCGTTTTTGATGGAAGAGTGATCACAGGCACACGTGCAGTAAAAATGAGAACCAAAAGCTATGATGCTTTTGAAAGTATTAATCATCCTTATGTTGCTTTTATTCAAAACTCACATATTCAATATACACAACCGTATAAAACGATTGTAAATGGTGAATTAATGCTCGATACTTCTTTATGTCCTGATGTTTTTTTACTAAAACTACATCCTGGAACAAAACCGGAGCTATTCGATTATATTAAACATTTATATAAAGGGGTTGTCATTGAAAGCTATGGAAGTGGAGGTATTCCATTTCAAGGAAGAGATTTATTACCGAAAGTAAAGGAGCTAGTGGCTTCTGGTATTGCTGTCGTTATTACAACACAGTGCCTTGAAGAAGGGGAAGATTTAAGTGTATATGAAGTAGGTCGAAAGGTTTTAGAAGATATGATTATTCTTTCAAAGGATATGAATTCTGAAGCAATCGTTCCAAAGCTCATGTGGACTTTAGGAAAAACAAACGATCTACAAGAAGTAAAAAAAGTCATGGAAACACCAATTGCACATGATACAACTATTTTTGAGTAATGGGAGAAGCAGGTGGTAATATGATTTTACAGGAAACAGGCTTTCGTGTAGAAAAGGATTTCCTCGGAGAAAAAGAAATTCGTGATGATCAATACTACGGTATTCAAACGACACGCGCAATCGAAAATTTTCCGATAACTGGATATACTCTTCATAATTCTTTAATAATATCAATGGCAATGGTAAAAAAAGCTGCTGCTTTATCTAATATGGAAATCGGTCAATTACATCCCCAAATCGGAAATGCAATCGTTTCAGCAGCAGAAGAAATTATTGATGGAAAATTACACGATCAATTCATTGTCGATCCAATACAAGGTGGAGCTGGAACTTCTATTAATATGAACACAAATGAAGTGATCGCCAATCGCGCACTTGAATTAATTGGAGAACCTAAGGGGAGTTACCATATTATTAGTCCAAATACACACGTTAATATGTCTCAATCCACCAATGATTCGTTTCCAACTGCTATTCGAATTGCAACATTAAAAATTTTAGACGAATTGTTAATAACGATGGATCACATGTACAAGACTTTTCAGAAGAAAGCTAAAGAATTTGATCATGTCATTAAAATGGGGCGTACTCACTTACAGGATGCTGTTCCTATACGTCTAGGTCAGGAATTTGAAGCATATAGCCGAGTGATTAAACGGGATATTCAACGAATACAAGAGACGAAAGAAAACCTTTATGAAATCAATATGGGAGCTACGGCTATTGGTACCGCCTTAAACGCAAACCCTGAATATATTAAACTTGTTGTCAAGTTCTTAAGAGATATTAGTGAGCTTCCTTTGAAAAATGCAGAGAATCTTGTGGATTCAACTCAAAATACAGATGCTTATACCGAAGTTTCTTCTGCCTTAAAGGTTTGTATGATTAACATGTCTAAAATCGCCAATGACATTCGACTTATGGCTTCAGGTCCTAAGACAGGACTAAATGAAATCTTTTTACCTGCACGCCAACCTGGTTCATCCATCATGCCAGGTAAAGTAAATCCAGTTATGGCAGAAGTCGTAAACCAAGTAGCTTTTCAAGTGATAGGGAATGACCATACGATATCTCTTGCTTCAGAAGCCGGTCAATTAAACTTAAATGTCATGCAGCCTGTTTTAGTTTTTAACTTAATACAATCCATTACGATGATGAACAATGCTTTCCAAGTATTCACCAATTACTGTATCGAAGGAATTAAAGCAAATGAAGAAAAGCTAAAAGAAAATGTAGAACAAAGTATTGGAATTATTACGGCTTTAAACCCTCATATTGGTTATGAATTAGCATCAGAAATTGCACGTGAAGCACTTTCAACAGGTCAATCAGTCCGAGAAATATGCTTGCAAAAAAATATTTTAACAGAGGACGAAATCAACCAAATTCTTGACCCTTATAAAATGACCTATAATGGGGCCAGTCCCTCAGTGCTTTAAAGAACTGAGGGACTGGCACCTTTTGTACTCTCACCTTTTTTTAATTGAACTGAGAGTATACAAGTTCTTTCTTCTATCTCTTCACCTTTCATTTGACGTAGAAGTAGGTCGGCCGCTATTTTCCCCTTCATTTCAATATCTTGATAGACAGTTGTTAATGATGGTGTTAAGTAATCTGAAAAAAACAATCCGTCAAACCCGACAACCGACATCTCTTTTGGTACAGAAACATTAGCTGCTTTTAATGCTTTTAATACTCCCATCGCAGTAATATCTGAAAACGTGACAATAGCCGTTGCATCGTTTAATTTCTTTATCACGGTATTGGCACCTTGATAACCGCCCTCCGCATTAATAGGAATCTGAATAAAAAAACGATCATTATATGAAATATTTGCTTCCTTTAGTGCTCTTTTAAATCCTTCAAATCGTTTTCTTAATACCGGACTTACCATTGGATCATCACAAAGAAGAGCAATCTTTTCATGTCCAAGCTCAATCAAATGTTTGGTTGCTAAATATCCACCAAGTTCATCATCTATTAAAACCTGAAAAACATCTGAATTGCTTAAATAACTATCTACAAATACACATGGAATCCCTAACTCTTTTATTTTCTGAACCGTTTTTGAACCATCATAAGCTCCAAGTACAATTACACCATCTAGTTGTCTTTCCTGAATAAATGAAAAGGATTCTTCCTCTTCAACAATTCCTTTTAAAATAACCTGGTACTCCTTATTTTCCACACTTACTTCAACACCAGATACAAATTTCCAATAAAAAGGATTATCATGTAGTTTTCCACCTTTCACGGTAGGAACAATGATTCCAAAAAGATGGGAGCGATTTGTCTTTAAATTTCGAGCTGATAAATTTGGTGTATAGCCAAGCTCTTTTATCGCTTCTTTAACAATTTTAATTGTTTTTTCAGACATTCTTCCTTTACCGTTAATGACATTAGAGACTGTGGCTATTGAAACATTAGCTCTTTTGGCAATATCTTTAATACTTACTCTTTTTTCGTTTTTCAATTTCTTCACCACCTTCTCTATTTTAGCTGATATTATTACACGAATCGGGTACTCATTTTGCGATTTTCAATCAATAATTTAGCGGTTCTAACCTTATATTTCTCGATTTCTGCCTCCTAATTTCGCAGTCAATTCACAACAAAAAGGAACGGAATCCTTTTTCAAGATTCCGTTAACCTTTGTTTGCCCCAGCTTTTAAGCCTTCTACGAGATGGTCTTGGAAAATAAAGAATAAAATCGTAATCGGAACAGCTACTAATACAGCGCCTGCTGCAAATGTTGTAAACTCTGTATTACCTCGTCCGGTTACCATTTCAAATAATCCAACCGCAAGAGTTTTATTTTCACTTGAACGAAGAACAAGACGTGCAAAGATAAAATCCATCCACGGTCCGATAAAGTTCGTAATCGCAATAAACACTAAAACAGGCTTTGAAAGTGGCATCATAATTTTATAAAAGATTTTCACATGACTGGCTCCATCAATTTTGGCTGCTTCTTCAAGACTTCTTGGTAAACCATCAAAATATCCTTTCACAAGCCAGGCTCCAAACGGTATCGAACCACCAGCGTAAACTAAAATAAGCCCCCAATGATTATCGAGCAGATTCAACTGAAGTAATAAAATGTAAATAGCAATCATCCCCATAAAACCTGGGAACATCTGTAGTACAAGCATTGCCATTAAACCTTGTCTTCTACCTGGGAAGCGGAATCTGGAAAAAGCATACGCTGCTGTAACAACTAAAATAGTAGATAAAACCATGTTCCAAAAAGCAATTTTCAACGTATTTTTATACCATAGTAAGTAATCTGTCTCCTTAAATAAGTAAATATAGTGATCAAATGTTAATGACTCCGGTATGATTCTTGTAGAAAAAAGTGAGTCACCAGGGTTCATCGACCCTGTTATAATCCAAATAACTGGATATAACACAGCAATTGTCGTAATAACTAAAATGGTATAAATAATCATTTGAAGGATTCTTTTTTGTAATTTCATGCTCATCATGACATCATGTCCTCCTCTTTAAAGGCCCTCGTTCTTCTAAAGTTCCAAATAGAGAAGATGGCAATTACAATAAAAATTAAGATCGATACGGCTGATGCGATATTAAACTGGCTATTATCTAGCGTTAATTTATAGATCCAGCTAATTAAAATATCGGTAGAACCTGCATATGCATAATTTGTATTGACTGGTCCACCTTCCGTCATTAAATAAATAATATTAAAGTTATTGAAGTTCGTTGCAAAGGACATGATGGCTAAAGGCGCAGTTGAAAACATAACAAGTGGCAATGTGATTTTCCAAAACTTTTGCCAAGAAGAAGCACCATCAACTTCTGCAGCTTCATACATTTCTTTATCGATATTGGTCATAACTCCACTCATTAAGACCATCCAAAAAGGAAAACCAAACCACATATTTACGATAACTAGTGTAACTTTTGCCCATAAAGGATCAGATAGCCACGGAATAATCGAGTCTGTAATCCCTAACTCCATTAAATAACGATTTAATGGTCCAAACTGACCGTTAAAAATATTTCTCATGATTAAAATGGAAACAAACTGCGGAATGGCCCACGGCAAAATAAAAATGCTTCGCCAAAACTTCTTAAATCGAATTTCTTTTTGATTTAATAAAACAGCAAATATAAGCCCGAGGAAAAAGGTTGTAGCCGTTGCCAAAATAGCCCAAATTACGGTCCAAGAAAATACACCATAAAAAGTAGCACTCCATGTTTTCATTTGAAACAGCTTTACAAAAGTATCGAACCCAACCCAATCGACTAAATTCTTAGGTGGAATATGGTTAGGGGCAGAATAGTTTGTAAACGCAATAAGAATTCCGAATAATAATGGAAGCATTGTTAAAAAGGCTGTAAAGAACACAGATGGTGTTAAAAGGAGATACGGGAACCCATTTTCCCAAATATTTTTTAACATCTCTTTTGCATTGTTTGGTTTAATTCCCTGTTCGCTTTTTACCGCAACTTTATAAGCATCACGAATATTTAAATAATAAAACCAAAGAAAGAGTAAAAAGGAAATGAAAAAGAGAAGACCTTCTATTAATAAAAAAATGGAATGATCACCAGGAATAATTTCAAAGCCTTCACGGCGCTGAGGTGTTTCCCCAAGTGTTGTTAATCCCCACATAGCCCATTGAAAAGGAACGGTCCAAAAAATTAGGAGATATGCTTCAAGGGCAATAAATATGCTCCCCTTTAAAAACTGTCTATTATAAAATTGTCCTAAGCCCATAAATAATAACGATAATAATGCCGCCTTTCTAGGCCGTGTAAGTAGTGGTCGTTTCTTTGGTTGAAGTGGTGTCACCGTCGGATCATTTTGCTGCACTTCACTCATTGAATTACGTGCTAAAGAACTCAACCTTCTCCCTCCTTATATATATAGGGTAAACCGTTATATTTTAATAGGAGGCTGTTCTAAAGGGCCTTACCATTAAGGAAAGACCCATTGTTTTAGACAGCCTGCTTTTTTAAAATTATTCTCCTTGAGTGCTTATAGCATCTTTAATTTGCTGTACTCCACTATCTAAAGCTGCTTTCGGTTCAGATTCGCCATTCCAAACAGCTGTAAAGGCTGTTTCCATTGATCCCCAAACATTTTGCATTTCTGGAATATTAGGCATTGGAACAGAATATTGCATTTGCTCTAAGAAAGCCTTGTTGTACTCATTATCAATTGCTGTTGAGTCTTCTACTAATGCTTTTAATGGAGGAATTTGTCCAGTCATTTCATAGCGTTTCTTTAACATTTCTTCACTTGTTGCAAATTGAGCGAGTAATGTTGCAGCTTTTGGATATTTACTGTATGCATTGACATAATAAGCTTTAACACCAGAGAATGGTGTTGGAACTTCTCCATTATCCAATGTTGGTATTACTTTCACACCAAGATTGACTCCTGCATCTAAATGACCTTTTACTGCCCATGGGCCAGATAGATAATAAAGTAACTTTCCTTCATTAAAGAAGGATGTAATAACATCATCTGTTAAATCTTCTTTCGATAAAGGAAGAATTTCATCATGAATTTTTTTCATTAATTCAGCAGCTTTTAAAGCACCTTCATTATTTAATCCGATGTCCTCAGGATTTGTGTTTTTATCACCAAACACATAGCCACCATATCCACCTAAGAAGGAATGTAAGAAATAGAAGTCACCTGGTTTTATCATAAAGCCATAGGATTCAGGATTTTTTTCCATAAACTGCTTAGATTGTTCGATTAATTCCTCCATCGTTTCGGCTGGTTCAAATCCCATTTCATCTAATAAGTCTTTATTATAGAAAAGTGCAACCGTTTCCATAGCTAGCGGAAAACCAAATGTAGTATATTCACCTTCTACATCAGCAGAGACACCAGTGATAGCGCTTTCTAGGAAGTTAGCTTTATATTCATCTACAAAATAGTTATCATAAATTAAACCTGCACTACTCATATTACCAACGTGATCATGTGGTGCATGGAAAACATCAGCCCCAAGTCCTGCTGGTCCGTCTGTTTCCAGCTTTCCAGGTGCATCGATATGTGAAACTTCTTCAACAGTTACAGGAATCCCATATTTTTTCGTAAATTCTTCTGCCACATAGTTTGCCCATTCACCTTCTACCCCACCATTATCCCAAAGGACTAGTTCAGCCCCTTCTTCAGGTGTAAGTTCTGAAACTTCATTTGATTCTGTTTTAGTGTTTTGATCTTCAGAGGATGTTTCATTCGGAGAACTACTAGGTTTACTACAAGCAGCGACTACTAAAATAAGTAAACCAAAAAACAATACATTGAGTAACTTTTTCATTGTAACCCCCACCTTTTTTATAATTTTTTTCCTTATTACAAGGATGGTTAAACGTTTAATCAATAATTAAAAAAATTTTAATAGAATTTTTATTTCATAGCTGGGAGATTCATGATGAAGAAATAAATTAGCAGTAGGCTCTTTGGAGTATAATCCAAGGAAACATTAGGTCAAGATCCATCATTTATGTAAAATTCTCTTTCTTTGCTGCTTGATTAATTTTTAGTCAATTCTGAATTTTACAAATAAAAATATGCTTTTTTATATAATCTGTTCCAAACCCCCTTTTATAATCAAATTAGCCGGTTTGTGCAACCGTTTTCACAACTTGTAATTTTATTCTATTGAATAAATCTAATTATGTCAAGAAAAAAATGGGGCCTGACCCTCAGCGCTTTAATGCGTTGAGGGTCAGGCCCTCTTTTAACACAGGCATTTCTTCTAATTCCTCTTTTGTTACAAGGTCCCAAAGAATTCCGTTTGGTTTTTCATATGGGGAGTTGGTTTTGATTATTTCTTTTTCTGTTACAATATAGTCTACGATTAAGTCATAAGGGTCTTTTGGAACATCCTCTTCGACGACTTGTACTGAGTGTACGGTAGTGATAACAGGCATATGAGGATGCCCTAGCTCTCGCATAATAGCATACTCTCGGTCTGAATAGCCTTCCCCTTTTCCAATCCGTTTCCCATCTTTTGTAACAGCAACAGACCCAGCAACAAATAATTCAACTGGAGGAATTTCCTTTAAAGCAATTTCTTTTCCATATGTCCTCATATGCTTTATGCTTGCTGCCTTTTTTTCTTCTCCTTTTGGCACCCATTCTGGTTTAACAATTACAAATCCAGCACGTAGCCTTGGAGTAGGAACGAGAAGTGTTTTTCCATCGATTAATACTTGTGTCCGAAGTGGAAGCTGTGGTGCATCTGGATTCACTTTAACTACTTTTGCCTTTTTATATTCATCTAACGTTGTGACAAGATGAGCCGCTTGTTCGGCACCTTTAAAGTTTGGAATCCGGTTCACTAACGGAAAAGGAAAGCGTCCAAGCTTTTCTTTCGTTAACGTTTCCCATACACAGTGACGAATTTGATCTTTTTCCATCATATTAGAAATTCCTTTCTTTTGGATTTTTCTTTCGTAAAACAATAGAAAAGGTTGTCCCATGAGGAGAAGTGTGTTTTAAAAATAAATCTCCCCCCATCGCTAGAGCTAGCATCTGACTTAAAGGTAATCCAAGACCTAGTCCCCTCACTCGCTCCTTTTTCTCTTTTCCTCGATAAAACCGTTCGAAAATATGTTCAACCTCTTCTTTTGGAATACCAGGACCTTCATCTTTAACATCAATTTGAACGGATTGGCCTTTATCGATTACTGTGACCCAAATGGTTCCTTTTCCATTCATTGCTTGTCTTGCATTGTTCCATAAATTTAAAACGACTTGCTGAAGACGAGCTGGGTCATATTCACAGAAAAGTTCAGTTGACGAAGGCTGAAAATCAATCTTTATATCAGGATACAAAATTTCATATTCATTTGATACAACTTCAAGCCACTCATTAATATTCAAAATATCAATCGACATCATTACTTTACCCGTTGCAAAGGAATTAAAGTCAAGTAAATCGTTAACCATTTGCTGCATTCGTCCCGCTTCCTTTAAAGAGATATCCATAAATTCCTTTGCTTCATCCCCAATTACTACTTCATCTTTAACCGCTTGTATCAAGCCACTCATCGATGTAACAGGAGTTTTTAATTCATGTGTAACGCCAGCAAGTAATTCTATCCTTAGCTTTTCTAATTGTTTCAGCCGACTAGACATCTCTTGAAAGGAATCGACCAGCTCAAACACTTCTTTTTCTTGAATATTTTGTGGAAGCTTCACATCATAGTTTCCTTCACGTATTTTTTTCGCACCTTCTGATACTAATTGAATCGGTCGACTTAATCTTTTCGTTAAAAAATAAATAACTCCCCACCCTAAAATGCCTAAGCTACCTAATAAAATAAATAGTGGCACAAGGTCATCCTTTAAATTTAAAAGAGTTCCCTTCGGTTGAGCAACAATCACCCATCCTATAACTCTTTCATTTCTTTCAATCGGTTCTTTCACAATAAAATGTGAACGATTTAGTAGCTCTAGCTTTTTTCCATCTTCTTCAACAAGGAGATTTCTTGGTATCCTCTTTTGTTCAAGTAATGGATTTTTTGGACGTGTAGTGACGATTCTTCCATTTCGATCGGCAACAATGATTCGCACGTCTTGCCCCATTTCTATAAATTGACGCCTTTTTTCAAAAATATCTTCAATGATTAGGCCAAAATTTATATTAGGATTGCCACCTTCAAGTCTTTCTGCCGTTTCTTCAGCAATATATTGTAAAATCTCCATTCGATTTAAAAGAGCATTATGACGCATCCAAAGAAATAAAAGAAGTCCAATTATAATAAGTCCGATACACAATGTTAATACATATCGTTTTGTCCAATATTGAATGATGGTTGGTTTATGTTGTTCTCTCGTAGACACAGAATTGATACCCCAATCCACGTAAAGTTTTTATTTCCCCTTCATGAGAAGGCCAGCTCATCAAAGCTTTTCGAAGGCGTTTAATGACTAAATCAACAGCCCTATCACTTCCTTCATAATCGATTCCCCAAACATATTCAATGAGCTGCTCTCGTGTAAACGTTTGATTCGGATTCTCTGCGAAAAAAACGAGAACAGCTAAATCCCTTGGAGTAAGCTTTACTGGTTCTCCGTGTAAAAAAACCTCATGTGATTTAACATTGATTTTTAATGATCCAAACACTCTCTCATCCTTATCCATCATAAGAGAAGGAGATCGCTTCAAAACAGCTTTCACACGTGCAACGACTTCTTGAGCAGCAAATGGTTTTGGAATATAGTCATCAGCTCCATATTGGAAGCCATCTAAACGGTAATTTAAATCACTTAGCGCTGTCAACATAATGACAGGACAGGTACTTTTTTCACGAATATATTTTAACACTTCCCATCCATCTTTTTTGGGTAGCATCACATCAAGAATAACTAAGTGAGGCTTTTCTTGATTAAATTGTTCAATAGCACTTTCTCCGTCAAAGGCCATCTTTATATCGTAGCCTTCTTTTTCGAGATACGCTTTTAACACACGAGCAATCGCCATTTCATCCTCTACTATGAATATCCTCTCCATCGTATTCCCTCTCTCAACCGTTGTTGTACGATTATTATATAATGAAAAGAGGCCCTCCCAAAGGGGGCCTGGCCCCAAGGATTGCCTCTTTATGTTTATAACTCTGCTTCTTCATCCACATTTTCTTTAAAATCTGTTCCTTCTGGTAAATTGATTCCTAACTCTTCAAGCTCTGCTTTAAAGGCATCGATTACTTCTTGTTTAATTTCATCAATCTCTTTTCCTTCCGTATCAATACCTAATTCCTCTGCTTTATTAATAAGCTGCTGTTCGTGAATTAAGCGGTAAAGCTCATGAATGTCTTTTCCTTCTGTTTCAATGCCAAGCTGTTCAGCTTTTTCGATAATAAATGCTTCTCGAACTTCTTTCGCAATTTCACGAAGAGTTTTTCCTTCTGTTTCAATACCATATTCATCTGCTTTTTCATAAAGCTTTGCTTCTCTTACTTCTTTACGAATGTCTTTTAATGATTTTCCATCCGTATCAATTCCGTATTTTTCGGCTTCTTGTAATAGTTTTGTTTCTCTTACTTCTTTAGCGATTTCTTTTTTCGTTTTCCCTTCTGTATCAATTCCAAGCTTATTTGCTTCATCTAATAAACGGGCTTCACGATAGTCCTTCCACACTTCCTTTAATGTTTTTCCTTCTGTTTCAAGGTCATAAGTTTCGATACCATTTAGTAATGAGTTAATCATTTTCCCTTTCATAAAATAATGAGGATGCTTAAATCCATGCTTAAAACCTTTTCCATGGAAGTCATGATGTTCACCTCTGAACGTTTCCTCTTGTGAAACATTTTGGTCTTGATTTAATTCTTCCGCAAATGTTGGGACACCTGCCACGACTCCTAAAGATAAAACACCTGCTAACATCATTCCTACTGTTTTCTTTTTCATCGTGATCATCCTCCTGTTTTTTTGGTTTAACTTGTTTACATTTCAAAGTGTACCCACTGAATGTGTCAAGAAGATGTCAAAGACTAAAAATTTTTTATTTGGAATAAGTTATAATAAAAATGTTCATACAACAGGGGGATTTAGTTAAATTCATCGATTGAAAGGGGTAAATTTATGAACTTTCATTTAAATGAAGCAATTCAAGTATTAGAGCGTACACCTCAAACATTAGAGTATTTCTTATCTGGCTTACCTGATGGATGGCTAAATTGTAACGAAGGTGAAGAAACGTGGAATGCAAGAGAAGTAGTGGAACATTTAATAGAAGCTGAAAAAACGAATTGGATCCCTAGACTAGAATTCATTTTAAAAGAAGGAGAAAGTAAGCCATTCCCTGAATTTAACCGATTTCGTCATCTAGAACAACGTGAAAGAACGATGGAAGAAATATTTACTGAATTTAAAAATATCCGCATGCAAAATATAACAAAGCTTAAAAGTCTAATTGAATCTGAATCAACCCTAGAATTAACGGGAAGTCACCCAGCTTTTGGCGTTGTAAAGCTAAGAGAGCTAATCTCGACTTGGGTCGTTCATGACTTAACACATATTGCCCAAATTGTTAGAGTTATGGCCAAAAGATATCGCAAAGATGTTGGACCGTGGAAGGAGTATTTAAGTATTTTAAATAACTGACCAAAAACAAAAAATGGGGCTTTGATGGAAAAGGCCCCGTTTGTCTAATTCTGATACTCCTATCAAATATTTTCTATCACTACTAAAATCTTAAACGCTTTCATTTTAGCTCCACTGTGTTCTTATCTTGTCTAATCTCCCTTTAAAATATTAGTTTAGAATGCATATATTCATATCTTCTTAGATTCAATCTTTTAGCCTACATTTTCCCCCTAAAACATTACATAGGTTTTTCATAAACCCTTACATACTCTACTTCCATCTTTCCTGGAAACTTTGTTTTAGGAATTGGATCCCCGTCATACCAACCACCAACAGCAAGGTTTAAGATTATATAAAATTCTTGGTCAAATGGGGCTGGATATGGATATTGTGTGTTCGTGTCACTATCTATGCTATACCAATTATTTAAAGTTTGATACAATTCTCCATTTACATACCAACGAATTTCTCCAGGCTCCCACTCAATACTATAGACGTTAAATTGGGTGATATCCTGTCCTTGAGCAAAACGATAATCTGATGCTGTATAGGTATTGTTCGGCCATACTCCTCCGTAGTGAATGGCTCCTCCAACTTTTCTAATATCAGATCCACCAGCTTCCATGATATCAATTTCGCCTGATGCCGCCCAACCTCCATATACTTCATTCTCTGGCAACATCCAGAATGCAGGCCAATACCCTTTTCCTTCCGGTAACTTAATTTTTGCCTCAAACTTCCCGTATTTTTGAAAGAATTTCCCTTTCGTGTGTATCTTTCCTGATGTATAGTTATAATTCCCATGGCTATCAGAAGCTGATTCCTTGCGAGCTTCAATAATCAATTTTCCATCTTGAACAGTTACATTTTCTTGTTGATAGTATTGTAATTCTTCATTTCCCCAGCCAGGTACGTATGTTCCATCAGGAGTCGTAAATCCGTTTCCAATATCATAACTCCATTTCGTTGAATCTAGTTCGTTCCCCTCAAACGATTCTTCCCAAACTAACGTCCATTCATCTCCTGCTTGAGCACCTCCAGTTTCTTCAGATGAAGTAGACTCCGCTCCTAATTTATTGTTTAGAATTAGTAGAATAAGGGGAAACAAACATAGAAATACAAAAAGACGACTTTTCTCTATTGAATTCATTAAAGCAATCCTCTCCCTTAGTAAATTTTCCCCACAAATCACATATATTCCATAATAATCCCATTTTAAATAAATTAATGTTGATCCAATATTCACCCCCATTTTCGAAAACGCTTTCGAAAAATATTTTATAAATAGTTGGATTAATTGTCAATATTTTCTGATATTTTATGTTTGAATCTTAAAATTCAATGAAATTTCGAAAATAAATTAAATAAAAATAATTGTCAGTTATCTATTTTTTTGTTAAAGTTTACGAAAGCGCTAAAGTAAATCAATTAAAATTTAATTTTTTTTATAATCATCGAAAGAGAGGGACTTTAGATATGTCTTTTTTTTTGCATAACATGAATAAACTAAAGATTTTGAATTCATTGACTAATTATTTATCAACCTTTCGAGGAAAGGTCATTTTATCTTTTGGACTTCTTACTACTGTCCTCATTACTTTAACGCTAACATCGTATATAAATATGAAAAGGCTCGCGAAAGAAATAGATTACATTGTCGAGCATGATATGCTTGTACATAGTGAAGCTCGAGAGCTGTCAAAAGCTTTTGTTGATATTGAAACGGGACAGCATGGATTTGTCATAACAGGAGATGATGAATTTTTAATTCCATATCATAATGGAAAACAAGTTGTAGAAGAAAAGATGTCAAATTTGGAATCATTACTAAAAAAGCAGCCCGCACAACTTGAACATCTAAACGAGATAAGAAAGAATTATTATCGATGGATGAGTTGGATTGATAAAGTCATTAATAGAAAAAGGTACTACATTCAAGAAGAAGCTTTTTCCATGATTAAATCATATGAAGGTAAAAATTATATGGACCAAATTCGATTGGAAATTCAAACAGTGATTGAAAATGAAAAAGAACTTTCCAATAAACGAATTAATGCCTTACACCATCAAGTAACAGTTGCCCAAATAATTACCATATCCCTACCGCTTGTAGCTATTTTTCTTTCTGTATTTTTTGGAATAACGTTATCGCAACGAATTAAACATAATGTAACAAAAATCAGTAATTCCATTACAGAAATAGCAAGTACTAAAGGAGATTTAACAAAACGAATTGAAATAGATACAAAAGACGAACTAGCTAAACTTGCCAAAGATACGAATTTGTTAATAGAAGGAATAGGTCATTTAGTTAGAGAAATTTCAAAACTTGCTGACAATGTGATGGCCAGTAGCCAAGAGCTTGTTGCCTCTGCTGAAGAAACTTCCAAAACTATCTTCTCTATTGCCAATACGACTGGGGAAATTGCAGCTGGTAATGAGCAAGCTACACAAAAAATGCATGATTCATTACATAAAATGAAAGCACTTGAAGAAGCTGCTTGGACACTCGAGAAAAACTCTCAACATCTTAAGCAGGCTACTGCTAAAATGAGTTTTTCAGCTAAAGAAGGAGGGGATTCAGTCACTAAAGCTTCACAAATTATGACAAAAATTGAAGATTGTATAACGAATACAACTTCTACTATTGAATCCCTTGGACAACGATCAAAAGAAATTACAAAAATCATTCAAACTATTACTGATATCGCTGACCAAACAAATTTACTTGCTCTAAATGCTGCTATTGAAGCTGCACGAGCAGGAGAACATGGTAGAGGATTTGCCGTTGTCGCAAACGAAGTACGTAAATTAGCGGAACAATCACAGCTTGCAACTAAAGAAGTAACAAGGATTATTTTTACAATTCAACAAGAAGTGGAAACAATAGTATCACAAAATCAACAAGGAGTAAAAGAAGTTGCAGCCGGTGTAGAAACTTCGAAGGAAACGACTTATAACTTAGAACAAATTTCACATCACACTAAAGAAACAGCTAGCATTATTGAGGAAATGGTAAAACAAATTCAAAAAACAATGGAGCTATGTAAGGAAGTTTCCGAATCATTTACTTTAGTCCATGATATTGCAGAAGAAACAGCATCTAATACAACAGTTACTGCAGCAGCAACTGAAGAAGGATCTGCAGCAATGTCTCAAATAACAACTTCAGCAAACTGTTTAGCAAAACAAGCAGAAAATTTAAATGACTTAATTTCGAAATTCAAGATTTAGAAAAATAAGATTGATACTTTAATTAATGAAAATGATATGGAATTAAGAAACACACATGATTTTACACTCACACCCCGGACATGAAAATTTATTCTCTCCAGGGTTTTCTCTTTCTACTATCTACCTATCATGATAGATCATTCATCTCATAGGTAATTTTTATTTTTCACAGAAAAAGCGCAAAGCGCCCTCCTATCGGCAAAGGGCGCTTTAGAACCTGCGAGGAGGCTTCCGTTGCCACAGCAGGGCCGAAGCGATCCAAGACGATGGCGCTTTTAGCTAGACATCAAATGACAATATGTATAAATTCATTCCTTCGTAAAAATGATATAAATTCTCATAGATATATTAAATAAGGGGTTCCGTCTGTCACCCCAACTTTTTGGAACCCCTTTTAAACTCCTTAGTTGACTGGCGTATAATTAACTCTACTGGCACAGTAACATTAATAGAGATTTTTCTCTTTGCGTTAATTTGTTGAATAAGCAAATCTGCAGCTTGTGTTCCAATAAGATCTGTGTTTTGCCTTATGGTTGTTAATTCTGGAGTTGAAAGACTCGCTAGTTCAATATCATCAAATCCTACAATAGAAATATCTTCTGGTATTTTTAATTCATGTTCTCTTATAGATTTCATTGCACCTAATGCCATTAAATCACCGGCTACATAAACAGCTGTTGGCCTGTCCTCTAATGTTAGCAATTTATCCATTGCTTCTTTTCCGCCCTTGCTATTAAAGTAACCACCATCTTCAATAAATGAATCAGGTATTTCCAGTTGATGCTTGTTAATTGCATCTAAAAACCCCTTTAACCTTTCACTACCAGCAAGGGTCTCCTCAGCTCCTGCAATGTGAGCGATTTTACGATGTCCCATTGAATACAAGTAATCAACTGCAAGTATACTTCCATAGTAGTTATCACTTTTAACTACAGTAACATCCTTACTATTGATATCGATAAAAACACTAGGGATATCATACTCAAGTAACTCTTTTATCTCTTTATCGAAATTTTGTGGAGAGATGACAATAACACCATCTACCCCTCTATGCTTTAACCTTTCTAAATATGTTTTCCTCTTATTTTCAATATTTTTGGATACTAATAGAAGATCATATCCAAATTCTCCAACTCTTTTACGAAAACTTTCAATAACAGCACTATAGAAAGAGTGCTTTATCCCAATATCAAGAGCCTCAATAAAAACGACACCTATTGTCCAATACTTTTTAGTCATTAAAGCTCTAGCATGAGAGTTAGGCTGATACCCACTCTCCTCAATTGTTTTTAATATTTTTTTTCTTGTTTTTTCACTAACATCTGGATAGTTGTTAAGAACCTTGGATACAGTTGTAATAGAAACACCAGCTCTTTTCGCTATATCATAAATTGTTGGTGTCATAGATACACTCCTAAAAAACATTTTTTAGTATATTACATCACAAATTTCCGAGTCTATTACTTATTATATTACATCGTTTTTTCAAATAAGGTTTGGAAATAAAGTAGTACAATCGATCTTAAAGAATTTACAGCCCTCAAATGAAAAGGTGTAATTTATTCTTTTGTCTCATCGCCAATAACATTATAAAAACTAAACCTAGAAATAATCATATTGATTTTGACCTCAAATTGAATAATAAGACATGAGTTTTTCATAGTGAATCCCCATTTGTTTTCGTCCCTTGGTGGAAACACATTTGCCACTTGCCATTATTATTCTTCCATATTGAACTACGCAGTGTATGTTGATTTCTCGTTTCATCTTTAACACGATAAGTTGCTAACACTACATTAGGAGCTAGTGGGTGGATTTCAAAATCATACAGTGACATATTATAAACCGTTAATCCACCATCATCGATACAATCTTTTTTAAACCAGACTCGACCAGAACTACTAAACTCAAAAAATTCATCTGCCAATAGCTCATTTAGTTCTTCTATTGATGTTCGTGTTTCTGGAGTTAATAGTTGTTTCTCTAGCAAGAGCAGTTGATTTTTTAATGATTTATTATCCATTTCAATCATGCCTTTTCTCACATTTACCATTATTATAATTATTTTTACATAAAAATAGCATCTTAAAATTGTTGTTGCACTTTTTCTCCTTTTTGATAATACTCCTTCATCACATCTTCAGGTACCATGCTGCCACCAGTTGCCCATAAGATATGAGTGGCATTTTTCATTTTTTCGTCTAGTCTATTTTCCTTTATATATTTTTGACCCGCTTGTTTTTGAAATAAATGAACAGGTCCAGGGACTCCTGCTAAGGCTGAAGGCTCTAGATAAATATTTTCTGTATCAGCCATCTTTTTTAGAAGTAGATATAATTTTTCATCTGAAACAGTATAAACTCCACTTATTGCATGTTCTAATGTTCTTCCTACAAATCCGGATGGTCTTCCGACAGCTAATCCATCCGCTTCTGTTTGATTATCAATTCCAAAGTCCTGAACGGCTATTTTTTCATGTAACCCTGTCATTAAACCAAGTAGCATACAAGGAGAATGGGTTGGCTCCGCAAAAAAACAATGAACATCGTCTTGAAATAATAGCTTTAATCCAAACGCAACACCACCAGGTCCGCCACCAACGCCACACGGAAGGTAGACAAATAGTGGATGATCTTGATCTACTGTTATATTCATATTTTCTAATTGCTTTTTTAATCGATAGGCTGCCACCGCATAACCTAAAAATAAATGCTTTGAATTTTCATCATCGACAAAATACATGTTCGGGTCATTTTCGGCTTGTTTTCTTCCTTCTTCAACAGCCTTACTGTAATCAGATTCATATTCGATAACGGTTACCCCTTTTTCTCTTAACAAATCCTTCTTCCATTTCTTAGCGTCAGCCGACATATGAACATAAACTTTAAAGCCAAGCTGTGCACTCATAATTCCAATGCTTAACCCAAGGTTCCCTGTTGAGCCTACAGCAATCGAAAACTGGGAAAAAAATTGCTTAAAACGCTCTTGACTAAGAATAGAGTAATCATCTTTTTCAGAAAGTAAACCATGTTGAATCGCAAGCTCTTCTGCATGCTTTAATACCTCATAAATTCCACCTCTAGCCTTAATCGACCCAGAAATCGGAAGGTGACTATCACATTTTAGTAGCATTTCACCCAAAATTTCCTGGTTAAATATCGTTTTTAGTTCCTGTTTCATGTTTGGAATGCTGACGAGAGGTGATTCGATAATGCCTTGGTGCTTTTTTGTTTCAGGGAATACTTTTTCAATGTATGGGGCAAAACGTTCAAGCCTTTTTGCAGCATCCTTCACATCTTCTTCAGTTAAATTGATTTTTTTTATAGCTTCTTCAAACGATTGATACTTCGGATTTGTCCAAAATACTTCTTTTGTATCGATGATTTTTTCGAGTATAGGGTGTTCGAGTTTCCAATTTGATAGTGATTTGCCGTGTATTAATTCTTTCATTTAAGTCACCTCATTATTTAAATAAAATCATACACAATCTTTTTTTCCCCATATCTTATTTTTTGTTTATAATAATGTGTAAGCGAATACATACAATAACAAAAAACTATTTGAATAATAGTAATTTTAAGTTATTATTTATTTTAGAATATATAAACAAAACAGATAATTTGAATTAAAAAACTCTTTCTTTTATTCTATATGATTTATGTTCAAAACAAAACCATTCACAATTTATTATAGATTGGAGGAATAAATCATTGCTCGAACTGACGATCGATGAATCAGATACACTTATTAAAGTTGCACATGCTTTATCATCAAAAGTACGAATTGATATATTAAAACTTTTAAATGTTCAAAAGTTGAACATAAACGAAATTGCTGAAAAACTAGATCTCCCCGTTTCAACCATTGCTTCGAATGTCAAAGTTCTTGAAAAAGCCGGCATAATTGCTACTGAAGTCCAACCTGCAACACGAGGAACAATGAAGATTTGTTCACGAAACTTTGATGATATTTATTTTAATTTAAATTTAAAGATGGGCCATAACAATCCAAAAAACTATTATGAAATTGAAATGCCAGTTGGACATTATATTGACTGTGATGTTTCTCCAACTTGTGGATTGATTGGAAAAAACGGGATAATAAAGCCACATGATGAACCATCCATCTTTTTTTTACCTGAGCGTATGTCTGCACAACTATTATGGTTCCGAAAGGGGTTTGTTGATTACCGCTTTCCTCTTTTTATCCCAGCAAATAGTGTAATTCAATCAATTCAATTCTCCATGGAACTTTGTTCTGAAGCGCCGCGTTATGATCACAACTGGCCTTCTGATATTACAATTTGGGTAAACGGAGTGGAAGTATGTACATGGACGTGTCCAGGAGATTTTGGTGATAGAAAAGGGCGGTTAAATCCTCCGTGGTATCCAGAAAACTCTACACAATACGGATTATTAAAAACTTGGAAGATTGATAATAATGCCAGTTATTTAGATGATGTCAAGGTATCTTCTGTTAATCTTTTAGATCTTAAGCTTGGTTCACAAAAATATGTGAACTTACGAATTGGAATTAAACAAAATGCAGTAAATGTGGGTGGAATAAATCTTTTTGGGAAAGAGCTCGGTGATTATGATCAAGATATTTTAATGAGAGTTATCTATCATTAAAACTTTCCATAAAGTCCTTTTGTTTCAGGTTATCTGAACAAAAAGGACTTTTTTATTATTTATTATTTGATGACTATTTTTCAATTCTCGGAGTCATAGTTTCCTATAACTCTAAATAGAAAACAACGAAAAAAGATTTTTGAAAATTCCCAAAAAATATTGACTTACTATTTTGAAAGCGTTATCTTATATACATAAAAGTTGTTTGAAACAAAAAATATGTATTAAATGGAGATCAGACGTTTTTACGTCTATCAACATAAAAAATTAATTTTTATTAAGGGGGATTTAAAATGAAAATACCAAAAATGGGTCTATTGCTCCTTCTTTCCTTCATGCTTGTCCTGGCAGGCTGCAGCAGTAAACAAACCGACCAAAATGCAGAGGGCTCCTCTGAAATTGTTTTAGAATTTTGGAATGGTTTTACTGGTCCTGATGGTGCTGACATGAAAAAGATTGTGGATCAATTCAACGAAGAAAATAAAGGTAAGATTCATGTAAAAACCCAAACAATGCCTTGGGCAAACTATTATGATAAATTCCGTACAGTAGTATCTCAAGGAAAAGCACCAGATGTATCCATTATGCACCTTGATCAAATTCCTAGCTATGCAAGCACTGGATCTTTAACCGAATTAGATGAATTAGCTGCTGAACTAGATTTAAAAGAAGAGGATTTTATATCTCAAGTTTGGAAAGCTGGAATTTGGGAAGGAAAACGTTATGGGATTCCTTTGGATGTCCATCCTATTGCTCTATATTACAACAAAGATCTTTTAAAAGAAGCAGGATATGATGCCCCTCCTAAAACATATGAAGAATTAGTAGAAATGTCAAAGGCACTTACAAAAGGTGACCAATATGGGATTGCAATGCCTACCCTTTGGCCGTCCCAGTTAATCTACTTTTCTTCTCTGTATCAACATGGTGGTGAATCCGTTAGCCCAGATGGACTAAAAGCTTTATACAATAGTTCAGAGGGTGTAGAAGCACTAAAAAAATTAGTTGATCTAATTCATAAATATGAAGTATCTCCGAAAAACATACAACAAGACGGAGAAGTTACATTATTCCGTCAAGGGAAATCTGCATTCCATATCAATGGTATTTGGATGATTAACGGATTTAAAGAACAAAAAGATTTGAATTTTGGGACAGCTCCGATTCCTTTATTTGGTGATAAACCAGCTACATGGGCAGGATCTCACAATTTTGTGTTACCGAAACAAAAAAATCCAGATCCTGAAAAGCAAAAAGCTGCAATGAAGTTTATTAAATATGTAATAGATAATAGTATTCAATGGGCAAAAGCAGGTCAAATTCCAGCCAAAAACTCCGTTCGTGAAAGTGAAGAATTTAAAGAGTTAGAACATCAAGCAAATATTGCTGAACAAGTACCATATCTTGTATTCCCACCAGCCTCTCCAACATATATAGAAGTTTGGGTACCAGCTGAAGAAGGTGTAAACCTAGCATTACTTGCTAAAAAGACACCAGAACAAGCACTTAAAGACGCTGCTTCCAAAGGTGAAAAACAAGCAAAAGAAAAAGCGAAGAAGTAACAAACTAAGTTTGGGGAGGAGTATTCCTCCTCTTTTCAATACAAAAGGAGGGAAATTTAGTGGAAGTAAAAACTACAATAACTCAAAAAGTCAATTTAAATACTTCTAAAAAAAGCTACAAAAAATTGAATGTTACACCTTATTTATTTATAGCCCCTCACCTTTTCTTTTTCTCAATATTTTTAGTTATTCCTACATTTTATGGAATATATTTAAGTTTCCATCAATGGGATTTTTTTACCGAACCTGTATTTGTAGGGTTTCAGAACTTTGCAGACCTTCTCTTTAATAAAGACAGCCTATATTATGCTGATTTCTGGAACGCATTTGGAAATACTGTTTTATTTGTGGCACTCTCTGTTCCCCCACTCATTATTATTCCACTATTAGTTGCAATAGCTGTGGATACTAAAACATGGGGAAACAACTTATTTCGTACGATATTTTATACTCCCAGCTTATTTTCAATTGCAACGGTTGCATTAATTTGGATTTGGATGCTGGATACAAATGCAGGATTAGTAAATTATTATATAAACAAACTAGGTTTTGAAAATATTCCATGGTTAACAGATCTCCCTTGGGCTTGGGTTTCCTTAGTAGTGATGACCATTTGGTGGACAATGGGATATAATATGCTCCTATTTTTAGCTGGCTTACAGGATATACCCCAGCATTTATATGAAGCTGCAAAAATTGATGGGGCAAATGCATTTCAACGTTTTTTTCATGTAACACTTCCTGGTCTAAAAGGAACAATGTTCTTTGTCGTCATCATGACAACAATTGCATCCTTTAATCTATTTGGTCAGCCTTATATGGCTACAAAAGGAGGTCCAGGTCAAGATACGGTAACCTTGTTAATGTACATTCAGCGAATTGGTTTTGGAGGCGGTTCTCCTGATGCTGGTGTTGCATCTGCAATGGCTATTATTATGGGAATCTTCTTATCGCTTGTTAGTATTGTTCAATTTAAGATCATGAATAGAAAAGATAAGTCAGTAACTTAAAAAAGGAGGGGTTCATGTGTCTATTAAAACTGAGGTCAAAAAAACAAAAATTACTAGTTTTATTTTTCTAACCATTCTCGCTATTATCTGGGTCACTCCAATGCTATGGATTCTTTCAACAGCATTTAAGCCGGAAAGTCAAGCCATTTCATGGCCAATTAAGTGGATACCTGAGACTTTTACAACCGAAAACTTTGCTGCAGTTTTATCTAATACGAATGATGCACCAATTCTTAAATGGTTTGCAAACAGTCTATTCATTGCCGTCCTTCATACAATCTTCATCTTAATTATTGATTCAATGGCTGCATTTGCCTATGCCCGCTTAAAATTTAAAGGAAGAGAAGTTCTTTTTTGGACACTAATGACAACGATGATGATTCCACCCGTTATGAATCTCATTCCAACCTATAGTATTGTCAATAAACTTGGATGGATAGATACTCCTTGGGCAATGATAATACCTGGACTTGGCGGGGTATTTGGTATTTTCCTTTTACGTCAATTTTTCCTTAACATTCCAAAAGAGCTCGAGGAAGCCGCCATAATTGATGGAGCAACAACTTTTCAAATATATTGGAAAATCATTCTTCCACTTTCAAAACCAGCTTTAGTGGTATTAGCATTATTTACCTTTATGGGTAACTGGAATGACTTCTTATGGCCTTTAATTGCTACAAATAGTGTTGAAGCAAGAACATTACCTGTTGGCTTAGCCATTTTACAAGGAACATATAATATTCAATATGCAAAAATGATGGCTGCAACGGTACTATCAGCAATTCCTGTCCTTATATTGTTCTTATTTACACAACGATTCTTTGTAAAAGGAATTAGTTTATCAGGGATTAAAGGGTAGTGAAAAAATGAGAAAAATAGGAACATCATTTAACGTCTTACATCGATCCTTTTATGAGACTTATCAATATTTAGGTTTTATTGGAAAAATATCAATGTTATGGCTCCTCTTTTCAATTCCTTTTATAACAATTGGGATTGCATCAAGTGGATTAATTTATTCAATAAAGTGTCTTGTTGATGGAAAAGATGTTTCCATTAACCATTTTTTTGATGGAATAAAAAAATATTGGAAAGCAAGTTTTGTTTTAACCTTAATTTATTTTATCTTTATAGTTCCTGGAGTTTTATATTTTTTAGCTTTACTTTCTTTTCCTCCATTATGGAGCAAAGTACTAGGGATGTTTGTGTTCTACCTTTTAATTTTGGTAAATGTGCTTTGTTTATATTTGTTTCCATTAATGGTTGAACAAAATATTACTAATATTCCGGTTCTGTTTAAACAATCATTTCGATTAATTGTAGAGAATTTCAACTTCTCAATAAACATTTTTATCTATATTTTAGTAATTACATTCTTAATTATTCTCTTTCCATTGTTACTTTTTATTTGGGCAGGATTTGTTGGCATGATAACCTACTATTCTCTTCTTTCTCTATTTAGTAAATACAATCCTGAGAAATATAACACAATTTTAGAGGTAAATTGGAAAGGGACCTTTAAACCTTGGGAGAGTTAATTAAAATTCAAATGTTATAAATAAATACTGCTATCTGATATTTAACAAATTAGAAATAAAAAAGGAGAGATAGATATGGTACACCGTCAAGAATATCCAAGACCTCAGTTAATACGAAAAGAGTGGCTGAACTTAAATGGTATTTGGCAATTTGCATTTGACGATGAAAATATTGGTTTAAATGAAAAATGGTTTAAAATAGAAAAACAGTTTGATAGAGAAATAAATGTACCGTTTGCCTACCAAACAGAACTAAGCGGAATTAATGATCAGACTTTTCATGATTGGGTTTGGTACCGTAGAGAATTTGAAGTACCAAGTACTTGGAAAGGTCAGCGCATTATTCTTCATTTTGGATCTGTCGACTACCGGGCATGGGTATATGTAAATGAGCAGTTTGTAGGATTTCATGAAGGTGGTCAAGTTCCATTCCATTTTGACATTACCGAATTTTTAAATTGGACAAAGGAAACAGTCGTTGTAAGAGTGGAAGACCCTTCAACAGATGAAACAATCCCGAGAGGTAAACAATTTTGGATTGAAAAATCGGATTCAATATGGTACACCCGTACAACAGGGATTTGGCAAACAGTCTGGCTGGAACCATTAAAAGAAACTCATATTTCAAAACTACGATTTACGCCAGATATTGATAATGGAGATATTTTAATAGACTTTGAAGTTTCAGGTAACTTTTCAGGGAAACATGCTGATATCGAAATCAGTTTTAAAGGGCAAACTGTTACAAAAGATCGAGTTGAAATATTTGAGAAATATAATAAGCGGTCTATAAATTTATACAATCGTAAAATTTTTAGAACAGGATTTCATCATGATGGCTGGACTTGGACACCGGAAAATCCAAATTTATTTGATATAAAAATTTTATTAAAAGATGAATCCAACATACTTGATGAGATTGAATCTTATTTTGGTATGAGAAAAGTTCATACAGAAAATGGGATGGTATACCTTAACAACAAGCCATATTATCAAAAATTAGTGTTAGATCAAGGTTATTGGAAAGATGGTTTGTTAACAGCACCAACGGATGAAGATTTAAAGAAAGACATTGAACTGGCAAAAGAAATGGGGTTTAACGGTTGTCGGAAACATCAAAAAGTAGAAGATCCACGCTTTTTATATTGGGCGGATAAGCTAGGTTATTTAGTTTGGGGTGAGTGTGCATCTTCCGCATCATTCAGCGAAGATGCAGTGGCAAGACTGACAAGAGAATGGATAGAGATTATTGAAAGAGATTACAATCATCCTTCTATTATTGCCTGGGTTCCATTAAACGAAAGCTGGGGAATCCCAAATATTAGAGATAATAAACAAGAACAACACCATTCCTTAGCAATGTATCATCTAATTCACTCATTAGATTGTACAAGGCTTGTCATTTCAAATGATGGTTGGGAACTTACAAAGTCAGACATTTGTGCCGTCCATAATTATAATCACGGAAGCAAAGAAGAAACAGCAAAATATGAAGCATTTAAACAATCAATTTTAACGAAAGAAAATATTCTTCAATCTAAACCTGCCAAGCGCAAAATCTATGCAAACGGATTTAAGCACCAAGGGGAACCGATTCTATTAACCGAATTTGGTGGAATTGCATATAAGGTAGGCGAAGAAGTTGGCTGGGGATACACTTCCGTAAAAGGAGAAAAAGAATTTATTGAAGATTATCGTAGAGTAATGGAGGCTGTATATAGCTCAAAAATTCTACATGGATTTTGTTATACACAACTAACAGATGTAGAACAAGAAATTAACGGACTTTTAACTTATGATAGAAAACCAAAGTGTGAACTTAAAGAAATCAGAAAGATCAATAATATGTGGCATTTGGAAACAATACAAGAATAGGGGCTTCAGAAATGAAAAAAGGTTTTCGTACAATACGTCAAGTTAAAACAAATGAAATCCATATGAGAGATCCGTTTGTGTTCACTTATGAAAAAGAACAAAATTATTACTTATTTGGAACAACTTTTGCGGATGGTTGCGGAGACAAGGATCCGATTTTTGAAGTATATGTTGGGGAAGATTTAGAAAACTGGGAAGGGCCTTATGTTGCCTTTGAACCACCGAAAGGTTTTTGGGGAATTAGACACTATTGGGCTCCCGAGGTGTTTGAGATTGACGGTAGATTTTATATGTTTGCCACCTTTAAAGGAGCAATCGGAGAAAAGCGTGGAACAGGTATTTTAGTGGCAGATCATCCTTCTGGCCCATATGCTCCACATAGTAATGGACCTGTGACACCAAAAGATTGGGAATGTCTTGATGGAACCTACTATCAAGATAAGGATGCCCAGCACTGGATTATTTTCTGTCATGAATGGACTCAAATATATGAGGGGAAAATTAAAGCATTAAAGTTAACGAACGATTTGACGGAATCTTATGGAGAGCCAATTGAGATTTTGAATGCAAAAACTATGAAGTGGATTCGACTTTTTGAAGACCCACGTATTGAAAAACAAGGATATTTAACAGATGCCCCATTTATGTATGAAGCAAAAAACGGGGAACTAATTCTATTATGGTCCAGTTACTCTATTCCTAATTACGAGGATAAAGGTCTTGGAGGATATACAGTAGCCGTAGCTCGATCTCAAAGCGGCAATGTCGAAGGTCCTTGGATTTATGATAATACATTGTTATTAGATAGAAATGCAGGCCATGCTAGTTTATTTAAGGGATTGGACAACCAGTTATATATCTCAACCCACTATCCAGATACTCCTCACGGTAAAGAGAGACCTTTATTTTTAAAGGTAAAAGAGCTTGAGAACGGAATAATGATTAATGAAGTATAATAAAAACATAACTACTAATTAACTACTATATTCATTATGGAATGATGATAAAGCATTAAAATACATAAGCCTCCATACAAATAAAATTGGAGGCTTTATTTTTTATTCAAATGCTTGCAACACATCATAATCACTCGGATTTAGTTCTGTTTCTTTACCTAGAGCAAGTTTTGCTAGTTCTTTTCCTAAATAAGGACCTGCAGTGAGTCCTGATGCTCCAAGTCCATTTGCTACAAGAAGGTTTTGATAGCCTGGTGCATAACCGAAGACAGGTAAAAAGCCTGGTGTAAATGGTCTAAAGCCTACACGAGTTTCTAATACTGTACTTTCTGATAAACCTGGTGCAACGGCTAATGCTTTTGATAAAACCTCCCCTACTCCACCAGCTGTTACACGTAAGTCAAAGCCAACATCATCTTCATGTGTTGCGCCAACGACAATGCGACCATCTTCAAATGTAAGAATATATTGATTGTTTGGTGGCATTACAAGCGGCCAATTGCTTGTATCAGCATTTGGCATATGTAAATGAACAATTTGTGCTTTTTGCGGTGTTACAAGGAAGTTTAGTCCTGTTGGTTTTAATAAATCCTTTGCCCAAGCACCTGTTGTTACAATGACCTGATCTGCATGAATGAACTCTCCATTTACCTTTACACCCGTAATTTGATTTTGATGTGAAATAAGTTCACCGTCTCCATGAATGAAGTTTGCCCCTCTTTTTTTTGCTGCTTGAATAAGAGCATCTCTTAAAGCTCTTCCGTTGACACGTGCCGCACCACTTACATGTAGTGAGAAAAATTCGTCTGCTAATGGAGGAAATAAAGATTTTGTTTCTTTTTCTGTTAAACGTGTAATTTCCCCAATTTCCGGAGCATCTTCTTTACGCTTTAATACTCGTTCTTCCATTTTTAAAAATTTTTTTTGATCCGTATGAAGACTAATGGCTCCTACACGTTTGTAGCCTGTCTCCTCTTCACCATCTTCTTTTAAATAATTAATTAAAGTCGGGTAATATTTAGCCCCACCCTTTACTAAACGATACCATGCCTTATTTCTTCTTTGAGAAAGCCACGGACAAACAATTCCTGCCGCTGCATCCGTTGCCTGTCCAGGATCATTTCTATCAATAATTGTAACCTTTTCACCTTCAATCGCTAAATGATAAGCTGTAGCCGCTCCTAAAATCCCTGCTCCTACAACAACAAAATGACTCATTTGACACACCTTTTCTACATAAAGTTTCTATCGTTATTTTACAGGGGCCAGGCCCCAAAAGAAAGGGGAAGTCATGTTTTGGGGCCTGGCCCCAAAACAAAAAAGCAATCCCATGTTGGGGCCTGGCCCCACCTAAATGGAATTGCTCTTTCTTTATAGCTGTTCTTTATAGTCGTTCAATGATGGCTTGTTTTTGTTGGTAAGGTACGTAGTGTTTTTCGTTGAATACGTGGTAGTGGTTCTGGCGGATGGTGTCGAGTATTTGTCGGTATAGTAAGGCGGCTGCTTTAACAGGGATTCTTGAATAGTCAGGGTATTCGTCGATTGTTTGTAAAGCTTCATTGTAATATTTTTCAGCTTTTAAAGCTAATTCCTCCCAAACTCGGGTAAATGGAAGCTCGACTTTTTTTAGCCAGAGATCCTTTTCTGTTAGGCCATATTGACTCATAATTTCCTTTGGTAAATAAATACGATTTCTCTCTAAATCCTCTCCGACATCACGGAGAATGTTTGTAATTTGCATACCAAGCCCTAAAGCAATGGCACCTTCTCTTAAAAAAGCAACCTTTTTCGGTGCGAGAATCGGCAAAAGCATTAAACCGACCGTGCTTGCAACATGATAGCAATAATGAAGAAGCTGCTCCATCGTTTCATAACGATTAATAAACAAGTCCATTTTTTGACCTTTTATTAAATCACGAAAAGCTTGCACATCCATCTCATATTTTTCAAAAACGTCGGTTAAAGCAACCCACATCGGATTATGTTTTTCATACTTTCCATTTAAAAATTGTTCAAAGTCTGTTGAAAATTCTAATAGTTTTGTAGCAGGCTTTTCTCCCTCATCTACAATATCGTCAACCGTTCGACAAAAAGCATACACTGCCCAAACTGCCTTTCTACTTTCTTCTGGAAGAATCGAAAATGTCGTATAAAATGTTTTGGAATGATGTTTAATCACTTGTTCACAGTAAACATAAGCTTGATCTATATTAAGCATGTACACTCACTCCTAATTGAGCATAATCCCGTAAGACTTGGTCTACCAATATTTTCGCTCCTTGCATGACAATCGGAACTCCTCCACCTGGGTGTACAGACGCGCCAACTACGTATAAATTTTCATATCTTAACGGTTTAATTTGTGGTCGAAATAAACCAGATTGGAATAATGTCGGAGCAATTCCGAAGCTTCCTCCTTTGAATAATCCAAAATCGGAGGCATCCTTCGGCGTTCGAATTTCCATCCATTCAATTGATTCTTTTAATCTAGGAAAGGCGAGCTCTTCCATTCTATCAATAATTGTTTGAATCCATTTTTCTTCCTGCTCCCACTTTATATGAACACCTGATGGAACTGGAATGAGTGTATATAAAACTCCTTTTCCAGGAGGGGCAAGACTTTCATCGATGATGGAAGGATGAAACGTATAAAACGATGGATTCTTTGGAACGACCTTTCTTTCAAAAACATCCTTCATATTTTCGGAAAAGTTTTCACTTATGAAAAATTGATGAACGTTGGCATTTTCATAGATTTTATTTAAACCAACATACAAAAGCACACAGCCTGATGATGGGGTAAAGATCCGTTTTGGTTTTTCACCTAACAAATGAAATAATGCTGGATAATCTCCGTTAAAAATGACCAAATCATAGGGATCGGTTCCATTTATTGTTTTAATTCCAGTTACTTGATTATTAGACGTATGAAAATGATTCACTTCTTCCTTTAGTCGAATCGTTACGTTTCGTTTTCTAAGTTCTTTTTCTAAAACCGTCACAAGGCTTGCATAGCCACCTTTTATATAATAAACACCATGTTCATGCTCACTAAAAGGAACTAATGAATACATTCCGGGAGCTTGAAACGGATCTCCACCGATATATAATGTCTGAAGTGAATAAGCAATTTGCAGTCGCTCATCTTCAAAATAATTGGACATTAATCTTCGAACAGATTGATACGGTTTCAACTTCATCAATGACTTTACATTTTTTCTTGTCCAAAAATCTTTTTGACTTAAAAAAGCTTTTTCTAAAAAAGCATCTTTGCCAATTTTAAAACGAGTACGACCTTCCTTGATAAAGCGGTTAAATCCATCTATTTCAGAAGGAAAAAGTCTTTCTATTTCTTCCTGTTGCCGATTAAGCTCTGGATATTTTGTATAAATTAATCCATCTGAAAATTGAATGGAATAGAGTGGATCACATTTTACTAGCTCATAGCTAGTTCGATCAATTCCCGCTTCATCTAAAAACGTCTGAAGCATATTAGGTAACAGGACAATAGTTGGGCCTTGGTCAATACGAAAACCATCTTTTTCAACAAAAGCTAATCGACCACCAAGTCTACTTTCTTTTTCATAAATCGTAACGTTAAATCCATGCTTAGAAAGGAGTAAAGCACTCATTAATCCCCCAATGCCCCCACCGATTATTGCGACATTCATTGTAATCCCTCCACAGCAGGAAGTGGAGACACCGGGACCGTATGGACTCCATCCTTTGCTAAAATTCCATTGACTGTTATACGTGCCGATTCAAGTATGGTTGGTAAACCACTACCAGGATGTGTTCCACCACCTACTAACCAGCACTTTTTCAGTTCTTCAAATTCATTATGAGGTCTAAATACCATCATTTGTGAAAGCTGATGTCCAAGATTAAAGGTTGCTCCTTTATATACGTATATATCCTGTTCCCATGTGTTCGGTGTTATCATTTTTTCAACTTCGATATGTTTTTCAATATTCTTGATATTTGTTTTTTGTTCAATTGTTTTTAAAAGAAGCTTTCGAAATGAAGCTTTTTCTTTTTCCCAATCGATGTTACTAAAATTATTTGGTACAGGAGCTAATACATATAAAGCTGACTTTCCTTCAGGTGCTAATGTTGGATCGGTCACACAAGCATTTTGAATATAAATAGATGGTTCTTCTGACAAATGTTTTGTTTTTGTTATTTCTTCAACGTTTTTTCGATAATCGCTAGAAAAAATAATCGTATGATGAGATAAATCAAATTGTGTATCTAACCCTAAATAGAGCATAAAAGTTGAACAGGAATACTTTTTCTTATCTAATTTTTTCGGTGCATATTTTGTTAAAACCCCTTCTTCCACAAGGTTGGTCATCGCATGAGCAAAATCAGCATTAATGACAACTTCATCAGCTTTCACCATTTCACCATTTTCTAAATGAACACCTTTAACGGTTTTGCCTTCAATCCAAAGCTTTTTTACTCCACAGTTTGTAAAAATTTGTCCACCATACTCTTTCACAACTTTAGCCATGGCTTTTGATAATTCGTTCAGTCCTCCAATTGGATGAAAAACACCATAGGCATGCTCCATATAAGAAAGAATCGAAAACGCTCCAGGACATTCCCAAGGTGACATTCCTAAATATTTCGATTGAAACGTAAAAGCATACTTTACCTCTTCTTCATTAAAGTATTGCGATAAAACGTCATAAAGTGATTTCGATAGCTCTAACTCCGGTAATGCTCGAATAACCTTTGGCTGAAAAAGCTGTATAAAACGGTCCATTTTTGACTGTAAAATAGGGGTCAACACATTCATTTTCTTTTTTGTATCTCGCATAAACCGTTCATATCCATCGCTGTTCCCAGGAAATAATGTATCCAACTGTTTTTTCATTTCGTGTCGATTACGTGTCATCAATAGTTTTTTATGTTCAAAGACTAGTTCATACATTGGATCTAGCTCTACTAGCTTCATATAGTCATAAAGATTTCGCTTTGCTGCTAAAAATAATTCCTCTACAATATGGACCATGCTCAGAAAGGTTGGTCCCATATCAAACTTAAAATCTCCTAAACGAACTTCTGCATTTCTCCCACCAATATACGGTTTTTTCTCAAAAACTTTAACATCGTAGCCTTTACTTGATAAAAGCATTGCTGCTGCTAGTCCTCCTGGTCCAGCACCAATGACAACAATCCGCTTTGACATGTTGGGAGTCCTCCTAATATTCGACAAAAGTACACAAACTTTATACAAAGATTATACAACTCTTTTACAACTAATACAATGAATTTGTCTATATTTGTTGAAGAATTAACTATATTTGTATTGGAAAAGCATTAGAAAGAGGGAATATATACAGACGGGAAATAACAATTTGACAATTTGAACAAAGTTACTTTTTGTATCGTAAAAAATTTAACGAGGGATTAAAGGTTGACCAATTTTACTTAGAAAAGCGATTTTGAAATACGGGTATGAAAGAACTTCGAATCTAAATGTCTATAGAGCCTGCTTGGGGTGAGAAGAAAAATAGTGAGGGTAAAAATGATTTTTGTAGGGATGCAAAAGCTCATTTTGCTGTTTGGGCTATTAGTCATTATCTTTTCCAAAATTTCATATGTTCAATAACTCTATAGATAGAAGTGCAAAAGGAAATAGAGGAAGCTACCTTTGTTCATAACACTTTATGAACATTTTATGAACAAATTCGCCAATGGGGATAAAATACATATTCGCTTATAATATATAAATTAAAGAAGAAATTTTGTCCTTTGGTAAACATTATCGTTAATTAACGAGTAATAATAAAAAGTGAACTATGGCTCATAAAATAGTTTGAAACATTAGTTAGCTATGAATTACTTTAGTAAAATAATCTCTTTGGCAATTAAATTTCTTTCAACACTTTTATTAATAAATTGTGCTTTTGTAAGTATTATGTTTATATTATCTCCTATACTCAAATTATTTATATTCAAAGAATCTCCATTCTCGTCAGCTATTATTGTTTCTTCAGTAATCTCTACATCACAAACAAATAAAATATCATTTGAATACTCCTTATTTTCATTTTCAATTAAATGTGTACAATTTACTAACATTTTATCTGCATCAATATATTCTATTCTTGTTACAAATGAATCCACTTTTGTACAACCCGCTATTAAGATTGCGGAAAAAAATAAGACTAAAAATTTATGATACACAATATCACCTTCTTATTTTGTAATTATGTCTTTAAAGCGTACACTTCAAATTTTATAGCACTTGCAAGAGAAAAAAACACAAAAACTTTCACCCATAATACCTGTTAATTGAATATTTGTCTATTTTAGGGATTTTTTCAAACACTACATTTCACTACATAACCTTTTTTGAAAATTTTAACAAATAAAAAACGACCATTGACTGGTCGTTTCCAAATTAACTTTGATTCTATTTATTTGGATTTTATACTTTAACAAGCTGTTTTGACAGGAGTTCTTCGACTTTCTCTGCTTCTAAAGGCGGGCTATAAAGATAGCCTTGTCCATAACGACATCCGTTTTGTCTGAGAAAATCAGATTGTTGGCCTTTTTCGATTCCTTCAGCAATTAGGTCAAATTTTAAAATGCCACCCATATCAATAATCATTTTCACTAAAGACGCTGTGTTATTATTAGCTGGTATTTCATCAATAAAGGACTTATCAATTTTTACAAAGTCAATTGGCAAGCGGTTTAATACATTAAGGGAAGAATAGCCTGTACCGAAATCATCCACTGAAATTTTAATACCAAGGCGTTTTAATTCTTGAATTACTTCTGAAGCTACCTTAAAGTTTTGCATAATGCTTTCTGTGATTTCTAGTTCAAGTAATTCAGGAGGAAGCTTCGTTTCATGAAGTACTTGCTTAACACTTTCTAAAAAGCCTGGATTTTCAAGCTGTAGAGGAGAAACATTAATGGCCATTCTTAAAATAATTCCTTGATCTAACCATTTTTTATTTTGTTTACATGCTGATTGAATGACCCATTTTCCAATTGGAATTATCATCCCTGTTTCTTCTGCGATTGGAATGAATTCAGCTGGTGACACATATCCATATTCAGGATGCTTCCATCGAAGTAAAGCTTCTACACCTTTAATTTTTCCGGATAACAAGTCAAATTGTGGTTGATAAAACAATGTAAACTCGTTTTGATCAATTGCTTTTCTTAGGCCATTTTCTAATTTAATTTTTCGATCTAAAACCGTTTCAGGCTCATGATCAAAAAATTGATAAGTGTTCTTTCCACGTTTTTTCGCAACATACATCGCAGAATCGGCACTTTTGATTAACGTTTCCCCACTTTGTGCATGATCTGGATAAATACTAATTCCAATACTTGGTGAAATATAAAATTCTTGATTCCTAATAATAAACGGATTTGTAAATGTACTAATAATTCGTTCGGCAATTTTAATCACTTGTGGCTTTTCAACATTTTCAAGAACAATAATGAATTCATCCCCACCAATACGACCAACGATATCACTTTCTCGAACGGCTCCAACTAAACGATCCTTTACTTGTGTTAATAAAGCATCACCAGCATCGTGACCTTCTGTATCATTAATAAACTTAAAACGGTCTAAATCTAAAAACATAACAGCTAATTTTTGCAGATTTCGTTTACAGCGCGCTAATGATTTTTTTAAATAATCATTTAACATATAACGGTTTGGTAGTCCTGTTAATTGGTCATAATAGGCCATGTATTGAAGCTTACCTTCCATGTCCCTACGCTCCGTAATATCTGTCGTAACAGACAAATAGGCTTCTTGACCCATGTAGTCGATTTTCGCCAAAGTTGTTTCCACATAGATTTTGACCCCCTCTAACCGAATCAGTGGATATTGAATTGGCTGAAGAGAGCTGCTATCGTTGGCAGCTTGTAACCGTTTTTTGGCCATTTCATGATATTCAGGTGGAAGAACATCAAAGACCGATTTACCGATTAATTCTTCAGGGGAATTGGCACATAGAAGCTTCATGGCAGCTTTATTGATATATAAAAACTTTCCATTTGCATGAACAGTAACAGCATTAGGAGAAATATCTAATAAATGACGATACCGCTCTTCACTTTTAGTTAATGCTTGATTTTTTGTATTTAATTCTTCAGTAATTTCTTTATTCTCTTCTAACATTTGTTCATATTTATTAATTTTTTTCAAATAGATGTAAAAAAGAATAGTTGATGTCAGCCCAATAATTAAAGTATCAATCAATAAATGCCATGCTCCATCAATTTCAATAAATGAATCAATAATTTCATCTAATGAAACCAACATAATTGTAACAATAAGAATAAAACCAAATAATTGCCCCCACTTTTTTCTATCTATTTTCCCAGACATATAAACCGTTCCCTTCCCGTAAAAACGATTTTTCTAGGTCAATTCTATGTAGAATGACCGCTTTTAAAGGAAGTTTCTTCTTTCATTTCGAAGAATCTATTTTTATTTATGTAGAAAATTCCTCTATAACCTATATCACCATATTGACAATTCCATGATAGCATATTTAGAAGAGGAAGGGGTGTGGTTTAAGAGGAGATTTTTTATAAAAAGGACAAGGAGACAAAATTATCAAAAAAACTAATTTCCCCAATTCTTTTTACCTCAAACGTTAATTTATAGACATTAGGTATAAACATTGTCATGATGATGAATTAAAGCTTCATTTTTTGAAGTTTCCGTTTTCCAATCATAGTTTATTAAAGTCTAAATATAATGTTAATGGTTCCGATTTAAAGTCGTTGCCCCTTACTTCACCATATACTTTTGTCCACCTAACTAAACGTTTATTTTATGAATTTTATTTATTTTCATAATATTTAATCTTTAAAATAAAGTATTAAATTAATATAATTATAATATAGAAATAAATTTTTTCTATAGAGCATATCACTTACTTACATCATAGATGGATAATAAATTATTTTTTGAGAGGAGAAAAAATATGGATTCTAAAGACAATTCCAATACTGGAAAGTGTCCGTTTCATCATGGTTCTGCTACTAGTATGAAAACGAGTGGGACAACGAATCATGACTGGTGGCCAAACCAATTGAACTTGAACATTTTACGTCAGCATGACAAAAAGTCTAATCCGATGGAGGAAGACTTTGATTACACAGAAGAATTTAAAAAATTAGACTATGAAGCTCTCAAAAAAGATCTTCATGACTTAATGACAAACAGTCAAGATTGGTGGCCTGCTGACTATGGTCATTATGGTCCATTATTTATTCGTATGTCTTGGCATGCAGCTGGTACTTATCGTATTGGAGATGGTCGTGGAGGTGCCGGCAATGGTACACAACGTTTTGCACCACTTAACAGCTGGCCTGATAACGCAAACCTAGATAAAGCACGTCGATTATTATGGCCTATTAAGAAAAAATATGGAAACAAAATTTCTTGGGCCGACTTACTCGTTCTGGCAGGTAACGTTGCGATTGAGTCCATGGGTGGGAAAACAATCGGCTTTGGTGCTGGACGACCAGATGTCTGGCATCCAGAAGAGGATATTTACTGGGGAAATGAAACAGAATGGCTTGGTGATAACCGTTACACAGGGGATCGGGAGCTTGAAAACCCACTTGCTGCTGTGCAAATGGGGCTTATCTATGTAAATCCAGAAGGCCCAAATGGTAACCCGAATCCACTAGCAAGTGCTCGTGATATTCGTGAAACCTTTGCACGTATGGGAATGAATGATGAAGAAACCGTTGCATTAGTTGCTGGCGGTCATACTTTTGGTAAGGCACATGGTGCTGGTGATGCTTCTCATGTTGGTCCCGAACCAGAGGCTGCTCCTATCGAAAAACAAGGTTTAGGTTGGATTAGTTCACATGGCTCAGGAAAAGGTCGTGACACCATCACTAGTGGAATCGAAGGTGCTTGGACTCCTACTCCAACAAAGTGGGACAACAGTTATTTTGACCTTCTATTTGGATATGAATGGAAGCTTAAGAAGAGTCCAGCTGGTGCCTATCAGTGGGTTCCAGAAAATCCTGACGAAAAGCACCTTGCACCAGATGCAGAAGACCCGTCCCAGAAAGTTTCAACGATGATGACAACGGCTGATATGCCATTGCGAATGGACCCTGAATACGAAAAAATTGCACGCCGTTTCCATCAAAATCCAGACGAATTTAGAGATGTCTTCGCACGAGCGTGGTTTAAACTTTTACACCGTGACATGGGCCCTAAATCAAGATATTTAGGTCCAGAAGTGCCAGAAGAAGATTTTGTTTGGCAAGACCCTGTACCTACTGTTGACTATGAATTATCTGATCAAGAAGTTGCTGAGCTTAAAGAAAAAATTTTAAACGCTGGTCTTACAATAAGCGAACTTGTAACAACAGCTTGGACTTCAGCAAGTACGTTCCGTGGAACTGATTACCGTGGCGGGGCTAATGGTGCCCGAATCCGCCTTGCACCACAGAAGGATTGGGAAGTGAATCAACCAGAACAACTCCAAAAGGTTCTGAATGTTCTTGAAAGTATTCAAAGTCAACTAGATAAAAAAGTTAGCCTAGCTGACTTAATTGTTTTAGGTGGTAGTGCGGCAGTAGAGAAAGCGGCAAGAGATGCAGGTTTTGATGTAACTGTTCCTTTTGCTCCAGGACGTGGCGATGCGACACAAGAGCAAACCGATGTAGAAGGATTTGCAGTGCTAGAGCCTGTTGCTGATGGATTCCGTAACTATCAGAAGAAAGAGTATAGTGTAAGTCCAGAAGAGCTTCTAATAGATAAGGCTCATCTATTAAACTTAACTGCTCCAGAAATGACTGTATTAATCGGTGGTCTTCGTGTACTTGGTGCCAACTATGGTGGTACAAAACACGGCGTATTTACAGATCGAGTAGGGATTCTCACAAACGACTTCTTTGTCAACTTGCTTGACATGAAAATTGAGTGGAAACCTCAAGAAGGAGGAATTTACGAAGGTCGTGACCGCCATACAGGCGAATTAGTGTATACTGCAACTAGAGTAGACCTCGTGTTTGGTGCCAGCTCTATTCTTCGTGCCATCGCCGAAGTTTACGCTCAAGATGATAACAAAGAAAAGTTTGTCAAAGACTTTATCAATGCTTGGGTAAAAGTCATAAATGCAGACCGCTTTGATATTAAACGACAAGATCTGAAAAAATATCAATTAACTACTTAGTGTAATAAAAAATGGGCCTGTCTCAAAACAAAAGGATTCGACCCCACCACCCAATTGGTGGGGCCAGGCCCCTTAATAGGGACTTTCTTCAGCAGCCATGGCATCTGCTTTTGTTTTATGAACTGTTCCAAACGGATGCTCTGGTGGTGCATATATAGAGTATAATTTTATCGGTTTGTTACCTGTATTCGTTAAATTATGCCATGTTCCAGCAGGGATGATTATGGCATCATCATCCTGAACTTTTTTCTGAAAATCTAATCTATCTTTACTTTTCCCCATCTGAACAATCCCCTGACCTTCTTCAATACGTATAAATTGATCAAGATTTGGATGAGATTCTAACCCAATATCTTCTCCAGGATTAATACTCATTAATGTAAGCTGAAAATGCTTTCCTGTCCACAAAGCCGTACGGAAATTGTTATTTTTCTTCGTCACTTTTTCAATATTCATTACAATCGGATACGGTCCATAATCTTTTAACCAGTTGTTTCGGTCGTACATATTTTGATTATCATAATGCGGATTCCAGCTCTGGTTCCAAGGATTATAATGTGGATTCAAATGGCTGTTATTCATTTGGTGTTGCCATTGTTGGTAATAGTATGAATTATAATACACCTTCATTCCCCTCTCACAAATCATTCATTTCACTTTTATCCTATGCACTAGGCTTTTTTCTGGTACTGTTTAAGGAATGTTATGAGAAATTTGCCTTTTGAATCGTCTATTATATGGAAAAATATATTCTTGTTGAGGGGTATATCGATTGTGCTACTACACTTTTTTTTACATATTTGTTTTTTACTAAACAATTGTTGCCAAAATTGTACCGGAAAGTGATAGTGTAGAATATTTATTGATTTGGGGAATGTTCGAGACGGTTAAACAATTTCTCAATCTTGAAGAAGTTTGAAGTGCTGAAAATGTTAAAAAAGTGTGTCGAGGAATTAGGTCCTAGGATTATACTTTTCTAATTATATGTGTAGACCATGCACAAAAAACTGGATGCCAAGGCCTAATTACGCTGATTCATATACCTTGCAATGTCTCGTTCATTTTTAACAGTTTTTTGCCAAATGAAGTCTTGACCACTCTTAAAAAACATTAATGTTTCTGACATTTCCTTATGTTTTTGTTCATTATCAAGCTTCTTTTTTGCTCACTTTTTTATTTCTGTTATAAATCTTTTCATTTCGGCTATATCTCTTTTCATTTCTTCTTGATTAGCCTTCATCTCTGCTAAATCTTTCTTCATTTTCTCTTGATTTACCTTCATTTCTGCTAGATTTTTCTTCATTTTCTCTTGATCGGACTTCATGCTACCTACCATTTGCATTAATTGGGATAACATATCTTCTATTTAATTAAATCGTTCTTCCATTTCATCTTCACCTCCTTCATTGATATTATATTCCAGAAAAAAACGATGAAAAGTGTCTATTAATTATTTTGAATGGACAAGTCAGCGATTAGAAAGATGTTTGAAATTGCGTATTAGATACTTGCGAGCCTAGCATAAACCTAATATTTATAGTTTATCGCAAAATCTGGAGGGACAGTGAACCTGTCCCTTTGTCCAATTACTCCATACCCATTTGTTCAAGAACAAGATTGATGGATTTATCCTTAATGTGAGGGTAGTCACTGATAACCCAGTAAGGAACAACGTAAACTTGGTTGTTTTTTACAGCCTTAAGGTTTTTCCACAATGAACTTTGAATCAGTTCTTCATATTTCTTTTCTGCATCTTTATCTCCACCCTTGACTGGACCACCAACCTGAATAAAGATATAATCCGGATCTAGTTCAGGCAATTTTTCCATAGAAAGAACTTCAAACTTCTCGATTGATTCCACTTGAGGTAATGGCTTGAAACCTAAATCCTGTGCTAAAGTCGCTCCAAAGGCTTGGTTAGGACCATGAACACGATACTCCTTCGGCATCGCACGCATATAAAGGGCCGTTTCATCTTTTCCAACTTTCTCACTTAATTTTTTCTTTGCTTCTTCTACCTTTTGGTCATATTGAGCAATCCATTTTTCGGCTTCTTGCTCCTTGTCGAGCATTTTCGCCAGTTCACGGAAGTTTTGTCTCCAGTCCGTGTGAATATCAACAATGATCGTTGGAGCAATCTTTGACAAATCCTCGTAGATTTTAGCATCATTTCTGCGTGCAATAATTAAGTCAGGTTCCGCTTCAAGAATCGCTTCGAGGTTCGGCTCTTCCCCAAGATTTATAGCATCTTTTAGTGGATTTCCATCAATATACTCGATGTTAGTGTCTCCCAAGTAACTTGTCATCGCATAAGGTGTAATACCAAGAGCCAACAGGGAGTCAGCTAGACGATAATCTAATACGGCAATCTTTTCCGGTTCTCCTTCAATAGTCGTTTCTCCTACCATATGCTTAATTACCCTTTTTGTCGTCGTATTGTTCTCTTCTGCACTTTGGTTTGTTTTATTTGTTGATGTCCTTTCTTCTTGACTGGATCCACAACCTGTAAGAATAAATGCACTTCCCATGACTATGGCAAACGCAATAATCAAATATTTACTTAAAATAGACATTCTATTTTCCTCCTGCTTGTATTTAATTTTTTGTTGTTTCATCGGTGTTTGAGATCTTGTCATCTTATAATCCTACTCTCTCAAAAGAATAAATGGTACCTCGTTTTCGTTCCTATTCATCAAGGAATCAAAACTTCGATTCAGAAAGCAAGTACAGAGATACGGCGCGTCAGTGAATAAACACGACGGTAACAAGCGGAACCTCTGAAGGCTAAAGAATAAATCGCGCAGTGTATAGACCACGAGGAGCAACAGCCCTTCGATTATGGCTAAACTGAAATTGATGCTAGGTCCAATCAGCCATCGTACCAAATACAAGACAATTAGACCTACAACACTGACATGTTCCCTTTGTTCGGAATCTAATGGTAGTATAGATAAGTATAACTGGTGACCTCCAATAAATGATATTAATAATCATTATCATAACAACATGATTTATCATATACTAAAACATGAATTCTTCCAATACCTTTTTGAGAAAAATCCGTCGCTTTGTATTTTTTAACTCTTCTTGTTCATTTTTTCTGCTATATCTCTTTTCAATTCTCCTTATTTTGCAATTTTTTAATTAATTATATTGTTTTAAATACTTTCGAACGCTAGCCAAAACATAATTTTGATAGTCTTTAATCGCAAAATATGGAGGGACAGTGAACCTGTCCCTTTGTCCAGAATGGACAAAGGGACAATTCAGCGATTAGAAAGATGTTTGAAATTGCGTATTAGGTACTTTCGAGTCTAGCATAAACCTAATATTGATAGTCTTTATCGCAAAATATGGAGGGACAGTGAACCTGTCCATGATAAACTAATTATCTAGGTAAAACATTTTTTTGTAACAAATTTTAGTAATACTCCTATGAATATACAAAAAGCAGGTAGTATTATAATCAATATTTCCTCAATTATTAGGGGTAAATTAATTAACCATTCAAATGTATAAATAAACGGAAGGTTAAACAAATAGTAAATTGGAATAATTTCGTCCTTTAAAATTCTTATAAGACAGCTTGTTAATAATAAAAAAATAAGTGGTTTATTATTATCTTTTATAGCTGAACTAAAGATAAATATACCTAATATAATGTAAAGAATAACGGATATACAAGTAACCATAAAAGAAAAATAAATCGTCTTACCATTAACATTCCAGTATAATCCATATAAGGATATTGATACTATCACTACAATAAAATGTAGAAGTATTATTTTTATGTAATTTCTCATATAGATCAACTTCCTTTAATTTTTTATAATGCAAAAAAGGTATACAATTCCTCTTTTTGGATAGATAAATCAACAAGAATAAATATAGGTTGGTTCTACATAATCTGCTGAGTAAATTGGATAAATCCAAGCCTAAAGCATCAAATTCATATCCTTTGCATCCAGAAATAGCTTTAACTTTACCCCCTGTTACATGATCTTCCCAATAGCACAAAGGATTAGTAGTTTCGCTATCACATGTTCCTCCATGTCAACCAAAATCACTATGTTGTATTCTTGTTATATATATTTTGTAATCATCGTATGTAGATACAGGACCATAAGGATCAGGATTTTATGTACTTATCTCTATATTCATTATTTATCTATTTATATTCTATATTAGCTTCTAAAAACATATAAAACGCTCAGGCTGACTGAGCGTAATAGTTCTACTAACCTTGATAAACAACCTATAAATTTCCATTAAAAATAAACTAGAAATTTTTAAAGTTTTTTTCGATAAGACCGGTTTGGATAGATAATAGCTTTTATACTATTTTTATTCGTTCGTGCCTGTTCCATCGCTTCTTTCATTTGTTCAGGTGTTAAGATTTAATACAACCTATTTTTATAGCTTACTTCAAGCTTTTCTTGAATGGAGTCGACACTACTATTAGATAGCTTAGCATGTTCAAATAGTATTTTGGCTGCAGATGGTAAGGTAGCTTTATCTGGCCATGTGTTAATATCCCATAGTCCTGAACGTCTAAACGCTTTTGCACAGTGAATAAAACATTCTTCCACTTCTACTCTGATACCTAAAATTGGATTTTTGTCTTTAACAGCCATTTTTTTAAGTAGTTCATCATCTTTTACTATTGTTGCACTGCCATTAACTCTCAAAGTTTCTCCAAGTCCTGGTATAAAAAAGAGAAGGCCTATTTTGGGATTTGATAAGATATTTCTCAACGAATCAATTCTTTTATTACCTGGTCTTTCCGGTATAATGAGCTGTTTTTCATTTAAAACAAGAACAAATCCTGTCTTGTCTCCTTTTGGAGATGCATCACAATTCCCAAATTTATCAGATGTAGACATAACCAAAAATGGTGATTTCGAAATAAAATCTTTACAATGGTGATCTAAATAAGTAATTACCTTATTAGCTACCAATTTACTAGGAAAACCAAACTATTGAACGCAATTCCTCTTCTGATTTAATTGAGTTTTTAAATATAAACTTTTTCAATGTATTCACCCCTGTCTCAATCTTTTAATTCTTTTTAATTCGTTATCTTTATTGCAATGACCTCCTATCAAGGAAAAAGGGACAGGTCAAACGTCCAAAATTTTTATAGAAAATGTATGAGCTCCTTTTGGGGTATAATTTATTTGTTTAAATTGACTTTTCAAATTTTTGTTTAAGCGGGAAATTCAGCAAATTCGTTATGTAGACACTTCTTAATTCATGCAATTCTGGATTTTTTCATTATTAATGCAACTACTAGACATGACCTATGGAGAACGTATCCCAAAATGAGATAACCTTTTTTTAAAGCCTATTTACCTTAAGGAAGGGTTCCTTTTTCTAATCCAAAATAATTGATTTCTGTTTTAATTAAAGTTTATATTATTGGCAGATTAGCTAAAAAAGTAACAAATTCATATCGGGTAATGAACTCATTGTAGATTTCTAAATTATCTTTTGAAACCTCGGTCAATAATCACTAAATTGTATTCTAAATCCAATTATATAAAAATATGGATAGATATTACATCTGTCCCTTTATCCATTTTTACACAAACATATTATTGATAGTCTTTATCTTAAAAAATTGAGGGACAGTGAACCTGTCCCTTTGTCCATGGTTAAAACCTTTCCTACCTTTTTATTAACTAAGATTAAATATCCATAATTGTTCTAGTTAATTCACGTATTGTTCCAATTCGATTTACAAACATTTCATCCCAAATATTTAAACACTGCTGGTTTACTTCAAAATCATCTTGTGTTTTATCATAAAGTAATGCAATTAATTTTGAAAGTTCTGGAGCTAAACCATATAGTTCACTTCTAATATCAATAACTTCGTGATTAGCGTTTTCAATTATGTTTTGACACATACCAAATATAATATCCTTGAATATTTTAATTGGAACATTATTTTCATTAATATAGTCAACAAAGCGTCTAATTATTCTTCTGTTGGATTTTGAAGTTACCAATTTTAATATAAATCCTGCGTCCTCTTGTATATTTAGCTTCTCTTTATTTAGTAATTGAGCTAACAAGAAAGTAAAATCATCTCCCTTTTCTTTATCTAAAAAATGTTCTATTATTTCTATGCACTTTTCATGATGCTCTTGATGTTCTATGAGATCTACTGCAACTCTGATTATGCCTTCCTTTTGAATCTTTGATTTTTTGTTATTCCCAAAAATAACATCATTAAAGGGTCCATAAAGTATATTCATATTTGCTATATGATTCGCACCTACTTTAGATACATCTTCAAACTCAGAATTATACATTTTTTGGACTAGTTCTTTAATTTCTTTTGTATAATCTTTATATAAGTGATAAAACAAATAATATACATTAGGGTGAGCAACAATTCTTAGATCCTTATTAGCTAATTTAAAGAAGCGATTAACAGCATATTCTCTATCAAAATTCATGATTGGGATAATACATTCAATCGCTGACATATTTACAGCCAGATTTTCATCGTTAACAATCGATTCAACAGCATCCTTTAAATATGCATATCTATTACTATCTTCCCACAGTAGTGAGGCTATTGCTTGAGCAGCACATCCCCTTACACAATTTATTGAATTTGTTAGTAAAGATTCTACCGTTTTTCCATCCGGGTCATTAGAAGACACTACATTCAACTTTCCCTTTTCCGGATTAGGATGGTTTTTAGCAATACCGGAAATTTTATTTAAAATATCCTTATTCCATGGTTCGTTAGCTCTCTCTCTTATTCCCCTACAAAAAGACATGACAACACTAATATTCTCTTTTTTACTCCATTTTTTATATAATCTCTGTGCTATGTTAAAATCAACAGGCTTCCAATTTTCATTATCAACAATATCTTTACCTGCCTCTTTTTCTCCAATAATATCAAAAATTGCTCTAATATAGTTAGGGTCAATGTCCTCTGATAATTTTAAAGCTAAAGAAGCAATTCTATTTGGATTTTTCTTTCCAATTCTCTCAAGATCTCTTGAAAATTGCTCCGGTGATGATTCTAATATAGGACCCTCTCCTAAAGGCCATTTTTCCTTCTTATAACCTTTTTTCTCGATAATTTTTATCCATTGTTCGTCGCTGATTTTCTCAGCATTGGAACCAATTGTTGAACCTACAAAGCCTCCTCTAACTTTACTCCTTTTATATCTAATATCTTGACCTTCGAATTTCCTTTCAAGTACTCTCATAAGTTCATAAGGTTTTCTTGAAATTCTACTTTTATCGAGTGCTGGTAATAAATTATGTTGTACCTCACCCCAATAGGACCAATAAACCATTGTTTTATTTTGTTTTTTTCTATTTTCTCGGTTAAATTTAAACCTATTTTTTGCTCTATCTAATTCATCTTTATCGTGGTAATAGTAAAGAAAAATTTCTAGCATTTTAAAAACTTCATCTGAACAAGTTTTAGAATGCTTTTCTATGATTTTTTTAGTTGAAATTAAATAATCATCGGATTCCCCAGTATAATTGAAAAATCGTCTATATGGTTTTTCAATTAACCATTTAATTGCATAATCCGAATACTCACTTGGTAAACTTTCCATTATACATAATAAAATCTCATTAATTATAAGTGAACAGTTTTCATCATATTTCTCACAGCTTTCTAAGAGACTAATTGTATCAATTTTAACTAACTCTTTTCCTGCAGCCTTTACCATTTCTACATACACTCTTCCGTACAATTGATCCATATATTGCTTTGATTTCCAAAAATCCAATTTTCTGTCATAAATAGAAGTTGTATTTTGAGTAGATTCTGCAATATACGGCATAAAGCTATCCCAAACTTGATAAGGATTATCTTTCGCTATTTCAGTAAAGATTTTTATTGCTTTTTCATCTAAATCATGTCTTTTTTCAACATCCTCCTTCTTAACATATTTAACTATTTCATCCAGTAATTTTAATGCCCTATTAGGAGAACTCTTAGCTAATCGCTCCCATGGAATGTATGCATCCAAAAGTTGTGGCCTAAATTTTAACAATTCCAATCTAAATTCAAACATTTCATTAGAGTCATCTTCGATATTCCAACATAGGACACTATAAATTTTACTATCAAATTCAGGATCCCTGAATGCTAAAGGATAAAGCAATGAGATCAATTCATTGGGTATCTCCGAATTAACTGTTCTAAGTAGCCACATTGCTGATTCCCTATCTTTTTTAGAACTCAACCATTGAGAAATATAACCTTCACGAATTAAATACTGTACAAAAATAGGATGATTATTGAAGACTGCATCGCATAAATGATTTCTCCAATATTCTGAGTTAATATATTTATTCAAGAATCCTTCTGTTTTTGAGCTAATATACTCTGCCTGTCCTAGTACTTCTAGAAAAACATATTTCATATAAAAACGAACATTTTCACTCTTAATCAGTTCAAGTCCTAAATCTACAAAATAATCCATATCATATTCTTGTAGATACTCTAGTAACATTTGCAGGTGATATCTTTTTGATGGAGTTTGTTTAGACAGTGGTCCAAGAATACTAGTTATTGAATTTCCATCAAATATTTGTTGAATCATTTTTTCAACCAAAAAATAATCAAAAAAGCTTTG